>Ga0209768_10000916_pt1 | contig 19090 bp, 18 predicted proteins | sample LauGreSBDMM110SD_3_FD_187564 | JGI IMG/M metagenome (GOLD analysis project Ga0209768, IMG submission 187564) | Freshwater lake microbial communities from Lake Michigan, USA - Sp13.BD.MM110.SD (SPAdes) (version 2) | ecosystem: Environmental > Aquatic > Freshwater > Lake | place: Lake Michigan... | reverse complement strand
CAAAATGCGCGGGGCCCACTGCCAAACTGATAGACAAACCCACGGCACTCCACAAAGAGAAGCGGCCGCCTACCCAATCCCACATCGGGAAGATATTTTCTGGGGCAATGCCAAATGCTTGTACTTTTTCTAGGTTGGTCGATACCGCCACAAAGTGCTTGGCCACATCTTGCTGGCTGGCTGTCTTTAAAAACCAAGCGCGAATGGTTTGCGCATTGGTAAGTGTTTCTTGGGTGGTAAAGGTTTTAGAAACAATGACAAAAAGCGTGGTTTCGGGGTCTACTAACTTCAGGATCTCTTGTACGTGGTCTCCGTCGATGTTCGAGACAAAGTGCACATTCAACTGATTTTTATAATACTTGAGTGCCTCTACCATCATGGCGGGGCCTAAATCGGAGCCTCCAATGCCAATATTGACCACATCGGTAATGACTTTGCCGGTATAACCTTTGTGAGTACCTGAAATAATGCTTTCTGAAAACGCGGCAATTTTTTGATTTACGGCCGCAATTTCGGGTAAGATATCTTTGCCATCGACCAAAATTGGCTCGGTTTGTTTGCTGCGCAGGGCAGTGTGCAGTACCGCACGGTTCTCGGTTTGGTTGATGAGGCCACCTCCAAAATATTGTTCAATAGCGCTTTTTAAATCTACTTCGCTTGCCAACGCTTGCAACAAGGCCAATGTTTCTTCCGAAACGATATTTTTAGAGTAGTCGAGTAAGAAATCTTGCCACTCGATATGGAATTTCTCTGTTCTGTGGGCATCAGTAGCAAATAAATCTTGCATCTGAGCGGTCTTCATTTGCGCAAAGTGCGCTTGCAACTTTTGCCAAGCAGCGGTTTGTGTGGGGTTTATTGTTGGGAGTGACATTAAAATTGAATTAATTTTGCACCAGGTAGGTGCATTTTTTATTATTTTTTGCACCATCACAGTGCATTTAAATATTAACGTCCAAAATCGTCTTGGACCCGAATGATATCGTTTTCGTCTGAAGGTTGTGCGGCGTCGGTATGCTGCCAAATTTCTGCAATAATTGCTTGTTTGTCTAGACCAATGAGGCGGTGGCGTTCGCCTTGCGCCAATTTGATGGTTTCGCCTACTTGATACACTACGAGCTCGCCTTCTTCATCTGTATGGCTACGCTTCACAGCCACTGGGCCTTCCACTACCTTCCAAATCTCGGCACGGCGGTTGTGGTATTGCCAAGACAACCTTTGATTAGGCGCCACCAGCAATATTTTTGGGCTCAGCTTTCCACCAATGGTAAGTGTATTGACATCCAGGCCATCAAAAAAGGTATCAGCAAAAAGCTGCGCTTGTGTTTCATCGATGACATAAAACCCACCCCACGGCCTTGTGAGGTCTGAGTCAATGACATTGAATTTTTGTAGTAAGGTTTCGACGTTGGGTGTCGTCATTTTTGAAATTTCTTCAAATGTAATATTAAAATGAAATCTCTATATGATCTTTATGAATTTGCACCATTTTAGCACCTTTATCGATGCGCACCCACATGCCATTCACCTTCAATTGTAAATCTTGTGCCTTTGCTTTTGGCAACTTCTCTGGGGCTTGTAAGCTCACCGTATTCTTATCTAAAGTTTCAAGGCTCTTTGGCTTCCTACCCCTACGCTTCACATTCACTTCTTCCAAAGCCTTCTTGCTACGACTAAACTTCAGGCCGTTCTTCTTCAAACGGGCACGGTGATACTGCACGGTGGGCACAGAGATGTTAAAGTAATCTGCCACCTCTGCACTCGTCTTGCCATCTAAGAGCAAAGTGGCCATTTCGGCTATGTTTTGTTTAGTGAGTTTCATGGGCTTAGAAATTTCGTTTGGGAAGGTCTTTAAAAACTTTGAAAGGTAACTGGCTTTCAGGGAAGACAATCACCCAGACCGTTAAAAAAATCAAAAGAACATCTGTTGAAAAGGAGAGGTGTTTTTGATACCACAACTCTAGTTCGCCTTTATAGGGTGATATAAATTGTGCATAATACTCACTTTTATCCATGGTGGTTTCAGTAAGTAACTTCTCTTCATCTCTGAAGATGATTGAACCAATACCGCTTAAACCTGGTTTGGAATCATAAATATGGTCTTTGACGTGTTGTGGATACGGCGCAAACGTTTTATCAACAAGGGGCCTTGGTCCAATGACACTCATATCTCCTTTTAAAATATTGATGAGTTGTGGCAATTCATTGAGTTTGGTCTTGCGTAAGAAACCTCCCATTGGTAAAATACGAGGATCTCTGCGCGTGGTATGCAAACCACCAGACAAATTTGGGCTGTTTTTAAGCATCGTGGCAAACTTCCAAATGAAGAAATTTTTATTCTTGTAGCCAATGCGCTCTTGAAAATAAAATACATAATGTTCACCGGTTAATAATAAACCAATCACAACAGGAACAAGAATAGGTAATAGAATTGTTGTGGCAATTAAGGCCAACACAAAATCTACAACTCTTTTGAAAAAATATCTATACATGATTTACATTTTTGAGTCTAAGGACTTACCGGTCTCGATGTGCTGAAAATCTGGGAGGTATTTTTTCATGACTAAAACAATATCTTCTTTGGAATAATTTTCTTTGGACAGTTCCATTTTAATTTCTTCTAAAGATGCTTCAACCTCATCAAGAGTTATTCGCTTTGCATTTTTGATCACACCCAAACTTTCATGGCTTTCCATATCTAGGGCGTCTTCATCGGTATAAAATTCTTCATATAATTTTTCACCGGAAGTGTTTGAAGAAAAGAAAAATGCTGGATAAGGGTCTGAATCAGAAAGCTGACTTGCTTTTAATTTGGCTTCCTCTTCTGAACTGCACTCAAAGAGGTCCTTGTCCATTGCTTTGAAGAAATCAAGAGTAATATCTTTAAAATTAACCATTTCTTCTGGGTCCAATTTGGGGAAATAAATATCTCCAGAAGCCCCCAACAAACAAGCTAACATACAAATTTGGCCACTTTCTTCAGGTGAAACAAAAAAGCGCTTGACATCTGAAGGGCAAGAAATTGGTTGGCTTTTGAAAATTCGCTGGATATACCCATCAAGTAAAGAACCATTAGAGAACGCCACATTGGCAAAACGCGCTGTAGTGATGTGCAATTCTTGGCTGTAAGCCATGATAACTTCTTCCATTAGCTTCTTGGAAGCACCCATGACGTTTACAGGGTTTGCCGCTTTATCTGTAGAAACACAAAAGAAATGTTCAGGTTTGTTTTGTAACAATAGATCTAGAAATTCTTTGGCACGCATGACGTTGTTGTCTATCATGGCCTCGATCGAAAATTGGTCCTTTTCACTACGCACATGCTTGTGTGCAGCAAAATTGGCCACAATATGAAACGGCTTGTGTGCATGAAACATCTTGGCAAAAACAGGGTCGCCAAAATTCATTGGGTAGGTCGTGTAGTCTTCTGGCACAAACTGCCCCATGGTACTACGTAGATCACGTGTGAGTTCAGTTAAACCATTTTCATTGGTATCAACAACAACTAACTTGCCAGGTTTGAACCTTAATATAGCTTTGATAAATGAGCTGCCTATTGTTCCGGCACCACCAATTACTAAAACCGATTTACCCTGAATTTTGGAGGTAAGTAAAGCTTCATTCTTTTGAATGTCAGCTTCAAAAAAACTTTGCTCACGATTAGTGACGTGGTCTTTGATGAATTGTGGAATGTTGATGAGGTGCATTTATTTTTTATTTTGAAATGATTGGAAAGTCTTCATTAAGCCTTCTCTACTAGATATTGGCAATGGCTTCCCGATCGCATTTTTTATTTTAGCGTTACTGACCACGTATGACGACGTTAATTTATGCAAGCGTTCTGAATTAAGTGGTAAATAAAGCTTGTCTCCCATTCGTGCTGCCTTCTCAATTAAAGATCTGGAAATTTTCCAAACTTTTTGTTTTCTATTTTGAGATTGTGCAATTAAACCAATTAATTCATTGGTTGAAAGCGGCTCGTCGTCTGCAACATTGTAAATGCCAGATGGTATGCCTTCCCTTTCTATGAGCTCCTTAAAAATGAACATTAAGTTATCAATACTACAGAAAGAACGTTTATTTTCAAAAGTACCAAGTGGCCAGGGAATATTCTTTGAGACAATTTTATATAATAAATTCAAATTTCCTTTGTTGCTCGGGCCATGAATCATGCAAGGCCTTAAAACATAAACTCTCTTCCCTTCTGGAATTTCTTTTGAGAAAATGTATTGTTCAGCCAATAACTTACTTTTTCCGTAATGGGTTATTGGATTCGGATAGTGTTGCTCGGTTAATTCCCCCTCAACCTCATCTGCAACTGCCTTTACAGAACTTAAGGTAATAAAGACTGTTGCTTCAGATGCTAGAAATGCATCATATACTTTTTTGGTGAGTTCAGTATTTACTTCGTAATATTCTTGTGAAGAAGCTGTTTTTTTAAGGTCGTGAGCTTTGCCAGCGAGGTGGATAATCACCTCTTCATCATGGATCATTAATTCCTCACCACGATGAATTGCACGAACTGATTTGTTTTTAATATATTTTTGAAAATTAGAGCCAATAAAACCTGAGGAACCTGAAATTAATATTTTTTTCATCTTTCAAAAATATTTTCAAGCTTATCAATCAACAATTCTCTTTCAAATTCCCGATTAAAATAAGTTCTTGCATTATTACCCAATTTCCTTTTTTCATCTATACTTAACGCTATGAATTTCTTAATATTGGTTGCGAGAGTTATGGGGTCTTGAGAAGGACTAGTAAATCCCGCTTTGGCTTCTTCTATAATTCTAGAACCTTCACCATCTAAACTAGTGATTATAGGTTTACCGCAGGCAAGATATGATTGAATTTTTGAAGGAATGGTAAGCGCAAATATTGGGTCTTTTTTCAGAGAAACTACTAGTGCATCTGCACAACTAAAATATTTTGGCATTTCAGTACTTGGAAATGCTCCTAGCAAATAGAAATTATCTTCTAAATTTAATTCTTTAATTTTTTGATTTACATATTCTTTCATTCTTCCCTCCCCTAAAATTATCCACTTAACATCAATTAATTCTTTTTTTAATATTGATGCTGCTTGAAGCAAAGTATCAAAACTTTGAGCTTCACCTATGTTACCAGCAAACATTAATTTAATGCCTTTCGGCAAAGTTTTGAAAAGTTCCTGATCAGTACTCAATTCCTGATAGTAATTTTCTGTGGAATTAGGGTAATAAACTAATTTATCTTTTTCTATATTTTGATTAAGAATATAGGGTATAAATGCTTTTGATTGTACAAGTACTTTTTTTGAATGTTTGTAAATGAATCTAGTGAGCCAATCTAAAACAAGAATAATACTTTTATTATTAATACCACCTGCTGCAGCAATACTTTCAGGCCATAAATCTTGTACCCAAAAATACAAAGGCGCTTTAAATTTATATTTAGCTACTATTGCAGGAATACCTACAGTAATTGGTGACGGTTCGTACACAAAAATTTTATCAAATTTATTTTTTATAAAAGGTAATTTAATTGAAGCAAATATTGAAAACGAAATATAATTCACAAACAACTGAATTCCTTTTCCTTTGCCTCTTGGAATAATTGGAGAACGATATATTTTAATACCATTCCAAAATTCTATTCTTTTATTAAAAAAAGTATAACCTTCCGAAAACTTTCCATTTGGATAATTTGGTTTACCTGTCAATATCAACACCTCGTGACCTCGTTCTTTTAATGCGAGTGCAATATCGTTGATTTTGAAATTTTCAGGCCAAAAATATTGTGTTACTATTAATATCCGCATTGAGTGTAATTCGTGTAATACTCGTCAATCCAATGTTTCATTTCCTGGATCATTTCTTTATATGTCGGCATGCTATATCTAAAATCATTTCTAGAACTATACATACTTTTATCAACTTTATAATTACTATTTTCCGTAATCGTTAATGAATCATTTCTAAATATAGAATTGAAAAGTTTCAATAAACTATACTTATCAATTTTAGGGCTTCCTGCCACTATCAATAATCCTTTAATTTCTTGCTGAATTGTTTGATGTATAACTTTTGCCAGCTCTACAGTTGTAATCCCTGACCAAAAAGCATGAGAATAACCACTAACAGATTTATTCTGTTGCATAAACCAATGAAATAACCCAATACCATCTTTATTGAGTTCTGGTCCAATTATTGAAGTTCTAATAGTTAAATCTTTATCATTTATGACTTCTCCCATTGCTTTTGAAGTAGCATAAAATCCCTCGCCATCTCTAAAATCACTTTCTGTATAATTCCCTTTTTTTCCAGAAAAAACGCAATCAGTGCTTATACTTATTACTTTAGTTTTAGTATTCTTAGTATGAGATTCTAATAGATGAGGAAAATAACTATTAAACCAAATCGCTTTATGAGGATTGTCTTCAGCATCCTTATTTAGAATCCCAATACAGTTAATTACTAAATCAAAATCCAAATCAATAATTTTTTTTAACTCTACTGTATTAGATACATCAAGATTAAAAATTCTATTTGTTGAAGGTACATTTCGTGCTACCCCGAACACTTCATAATTGCCTAATTTGGGTAAAGAATTAAAAATCACATGGCCTGCCATTCCTTTAATTCCTATAACTAATATTTTTTTCATGGACTTAAATTATTTATCCCAAATCACTTTATTTACAATTGGAGTATAGCTTTGAATTACCTTAACAATTCGCTCAGAGGTATTTTTTATTGTATATTCCATCGGTAATTGTGATGACTCATTTATAGCCAATCCTTTTGTGATTTCAATAGCATTTAGCATACTATCTTTACTTACTCCTCCTAAAACAATTGTGCCTGCATCTATTGCCTCTGGTCTTTCTGTACTAGTTCTGATACTTACAGCAGGGAATCCCATCATAGCTGATTCTTCGCTTATTGTGCCACTATCAGAAAGTACTACATATGCATTCTGCTGTAATTTTACATAATCAAAGAAACCAAGGGGTGCTACACTTTTAATTAATGAATTAAATGTAATTTTTGAATTTTCTATTTTCTTTTTTGTTCTAGGATGGGTCGAAAATATTATTGGCATTTGATATTTTTCTGCAACTATATTTAACGATTCGGCTAGTATTTCGAAATGATTTTTTAAATCAATATTTTCCTCTCTATGTGCACTTACCACAATATATTTACCTTCTTCTAGTCCTAAGCGATTAACTACATCTGAATTTTGAATTTTATATTCATTTCTTTTCAATACTTCAACTAATGGAGAACCCGTTACAAATACATGATCTTTACGAAATCCTTCGCTCAATAAATACCTGCGGCTATGCTCGGTATAAGTTAAATTAATATCGGAAATATGATCGGAAATTTTTCTATTAATCTCCTCAGGAACATTTTGGTCAAAACATCTGTTTCCAGCTTCCATGTGAAAAATAGGGATTTTCAATCTTTTAGCTGCGATGGTACTTAAAACACTATTAGTGTCTCCTAAAACCAATAATGCATCAGGCTTTTCACTTGCAAGTATTTCATAGGATTTTGAAATTACATTACCAATTGTTTCTCCAAGATGATTTCCTGCAACATTTAGAAAAAAATTAGGTTTTCGAAGCTCTAGGTCTTCAAAAAATATTTCGTTCAATTCATAATCATAATTCTGACCAGTGTGTATTAAAATATGCTCAAAATATTGGTCACATAATTTTATACATTCCGCCAATCTGATAATCTCAGGACGGGTTCCTAAAATTGTTGCTACTTTTAATTTTCTCATTTTTTTTTGTTTTTTACTATCCAGGCATTTGAGTTACCTCTTCTCCAAAAACTTCTTTTTGGATAAGTGGCAAAGTTGACAATAGTGTTTTCATACCCTCAACTCCCAGTTGAATTGTATTGTGGGAATGATAGTCCTCAACAGTTGCAATCTCTTCTTCTCCCTCAGAAAAATATTTCGCATAATTCAAATCTCTATTATCTGCTGCAATCCTGTAAAAATCTCCCATATCTTCGGCGTTCATCATTTCTTCACGAGTGCACAAGGTTTCATATAATTTTTCTCCATGACGTGTTCCAATAATCTTAATCTCCGTATCGGTTTGACACAATTCTTTTAATGCTTGCGCTAAATCACCTATCGTTCCTGCTGGAGCTTTGTTAACGAATAAATCGCCAGCATTTCCATGCTCAAAAGCAAACAATACCAATTCAACAGCTTCGTCCAATGACATCAAGAACCGAGTCATGTTAGGATCTGTAATAGTAATAGGATTTCCTTCTTTTATTTGTTTCAAAAACAAAGGTATTACAGAGCCTCTAGAAGCCATTACATTACCATAACGTGTTAAACAAACCGTGGTTTCTGTTAGATTTCTAGATGCGGCTACTGCTACTTTTTCCATTAAAGCCTTAGAAATACCCATGGCATTAATGGGATATGCCGCTTTATCGGTACTCAAACAAATTACTTTTTTTACTTTATTTGCTCCAGCAGCATCAATTACATTTTGGGTTCCAAAAACATTTGTTTTAGTAGCTTCTAAAGGAAAGAATTCACATGAAGGTACTTGTTTTAAAGCTGCTGCATGAAACACATAATCCACACCCCGCATAGCACGCTCTACACTATTATAATCGCGAACATCTCCAATATAAAATTTAAGTTTATCATTTTTTAATTGGTTGCGCATGTCATCTTGTTTTTTCTCGTCGCGAGAAAAAATTCGAATTTCACTAAAATAATCGGTATATAAAAAACGATTCAAAACAGCATTACCAAAAGAACCTGTGCCTCCAGTAATTAAAAGCGTCTTATTTTTAATTAATTGCATTTATTATTTTTTTAAAATATTTTTATAATAATTAAGATGATTTTCTGCCATTATTTTTGAGGTGAAATTTTTATTAGCTTTTATATATGCTAAGTTTCCTCTTTCTTCTCTTTCAAAAAAAGCAGATTTAATAGCACTAATCAAAGATTTCTGATTATCCAAGTCAAAAAATAAAACTTCACTTGATTCAAAAATTTCATTAAATGACGGAATGTTTGAACAAACTATTGATTTTTTCATCAATGCCGCTTCAACCATTGCTAAACCAAATCCTTCTGAATAAGAAGGCATCAAATAAACATCAATATACTTAAGATATAAATATGGTGCTTTTACATATGGAATAAATAAAACTCTATTACTAAGAAGCAATTGATTTACATTTTTTTTTAATTCATTTAAAAAAGGGCCCTCTCCAATTATAACATATACGAAATCGGGTAATTCTCTTAGAACATTCAAGACTTGAGAAATACCTTTTCCTCTGGTAATGTAAGCATATGAACCTAATATTTTATATCCTTGATTTTTATATTGTAAAATTAAATTCTCAATATTTCGATCGATTTTAAATGATTCCAAATTACAACCATTGTATATGGTTGTAACCTTATTGTTAAGTTTATTATTAAAAGTTACATTTAATTCATTTGATATTGCTATTATCCCATCAAATTGTTTTTGAATATATAACCAATAATTAGTTAATAATAATGAAATTAATTTACCATATCTAATTGAAAAACTTTTAAAAGTATTTTGATGTAAAGTACTTATTATTTTGGCCTTGATATTATTTTTTCTCAATCTATATATATAAACATCCGCTCTAAACGTGTGTGCATGTATAATATCATATTTATTGAAATCAAATTTATCTGATTTACGTATTTTAAATATATTACAGTCAAAATTTAACGCTGAAGAATCAGGTGTGTCATCAAAATAATAAACATCAATTATATCAACTTTATCTTTAAGAAAAGTCACTAAATTATGTACTACTATTATTGGTCCTTTATTGACTAGAGACGGGACTACAAAAGCTATTTTCATTTAACGTAATATCTCTTTTACCAACTCAATATTTTGCTTATTGGAATAACTAAGCTTTCTTAAATCAATCATTAATAATAATAATGAAAGAACTCTCATGTGAAATTTATTAAAACCAAAATAATTCTTAATTATATACAATTTTAATCCGTTAGTCATTAACATCTTTCTTTTAAAAGGAAGTTTATCTTGAAAACTACCTCCATCTAAATGAATAATATCTTTACAATTAATAATAAATGATTGATAACCTAATCTAGAAATTCTTTTTTGAAGGTCTGTTTCTTCATAATACATAAAAAAATCAGGATCAAAACCTTCAACATAATTATAAATCTTTCTTAAAATAAATAAATCTGCTCCAGATACAAAATCTACTTTAGAAAAACCCTTTTTTTGGAGTTCCGCATATATTTTTGATTGGTAACTAGTTTTTTTAAATTTAACTTTTTCTAGTAGCCTAGTGTAAATTCTTTTAGGTGAAGTAAATTGTCCAAATGAAAGTGTGTCTTCTAAATCTTGATTAATTAAACAAGTGCCTACAGACCCTAAGTTATTATCAACATTCTTTTCCGCAAAATCAAAAAGTTTTTTGATCACATCATCTAATAGAATCGTATCAGAATTTAACAAAAAAACATATTTGCCTTTAGCTTTACTTACACCTAGATTATTAGCCTTCCCAAAACCTAAATTATCATCTGAATAAATATAGTTTATCCTATGATGTGTCATGAAAAACTCTTTACTACCGTCTGTTGAAGCATTGTCAACTAAAATTATTTCAATTGAATTTTTTACGGTAAATTTTAGTATGCTATTTATACAATCATTAGTCATTAACTTTGTATTATAGTTTACAATAATGACAGATACTTCTAAATTATTTTCCATTAATATTTTAGATAATATGTAATTCGCAAAAACAAATATTCAATAAAACTAATTCTGTAAATATTGCGAATCATAAAAAACAATTTTTTTGAATATTCTACATCGGGAATATGAAAATATCGATTTAAAATAGGATATTTTAGTTTGCTTTTTATCGCACCAACTACATTATTTTCATGTTGTCTGTAAAAAATAGTTGGTAATGGTAAATTTACTATTTTTCCACCCTCTGCATCAACACACAAAGCTACCCAATAGTCGTGCATTAATATTTCTTTATTTTTTGTAATTGAAATATCTCTAGCTAGCTTATTGATAATAATAGTACAACCGGTTACATAATTAATAACTTTTAAATACTTGGTTCCAATTTTAAAAGGATTTATTTTATTATTTTCCCAAAGTGAAGATGAAATTATATTTAATCCATTATCTACAACAATTAGATCAGTATGTATCAATATTGCTTTATTAGTTGTACGTTTCTCCTCTGACAATATTGAATCTAAACAAAGTTGAATTTTGTTAGGAAACCAAATATCATCTTGATCACAAAACATATAATACTTTGAATCAACATTCTCAAGTAACCACATAAAACTTAAAGAAGCTCCAATATTCTTTTTAGAGTTTTCTGAATATATGACAATATTAGAATGTTTTTCTTTATATTTTTTTAAAATTTCTAAAGACCCATCATTTGATCCATCGTCGCGTATGTGAAGTATAAATTCTTTATAAGTCTGACGAAACAAACTTTCTAATTGATCTACTAAGTATTTTTCACCGTTGTATGTTGACAGTAATATCGCTATCATACACTAATAATCTCTATTAATAAATTTGTTGTTTTGAGCCTCATCACTAAAAATTGAATAGTAAGGAATCCACTTTTCATAATATCTTACAGGCCAATAAAACGAAATATATCCATAAGATAATACCGCTAAAACAAATGTTGACATTACAAAAAATCTATTTACTGTTAATTTTTTTTGCCGAAAAACTGGTATTAAAAATTCTGCTAAGGATATACTATAGAATAAAAATAAATAATTAGTAAAACGAGTAAAAATAATATTGTTGAATATTGAAAAAACACCAAATAAACCAAATGCACAAATTAATGATTCGTATTTTATATTTATTTTATATTTAAATTTTGCCCACATTAATAGCCCAACAGGTATTAACGTACGAGTTATAAAAAACAAAGCTGTTGATTTCCATCCATAACTTGCTTCGGAATAATCGTTTGCCTTTTTTCCTATTTTTTCAACATTTTCAAGTAATGTGAAAAGATAATTCAATTGATTTAATACTATAAAAGCGATAACTAAGATTAATAAATAAATTTTATTCAATCTTAAATATTTTAAAAAAGGTAAAATAATTAGAAATATTGCTGACAAATGAAACATTACTGCGACAAAAACTCCCAAATAATATTTCAACCATTTGTTATTTTCAAAACTTTTATAGTTAATTATAAATACCATAATGGCTAATGATTCTCTTAATATTTCTACAGTAAAATTAATGTAGAACATTAGTAAACATAAGAATATTGTAAAGTAAGGGAATTTTGAATTCTTTGAAACAAAAATGAAAAGAACTGAATTTACAATCAAAGAATGAAGAATTTGAAAACTTGTAAAACTTGGATAAATACTTTTAGTAATTGCACTAAATAATGAAAATAACGGCTGATATTCAGAGTCCCACGAAATATCAAACAAATTTGTAGTTGGTAAATTATTAAAATATATCATATAAAAATAACTATCACCTCCAACCATATATCTTAATCCTATCAATAAAACCAAATAAAAATAAAGACAAACAAATACTAGAGATTTACCATTATCTTTTTCTTGGCAAACGTCATATTTGATAGTTCCATACATGGCAATAATGAAGGGAATAATGTATAAAATCATTCTTTAAGAATGTTTTTTAATTTAGTATATAATAAATATTTTTGGATTGTATAATCACGATCAGTACACATCGCCTCGTGTGATTTTAATAAGTTTTTTCTAATTTGCATCATACGTTTAGAATCACTATAAACCGAATCAGAACGATTTAATTTATCTTGAAATCGATCAAATGCCTTCCCCCAATAATGATTAATCTGTATTGAGGATTGTCTATTGGTTGCTATTTTATTGATTCCGAAGCTTATCATTTTTTTATACTCATTACAAGGGGAAATATCAAAATTCCAGATTTTAGATTTTAGATAATGGGGTGTTAAAAAATTTGAAATCGGATAATTCATATTACAGAACATTTTTGTAAAAGTACTATACTTAGGCCAGCATTGGGTATATTGTTCAATTACCAATTGATCTGTGTTATGTGTTAATTTTCCATTCGAACCAAATTGTTTCCAATAAACTGCAACTCCAGGCAAGTTATCATATCCCGAAAGCCAAGACTTAATATTATCATGCACAATTGGACAAATAAATTCATCAATATCTATGTAAGCTAACCAATTAGTGGAAAATCTATTTTTTTTGTAGCAATCTTCAAAAGCTTGCATAAGAGAATTGTCATATGGCCAATCTATCAATTCAACTAACCCCTCTTTAATATAAGGCTCTAAAATATCTCTAAAACCATCGTTTGAATTATTGTTATATAAATAAAAATAATCTACACCTATATTCAAATGGAAATTAATCCACTCATTTAAAAATTCTGCTTCATTTTTAAACATTGCACAAATTGACACCTTGTTCTTAAATTGCATTTTTTTTCTAAAGAAGCAATTGTAAAAGTTTAAGATAATACTTCTACAAAAAAATTCTATCAAATATGCAACTTTTCTAGTGAAATAATTTTTTAGAAATGTATTAGTTAACTTCTGACGGATTATGAAATCTCCGTCAACAAAATAATTTTTATTTTCATTTATGCCTTCCATTTTTAAAATATTTAATTGTTTAATTGAAAGAAATTTATTGTATTGATGATAATGCTTTGCTTAATTTTTTTTATGAATTTAGGCAATCATTTCTATGCAGCTATTTTTTTAAAATATTATCTAGAGCTTGTGAAACTAATTTTTCAGCATGAAAAACAGCATCAATTTTTCCTGATTGAACAGAAATAATATTATCATACTGTTTTATATTCACAGATCGAGAATCTGAATTAGAAATTGGCTTCCTTTTTCTTGAAATATACCAAGAATGCAAATCTATGTTTTTAATATAGTCGCCAAGATAATGTGAGCAATCGGTTAATACATGTGAGAAAATCTCTTTTATAGTTTTCAAATCAATATTTTTCGATTTTAATACACAAAAAGAAACATGAGTAAGTGTATATAAATTTTCTTTTGTAGAATTTTCCAATGGAAAAATTGAAAAAAACGGGCCATCCATAAATGTAATAGCTCCAAAATTAAAATTATCTATCCTCACTAAAAAAGTTAAAAAAAACTCCGAAAAGCAATCTTCATCAAATAATAAATCTCCATATGTGCAATCAATAACAATATCCGAATTTTTACAGATTCTTTTACCTGAATCACTCAGCAATTTACCATTTACAATGCTTACTTTTACATTAAAATTAATATTAAAATCTTTTGAATTCCAAAAATTAGACGCAGATTCATGCAATATTAGTCTTTCACTTACTTCAATTGCACCCTCAATATTACTTAAACTATGAGTATCAATAAGTTCAGTAAATAAATATTGTTCATGATGATAAATCGCTTTATAACTATCAAAATCAATAAAAGAATCATTTGGAATAGAATAGATATTTCTACTTATTTCTCTAGACAATGAAGGATAACTCTCTAAGAACATTTCAAAACCTTCCTTAGATTGCTTTCTGGTTATACTATTTCTTGGATAATGATACCCTAAATGAAGTCTATTTTGATTTTTACTACTTGAACCTGATAGAACAGACTCATTTTGTTCCCAACATATATAATCAAACTTATTATGGATTAATTTTTCGATAAGGTGGCATCCATACCAACCACTTCCTACAATATGTATCATATTTATTTAATTTTCATTCTTGCGAATTTACCCCCATTCATTTCTATAATAGTGTTTGATATATAAGTATTACTATGCATCAGATATTCGATCAAATCTACCAATTCATTTGTATACAATAATCGCTTCTTTGGGTGAAGTTTTTCAGCCTTAAATACATTTTCAATGTCATTACGCCTTTGTGTCATTCCTGAATCAATAATCATTGAAGGGGCTACTCCTACTAAAATAGATTTTTTATTTAGTAATTGATATTCTCTAATAAACATTTCTGTTGCGGCCTTTTGTGACGCATAATTACTATCAAAGCTGCCTTTTTTGGCTGACTCCGAAGATATATATATGAAGTTAAAAGAAAATTCAGAAGCATTAAGATGCTCAATTAAACTAACAGGAATTAAGTAATTAAATATAAATCCTTCAAGTTTCTCCTCAAATGTTTGATTATTAATACTAGCAGGATAAAGCTTACCCCAAGAATAGAGTATAACATTATCTATATTCTTTTTAAATTCAATTGTATTAACTAAATCCTTGATTAAAAGATTTTTAATATCCACTTGATTATATATTTTATAATTAATAAAATTATTTCTTTTAAACAATTCTTTAACTATTGTATTGTTAAATCCAAAAAAATGATACATTTTCATATTACTCATAACGATTTCAAATTTCTAATTCTATATAAAAATAAATTCATTCCTTTTGTAAATAATAGAAATGAAACGAGCAGTAAAATTGTAATTATAGATAATATTATAAAGCTATATATTAAAAAATTAAAAATAGAAATATAAGGATCTAAAGTAATATATGATGAGATCAATTCTGAAACATAAATAACAGATAAAGCAATTATAATTTGCTTTAAATACATTTTAAAATATTTGTTAGAATTTATATTCATGCCTTTATTAAATAAAAAAAAAGGTTTCCAACATACTACAATTAAAAACAAACTTAAAATCACTCCTATTAAAATTCCGTTAATACCATAAAATTTACCTAATAAAATAGAAAAAGCAATATTAATTATTAATTCAATTATTGGTGCTGCAATATCTTTGAATAACCCATAAGCGTTTAAAAAAGAATCAACGGTTAATCTTGTTATGTTTATAAACATTAAGATAACAAGTAAAATTAAAGTTGACGTTTCTAAAACAAACTTACTCCCAACCCAAAAAGTAATAAAAATTGGTGTAAGTTTATATACTGAATAACATGAAACTATTGCAAGAAAAAATCTTAGAGTAAATAATTCTTCAAAAATTAATTCTATTTTACTTGTATTTGATTCTGAAACTAGATTTCCTACACCAGCATTGACACTATTAAATACTGCAGCTAAAAGAGCTGTTGTACCAGCTATTACTAATAAATAATTACCATAAACAGCTATAAATGACAAACTTGTAAATGCAAAAACTATAAGTGGCATACTCTCATTTAATGCAAAAGCAGCTAATTTATGTGCAAAAAGTTGTTTTGTTTTTAAAGTTATTTCTGAATGTTTATTTAGAAGTAATTTACCATTGTTAATATTTGTATTTAACCAAGGATATTCTTTTTTTACCGTATATTTAATTCCAATTACCACTATAAAAACAGCCACTAATTCCCAAAAAATCCACCAATAATAACCATTAATAAGATAATATATTGATAAGAGCTGTAGAAATACTTTAAATAGTTTTACGCCCTGTAATATGTAATTTAATTTGTACTCTTTTTGGTCAGATACAAGTAAAATTTGTTGATATGTAAAAAAATAACTTGTTAAAGATGATAAAAATAAAACTCCAAATGTTGAATATGCATACCACATAGGTAATTTCATTTCTGCAAAAATTAATGGAAAAAATAACATTAATACAAAACCAGATATCAATATGAGAAAACCAATTCTATTATATATATACCCTTGTACAGAAATTATTTCGTTTATATTTTGATGATCATTTACAGCTAATGGTTTGTACAATGAATAACTGACTGCTGCCCCTACACCTAATTCAGCAATGTTGAGAAATTGAAGAAGGTTCATTGCTGTTGTATTCAAACCTAACACTTCAGTACCTAGATAATCAATAAAAATTTTTCTAAAAAAAAATTGTAATATTAAATTAAGTAGGTAAAACAAAAGAGCTACCCGCATATTTTTAATACTTTTTTTTAGCCTTGAATTATTTTTCATTTATTTCATCAATTAAGGACATTACTATTCCTGTTCCAGTGGAAAGAATAATTAATTTTTTCTTTATACTGTCACTAAAGAAAAATGAACCTTTGGCCCCTTTAATCCTCAATAAATCTGAAGCTTTTACCTTGTTATATTAATATTAACAAACTTGCCTTTCATTGTAATTCTGGATAAAGTAGGAAACACGCTTTTGAAAGTGAATAACTCATTTTTTTAACAACCCTTGCTCATATTTACATAATGTCCAGAATAATACTTTAGAATCATGTTTGGGAGTAAATTGAGAACAACCAAAAATTTTATCCGGAAATTTTTCGGATGGTAAAATGAAATATCACTTAATTTTTATCCAACCAATGCTAAATTTGAGATTAAAATTTAATCTGTAATTAAATCACGAAATAATTTTAATAGAAGTAATAAAACGGACATTAAGAAAGTAGTGAGGATAAAACCAAAAAGTATACCCTTTATTTTTGAAAAGCTTTTTTTACTTAGTGGCAGAAGCGGCTCATCAATGATTTCAATTATTGGCTCTTCTTGTGCTCTTTGTATCTTTGTTATTTCCAAATTCTGTATTACACTACCATACATGCTTTTCAAGACCTCGACATCTATCTGCTTTTTAGCTTGATTGGTTTTGTAGCGCATCAATGGTGTGTGGCTGTTCAAATCGGTTTCGTAGGCCAATGTAGTTATGGAGCCGTCCAATAAGCCCCTTATCGAGTCTTTCTTCTGAGTTAGTTCCTGTTCTGTCCTCATGAGTTTGCCAACCTTTATTTCCAAATACAAATCAATTGCATTTTTTACCAATGCCTTTGAAAACAAATAAGCCCATTGCTCGTTCGCGTCTTTGACTTCTAAAATAATAATTGATGTCTTTTTATCTTGTCTATCTGCTACTATCTGCCCTTCTCTGATATTCTTGGTAATCATTAACAATAAGCTATCTTGTTGCCTGGTGAAGGTTGTTGAATCAAGATTTTCTGGAAACAACTCGATTTTCTTTACCTTCAGTGCTTTTTCAAAATGATTTTTCAAATAGGCATTCAACAAATGGTCGCCTTTTAAATCTGACTGTGCTTCTTTTAAACTCTGATGAATAATTCTATTGGATTTCATTAAGTGCAAGACATTCTCGCCGCCAAACATACCACTGCTGCTTCCGCCCATGTCGCCTAGGCCTAATGAACTTGCCAAACCTCCTAGTGCACCACCTGAACCACCTTTCTGTTCTAATGTGAAGCTAATACTTGCAGTGTAAGTTGGTTTGGTGAAGTACTTCACATACGCAAAACCCAAAGCACCGCCAAGTAGACCGGCAATTAAAATACGCCACTTGTAGCCCCATAAATAAGCAAACCATTCTTTACCTTTCAAGATTAGTTCTTTAAGGCTAATTTCATCTGAGGTTTGGTGTTGTTGAAGTTGTTCCGACATCTTAAAGTTGTTTAAGAAGTAGTGTAATAGTTAATATTGAAGAAATAGCTTGGAACGATCTAGAGAAAATGGCATCGTAATCAACCTCTTTTTTCTCCTTATCCATTTTTTCTTCGGTCTTTTTAGTGATGACTATTTCGCCGCCGTTTAAAACGGTAGGCATGTCGTTGAATAGGTACAGTACTCTTTTATTACCATCGACCTGGCCAGATGGGTAGGCAACGGCTACAGAGCGCTTGTCTGCGTCAGGGGCGAAACCACCTGCGTATTCTCTGATATACCAGCGTGCCGATTTCTTGCCCTGATACACAAACTGCATGCGTTCTACCTTGACGGTATCAATTTGCGGGTATTGCGTGCCTTCCAAACGAATAGCAAAAGTGTTTTGGTAAGGTAAAATACTCACTACATCACCACTCATTAAAATAGGGTTGCGTTTGCTAGAACGCTTGTGGCGGAGTGCTTTTTTCAGATCAACCCCAATTGGGCCAACATCGTTGGCACTGCGGTAAATTACGGCTAGTTCTTTACTAGCTAGGGCATTCAAGCCCCCAGCTTCGGCAATGAGGTCAGAAAGGCGGTAAATTTTGGCAGGCATTGGATAAGTGCCCGGGTATTTCACTTCTCCGGCTA
>Ga0209768_10000912_pt1 | contig 19166 bp, 9 predicted proteins | sample LauGreSBDMM110SD_3_FD_187564 | JGI IMG/M metagenome (GOLD analysis project Ga0209768, IMG submission 187564) | Freshwater lake microbial communities from Lake Michigan, USA - Sp13.BD.MM110.SD (SPAdes) (version 2) | ecosystem: Environmental > Aquatic > Freshwater > Lake | place: Lake Michigan... | reverse complement strand
TGGTTGGAAATTCAATTAGTATTTACATATATATGTATATTCTACTGTTGGTTTTTTATCGACCTACTTTTTTAAATAGGTCGGCCTTAAAAATATCTTTGGGGAATAACTTTAATAAAGAAGCTGGTTTCTCATTAAGCGAACTGGACTTTATCAATGAATTTTATACCAAATTGTATTTCACAAATAATGAAGCTTCTCTAGATCATTTAGCTAAAATTTTAAAAATTGGATCCAATGATTTATACAAATTTGTGTATTATAAGTATTCTATGACCTTTAATGACTTGGTCAATAAGAATAGGGTAGACTATTTTATTGATATTATCCATAATCCCAAGTACTTGAATTATACAATTGACGCGCTAGCAAAAGAAGTAGGTTTTTCCTCTAGGCAACATTTATACAAGCCATTTAAGAAATTCCACGGCGGAAATCCATCTGATATTGTGGATGCTGTTGCTACTAAATAGTAGAATTTTGGCCTAGATTTTAGAAACTAACGACTAGATTTAACTACTTTTTTGTTCCAATTATTCAGCCTATTTTTTTACGTTTTTTTTTGGAGCAAAATTATGTTTTTATTATATTAATATTAATAAAAACATTAATTTATAAACAGCATAAATACAGTGTCTCACATTCTTTTTCTACGAAATTTCTCCATTTTCTTTTACTATTTGCTACAGTCTAAATATTAGCCAATCTTAGTGTTATTACTTAGCATTCGTAACATGAGTTTCACATTTTATATTAAACAATTTGTCATACGTAATTTCTTGAATAAAGAAACACGTTATAAGTACCTGTTTGACCACCATTTTTTTGTGAATCAGTATTTTCTGCATAAGTCTGCTTCCTTAGATAATATGGCAAAAATATTGAATATAAATATTGAAAAAGTAAACCAAATTACCCTGTCCCATTATGGGAAGAGTTTTGAGACTTTATGCAGCGAGCATAAATTCAAACATTTTTGGGAGGAGTTCACTAATCCTTTAAATGCCGAATTGCCGGTAGAGTCCATTATTAAAAGTGCAGGCTTTAATTCAAATAATGACTTTGCGGAAATTATTTTAAAGCACAAGGAAGAAAGTAAATACATTTTAGAAAAAAAGTACACTTGAGAATTCAATTGACCATATTATGTATTTGTATTTGCTTTTCTTTGAAATCGCAAATAATGGTAAGTTATTCAGTTGGCAGTATTGGCGGTAATATGAAAACGAGTACTTATAGCAGCCCTGTATTAATAAATGGAAATAACTGTATTAAGGTTACCAATAGTATTTCAAAATTTAGTGTGAGCAAAAAAGGCGATTTTTTCTCCACTTGTTCTGTCAAAATAAATTTTGACAGGATTCAGGTACAACTTGCATTAGCGCCTAATCCGGTAAATACTTTCGCAGTCCTAAAATGCACAGGTAATTTACCCAACGATACGAAGTTTGATGTAATGGTTTTTAATAACACAGGTCAACCTGTTTATTCAACGGAAACAACACAACAGCAACTATTAGCTGGGTTTAAAATGAATTTAGCTTCCTTAGTTACAGGTATTTATTTTGTACAAGTTAGCTCCAGTAGCGTTTTGTCGACACTTAAATTTTTAAAGAATTAATAATTGAATTTCATGTTTAAATATATTAGGTTATTACTTTTATTTATTGGATTTTTCATATCCTTTAATTCCATTGCACAAACAATTGTACCAGATGGAATTTTGTTTCAGGCAGTAGCTAGAGACGCTAACGGGAATGCCGCTGTTTCAAGAACAGTGTATGCAAAGGTTTCTATTATTAAAGGAAGTACAACAGGGGCATCAGTTTACACGGAAAGTTTTCAAGTAACTTCTACAGAAGAGGGAATTTTTACCATTGTAATAGGCAAGGGTACTAGAACATCTGGTGCTACTAATTTATTAGCCATTGACTGGTCTTCAGGTATTTTTTATATGAATCTGCAATTAGCGGTCGCGCCTACTTTACCAGATCCAAACTGGACCCCTACCAATGAATATGTTGACTTAGGTACTTCTCAATTTTGGAATGTTCCCTATGCTTTTGTGGCTGGAAGGGCTGCTGTATCGGACTCTTCATTATCAATTGGTACAATTGTTCCAAGTATTAAAGGGGGAACTGGCGTGAATAATAATGGTAAAACCATAACCATTGCCAATAATATTATTACAAAAGGTATTGGCGATTTAACCATCACCACCACTGCTGCTAGTAACATCATTTTTCCGACAACAGGAACACTAGCAACACTTGCTGGAACTGAAACCCTTTCAAATAAAACTATTATTTCTCCAGTCATTACCGGTCGTCCAGTTACAGTTACTCAGGACACCGCCACTGCGGATAGTACCATTGCAACCACTTTATTTGTTTCTAAAAAGGTGAGTGCTTTAGCTGCGGCTGCGGGTGCCACTGCAGGTGAAAAATTAAATCTTTCTGATACCTCAGCAATGCTTTCTAAAAGAATTGGTAGAGATACAATTTCACTGTCCAATAGAATCAATATTAAATTAGATTCTGCTCAAATACCTGGCATCATTGCACCTTATTTACAATCTGTTTCAGGTATGAAATATAGTGACACGGCTGCAATGCTTACTAGTAGGTTTGCTAGAGACACGGCTTCGCTATCCAATAGAATTAATACACTAACTACAAATACTACTTCCAATCTCGCTGCAGAAATAGCAAGGGCCACCGCAGCAGAAAATTTATTAACTAATAATTTAGCTGCTGAAGTTTCCCGGGCTAAAAGTAAATCCACGAGTGATTCTAGCTTAATAGTAAATAGGTTGGTTACTGATTCCGCCATACTTGCAAGCAAATCACGAGCTGACTCTACAACGCTTGCAATTAAATCAAGCGCCGACTCTACAACCCTGACGATTAAGCTAAGAGGAGATTCCACAACACTTGCTTCAAGAATTAGAGTTGCGGAATTAAAATCAACAAGCGATTCAACAACATTTACAAGTAAATTAAGAGGGGACTCTACGACACTTGCTTCAAGAATAAGAGTCGCAGAATTAAAATCTACAAGCGATTCAACAACATTGACAAGTAAATTAAGAGGGGACTCTACGACACTTGCTTCAAGAATAAGAGTCGCAGAATTAAAATCTACAAGTGATTCTACCTTGATTATAAATAGACTTGTTACTGATTCCACGGTACTTGCAAGTAAAATGAGAAGCGACTCCGCCTCAATTAAAGCTTCTTTGAATACAGAAACTACAAGAGCTATTGCAGCTGAAGCTTTAAAAGTAAATTTATCAGATACTGCTGCAATGTTAAGTATGCGCATCACTAGAGATACAATATCTCTTTCCAATAGAATTAATACTTTAGGTTCTAGCGCAAGTGGCGATTTAGCTGCTGAAATAGCTAGAGCTACCGCCGCAGAAAATATATTAACTACTAACCTTGCTGCTGAGTCTTCGCGCGCGAAAGGTAAGTCGACTGCAGATTCGGTTGCAGTTTACACAAAAATTGTAGCTGATTCTAATGTATTAAGAACCTTAATTAATATAGCAAATACAAATATTGCTAATAACCTAGCTAAAGAAAAAGCAGATTCATTGACATTGGCCTCAAGAATTGTTTCTAGTGAAAATAATATTACAATCAATACAACAGATATCACTACGAATTTAAATAAACAAAAAATTGACTCTTTATTATTGAGAGGTTTAATTAATATAAATACTTCTACAATAAATACTAATTTATTAAAATCACAAACCGACTCTTTAACACTAGCTACAAAAATAAGATCTGACTCAACCAATTTGTATGCTAAATCTATAGCTGATTCGACTGTTTTAAGAGGCTTGATTAATACCAATACAAACGACATCAATACAAATAGGACAAATATTGCAAATAATGCAATTAATATAAGTACCAATGCAACAAATATAGCAGCGAATACAGCTGCAATTAATAATAGGGTGAGTTTTACGGATATGCCTGCTTTTTTACTTCCTTATTTAAAGATTGACGACACTTTAAATATGTTGGCAAACTATAGAGCTGCAATGATTGATAACAATACAAGAATTGCTGCATTGATTGCGGATACGGCTACCTTAATTACAAGATTTAGTTATAAAGAGAATTTATCAAATAAGACCACCGATGTAAATGCCGATGGAACATCCAATGTTAAATATCCATCTGCCAAAGCAGTTAAAGATTTTGTTGATAATGCGGTGGTGGTTGCAACACCGGATGCAACAACTGCATCAAAAGGAAAAATTCAATTGGCAGGAGATTTAACTGGTATTGCAGCAGCACCTACTGTTAATAGTGTTGGAGGTTCAAGTTCTTCAACCATACATACTGCTGAATTGCTTGCAAATGCGGCAACATCTGCTAATACAATTAATACTATTGTTAAAAGAGATGCTTCAGGTAATTTCAGTGCTGGAAATATTACTGCAAGTTTAACTGGAAATGTTATAGGTGATTTGGTGGGAAATGTGACTGGTAATTTAGCAGGCAATGCTAGTACCACAACAAAATTGGCAGCGCCAATAAATATTTACGGCAATCCTTTTGATGGTAGTACCAATTTAACGCAAGCCATAGCTGGAACTTTTGGAGGTACCGGTGTGAATAATGGAATTAAAACCATTACACTAGGTGGTAATATTTTAACTGCGAATAGTTTTACCACAGCAGGTAATTATAGTACTACATTAACTAGTACAGGTATTACGGATATTACATTGCCAACAACAGGTACCATTGCTACATTGGCGGGTACAGAAACCTTAACCAATAAAACAATTGCAAGTGTAATTTTAACGGGGGTGCCTACTGCACCTACGGCTTCTGCTGGAACAAACAATACACAATTAGCAACAACTGCTTTTGTTACAGCAACAACAAGTGCTGCAACGCCGGATGCATCTACCACCGTGAAAGGTAAGGTCCAATTAGCAGGTGACTTAGGAGGTATTGCCACATCGCCAACAGTGAATACAGTGGGCGGATCTACTGCTTCAAACATAAACGCGGCCGAGTTATTGGCTAATGCTGCAACAGATGCGAATACGCCAAATACAATTGTTAAAAGAGATGCAAGTGGTAATTTTATTGCAGGGAATATTACCGCTAGTTTAACAGGAAATGTAACTGGAAATTTAGCAGGTAATGCTAGTACAACAACAAAATTAGCAGCGCCAATAAATATTTACGGCAATCCTTTTGATGGTAGTACCAATTTAACACAAGCCATAGCTGGAACTTTTGGAGGTACCGGTGTGAATAATGGAATTAAAACAATAACGTTAGGTGGTAATATTTTAACTGCAAACAGTTTCACGACTGCAGGAAATTTTAATACTACTTTAAGAAGTACAGCAGCAACAGATATTACATTGCCAACAACAGGTACCATTGCTACCTTAGCAGGAACAGAATCAATGACCAATAAAACCATTGTTGATGTTAATTTAACAGGTGTTCCTATTGCACCAACAGCTGCTGCAGGAACAAGTACAACACAAGTTGCAACTACTGCTTTTGTAACAGCAACAACAAGTGCAGCGACGCCTGATGCCTCTACTACTGTAAAAGGTAAGGTCCAATTAGCAGGTGATTTAGGAGGGATTGCCACATCTCCAACAGTGAATACTGTGGGAGGATCTAGTGCTGCAAACATAAGCGCGGCCGAGTTATTAGCCAACGCTGCAACAGATGCGAATACGCCAAATACAATTGTTAAAAGAGATGCGAGTGGTAATTTTATTGCAGGAAATATTTCTGCTAGTTTAACAGGAAATGTAACAGGAAATTTAAATGGAAATGCAACCACAGCAACAACGGCAGGTAACATTACTGCAACTTCCAATACTACATTAACTTCTTTAGCCAACTTAAATACGGTTGGAACCATTACAAGTGGTGTTTGGAGCGGAACTATTATTGATGTTGCACATGGTGGAACAGGTTTAGCAACAACTTCACAGAATTATATATTTGCTGGTCCAATTGCAGGATCAGGAGCACCAAGCTTTAGAGCATTAACTTCTGCGGATGTACCTGCAGGTAGTGGTAATTATATTTTTAATAGTACAACACAACAAACAAGTTCTAATTTTAATATTAGTGGAACTGGAGTAATAGGTACTTCACTAACCGCAGGAAGTTTAAGTTTAACAACTGCGCTTTCAGCGTCAAGTGGTGGTACAGGAATCAATAACGGTACTAAAACAATTACATTAGGTGGCAACGTTTTAACAGGAGGTAATTTTACAACAATAGGTTCCTCTCCCATAATTTTAAGAACTTCTGGGGAAACTGATATTACATTACCAACAACCGGAACACTTGCTACAACAGCACAATTACAAGCCATTCAAGGTGGAACTTTTTCTGGTGGACAAATTACAGGTATCGTTTTTCCTGAAAATGGTGGAACAGGAATTGCCAATTTAAATACTAAGACTATTACTTTAGGTGGCCCATTGGTTACGACGGGTACCGGTACCATCACTTTAAATTCATCAGCTTCAGGAAGTACAATTACTTTACCAACAAGCGGAACGATAGCAACTTTAGCTGGTACAGAAACTTTAACCAGTAAAACGGTAGTAGACGCAATTTTAACAGGAGTGCCAACAGCACCAACAGCTGCTGCTGGGACTAGTACAAAACAAGTTGCAACTACCGAATTTGTAACAGCAACCACAACTGCTGCTACACCAGATGCATCTACCACTGTAAAAGGAAAGATTCAATTAGCTGGTGACTTAGGAGGTACTGCAACATCACCAACAGTAAATACAGTGGGCGGATCAAGTTCAACTACGATTAGAACTGCCGAGTTATTAGCCAACGCTGCAACAAATTTAAATACTGCAAGTACAATTGTTAAAAGAGATGCAAGTGGTAATTTTAATGCAGGCACTATTACAGGAAATTTAACCGGTAATGCTTCAACTGCAACTATCGCTGGAAATATAACAGCAACAAGCAACACAACATTGACATCATTAGCCAATTTAAATACGGTAGGTACAATAACAAGTGGTGTTTGGAGTGCAACAACGATAGATGTTGCACATGGTGGAACGGGCGCGACAACTACATCTCAGAGTTTTGTTTTTGCAGGACCCACTTCAGGCGCCGGTGCACCTACTTTTAGAGCATTAACATCGGCAGATGTACCTGCGGGCAGTGGTAGTTACATTGCAAATGGAACCACACAACAAGCAAGCTCAAATTTTAATATTAGTGGTAATGGTGTAATTGGAACTTCATTAACCGCGGGTAGTTTAACATTAAACAATGCATTAAGTGTGGAGAATGGTGGAACAGGCATTGCAACTGCGCCAACGAATGGTCAAATAGATATTGGTACGAGTGGAGGAACTTTTGCTAGATCAAACATTACTGCGGGAACGGGTGTTTCAATTGCGAATGGAAATGGGTCCATTACCATTTCAGCAACAGGTTCGGGTGGAACGGTTACCAATGTGAGTGCGTTAACTTTGGGTACAACAGGAACAGATGTAAATTCAACAGTTGCGAATAGTACCACAACGCCAACCATTACATTAAATATACCAAGTGCATCATCAACTGCTAGAGGATTAATAACTACGGGTGCACAGACTATTGCGGGTGCAAAAACATTTAGTGGGACTACAGTATTTAATTCAGATATCACAGTAAATGGATTGACTGTTGGCGCGGGTCCGAATAATACTATAACAACAAATACGGTATTGGGTAAAAATGCATTAGCAAGTTCGTCTACTTCTGATTATAACACAGCAATAGGTTATCGCGCTTTGAATTCAAATGGTGCAAACGCATTTGGCAATACAGCGGTAGGTGCGAATGCTATTAATTTAAATACTTCTGGCGAAAGAAATACTGCTGTTGGAGAATCAGCCATGACAAAAAATACAACAGGAAATTCAAACACAGCCGTTGGAGAATATGCTTTAAGAGATAATAGTGTAGGATCAGACAATACTTCGGTTGGTAATTTTGCATTGGCATCAAATATTGGAAGTAAGAATACCGCAATTGGTTCTGGGGCAAATACTACTTCAACTACGATAGAAAACACTACAGCAATCGGATATGGCTCTACTGTCTCAGCAAGTAATACTATTCAATTAGGTAACACTGATATAGCCAATGTCAAAACAAGTGGTACCATCACCGCAGGTAATGTAACCTATCCAAAAACACATAACAGCACAGCGAATCAAGTGTTATCGATAGATGCTTCTGGAATTGCGTCCTTTAATTCATTAGGTGCAGCAGGTGCTACATTAACTAATGGTAAAATTTTAGTAGGTAATGCAAGTAATGTAGGAACAGAAGTAACTGTTAGTGGAGATATCACTATGACCAATGCTGGCGAGGTATCCATTACTGCTGGCGCAGTTTCAACTGCTGACTTAGCAAATTCAGCAGTAACCTATGCAAAAATCCAGAACATAACAGCAGGTAAACTAATAGGAAGTACAATTGCGTCAGCAGCAGCACCTGGTGAGGTGACTATAGGAACGGGATTAAGTTTGAGCGGAGGAACCTTAACTGCTAGTGGCAGCGGGGGAACCGTAACCTCAGTAAATCCAATCACAGTTACCGCGAGTGGAAGTTCATTTACTTCAACGGTGACGAATGCTAGTTCGACGCCATCCATAGCGCTAACAATTCCTTTGGCATCCGTATCAGGAACTACTGCTGGTTTATTAAGTAAGGCTGATTATGATATTTTTAATGCCAAACAAAGTCCAATTTCATTACGATTTAGGTCTGGCGGAGATTATAATATTGGTATTGGTGCTAGAAATGGATACGAAACATTAGGTTCATCATTAACTCCAACGGGAACAAATAATATTGCCATTGGGAATAATGCAATGGGGGTTTATTATATTAACGACCTAACAGGGTCCCATAATATAGCATTAGGTACAGAAGCAGGAGGAAGAAATACGACAGGATCAGACAACATTTTTTTAGGATCAAGTGCTGGAATGAATAATTACAATGGCAGTCAGAATACATTTATAGGGCGGTTGGCTGATGTAAATTCTGATAGAGGTTATAATAATGGTTATACAAATGCGACAGCGATAGGATATGAGGCAAAAGTATCAGGGTCAAATAAAATTCAGCTAGGAAATGGAAGCGTAACGAATGTCAGCACTTGGGGTACATTAACGGCCGGAACAGTAACCTATCCAAACGTTCACAACAGTATAGCAAATCAGGTATTAACAATTAATGCGGCCGGTACAGCAAGCTGGGCTCCAAATAGTTCTGCTTCTCTATCAGGTGGCGTTGCAGGTGCAATTCCATATCAGTCAGGTGTGGGTGTAACTGGATATACCGCAGCTGGAACTGCTGGACAAATTTTAACTTCAGCAGGAACAGGAGCGCCAACCTGGGTAACAACAGTACCCGTTGCGAATGGTGGAACTGGTGCAACTACTTTAGCAAGTAACGCAGTATTATTAGGAAATGGAACCAGTGCAGTTCAAACTGTTGCGCCAGGTACTTCTGGAAATATTTTAACTTCCAATGGAACTACTTGGACATCTGTGGCTGCAAGTTCTTCTGGCGTAACTACATTAGGTAATATAAGTGCAACTTCCAATGTTAAAGGTGCTACCATTAGTGGAACCACTCTAACATTAACTGCAGCGGACGGAACAAATGGAGGTGTTGTTACTACTGCTGCTCAAACTTTTGCTGGAACTAAATCATTTGCAGATGTAAATTTAAGTGGCGCAATTACTGGTTCGTCAACAGCGAGTTCAACGATTGCTGGTTTTAATGCTGCACTAAGTACAGTGACTTCTAATATCACCATAAGTTCAGCCAACGCAGCCACCTATAATGGTAAAGTATTGGTTTGTTCTGGAAGCGCATTTACAGTCACATTTGATAGCAACGTTCCTGTTGGATTTTCTTGCATGATTTTACAATCGGATAATAATGTAATTAGTTTCTCAGGTACAAGTAATAGATATAATTATTCTCAAACTTCTGGATTATATGCCATTGCAACTGCATTGTGTTTTGCAAGTGGGAATATTTTGTTAACCGGAGATTTACAATAAAAAATGAATAAGTTTATATCTATCATATTATTATTGGTGCTTCATAATTCATTGAATGCTCAGGTTACCTTGCCTGATTTGCAATCATTGCAATATGTGCATAGTAATTTAGGTAATGCCTTAAATTTTGATGGCACCGCAACTTATGCAGTTGGAAAAGCTTATTTACAAGATTCTTTAACTGACTTTACAATGGAGTTTTGGGTTAAAAATACGGGTACGGATGGCGCCAATGACATAATTTATAGCTCCTATTTAAACGATGTATTAAAAATTGGAAAAAGTAGCACCCAGTTAAAACTGTTAGCTACAGACCTTGGCGGCCCTTCCACTTGGCAAGAAGTATGTACACTTGAATTAAATGTTTGGGTACATATTGCGTTAGTAAGAAGCGGTACTGCATTAAAAGTGTATAAAAATGGAGCGCTAGTTCAAACCTATACAGTAGATGGGGTTTCTTATTTACCTAGTTTTTTTAGATTAGGTTCCAATATAAATGGTACAGGGGAGAATGGAAATTTTTCAATAGACGAATTAAGAATTTGGAAGATTGCAGTTTCTTCCAATTATATTCAAAAATATATGTATGCAAGTATTAATCCAAATTCAACGGCAGATCAAAATCCGTCTACAAAATTAGTTTTGTATTATAGGTTTGATCAAGGAACGTTTGGCGGAACCAATACAAATGAACTTGGTTTATATAATTCAGCAACTAGTAATTAATAATATGAAAAAAACAATTTATTTATTTATCCTACTATTAATAGTTAGTAATTCTTTTGCTAATAATTTAGTGATTGGTAATCCTAGTTATAGTAGTGCAAACAACACTTTAACCTTCACTATCAAATGGGATAACAGTTGGAGAGTTAATGGGGTGAGTAGTCCTAACAACTACGATGCAGTTTGGCTTTTTGTAAAAAGACAGCCCTGTGCGGCAAATGGTATTTGGTCTCATGCATTATTAAGTGCTACTTCATCCGATCATTCCGTTACGGGGAGTTATAGTTTGGTAGCGGATGCAGTTACTGATGGCATGGGCATTTTTGTTCATAGAGATGCATCTGCCAATAACCAAATTGGGTCATTAACAACAACTAGTAGTGTAACTGTAAAATTATCGGGCACCTATAATCCCTCATTAACAGGAACAACATCAAGTTCGGATAATTTTAAAGTAATTGGGATTGAAATGGTGTATGTACCGCAAGGCAATTTTTATTTAGGGGATGGTCGTTCTTCCAATTCAAGTAATTTTTCGATAGGAAATACGATTGGAGCTGTGCAAATAACTAGTACTACCCAAACCAATGGAATAGGAGCTTATAGTAATTATGTTAGTAATCCCGTATATGGATGTTTCATACCATTACCGAATACCTATCCAATCGGCTACAACGGGTTTTATTGTATGAAATATGAAATTAATCAACAACAAATGGTTGACTATTTAAATACTTTGAATTACGATCAACAAGCAGCCAGACTTGCTGTTTGGGGTGCAAGGTATCCGAATGTAACAAATACTTATTTTACAAACGCTTCCAATTATAGACAAATGATAAAAGTGGCGACAGCAGGAACAAGCAATACGGTGCCCGCTGTGTTTGGGTTAGATAATACATGGAATGCATATATAGCAGCTGGTTATTTAAACTGGCAGGATTTATCTTCTTATTTAGATTGGTCTGGATTAAGACCCATGTCTGAATTTGAATATGAAAAAGCTAGTAGAGGCACTTTAAATCCAGTGGCTTATGAATATCCTTGGGGTACTACTGTAATGAATACAAGTAGTGGTGGCATGAACAATGCAAACACTGTTAATGAAACGATGAACCAAGTGAATGAGGGAATTGTACATTATAATTGGGATGGTGGTCCTATGCGTTCAGGTTTTGCAGCTACTTCTAATTCTAATAGATTACAAGCTGCGGCTACTTTTTATGGTATCATGGAAATGGCAGGTAATGTTATGGAACAATGTGTAGGGGGAGGTACAGGATACAATTACTCTACGTTTACAACTGTCAATGGAGATGGTGCTTTAACAAAGAAAGGTTTAGCAGATGTAAGTGGTTGGCCCATTGATGGCGGTACGACTTCGGGTACCATTTTAAAAGGGGGAGGTTTTTATACCAACACTGGTCAGATGCCACAGATGCAGGTTTCCGATAGACAATTTTATGGAGGCGATAATAGGAATCTTAGCAATACAAGAGATAGAAATATTGGTGGAAGAGGAGTGAGAAGTTATTAAAGTACTTGACGAATAAAACAGTAATCATTTATAAAAACGCATTTATATAAAAAATGAAATTTAGAAATATGAAAAAAAATAAAATAATAAATATGAAGCAAATTTATTTATTCATTGTTGCCAGTTTGCTTTTTATATCGCAAGCGATGGCCAACAACTTGGTAATTTCTGGAACCCCAAGTTATTCATCAGCAAACCAAACACTAACCTTTACCATGTCTTGGGATAATAGTTGGTCTATTAATGCTGGCCCTACCAATTGGGATGCGGTTTGGATTTTTGTAAAAAGACAAAACTGTTCTGGAACCAATAATTGGGTGCATCAAAAATTAAGTACCACAAGCGGAGATCACCTTGCTAAATTAGCAAGTACTAGTGCCACTTCAACAGACGTTCAAGTGGATGCAGTGAGTGACGGCATGGGTATTTTTGTAAGAAGAATTGGAACGAATGTGGTTGGAAATGTTGCCTCTCAGGTGGTTACCATAAAACTAGCTGGAACAAATCCTACTATCACAACTAGCAATACTGATAATTTTGAAGTGATTGGATTAGAGATGGTGTATGTTCCACAAGGACAATTTTATGCAGGCGATGGCCGTTCTCCGAATAGTACTAATTTTTCAGCAGGTACTGCTACTCAACCTGTTTTAATTAATGCCACTTCGCAAACAAATGGCATTGGTTCAGCCATTAATTATACAAGCTCCACTGCATATGGTAGTCCTGTTCCATTGCCTTCCACTTTTCCATTAGGATACAATGGTTTTTATTGCATGAAGTATGAAGCAACCATTGGAGTTTTCGCTGAATTTATTAATACTTTATCTTATGATCAACAAACTTCACATATGGTGGAAGTGGGGGGTGGATCAAATTTACCCAATGTTACTGGCGCTTATTTTGATTGTGGAAACTGTTGGGCTATGTGGACAAGAGTGAGCACACCTGGAACTTATAATACGGTTGCAGCGGTATTTACGCCACAATATCCATATCAAGTAGAAGGTAATTTATCATGGAAAACAGCTGCAGCTTTTTTGGATTGGTCTGGCTTAAGACCATTAACAGAGTTTGAATTTGAAAAAGCATGTAGAGGGCCGTTAACTACAGTTGCAAATGAATATCCATGGGGAAATACAACCATTTCAATGCAGCAAGTAGCAAGTAACTATGGTGATGCTAATGCAAATACAGGAATTGTTGAAGGAGCCTGTTTTTATGGTGGATGGGATGGTTCACCAGCAAGACCAGGTGCATTTGCGAGATCCACTACTAATAGAACACAATCTGGTGCTACTTATTATGGAATAATGGATATGGCGGGTAATGTTTCTGAACAATGTATTGGAGGATCAGGTTATGATTATTCTGGATTTACCAATGCCAATGGCGATGGTATTTTATCAACAATCGGCTATGCAAATACTGCAGGCTGGCCGACTGCAGGTGGAAATAATTCAGGTACCACAACAAGAGGGGGATGGTATAATAGTAATAATGTGATTTATCAACAGACTTCAGATAGAAGTTTTTATAATGGAGATTCAAGAAATGCGGGTCGAAATAAATATATGGGCGCAAGAGGAGTTCGTTCATACTAATTGAGAAAAATAAAAAAAAATTATGAAAAAAAATATTTTATTCCTTTTAATCGCTTTAAGTTTTACATTAAACACCAAAGCTAATAATTTAATAATTTCTACTCCAATTTATAATGATGGAAATAAAACTATGACATTTAATATTTCATGGGATAATAGTTGGAAATTATCATCAGGTCCAACTAATTGGGATGGGGTATGGGTCTTTATTAAAAGACAAGCCTGTTCTAATACCAATATTTGGGCAACTACACTAGTTAGTGCAACATCAGGTGATCATGGATCTTCAGTATCAAGTGGTACTAATTTATTATCAGTGGATGCAGTAAGTGATGGAATGGGCGTTTTTTTAAGAAGAACTAATAACGGTATGGGTAATATAGGAACACACACAATTACTTTAAAACTAAATAGTTCCTTGACAACGAGTCCAGCGATTACTCCAAGCGCTGCAGATAATTTTAAAATATTTGGTATTGAAATGGTGTATGTGCCACAGGGTCAATTTTATCTTGGAGATGGAAGACAATCAAATTCTTATAATTTTTCTAACGGTAATAATGCAGGTACCCCACTTTTAATTACAGCAGCAATTCAAGCAGCTGGATTAGGAGCGGCAACTAATTATACTTCCAATCCAATGTATGGTTGTCCAAATTATTTGCCTCCTTCATTTCCATTGGGATATAATGGTTTCTGGTGTATGAAATATGAGGCTACGTCTGTGAGCTATGTTGATTTTTTAAATACACTAAGTTATAACCAACAAGCTATGAGATTATCAAAATGGGGAACGAGGTATCCAAATTCGACAAATACCTATTTTGGAAATGGTGGCCAAAAAGGAAGTATTTACACAAGTGTTGCTGGAACTTATAATACGATACCTGCAACTTTTACATACAACACGTCCTATATGAATTACACTCCGGTAATTTATTTGAGTTGGACAGATTTAACTACTTATTTAGACTGGGCAGGATTAAGACCCATGAACGATTTTGAATATGAAAAAGCGTGTAGAGGACCAATCAATCCAATCCCGAATGAATATCCTTGGGGGAATACTTCTATTACGCAGGCTTCTGGAACGGGCTCAAACAATGGAACCTTTCAAGAAAGAGTTAGTCAAGCTGGGGAAGGGTTATGTTTTTATAGTTGGAACGACCAAAACTGGGCACCGTATAGATCAGGTTTTGCAGCAACTGCAATTACAACAAGATCTCAAGCCGGAGCTACTTATTACGGTATCATGGAAATGGGTGGAAACGTTTCAGAACAAGTTGTTGGGGGAGGTAGCGGATATGATTATTCCAATTTCACCACTGCCAATGGAGATGGTGCATTAGGCGCAGATGGTAATGCCAATACTGTAGGATGGCCTACGGGTATTGGTGCCAACCAAGGTAACTATTGTAAAGGAGGTGATTTTAATGGTAATGGCAGCCATCCTCTTATAATACAGGTTTCTGATAGACAATTTTATGGTGGCAACACTTACAATAATGGTCAAAATAATGGAACAGGCGGAAGAGGGGTAAGGTCATTCTAGTAGTGACACATATTAACAAATAAGAAAGCAATTAGTGAATTTAAAAAAGTATTTATTATTCTTACTTTTTACCATTAGTATAAATTGTATTTGGGCACAAACCAATTTTTATATGGGTGGTACATCAGGTGCTGGTACTGGTATGAAATCCATACTTACTGCAGCTGCTTGTACTCCAACTTATGATACTACATTACTTTTTTATCGTGGAGGTAATTATGGTAGCTATTCAAATATTTCAATTAGCGTAACTGCTTGTCCTACAAGAATAGATACCACCATCTCATTTTATCGAGGGGGTAATTATGGTAGTTATGGAACATCATCAATTAGCGCAACTGCATGTCCAACGTTTTTAGATTCAACAATCAGTTTTTATCGAGGGGGTAATTATGGAAGTTATAGCAACACCAATATTAGTGGATCAGTTTGCGTATATGCTTTAGACAGTTCTGTATTAATTTATAAAGGAGGTAACTATGGTTCTTATAGTAATACAATGATAAGTACTTCCACTTGTCCATATCCCGACCCAATTAATATTTGGATGGGTGGAAGTTCATCCACCAATGCTCCTGGAGTATTAAATAATAGGGTAAGTAACAATACTTCTGGACCCTTTATCTCAACTATTTCAGATACCACCATAATGAATGGTAACTGCATTACACTTACGACTTCGGGTGTTGGAGCAACATCTTATTCATGGAGCCCGTCTGTTGGATTAAGCAATCCAAATATTTCAAATCCAGTTGCGAATCCTTCCACAACTACAACCTATACGGTTACTGGTACTGGATCGAGTGATGGTTGTAGAAATACTGCAACGGTTGTTGTTAATGTAAATAGTAATAATGGAGTAACTGCAATTAGTTATCCTTCACAAATAAGCACGAGCATCACGACAATACAAAATGTAACCTTATCGGGGATTACGAATGGCGTTTTTACATCCAATTCTGCTAATTTAAAGTTGACTGCTGCTAACGGTGCCATTACCCCTAATACAAGTACTGTTGGAAGTTATGTTGTTACCTATACTTATGGAATTTGCAACAATACAGTAACAGCACCAGTAATTATCACTGCGGATGCATCTAATCATGGCGAAGTGGTATATCCAAATTTTTATATGGGCGCTACTACTGGAGCGCTAACCCCAAAACAAATTTTGAATCAGGGATCCTGTACAGTTGCTATTGATTATACATTACTCCTATATATGGGAGGTACAACGGGTGCAGCTACTCCTAAACAAATATTATCTCAAAGTGCTTGTACAGCTCTAATTGATTATACTACATCATTTTATATTGGAGGCACAACGGGAGCTGCTACTCCTAAATCAATTTTATCTCAAAGCGCTTGTACCCCATATGTTAATCCTTCCAACACCATTTATATGGGAGGAACCACTGGATCAAATACACCTAAAACAATTTTAAATAACACATCTTGCCCAATTCCGGTTGGTACTAATTTTTATATTGGAGGTAGTGGAACTGGTTATGGGAATGGCAATTTAACACCATCAACAAGCGCGATTAGTGGAACATCCGTTGCAACAAGAGCGGACACTACTATTTGTCCAGGAACTCCAATTGTTTTAAATACGACAGGGGCAACAAACTATACATGGACTCCGGCTACTGGATTGGATAATACATTAAATGGAAGTCCAACTGCGACTCCAATGTCAACTATTACTTATACAGTTGTTGGTTCTGGGTCGGGTGTAGGATGTATTAATACCGCTAAGGTTACTGTAACCGTTTTAAAAGATTCAATTACAACTGTATCTTATGGTGCCTATGCATTTGATGAGAATGATTTGAATGTCAAAAAAGTAAATTTTATATACGGACCACTAACTGGTACCTTCTCAACTAGCCCTACTGGATTATTTTTTAATACTTCAAATGGTTCTTTCACACCAGGATTAAGTACAAGTGGAGTGTATGCAATTAGTTATAACTATACAAAAGGAGTTTGTAATTATAGCTATGTATCCAATGTTAATATTACTACACTGCCTCCTGCAATTACGTATCCTTCCCCTAGTGTATTTTATATTAATTATCCAGGAACGACTGTGTCTCCTCTAAATTCAGGAGGTAGGGCATTGGGCTTTGAAATATTAGATTCATTGCCGGCTGGGCTTACCATTGATGCAGTAACCGGTATTTTGTCTGGTACTGCTACAACCCTTGTTGAAAACGCACAAGTAAGAGTGCGTGCCTTTAACTATAACAAACTGGGTGCCACTAATTATAGTGATACTTATACTATGAGTATTTCGGTAAGAAAGCCAATTATTAATTCTTCTACTGCATCGATTTCTAGTATGAGTACAACATATGGATCTGCTTCCTCCGAAAATACTTTTAATGTTTCAGGACAATATATTATACAAAATATATTAGTTACCCCACCAACTGGATTTGAAGTTTCAAAAACAACTGCGGCAGGTTTTGCTAATACGGTTACAATTACGCAATCTGGTGGCAATATTACCAATACTACAATTTATCTAAGAATTAAAAATAATGCTTCAGTTGGAAATCTCACTGGAACAGTATTGTTAACAAGTATGGCTGCTGATAATTATAATATACCATTAGCAATAAGTTACGTAGCTCCCGCACCACTATCAATTACAGCTAAATATTTCCAAAAATTCTATGGTTCTAAAATTATCTTAGGTGCTGGAAATAAAAACTTTACTTCATCGGGTTTGCTAAACGGAGAAACAATTGGGTCCATTACATTAACTCCTAGCGGCGGAACTGCTTCAAATGATCCAGTTGGCATGTATAATATTGTCCCTTCGGCTGCAGTGGATGGCACATTCTCCCCTGCAAATTATAATATTACGTATGTACCTGCTCAATATGAAGTCATGTACAGTTTATACAATTTCCAAATGACGGGCAATACGTCTAACTGGGTGATAGGGAAAGTCCCAGCACCTAAAATACCTGTTGGCGTTATTTCCAATGTAACAACTACCGATATGGTATTCACTTCGTTTATCCCATCTAGTTATGTAAATATTGCTGAAAGAGGCGTATGCTGGGGGACTAATTTTAATCCAACTATTGCTACTAATAAATTAGGGGATAGCAATATAAATAACGGGTCAATGACCTCAAATGTAACTGGTTTGACATCAGGTACGACCTATTATATTAGACCCTATATTACTGTTGGCAACTATACTTACTATGGTCCAAGTGTTAAGTTTACAACATCAAATAATACCATACCTTAAATTATTATTTAGCAATTACATACACCCCCCAACTGATAAAATAGGCCAGGCCCGTCATCATGAAAAATTGAAGGACAGGCCATTTCCAACTTTGGGTTTCTCTTTTTACTACAGCCAGTGTACTCATGCATTGCATAGCGAGCACATAAAATATCATCAGCGATAATGCCGCTGCCAAACTATATACGGGTGTTCCGTCTGGACGTTTTGCAGCCCTTAATTTTTCGGTTAAGGAAGTATTGTCCGAAGCTTCTACACTATATAAGGTAGCCATCGTGCCCACAAATACTTCACGCGCGGCAAAGGAAGTTACAATAGCAATCCCCATCTTCCAATCAAATCCCAATGGCGCTATGATA
>Ga0209768_10000911_pt1 | contig 19186 bp, 16 predicted proteins | sample LauGreSBDMM110SD_3_FD_187564 | JGI IMG/M metagenome (GOLD analysis project Ga0209768, IMG submission 187564) | Freshwater lake microbial communities from Lake Michigan, USA - Sp13.BD.MM110.SD (SPAdes) (version 2) | ecosystem: Environmental > Aquatic > Freshwater > Lake | place: Lake Michigan... | reverse complement strand
CTAGGATCATTTTCAGGTTTAACAAATGTAATTTGATCTATAAAACTTACAGTAGTGTATACAAATTGTTTTCTATAATTTAATGAAAAAGATGTAAATAAAGCAAATATTCTTAATGGACATTCTGCACCACCTTTAGGACCTGTTGTTCTTCCTGAACTATATAACATAGGGTTAGTTACAAGTAAATTATTTATTTCTGCAGTAGTTGCAAAAGGTAAAGGATTAGTATATGCAACACCAGCTTGCATTACTGAAGATGATATAGTTCCTGTACCTATGTCACTTTGATTTATAGAAAAAATAGCACAATCTACTTTATTAGGAGTAGCTTGTTGTATAGGAACATATCTTAATGTTCTTCCAATTGTATAATTTGATGGAGGTATTGTACCTGTTTCTCCATTTTGATATACATTATCTATTGGACTATATTCATTTTGATATACTCCATTTGTTAAATTTCTTTCTGATGTATAAAAAGCATCTTGAATTAAAACGTGATTATTTGATACACCTACTAAAGCTTGAGTATTTTTATCAACACCTATAAAACTTAATGTTCCAACTGATGTAACTAAATTAGTTGATGTAACGGATAGTCCACCAACTAATGGTCTTGTAAATGCTCTATTTGCTGTTGAATTTGAACCTGCATTTTGACCACATGTTGCATTACAAGCTATTAACTCTGTTTTACCAGCTTCAAATACATCAGTTTTTAAAACTTGATCTTCTATTGTAATTGAATTAGGAATAATTTCAGAATCTAAAAGTTCAGATATTGGTTTTTTTTGGTCTACACTAAACATAATACATAACTCATCTGTTTGAACATTTCCAACAAATTTATATCCATATGAAATAGTATTTGCATTAAAAGCATTTTGTTCTGCTAATTCTTGAATTTTTAATTTAATATCTTCCATTTTTATTATTTAAATTAAAGTGTGCCAAAAGTTGTATATATAGTATTTATAGTTACTGGACCCTCTCCACAATTATTTTCACATTCAACTAATGTTTCATAAATTCCAGTACCATCACCTGGATCAACACAATTACCATTAAGACAATTATAAGAAACAATAGGTGGTAAAGCACACTCAGCTTGACAAAGACTTAATGTAGGATATTGTCCACTAGAACCAGATACTAATACACAAGTATTATCAACACAATTATAAGAAGTAACAGGTGGTATTGGTACACAAGCATCTTGACAAAGAGCTAGTGTAGAATATTCTCCTGAACCATTTCCTATCTCAATACACTCACATGCAGTTTGTGTACAAAAACAATTATAAGTTAATGGTACTGTTGGACATACAGGTTCTGCAGTTGAACAATTACAATCAGTATTACATCCACATGAATTTGTAGCACATGGATAAGCTGGATCATATAATGCAGCTAAATCTATAAGTTCTTTTTGTACAATATATTGTTCATCTTCATCAGGACAACAATTTGATATTCCATATCTTAATTCTAAAACTTGTTTGTACATTGCTTCTGCAGCTCTACAAGAAATTTCTTCATACTTCCATGCTTCACACCCTGGAGTATTATAACCAGGAGTAACAGATTTTTGATTATTTTTTCTTGGAGGGCATACACCATTTATACAGTTACCAAAATATTCTATTGTGTATTTAAGTTCAGTTGTTACATAAACATCTTGATTTGGAATACTTGAACTTTGTTGCCATGTTCCTGTTGGACAATCACAATCTCCATTACAATCAATAAAACCAATAGTAGTATAAACAGATGGTAATACTAATGGAGTTAAATTTTTATTTAATATCCATTTTGCACCATCATAATATATATATAAATTATTATCTGCATCTTTCCAAGTTGGTTTATCATTTACAATTACAGGTCCTGGATGATTTACACTATTTTGATATACTGTAATATTAGATACAATTCCTGTAGAAGATGTTATAGTTACTATAAGTTCATCACAAGGTTCTGGTGCATACCATCTTATTAAACATAACCTATCACTTTTTTGATTAGGTTGTAGTGTAATACTTTGTAATAAACCATAACAGTCTAAATATTTATATATTTGTGATATAGTATTATAATTTTTTATTGTACTACAAATACAAGAAGCATTTGTTAAACAATCAACACAGACATTATATGTATTTAAAATATCTGATATAACACCAGCATTATTATTTATAAAAGTTTCAGTTACTTCCCAACATGTTTCAGGACACCAGTCTAATGTAATTACTTTATCAACATAACTTGATAAATCACTATATGTTATTATATTATTTTGTAAACCTAAACAATCTTCAAGCAAATAATATTTTCTATAACATAATTCACAATCTAAATAATCATCTAATATTATAACAGGTGTATCTGATGGTATGTTACCATCAATTTGAGATACAAGCCAACACTCTTCTGGACAGTCTTCTTTTCTAATTACTTTATCAACATACAGACTTAAATCATCTGATGTATACGTAAATATTGTATTATCATCACATGATGTAAGTTTATAATTTATATTAGGCAAACAAGTTAAACAACAAGCACTAGTAGTTAATACTGTTACATTTATTGGACATATACATTCTTGAGGAATTAATATTTTCCAACATTCTGTATGACCAGCAATAGTAACTACTTGTCCAAGATTAGCAGGTAATGCTAATGATGGTGAGTTAGAATAAATAACATTAGTATTATCTGTACAATCTTCAAGTAAATAACATGCAGGTGGTGTACAAATATATTCTGTAATTTCTTCACAAGTTTCTGGATCAAGAAAAGTAGATTCAATACAATCACCATTATTAGTTATAAATGCTGTAGTATTATCTCTTGAGAATACAATAGGATAACTTTGAGCACAAAAACTTGATGTTGATGTTCCTGGATTTGGAATTAAAATATAATTACCAGAACAATCTATGTATTCAATAGATTTAATATTACCTGTTACTGTATAACATGTACAATCACATATACATGAATTAGAAGTAACTATTACTTCCATTGCATTTATACAATTAAAATCTGTAGTGTTTTGAACAAACACACAAAGGTCAACTATATTATTTTCTGGGTCTACACTACTAACTGTAATATGTAGTCCAACAAAAGCTGTTAAATCTGTTGATGTAGTAAATAAAGGTTGAGATCCATCACAAGACCAAAGTGTAAAACATAATGGATTGCATTCAGGACAATCATTTATATATCTTTGACAAAAAGAATCAGGTTGTGCAGGATATACAGGAGAATGCCATATATAATTTCCTGATGAATCTTGTGGAGCTAAAGCTAAATTATTATATTGAGTAGCATTACTAACTGGTTGACCAACACCAACGGTATGTAATGTAATTGAATAACATTTATTTTGTACTAAGGGATTAGTAGTATTACCATTAATATCTGTTGTTGGATATGGAGCTGGAGAAATTGTACCAATATAACTTGCTACTCCATCTATTGGAACATTAATTGCAGGTACTCTAAAATAAAGAGTTGGTCCAGAATTAACACAACATGGTACATATTGTAAATATCTATTATTAGTTGCTTCTGGTATTATTGGATTACATGCATTAATACAATAAGGTGCATCACATGTTTTAGTTTCTGGAAAATATGTTATGTTATTACTAAAACTAGAAGAAGTTAAAGTAAATGCAGGAGCAGTAGAAATACCTGTTGAAGTATAGGATATAAAATAACATTGACCAGGTATTAATGAATTCCATGGTGCTGTACCTTCTCCAACAAGCGTTGATCCATCTGTATAAACCCAATAAGAATTATTAGGAATACCAGCAATAGGCAATCCTACAAATCTTACATAAGTATCTCCAGGAGCACAACAAGGAGTAAAAAGTATTATAGGAGTACTACTCATTTTAAAATTTTATTTTATAAACTTTCTTAAAGCTTGTCCTCTTCTATGAGGAGTTATTGTTGTCCCTGCTTCTGTAGTTACAGAAGTTTGATTAGTAACTTGTATTTGTGATTCATAACTACTTAAACAATTAGTACATACTTGAACTCCATTAGATGCATTTCTTCTTTGACATCCACAAGTTAGAGTTTGATTACAATTTGAACATTGACTCATTTGGTTGGTTTTTAAAGGTTTAATAATTTAACAATTTACACAGTCCATTTTCATTAAAAGTTTTAAAGCATAGTTATATAATGACATTCCTTTTTGAGGTTCATGACAAACTTCTACTTTAGATTTAGCAGCATCTAGATACATACGTATTATTCTAAGGGCTTCTAATTTTTCTTTAATTCTAAAAGGTGGGTCACAATCAGCAACATCTACTCTACATAAAATATTATTATATCTATTTAATGCTTTTGTAATTCTTAAATGATTGTATTCTACAAATACTATATCAGATGGTTCTACTGAATATTTAATAATATAAATACCATCAGGTATATCAGTATAACTTATTCCACAATTTTCTGTTTGTAAATTTAAATCACATGCTGTTATAGTTTCATTAAAATTTGGTGAAACTGGGATTTGTACAGAATATGCAAAACCTGGTACTGTAATAGTTAATAATGGACAGCTAACAGGAATTAATTCAGAATATACACTTGTATCAAATATACTTAAAATACATGTGTTCATCACAGTAGGTACTTCTAAACTTAATACATGATTTGCCATAGTATTTATATAAAAAAAGGGGAGGAGTATGAAACTCTTCTCCCCTTTCTAGTTAATAATTAATTATTTGTTCTTATAGTCCAAAACAACTAACTGTATTATAAGGATTAAATACAGGTAATGCAGGGAAAGGAATAGGAACCACACATGTTGTAGAACATGTATAGTCATTTGTTTCAGCAGGACAAAGACCACAAGTCTCTAACCAACTAGTAGTTTGAGAATTGAAAGTAGTTAATGCTACTAATGAATATATTTCTAACAAGTACTGATCTGAATCAAATGTTCCAGATGGATTATAATTACGTGGTACATTGTGTTGTAACAAGTATCTAAAATACTGTGCATTTCTATTAATAGAAGTTACAATTTGATTTCCTTGAGTAATCTCACGGATACGGATATCTGTTGCTAAGAAATTTTGTCTGTAAGATTCTGACAAAGTAAGATCTCTTAAAATAGTTTCTCCTAAACCTTGAGCTTGAAGACCTTCACATTCAGTAACTGTACATAAAGAATCAAATGTACAAGGATCACCATTAAGATCTACTTCAGAAGCATATAATTTAACTGGCTCTTTTTCATAGAAATCAGAAATTTGGAATGAACAATCTCCAAACTTAGTATCTACATATGCACCATTTATAATTAAACCTGCACAAGCATTAGCTGTGTGTCCTGGAGATACATAATTATCCCAAGTTTGAGCAGCATTTAATGCTAAGAATGCAGCACTTGTACCTGGAGCATATAATAATTGACCAAGTTCTGTTTGAACAACAATTTGTAAGAATGGAGCTACAATTGGATTATTAATTAAACCATTTGCCCATGCAATAAATACTATAGTTGAATCAACAGCTGTAGGTGCTATTGCACCATCTGGACAACAACCTGTATAAGCATCAATAGTAGCATATGCATTGTGATTTAAAAATCTCATTGCAGGAGAACCTTTTACATCTACTCTTAATGAGTAAGTTTCACCACAAAGATATTCTTTACAACATGTAGATGTTGTACCACAACCTGTTTGAGTATGAGGTGTAGTAACTCCTCCTGATGCACTAATAGTATATACTGCTAATGTACCTGGAGTACCTGTAGGAGATTTAATAGAAACTGTAGTACCATTAGCATATCCTTTACCAGGATTAACAATTCCAGTAACAGCTGGAACACCACCTGTTATTGTTATAGATAATTCTAAACCAGTTCCAGTTGCTGTTATATTTGTTGTACCTACACCAACTGCAACAGTTGAGTTAGGAGTATAACCTACACCTGGAGTTGTAATTGAACCAGTCAATACACCACCACCTGCAGTCCAGTAAGTAGAACCTACGTGAATAACATTATTTTGTGGAAGACATGGAGCAACTGAATAGAACCTAGATACATATTTAGGATTGATCATCTTAGACTTGTTAGTCTCTTGATAACCACCTGCTAATGGACCAATTTTATCATTAGAATAAATTGCTGAACCAGCAAGATATAAATTACAACATGAAGATGGAGACACAACAGATAAATTTGTTGATGCATCAAACCATCCAATATAACCATCTGTAGTAGCTGTAGGTGCAGTACCATAGGTAGCAACAGTTAATGCAGATAATTGATTAAGAGAGTATGCAGGAAAACCTGCTGTGTTTAAGTAACCATTACTTGTTGTAACAGTACCTAATGAAGCTCCTAAAGGGTTAGTAATAGGAACTGCTGTTTGTGTTGGCCCTGTAGCCAAGAATGCTTTCTTGAAAGCATGATTAAAATAACTCATTGTTTTTAGTTTTTAGTTAATAATATAATACATATATAATATAATAAAAAGTTTTGAAATATCAAAACTATTTTAATATTTAATTATTTTTTTCAGCATTTGCACTTCCTCTAGCAAACTGATTGTTTGACTCTATATCTCCTGCTAATATACTTACTGCTTCATCAATGAGTAATTCTATTATATCATCTTTAAATTCACATTGTACATTTGTTAAAGATACTACACCTGTGTAAGGATCAATACAATCTTGTATTTGAATTTTAATAGGTTGTCTATAATATATTAAATCTGCACTTTCTATATTAAATTGATTGTTAGTATATATATGTACATCATTACCTATTAAAGTAGCAAATGTTTCTGCCCATTCAAAACTAGGTTGTTTTAGTTTATCATTTAATAATTGTTGTAGATTTGCTTCTTCTGCAAAATAAACTGTCATTCTTCTTTTTTCACAACAATCTTGATTTGCAAATACATCTGTTCTTTTCCATTGTAAATAATCTTCCGGTAATGCTGCAAAATAATAATAGTCTTTTGGATATAATGATAAATCATATTTTTTCATTAATACTTGTAGGTCATCTTTTCTTCTAGTAGATTGTTCATCTCCTTCTTTATATTGATTACCTCCATGTAATTGTCTTCTAGCCCACTCTACCTGTGCTTTATTAAAAGACTCTACAATTTGCCAGCATTCTATATTATCATAGTCATTGCTATCAAGCTTGTTGATTCTTTGTTTTATCTTTATGGTAATGGTACTATTTAACATTTTTTATTTATTTTTTTTTACAAGACCACCTTTTTTATATGCCCAAGTATCATTAGCATTTCTACCTACATTATTACTTACTCTATTAATTTTTCTATCAGCAGATTTTGCAGAAATATTTTTTGTTTTTTTAGATACAGTTTCTCCAGCTTTATTAGTAATGGTTTTAGTTTTATTAGCAGTAGTTCCGCCATAACCATTACTAGTATTTATACTTTTAGTTACTATGTCACCATTTCTTTTTGTCCTTGAAACATTAGTTGAATTTCCATAAGATGATAAAGAAATATCTCTAGTTTTTTTAGATTTAAGTCTACCATTAGGTGTAAACATACCACCATCCTGCATTTTTTTAACTGAAACACTTGTTTTCATTTTAGACTTTACAGAGCCACCTTTTTTATATGGATCACCATATTCCATTTTTCTATCTTCAGCTTCAGTCATGTTTTGTGAATTAGTAACTTCTTCTGGTACAGCATCAGGATATTTATTATATACCTTTATATTTTGATGATCAGATCTTAAAAAGTTTTCAGCTCTTTTTCTATCATATTGATCAGCTGCTTCAGGAGTTACATAACCTTGTCCTTTTGGACTTTTAGTAGCATTTGTTCTTGAAGAAGTAGTTCTGTTTGATATACCTTTTCCACTAGGAGTTGGTGCAAAGGCTGTTGAAGGATACATTCTATCAAGACCCATTTGATCTTTTTTATTAAGAGGACCTGCATAAGTATTTTTAATACCTACTTGTTCAAAAGTAGGTGGTACATTACTTGGATTATCTTTTGTTCCTCCCATATATATTCCATCTTGAGCTTTTCTCAAAGTTTGTTTAGGTTCAGCAGTTCTTTTTGATTTTAAAGAATTAAAATATCCTAATGCATTTCCAAGTGGAGTTCCTAAAGGACCCATCTTAACTTTATTTGTCTTTTTCATAATTATTTATTTTTAGTTATTTATTTTTAGCCATAGCCTTAAATGTTCTTGCTAATGCTTTTCTTTTTGGTGTACAAGTAGGTTTAGACATAGGAGTACAGTAACCTTTATGTTTAGGGTTAACTGCTTTTTGTATCCACTTCTTATCCTTTTTCTCAGCCATTATTTTTTATTAGTTTTAACTTTTACCTTAGATGCATTTTTTAAATTAACTGCACTTTTATAAGTATTTTTAGGTTTTGGTGATATAGTTTTTAAATTAACAGCACTCTTATAAGTATCTCCAGGTTTTGATTTTATAACTTTTTTAAAATTTTTAATAACAGCTTCTTTACCAATATATTTTTTAACATTAGGATTTGATTTTTTTAAAAGTATATCCATTTCATTATGCCAATCTTTAAAATTACCTTTTTTAGCAGCTTGTTTAACTATTTTACTTGCTTTATAACCACTTTTAAAACCCATAATTCCTTTTATAATAGCACCTAATTGAGCTTTTGGTAATGCTTTACTACCAGCACTTTTTTTAGCACCAACAATTTTATCAGCAAAAGTTGCTTTATCATATGGTGGTGCTAATGCTGCAAACTTAGCTGCTTTAGTAGCACCACCTTTTTTAGCAAAACCATATTGACCAGAAGTACCAAGATTTTCTTGAGGTATACCATACATACCACCAGTACTTTTTTTAATTATTCTTTTAGTAGTAGTTCCTCCTACTGCCATTTTTTTCATAGAACCTCCGCAGCTCATGCATTTTGTTTTCATAATATATATAGTTTAAATTAACAATTCCATTTTCTTAAAGAAAGAGCTTTTCTTGTAGGTCTGCCTTTTTCATCTTTCATAGGTCCCGGCATTCCTGACATTCTAGCACAAAAACTTTTTCTTCTCTTTGCTGATTTACTATTTGGATCTAACTTAGATGGCTTAGTAGTAACTGCCATCTTAAGTTTAGATCCCGGATTAGCTGCTCTATAACTGGCTACTCCCTTTGCATTTAAACCTCCGGTTTTATTCTTACCTTCTTTTCTTGTCCAAGCTGCTGTCTTTGCCATAACTATGCTTTTTTAACTCTTCTTCCCATACCTACTCTAGATTTCTCAGCTTTTTTAGCAGCTAGTTTAGAAGGAGTTAGTTCATACTTTGTTTTAGGAGTATCCTTAGATACTTTTTTTGTAGGCCGGCAGTATTCATTTGAACCACCGGCACCACAAGCTTTACCTGATTTTGTATCTTGCCATTTTTCAGATTCCCATCTTTTAAGGTTTGAACCAGCTTTTGTTTTTCTAACTGTACCAGAACCTTTCCTACATTTAGCAATTGCTTGAGAAGCCCTTGCTGAAGGAAACACAGCATACTGTGCTTTTACTTTAGAATAACAAGCATCTTTAGGCATTATTATTTTTTAATTTTTTTTACTTTTTTTTACTATTTTTTACAACCATTTTCATTTTAGTAGTTCCACCAACTTTAAATCCTTGTTTGCTATATGAATCTTTTTTATTTTGCAGCTTTAACATTTTATTTTTTTCTGCAATTTTTTTTTCTTTTTCAAGTTTTGCTTGTTGTTTTTTATATAAATGCAACTTTAAGTCTTGATTAAGATTTTTTTGTTCCCACATTTCTCTATCTTTTTTAGTTAACATAGCATCTTTGTTAACAATACCAGGTGTTTCTCTTATTTTAGTAAGACTTGCCTGCATTCTAGTGTTTAAATCTTTAAAAAAACCTTGAGAAGGATTTTTTAATAATGATTTTTTTTTGATAGTACCACCCTTTTGCATTTTTGTTGTTGTAGAACCTCCACAACTCATACATTTTGTCTTCATTTTTTATAAATTTAAAATTAATAATTTTTATTGTTTATTTTTCTTTTGTAAAAGTACTAAACTATCTAAATGTGCTTGAGCTTTTTTATAAGCTGTACTATCTGTTGAAGAATTATTTCTAGGTTTTAATTTTTGTTTTTTATTATATGCAGCTTGTCCTGTTGTATCAACTTTTTCAAGTGTTTTATCATATATAGTTTTAGGTTTATTACCTGGCTTATTTTTTCCTTCAATTAATTTTAACATTGCATTATATTTTCTATTTTGATTATAACCATAACCTAAAACAGCAGCAATAGCTGCAGGTACTATTGCTTTTTTAGGATTTCTATATATGTATCTTGCACCTTTAACAGGAGCTTTAATTACTCCAGCTACACCTTTACCAATAGCATCTGCTTTTTTACCAGCATATGCTGCAACCTTACCAGCTCTAGTATCTGTGTTAGTACCACTATAACTAGTATCTTTAACTTTTGGTGTTGGTTCTGTTGTTTTTGGTTTTTTAACAGGTGGTTTTTTAACAGGTGCTTTCTTAACAGGTGCTTTAACAACAGGTGCTTTCTTAACAGGTGCTTTTACTATAGGCTTTTTTACAACAGGTTTTTTAACAATGGGTGCTTTAACTGGTGCTTTAACAACAGGTTTTTTAACAACAGGTTTTGAAGTAACTTTTTTAACAGGTGTTTTAACAACAGGTGTTTTAACAACAATCTTTTTAACAACAGGTTTCTTAACAGGTGGAATATTCCATTCAACGGTATTCTTACCAGTTTGCGTACCTGTACCATTTTTTAGTTTTTTTGCCTTAAGTGATTCTCTAGTTTTATCAAGTACTGTTTGAGATAGTTTAACTACTTTTTTAGTTTTAACTGCTTTAGCTGCTTTTGTTCCTGAACCAATAAGTTTTCCTAATGCAGGTATTATTTTTTCTTTGCCCATTTTATTTTAATTTTAAAAAGTTACACATTAAATTACGCATACCAATATTTTTCACAAGCTTCATTAAGATCTTTAAGAATATCTTCATGTAAAGGATTCTTTAAATACTCAACTACATCTGCTACATTTCTACCAAGTAAAGCTGTTGACTTAACATGATAAATATAACCATCTGCCTTATTTATAATATACTTAAAAAAAACGGAATCTCTTACAATTGATTTGATTTTTAATGTTTCCATATCCATTGCTGCAGTTTCAATAAATGATTTAGCTGCTCTTTCCTTGTTTCCTTCTGCACCATCTCCATTTATATAAATGTCCATGTTTTCATAAATAACATCATTAGGTGTTGATTTTCTATACTGTGTACTATTTAAATCTACAACTTTTGCAATGTAGAATAATTTAGTACTGTTCTTGTCAAATAATTTTTGAAGTTCAGATAATGCTTTGTTACGCATTTTTTTGTACTCTGTTCTTGCCATTACAGTTTCTTCTTCTTTATCTAAGTAAAACTTAGGAGCTACAGCTTTTGATCTTGCATCATCATAACTTTTTGCTACAATTGCAAAACCTCCTGCTTCAATAGCATAAAGTTTAATTCTGTCATAAGGATCTTTTGGGTCTAAGAACATAGGTTCATTTCCACAAGAGATATTTATTTTATTCCAAAATTTTTGATTGTCAGGTCTTAGTAATGTTACTTTATTCCAAAAGTCCTTATCATCAATATCAATTACATTTGCTGCTAAATCTTTTTCAAGTTCAATAATAGCAGATCTTATTTCTTTTATTCTTGCTTCTCTAGCATCTTTTTGAAGTAATTTAATTTCAGGAGCAAACTCATTTAATCCTGTTACATACCTCATTACACCATTACTTTCTAGACATGCTAGTTGTTCATGATGTTTAACACCATCATATAATGCTAATCCATAATTTTCTAATCCCATATTTGAAGCAGTGCTATCAAAAAAAGGTCTTACAGCAATAGCTGTTTTTTTTGTTGTGCTGGTAGTTGTTTCTACCATTGTAAAATTTTCCATCTTGTTTGTTGGTTTTTAGTTAGTAAAATTGAGTACTTATTAAAAAAAAAGGAGGAGCTCCCCCCTCCTTTTTAGTTTAATTTTATTTTCTATTAGAATGATCCACCAGTAATTGGGTTTCTCATAACAATTTTTAAAACTTTAGTTGGATCTTTTACCCAAATAGCTGGCATTGTTTGAGACATCATTACACGGTATCCATTGAATTGACCAGAAGACTGGAATCCTTGTGAACGTCCCATGTAATCCATAGTACCATTTTGGTACCACCACTTTAATTGATTATCCCAAGACAACTTCAATAAGAAGATATTGTCATTAGTATTATCAGTGATATCAAAGATAATGAAGCTATAAGAAGATAATGGGAAACCATCAATGATTGGGTTTTCAATATCATTAGTATGAACATTATCAAATGCTGGATTAAGTACAAACTTAACATTTGCTAAGAAAGGTATTACATATGAAGTATATGCAAATCCAAAGTTTAAGTCCATTCCTTTTCCTGTGATAGCTCCTATGTCTGCAGCTTGGATTAAAAGACCTGAAGAGATTGCTTCAGTTTTAATTGCCTCATTAACCATTCTCATACCTGCCATACCAGTTTGAACAACTAGTGAACGTTTTGGATCTGGACCTTGGAACTCAACTTTACCATTAAAGAAGTTATAAATTTCTCCACGGAACAAATCAAGTGTAAAGTTATTCTTGTTGTATACTCTTTTGAATGAGTTATCCAACTGCTTCCAAAGACCTACTGACAATCTAACATCATCTGGTCCATCTTGACGTACACGTCCACCATGACCCCACATTAAATAAGTTTCTATGTCTGTTGCAATCTTAGAAAGATGTGCAGCTTCCATATTAGTTAAGAATGTACGTGATAAATCACCATTGTCAAAAGCTTTTTTAACTTTGTCTTTACCCATTACTTTAACCATGTCATCTAAAGATGCAATAGATGGATCAATGTTTTTGTCAAATGTCCTCCAGATTTCAGTTACAGGAACTGTACCATCTGCATTCATTCCACCTTTGATCATCAAGTCTGCACGAGAAGATATAGAATAATGTACGTGAGCTTCTGCACCACCAACAAAGTTGTAGAATTCACGGAATCCTGTGTTTGTTGTAATGTCAGAGAATCTCTCTCCATATTCCCCACGGGCAGAACCCTTACGGAATACTTTTGTACCATTAGCTAAGTACTTATTATCTAAGTATTTATAGTTATCATTGTTTACCAATTGTACAGTATAGATAAATCCATCTCCTAAAGGAAGGATATCATCTGCTGTAATGTACATCTCAACACCATTGTATTTGTCATATGTGATGATATCACCATGTCCAAATTCTCTTTTGTTAATTTTAATTTTAAAAGTTGTACCGTCAATACCTTTAAAAGAATTAGTTGATTCAATGTCTTCAATAATATATGGAAGGTCAATAGAAACCGGAGTTTGCCATTTGTACTCTCCACGAGCATTATCTACATTGATTACATTTTTACCACCAAAGCTTGACATTTGGTATAGAGGCATTTCAACTCTTTGAGCCATTGCCCAAAGGTCTACTGGACCTAAGTCCATTGGTTCTGCATCTTTTAGCATGTTCACCAAGTGGTAAGAATCCACATGGGAACTAGCTGCATAGGCTGTATCCCGTAGGAATATGCCATTGTTCATTACTGGAGTTGCCATTTTTTATTTTGTTTTTATTTGTTACTTATTTTAAAATTTTCTAAAAATATTACTTTTAGATATTGTTTTTTGCTCCCTTGTTGGAGTCTTTTTATAATTTTCATTTTCATTATTATATGAAGATGTTATTTTTCTAGATTCTTCAGTTTTTAATTGTCTAACTGTTTTCTCTATTGCTGCTTTTGTACCTTGATCTCTTACTTTACTTTTATATCCATCTGGATCTGCAAGTAACCAAAGTGCTTCAGCAATTAAATCATGTCTTGGTTCTACAAACTGATACTTTTCTAACAAGTGTCCTAACATGTTTGTAGGTTTACCTGAAATTGAAGGGTAGTTAGGTTGAACTAATCCTGAGTAAAGCATATTTTGTATTTTCTTATCTATTTTAATTCCTCCAAGTTCAGCTGTAATTAATGTATTATATACATTATCTGTATACATTTGAGCTTGTCTTTCTTTTTTTTCTTTTTTTTGTTCTTGTTCAGCTAATTGACGCATTACTATTTCTTCTTGCATTCTGTCTAATTTTGGTTTAAACTGATTTGCTTTTTGTTCTAGTTTATTTACATCTCTCCAATCTTCTATTTCTTCTTCTATTTCTTCTGGAGTACCAAAATTAGTAGCATATAAATATTGTCTTGCAATTTCAGCTTGATCATTTTCATTAGAAGGATCTAGTTGAGTTATTTCTTCAACATATGCTAGAGTTCTAAATAATCCTTTTAAGTCTTGTCCACCATCTGCTACATATTTTGCAGCAACTTGTAATTCTTCAGGTAGTGCATTAAAAAACTCTTTTGGAGTGCTTTCTCTTATTTTATTTTCTCTTTCTTGAAAATTTGCTTCAAATAATTCTCTAAAGTCTTTAGTAGTATATTCTTCTAAATCTTTATCATCATCAAATGGAACAAGTGCACCATCTTCAATCATCTTAGTTGCTAAGTCATATAGTCCTGATTTATCAACTTTAGGTCTACCTTTATTACCAGCATCTTCCTCTTGTGAAATTAGATTATCTAACTCAGCAAAAGTTTCTTTTACTTCTTCAATTTCTTTTGCCTCTTCTTTTGAAATAGGCTTGTCAAGGAACGTGATGTCTGTATTTTCCTTAGAAAACATAGACTTGGGTTTTTCTTCTGGTTTACCATCTGCTGGAAGCATTACACTTTCTGCTCCTGGTGTACCAAATAATTCATCAATATTTACATCTACTTGTTCTACCGTTGTAGAATCTTGTACTTGATTTTCATCAGTTTCTTTGTTGGTTTTCATTTTGTTGGTTTTTGTTTATAATTCAATATACAAATTAAACTTGAAAGATTTAAAAAAAAAATAATTTTTTTTTGCACTATATGGCTAACCTACTTTTTTTTATTATCATTTCTTTTATTATCAAATTTATTTTTATTTTCTTTAGCTATTTGTAATTGTTTATCTGCAATATCTCTTTGAACTTGAAGTTTTTCTCTTTCAATTTCTAATTTTTGATTTCCTCTTAAATTCTCATTTAATTGTTTTTCTCTTTGTAAATCAGTTTGTTGTTGATATTGTTCAGATTGTCTTATTTCTTTCATAGAATCTTCATAGTCAGACATTTTGTTTTCATTTAAATCAACTTGTGCACCATAACCAGCTGCTCTAATTTCAGCAACAGTAATATCTTTTTGTATAAGTTTATCTGATTTTTCAGCTTCTGCTTGTATTGTTGCTTGTTGTTGTTTTTCTTGAGATGCCAATTGTTCAGTTTGCATCTGTTGTTGCTGCTGCATTTCTTGTTGCTTTTGTTGTTCTTGTTTTGCTTGAGAAGACTTAAGAACACTGTTTAATTCAGCAATTGAATCAGATTGAACAATTTTTCCAAGATCATAAATAGATGCACCAGCTGTATTATTAGTCATAGCCATTTGTTTAAGTTGTTCTAATATTGCTCTATGATTTGCAGTAGTAGTACAAAATATATTTAAGTCTCTCATTAATAAGTCAGTACCATTTATTTCAAAATTAACTTTTTCATCTGCACCTGTAATGTAAGTAAGTCTGGTTGATGGTTTTGTAGAATTATAATATTGTGCCAAATCAGTTCTCATAGAGTGTACACGAGGCATTAAATAATCACAATGCTGTATAAAAAATACTTCAGTTTGTGCATAAGATGCAGATGCAGCTTGTTCTACTCCGGTAGCAGTCATTTGAGATAACTGTTGTCCCATCCTTTGAGGATTAATACCAATTACATCATATGCTTGTTGTTTAAAATGATTAGCAAGATTTACTCTAGACATTAATCTTTCTGTTTGTGAAAGGTCAAGTTTTTGAAAATGATTAAAGTTTAATGCATTTTCTGTATTTGTTATAGATGTATCTAAAGGAAGCATACCAAAATTCTTCATAGCAACATATGCTTTAGACAAATTTCCTTTTCCCCAGTCCTCTCCTAAAGAGTGTCTAGGAAGAGTGTTCTGGTCTAACATGATAATAGTTCCTAACTCATCTACTAATATGTCAGCAATTTGATTGTTTACTATATTATATCCAATCTGATATGGTTTCATTAAATCAATAAGTGCAGTAGATTTAGTATTTCTATCTGAAAAAATTGCACCTTCTACAGGTAGTTTACAACCATACATAGTTGAATCTCCTTTAAATTGAAATTTTAATTTTCCAATTTTAGGTTTATCTATACCAATATATAATGGTGCAAAGCCATCTGGATTACTCATTCCAAAAAAAGATGTTATATTAGGACCAATTTTAACACCACCCCAAACTTCATTTATCCAAATCCAATCTATATGTTCTCCATATATTAAAGTATCTTTTGTTTTATTTTTAAATAATCTATTATCATATATTGGTTTATATTCAATAGCATAATCTTCTGTTATAATTTCATTAACAACTTCACCATTTTCTGCAATTTTTGTTAAGTGACCAACTTTTCTTTGTGACTTCCAATATATTGTAGATACTCTTATAAGTTGACTAGTAAAATCATCTGTAAAATCATAACCTTCAGATAATATTTCACTTATTATATCTGAATTTGGTATTACACTACCATTCATTGCAGATGAATATTGTCTCATTGCTAATGAAGGCATGTTAGTATTCCATGCATGTGATTTAGTACCATCATAAAAAGTACCATCATTTTGATAACCACCTGTTGTATAACCAGCAGCTGTAATAGGATATATTGCTTCAAGACTTTTTAATTGGTCTTCATTCATTAAATAACCATACTTATCTATAACATCTGCTACAGTCATCATATCAGTTTTTCCAATATAATTAGATTGTGATACATATCTTGCATCCGGAGATTTATGATAATATGTAATTACAGGATTCCATAATTCTACTTCATAGTCATCTTCCATCATTCTAAAATGCCAAAACTCTCTATCAGTAATCAACATATCTCTGAATGCTCTTTCTTCTAATTCATCCATACTAAATCTTTCTACATCTACTTTATGTTGATGAGATGCCCATTCTTCTACCATAGATCTATAATCTTTTTTAAAAAATTGTTCTATTTCTGGTAGTGTTTTTAATTTTTCTGGTGCTGTTTCTTTTTGTGCTTCTTCAGAATCAGGATCCATTCCTTGAGCAATTAATGCAGCAACTATTTTAGTTTGAGCATTTGCCATTAAAACCTCTTCAACCATTGCTCTTTTTTGTTCCATCATTTCATTATGTGAATTCTCATCAATAGCACGATAAGTAAGTTTAGAAGATCTTTTTGCAAACTCAGCAACAAGTACATTTATAACATTTGGAATAATAGGATAGAATTTTAATTCTAAAGCAGATGTATCTTCTTTGGTAAGAATATCTACAATATCTCTCATTTCATTATTTTCTTCAACAATGTAATCTGATTTATCTATAACACCTTTTGCAAGTTTATAATTCTTCATTAACCTTCTTGCATTATTTCGGATTTGTCTTATTCCTTGCCATTCAATCCAATCTAAATTCCATGCTGCCCATTCATCTGTTTTTTCTTTATTAGATAAAAATTGCAATGGTTGAGTAATACTTCCAATTCTATTATTTTCAGTTTTCTTCCCTTTTTTTGCTTGTATGGCATTTATTATTTCCATAATATTTTACTTTAAGTTATTAAATGGTGATCTTTTATTATTTGATCTATTAGGTAATCTATTTCCTCCAACATGACGAAAGGGGTTCTTATTTAATTTAAACAAATTTTCTGACTTTTGCAAGTTTTTAGCAGCATCATCCATAACCACTCTTTTAGAATATCCTCTATTAGATTGTTGTATTCTCATAAATGCAACAAGTGCAGCAAAAGAAACTAGTCTATCTACATTGACACCATCTGCATATTCCTGCATTTCTTTAAGTAACATAGGATCAGGTATTCTTTCTATACCATATTTAGTTCTTACAATAGTACCATCTGTTTTAGTTTCTACATCTAATTCTTCTTTGGTATATTCTATAGTATAACTTAGTAAGTGTGCTTTAAATAATGTACCCGTATTTTTCCAACCATATTCTTGAAATACATTTGCATTAGAACCAATATCTTTTAAAAACATAATTTGTCCTTTAGGTACTAAATATCTTTGTTTTTTTCTAGATATCATATATTGAATAAACAAAGAAATATTATTTTCTATAACTGTCCATGCATTATACCATTCTATTATAAGTTCTAGTTTTTGATGAGTTTTATTAATATCATCAAATCTTCCACACCAAGCTGCAACTATTTTATCTTGTTCAACATATGTTTCAGTATCAGTTCCATTTATTCTAGTTACTTCTACTGGAGCTTTCATTACATATATAGAACACAATGATTCTGATGTTGTAGTTTTTCCTTCAGATACAGGGTCAATTGAAGCATAGTATTGTCCAAAAGTTGGATCTTTAATTGGTCTTTCCCATACTACTAATACTCCTGTTTTATCTTCTGTTTTTTTAGATATTGGAAATTCTATTATAGGTCTTTTATTACTTGTTGTAACAGAAGGTTTTCCATCAGAATCTGTACTAATATCTAAAAATTCATAAGCATATTCTTTTTCTTCAATTCTTCTTGCTTGTGCTGCAATTAAATGTGTAGGAAAAACTGATACAGATCTGTGATCAAATGCTTCTTTAATATTTCTTGGATGCTGAGATATTCTTAATTGGTAATCTTCTGGATTTAATTCTTTTTTCCATTTTTCAAATTGAGCATCTAATGCTTCTAATGATTCTTCTACAAGTGAATTACCATATAAATCTATAAATGGTGGCATAGACCATTGTTCTGGAATAAATAAACCTGACACACCTAGTGTACCTTTATGATCTAATAAATTTGTTTCTACAGCATATACATCTTTTGAGTTAGGGTTTAATATCATATCTCTTAAAGGATTACATTGTGATAAATCACCCACGGATCCTGCAGCAATAAACATTC
>Ga0209768_10000910_pt1 | contig 19191 bp, 17 predicted proteins | sample LauGreSBDMM110SD_3_FD_187564 | JGI IMG/M metagenome (GOLD analysis project Ga0209768, IMG submission 187564) | Freshwater lake microbial communities from Lake Michigan, USA - Sp13.BD.MM110.SD (SPAdes) (version 2) | ecosystem: Environmental > Aquatic > Freshwater > Lake | place: Lake Michigan... | reverse complement strand
GCTGCGGCTGGTGTCACCCTGCTGATTACGGGTGACCATGGCAATGCAGAGGAGATGTGCGCCGCTGATGGTACGCCGCTCACGAGCCACACCTTGCAGCGCGTTCCGCTCCTCGTCGCGTACGGGGAGGGCTCAGGGCCAGCGCTGGCAGAGGGAGACCTTCGGGACATCACCCCAACGATCTGTGCCCTGATGGGCCTTCGCCCAGACTCAGCCATGACGGGGGAGTCACTCCTGCGACCCTAGCCGCGAGGCGACCCTTCGGGGGTCGGGTGGTAGAGTTAGCCTGATAGCAGTTAGTCCAGTAGGAGGACCTATGAATCCAGTACTTGCACTCGGACAGATCATCGTCAGCATCTTTTTGATCATTGCCATCCTGATGCAGTCCCGAGGGATCGGCCTCAGCTCGGCCTTCGGTGGGGACTCCAGCGTCTATCGCTCCCGCCGCGGTGTTGAGCGCCAGCTGCTCCGCTTTACGGTCGCGTTGATCATCCTCTTCGTCGGCTTCTCGGTGCTCGGCTACCTCCAGACGAACTAAGCCGGACCGCCCTGGTGCGCAGGCAACAGAGCACTCGACAGGGGATTACCCGCAAAATCGCCGCGGTGATCTTCGCCGTCGCCGCACTCTTTGCCGGGGGCGCCCAGCTCGGCCTCGTCAGTGCTCAGATCCCTGGGGTTGGCGTGCCAGGCGGAGAGTTGCCATCGGGTGAAGGGGTGCTGAGCGTGGGCGTCGTGGGGATCGCCTCGACACCGCTGCCGCTCTTCGCTGAGACTGCCGCCGATCGCGCCGTTGTGGCACTGACCTATCGAAGCCTGACGCGCCTTGATGCCAGTGGGTGGCCGGGCCCCGACGTGGCCACAGCGTGGAGCGTCGCCGCCGACGGACTCTCGTGGACGATCACGTTGGACCCAGCTGCGCGCTGGCAGGACGGATCGACGGTAACCGCCGCCGATGTGCTGACGACGATCTCAATTGCGTCGGAGCTCGGCACTGCAGGTGGGTACTGGCAGTCCATCACCGCAGAGGAGGGTGATGATGCTGGCACAGTCAAGCTGAGCGCTTCGCGTGGACTGGCAAACCTGCCGACAATGCTCGGCTCCCTGCCACTCCTCTCGGCGACACAGTTCGCCGGGCTCAGCGCTGCGCAGATCCCAGACTCTGATGCGGCAAAGGTGCCGCAGGGGACTGGTCCGTATCGCACCACCAGCATCTCCTCTGGGGGCGCTGGCCTGGTTCGCCGCACCGATCTCCTCGCCTCTGATCAGGCATCCCTCACTGCCGCTGGCACATCAGCAGAGAAGATCGCGCTCTACTTCTTCCCAGACGCTGCATCGGCACTGCGCGGCTGGAGCACCAGTTCGCTTGACCAGCTTGTGGGGCTCAATATTGCCGATGCACGGCGCGGCACCGCCGCTCGGGGCGCCACGATTGAGCTTGGCTCAACAGTCTTCTCGGGGATTGCCACGAACCTGCGACCAGGGAGCGTGCTGCGTGATCCTCGGTTGCGTGCGGGCCTAGCGGCGCTCCTTGACCCTGCTGCAATCACCACGGTGTTCGGTGGCTCCGTTGCGCGGACACCTGTGTCGCCGCTCTCGTGGGGCTGGACCGCACTCCCCGACACAAAGAGCGGGGTCGACTATGCGACGAGCCTCTTCAAGTCGGTGAAGTGGAAGCAGGGGGCTACCGGGTGGTCGCTGCCGAGTGGCGCAGCGGCAAGCCTAGAGATTCTCACCTTGCCAGCTTCGGCACACCCTGCTGACGCTGCGGTTGCAGCGCAGGCGGCGGCGGCATGGACGGCTTTCGGCATTCCCACACGAGTGACGGAGCTCTCTCCGATTGATCTCACGAGCCGCCTTGCGTCAGGAACGTTCCAACTCGCCGTGCTCAACGTTGATGTTGGCATCGATGTGGATCTCTATCCACTGCTGGGGTCGGGGGCGGTCCTCACCGGAGGCAACATTGCTGGAATTCAGCTCAAGGATCTTGACGTGTTGCTCAATCGCGCTCGCCAGCCAGGCGACCGGGCTGCACGCACGGCGGCCTTGGTGGCCCTGCAGAAGTGGCTCGCGGAGACGAACTACATCTTGCCGATCCGCTTCCGTGCGGTTGAACTCTTGACCTCAAGCCGCGTCACGCAGGTGGCCCCAATGCTCGTGGATGAGCCAGAGAGCTACCTGCGGGCTGTGCTATCCTTCCGCCTCGCGACCCCCTAAGCGATTAGGGAGTTCGAACGGGTCGAGGTGGCGGAATTGGCAGACGCGCTGGCTTCAGGAGCCAGTGTCCGCAAGGACGTATGGGTTCAAGTCCCTTCCTCGATACCAGCACCTGTGCCCAGGTGGCGGAATTGGTATACGCGTACGTTTGAGGGGCGTATGACGCAAGTCATCCGGGTTCAAGTCCCGGTCTGGGCACCACATCTCTCACGCTGACGGCCAGGGGCCGCAGCCGCACCCGGGCGGTTAGCTCAGTTGGTAGAGCACCTCGTTTACACCGAGGGGGTCGGGGGTTCGAGCCCCTCACCGCCCACCAGCATTCACCCTGCCAGGCCCCCTGTGTGAGGTGCCCGCTCTTGCGATCACACCCGCCGACGTAGTAGCGTGGCGCCATGAAATTCTTTGCAGTGCTCGGTCTCTCCGCGGCGCTCATCACCGGCTGCGGCGGACCCAGCACGTCAGCAAGCCCTTCAGCGAGCCCATCAGGCTCGTCCAGCGATTGTGCCGCGGTGCAGCAAGACTGGGCTGCCGGTGGCATATCAAGCGACTGGAGCGGTGCAAATCTCATCAATTGCGATCTCAGTGGCGCAAATCTTGGCGAGGGCAAGTTTGTCGGCGCTGATCTCAGCGGCGCTGATCTCAGCGGCGCCAACCTGTTCGTCGCGGACCTCAGCAACGCCAACCTGACTGGGGCGAATCTAACTGGCGCCTTGGCCAACTCCCTTCTAGCAAACGGAGCGAACCTCACGGATGCAAACCTGACCGGGGCTGATCTCGAATCGGCCGATTTCATCGGTGCGAACCTCACTCGCGCCGATCTGAGCGGCACCAATCTTCCGTACGCTGACTTCAGCGACGCCACCATGACCGACGCCAATCTGATGGGCCTTGACCTAGGCGCCGTGAATTTTAGCGGCGCTGATCTTGTCGGCGCCAATCTGAACGGCGCAAAGGGCTTCGACACTAACTTTGCTGCAGCCAACCTCACGAATGCCAATCTAAGCGGCGCAGACTTCAATTTCGTGAACCTTAGCGGCGCAAATCTCACGAATGCCAACCTCGCGAATGTGACCTATTGCGAGGTCACAATGCCTGACGGTACTCAGAACAACGACAACTGCACCCCGTAGGGGTTGGGCCCACGAGCCCTACCCCCCTCTGCAGCCCCCCTTTAGCCTCCCCGCAGGGCCTCGTTGCGCCCCTCGGCGGGGGAGGGTATCCTTGCCGCCGTTGGTGCGTACGGTCGCGTGGCTGCGGGCGTCGGGCCGAGATAGCTCAGTTGGTAGAGCACGCGCCTGAAGAGCGCGGTGTCGCCAGTTCGAATCTGGCTCTCGGCACCACTAAAGGTTGACCGGTGCGGAAGTGGCTCAGTTGGTAGAGCATCACATTGCCAATGTGAAGGTCGCGGGTTCGAGTCCCGTCTTCCGCTCCACTCCCTCATTTGGGGACTCGAGGGGTCGTTGCCCCTTCGTCTAGTGGTAGGACAGCGGACTTTGGATCCGTGAACCGAGGTTCGAATCCTCGAGGGGCAGCCAGCACACACAGGGCGACGTACCCAAGTGGTCTAAGGGGGGGGTCTGCAAAACCCCTATTCGCCGGTTCGAATCCGGCCGTCGCCTCCAACTCCCCACCGTTGAAGCTCCCCGCACCCCCTGCTACACTCACGGCTGCCTTTCGGCTCCGGCCCACTACGCAAGTCGCGTAGGGCGCACCGGGGCGAATCCATAGGAAGGAGTGGCCAATGCGCCGCTATGAGCTCATGTTGATTCTCCGTCCCGACGTGACGGAAGAGCGCACGAAGGCGATCTTCGAGCGCACCACCCGCTCCATCACCGAGCAGGGCGGAACAATTCTTAAGGACGTCGCCTGGGGCCGCCGCCGCATGGCCTACGAGATCGATCACGCCAAGGACGGCGTCTATCAGATCTACGTATTCGAAGTTGCCGCATCGGCAATCGCCGAGATTGAGCGCGTGCTCCTGATCACCGAAGAGGTGCTCCGTCACCTGGTGATCCGCGACGAGCGCAAGGGTGCCGCCGCACTTCGCGACTTCAATCTTGATGGTGGCACGCCGGCGCGACTCGAGCTCGACGCCGATGACACCGAGGGCGAAATCGCCGCCGCAGCTGCAGCAGCCGCTGCAGTTGGCGGGGAGTAGTCCATGTCGTTCGCGAAGATCAGCATCATCGGAAACCTTGGTGCCGACCCAGAGCTCAAGTACACCGCCGATGGCAAGCCGCGCCTTGAGATGCGCGTTGCCACCAATGAGCGCCGCAAGGCTGCTGGTGGTGACTGGGAAGATAAGACGACCTGGTATCGCGTCATCATGTTTGGTGAGCGATCGGTGAAGCTGGCTGAGTGGCTCCGCAAGGGGCGCAAGGTCTACGCCGAGGGCCGGCTGCAGGTTGATATGTACGACTCGAAAGAGGGGGAGAAGCGCATCGCGCTCGACATCCTCGCGAGCGAAGTCGTCATCGTCGATCGAAATCCTGACGCTGATCCGAACGCGCCACGGGCGCCTCGATCGGCTGCACCGAGCCAGGGCGCTCCAGAAGAGAGCAATCAGTCGGCGCCAAGCGATCTTGACGACCTTCCGTTCTAATCCCAACCACATCGAATTGAGAGGAGCACACCATGCCTGAGGCACCAAAGCGATTCAAGAAGCGTGATGACAAGTTCGGCGCAGGGCGACGTCGCCGCGTCTGCTCGTTCTGCAGCGATAAGCAGGGATACATCGACTACAAGGAGATCAATCGTCTCCGCCGCTACCTTTCGGACCGCGCCAAGATCGAGCCACGTCGCAAGACGGGCACCTGCGCGCAGCATCAGCGTGAAGTCACCGCAGCGCTCAAGCGCGCTCGGCAGATGGCGCTCTTGCCGTACGCACCACAGCACCAGGGCTAGGTCCGGTAGAGGCGCGCACCATGGCGAAGAGCACCGGCCACGAGTACGACGGGATCACCGCCTATTTAGAGGGTGACTTCCGACCGCTGGCCGACGCGAAGGTGAGCGTCATGACGCACGCGTTCCTGTATGGCACGGCGACCTTTGAAGGAATTCGCGCCTACTGGAACGCGGACGAGCAGCAGCTCTACGCGCTGAAGGTTACCGAGCACCTGGAGCGACTGCGCTCCTCGTGCAAGATCATGCTGATGGACCCAATCCCAGATGTGCAGGAGCTGAAGGGGATCGTGGTCGAACTTCTGAAGCGGAATGCGTTCAAAGAGGACGTGTACGTTCGGCCAAGCGTCTACAAGAGCACCAAGGCGATTGGGGTGAAGCTGCACGGCTTGGAGAATGACCTGTACGTCATCTCGGTTCCGTTTGGCGACTACATCGACACCGCGACGGGGATCCGCTGTGCGACCGTCGCCACGCGCCGGACCTCTGACCTGGCCATCCCAGCGCGTGCCAAGGTCGCTGGCAACTACGTGAATAGCGCCTTCTCGAAGAGTGAGGCGGGGCTAAACGGCTTCGACGAGGCGATCGTGCTCACCGAGGCGGGGAAGGTCTCTGAGGGCTCCGCTGAGAATCTCTTCATGGTGCGCGGTGGGAAGCTCGTGACCCCTGGCGTGAACGACGACATCCTGGAGGGGATCACCCGAGCGGGCATCATCGAGATTGCCGCAGAGCTCGGCATCCCCGTGGTGGAGCGACAGATCGACCGTAGTGAGCTCTACATCGCCGACGAGATCTTCCTTGTGGGAACGGGCGCGCAGGTTTCGCCTGTGATCGAGGTCGATCATCGTTCCGTCGGTACTGGGAAGATTGGCGAGCTAACGAAGCGAATTCAGAGCCGCTACTTTGACGCCGTGCGCGGCAAGGTGCCCGCCTACAAGCACTGGCTCACGCCGATCTACTAGTTTTGAACTACCCCTAGGGGGTGATGGTTGGCACGTCTGCGCCAGTAATAATCTCCACATCGACCGTTACGGTCGGATCGTCGATCAGTGTTGCCTTCATGCCGAGAAGGCGCTCAAGTAGTGCCAAGGTGATCGGCATACGTTGTTCGGCACCATTGAAGATGACGAATCGGGTCTTCAACAAGCCGATCTCGTCTGGTGTGATGGTCGTCGGTGCTGACGCGTCAAGGCCAGCACGACTGAGCGCCGTCGCGAGCACTCCCGCCTCGCCCTTCCTCCCTGTGCCATTCAGTACCCAAATACGCGCCGCCTCCCTGGCGAGTGCCTCAGCCTCACGCTCCTCCTTGGTTGGCTGTGCGCTGAATGCTTGCAGCACTGCTGCGCGAATCTTCGCCACATCTGGGGTGATGATGTAGCCACGACTATCGGACCCGACGGTTTGGTAGGTCGGTGGCGTGAAGACGAGGCTGCGAATGCTGCCAGCGTCAATCTGGGCGATGAGGTCTAAGAGGAGCGGGAGATCCTGCTGCGGGAAGTCGCTCTTGAGCGAGTCCTTGAGTGCAGCTGCGAGCGAGGGGAGGCTTCTCGTAATCGCCGCCATATCGCTCTGGGCCCGGATCGCGGTGATCACCTGCTGTTGCCGGGCGGCGCGATCAAAGTCGGAGCTGCCGTGTCGTGATCGGGCAAAGATCAGCGCCTCTGCGCCATCCATCGCGTGCACACCAGCGAGAACGTGGATGCGTGCGTACTTGCCCCCACCAATAGGATACGAGTCATCCGTCACCGGGTTCCGCGCGGTGATGCGTACACCATCAAGAGCATCCACGATCTCTTGGAAGCCGGTGAAATTCACCATCAGCGAGTAGTCGATCTTCATGCCGTAGAAGTTCCCGAGCATCTCACGCAGGGCGGGCATTGGGCCATCTGGGAAGACGCTTGGATTTCGACTCGCCGATGCGTAGTACGAGTTGATTTTGTTGCCGTACGTTGCTCCGTACAGTCGCTGGGCGCTAGCGGGCACCGGGAAATCAACCGTGTCGCGGGGAATACTGAACATCGTGACGGTTCCATTCACTGGATCAACGCTGGCAACGATCAGGGTGTCGGTGTTGAAGGAGGTGCTGTCGCCACGCTGATCAATCCCAACGAGGAGGACGTTCAGGCGCTCCTTCCCATCCCAGCGCGGCGCAGTGGTGGCTCCGGGCGTCTCGGTGCCAGAAGAGAAGATGCCGCCGACGAGCTCTGATGCCGTGGTGACGTAGCCACCCAGGATGAGGTGAAGCGAGAGGGCGGCGACCAGCGACAAAGCGAGGCCGGCGAACGAGGTGCCAATTGCGCGAAGTCCACTCTCACGCTGCACGGCTCCGCGCCACGCGTCAGCGGCTGCCACACCACGCCACACCGCCAGCAGAATGTTGAGGATGCCAGCGGCGCTGAGCCCGAAGGGGGTAATCAGTAGGCCGACGAGGCCTGGCAGGCCATCCGCTGCCACGATGCCACCCACCAGTGCCAGGAGGAGGATGGGCGGTGCGAGGAAGAGGAGTGCGGCTCGCCAGCGCCGCTCGTAGAGGTGCCCGAACCCTGGGACCAGGAGCGAAAAGACAGCCGCCGCGAAGGCTGAGCGACGTGGAGTCTCAGTCGGTTGGCTCATAACGGGAACCATACCGCCTCGCGGAGAAGGGGGGTGCCCCCCGTTTGCCATGTCGGGGGTGGCGTGGCACGCTCCTCTCAATGTTCAACCCTGTTGATTCGAAGCCTGACCTGATCAGCCTGGAGCACCAGATGCTGGCGCGTTGGCGTGCCGAGGGAACATTTGAGCGCCTCCGCGCGCAGACGGCCGGTGGCGAGCCCTGGTCCTTCCTTGATGGCCCCATCACCGCCAACAATCCCATGGGCGTTCATCACGCCTGGGGCCGTACCTATAAGGATCTCTTCCAGCGCTTCCGCGCGTCGCTCGGACACGAGCTGCGTTGGCAGCAGGGTTTCGACTGCCAAGGCCTCTGGGTCGAAGTCAACGTTGAGAAAGAGCTCGGACTCACCTCAAAGCGACAGATCGAAGAGCGTGGCCTCGCGGAGTTCATCCGGCTCTGCAAGCAGCGCGTGCTCACCTATGCGGCGCGACAGACCGAGCAGTCGATTCGACTCGGCATGTGGATGGATTGGAACGATCCGGCCGATCTGCTGCGCCTACGTGACGCACTGAGTGACGCACCTGAGCGTGAGTTGGCGATTGCTGGCGCCGCTGGAGAGGTTCGTGGCACCCCTGAAGGACTCATCGGACAGCTCGGCTCGCCCGAGATTGGTGGCTCGTACTTCACCTTCTCGGATGAGAACAACGATCTGATCTGGAGCTTCCTCGCCGAATGCAACCGTCGCGGCTGGCTTTACAAGGGGAGCGACAGCATGCCGTGGTGCACACGGTGCGGCACCGGCATCAGCCAGCACGAGATGACGGAGGGGTATGCCGATCGGGATGACCCATCGGCCTACTTCGGATTCCCACTTGTTGATCGGCCTGGTGAGGAACTTCTGGCCTGGACGACAACACCGTGGACGATTCCCGCCAACGTCGCCGCTGCGGTGAGCCCAACCCTCTCGTATGAACTAGTGGAGTTTGACGGTCGCAAGATGTGGATCGGTGCAACGCGCCGTGTCGCCGCGCTCGGTGGTGGTGCACCTCGCGCCAAGGTGCTCGACACCAAACAGGGGAGCGAGATGGTGGGATGGCGCTATCGCGCCACGTTCGACGCAGCCCCAGCCGTAGCGGAGGCACTCGGCACCGACGGTGCCGCGCACCGCGTCATCTCGTGGAGTGATGTTGGGGCAGAGGAGGGGACGAGCATCGTGCACATCGCCCCTGCCTGCGGCAGCGAGGACCACGCGCTCTGCATCGCCGAAGGACTGCCGATGATTGCGCCAATTGATGAGAGCGGTATCTACCTTGAGGGCTTCAACGAACTGAGCGGTAAAGATTGGCTCGCTGTTGCCGATCTCGTCTTTGCTGCCCTTGAGCAGAGCGGGAGCCTCTTGCGTCGAGAGAAGATCACGCACCGATATCCGCACTGCTGGCGCTGTGCAACGCCGCTCGCCTTCCGACTCGTGGATGAGTGGTTCATCAGCATGGGCGCCACCTATGAGAAGCCACGCGAGCAGCTGAGCGCTGCCGAGAAGGCGGGGAGCCTGCGCTATCAGATCATGGATGTGGTCGACAACATCTCGTGGCTCCCCTCGTTCGGCCACGATCGCGAGCTTGACTGGCTCCGCAACATGAGCGACTGGATGATTTCCAAGAAGCGCTATTGGGGGCTCGCGCTGCCAATCTACGAATGCGAAGGGTGCGGCGCTGTCGAGGTGCTCGGGTCGCGCGCGGAGCTTGAGGGACGCGCCGTTGCCGGGCTCGACGCCCTGGCGGGGCATAGCCCGCATCGCCCATACATTGATGAGGTTCGCATCGCGTGCGCGAAGTGCGGCGGTGAGGTTCAGCGCGTCCCCGACGTTGGGAATCCGTGGCTCGACGCGGGCATCGTCTCGCTCTCCACGATGCGCTATCGCAGCGACCCTGAGTACTGGAAGCGCTGGTTCCCCGCAGATCTGATTACGGAGAGTTTCCCTGGCCAGTTCCGCAACTGGTTCTACTCGTTGCTCGCCATGTCAACGGTCATGGTCGGGAGCGAGCCAACGAAGACCGTCTTCGGCTACGGACTTGTCTTTGCGGAAGATGGTCGCCAGATGCACAAGAGCTGGGGGAACTCCATTGAGTTCGATGAGGCGGCCGATCGCATGGGCGCCGACGTGATGCGCTGGCTCTTCGCCGGCTCGCGCCCCGAAGAGAACGTGCACTTTGGCTGGAACGGCGCGGATGAGGCACGCCGCAAGCTTCTCGTGCTCTGGAACGTCTACGCCTTCCACATCGGCTACGCGAACAGCGCTGGCTGGCGCCCTGGTGGCGCGGCAAGCCCAGTTGCCGAGAGGGGCGCCATGGATCGCTGGATCCTGAGCCGCACCGCCGACCTCGTCTCGACCGTGGAGGGGGCACTCCGGGGCTACGACGCCCAATCGGCTGTGGCGCGTTTGGAGGCGGGGATCGATGAGCTCTCCACCTGGTATCTGCGTCGCTCACGCGATCGCTTTGACCTCTCCACCAGCGAGGCGGACCGCAACGATGCCTTCGCCACCCTTCACGAGGCGCTGCTGACCCTGCTACAGGCAGCTTCACCGATCGCACCGATGCTCACCGACGCCATGTACACCAACCTTGTCGCCGATGGCGCAACAGGAAGCATCCATCTGCAGCCATGGCCGACGGCGCGGGTGCACGGCTGGCGTGACCAGGAACTTGAGGATGCGATGAGCCGGGTGATTCGCGCCGCCGAACTCGGGCGCTCGGTGCGCAGCGCCGCCGCCATGCGCACACGGCAGCCACTCGCACTGGCGCGCGTCGTCTTCGGTGGCGACACGCCACACGCGGAGCTACTTGAGATCCTTGCAGACGAGCTGAACGTCAAGCGAGTTGAGTCGGTTACCGATGCCTCTGGTCTCTTTGAGCGCAAGGTCAAGGTGCTGCTGCCGAAGGTAGGCAAGCGACTTGGTGACAAGTTGCAGGCGGTGCTCGCCGCAGCCCGCTCTGGTTCTGTGGAGTTCCTCCCCGGTGGCGCCGTACGTATTGAGGGGCTTGAATTTGCACCAGACGAGATTGAGATCCAGGCGATCCCACGCGAGGGCGGCTTTGTTGCGGAAGGGGATGGCCTCGTCGTTGAGCTTGAGACTGCGCTAACTCCTGAACTTGTTGCCGAGGGTGACGTCCGTGAACTCTCCCGCGCGGTGCAGGACTTGCGCAAACGCGCTGGACTCAAGATCGGCGATTCAATCAGCCTCTACCTCCCCGAATCAGCCAGTTCGCTCGCTCCATACACAGAGCAACTTAAGCAGAGTGTCGGTGCACGCTCCATTGAGATTGGTGCCGCTGCCGGTGACGTGACCGATCAGATTGAGCTCTCCTTTGGCGTTACCGCCTTCTCGTTCCGCCGGTTAGCCGGATGAGGCGGGCCACACTTGGGTTGATTGCACTCGGAGTCATCGCAGCAGATCGTGCAACAAAGGCGCTGGTCGACGGGATGGACCTCACGCTCCCGCATCAGCTGATCGGTTCGTTCCTGCAGATCATTCGTGGCGAGAATCGTGGCGGTCTCTTCGGCCTTCTGCAGGGAAGCGCTCCGCTCCTCGCTCTTCTCAGCATTGGAGTCATTCTTGCGCTCGTCATCTACCACGAGCGCGAACGACTCCCTCAGGTGACGCCCCTCACGGTCGGCGTTGGCCTTCTCGCTGGTGGTGCGGTCGGCAACCTCATTGATCGTTTGGTATTCGGCTACGTGCTTGATTTCATCGATATCGGAGTGGGGAGCCTGCGATTCTGGACCTTCAACATCGCCGACGCAGGGATCAGCCTTGGCATCGTGATCTTGCTCGTGGATACCTTGTGGCGCTCCCGTAGTACGGTTCGCACATGAGTGAGGCACGTGAGCTAGATCTGCCGATCCCGCCCGAGGCGGCGCGGCAGCGTGCTGACCGGTTTGTCGCAGATAGGAGCGGGCTCTCTCGCTCGTTTGTGCAGAGACTCATCTCCGAGGGCCATCTCACAATGGGTGGCCTCATCGTACGTGCCAGCTCCACGCTGGTTGCGGGGCAGACACTGCACCTTGTAATTCCACCAGTCAGCGAAACGACGGTGCTTGCCGAAGATATTCCGCTCACCGTGGTGTACGAAGACGAGGACATCGTGGTGGTGAATAAGCCTGCAGGTCTCGTCGTACACCCAGCACCTGGCCATGCAACGGGAACGCTCGTGAATGCGCTGCTGCACCATGTTGAAGATCTGCCTGGGATCGCCGGAGTTGCACGTCCCGGGCTCGTGCATCGCCTCGACAAAGACACCAGCGGGCTGCTGATCGTCGCGAAGGGCGACGTAGCGCAGCTCAGCCTGATGGCGCAGTTGAAGGCACGGCGCATCAAGAAGACCTACCTCGCGCTGGTACAAGGTTCGGTTGCAGCCGAACTTGGTCGCATCGAGGCGCCGATTGGGCGAGATCCGAATGAGCGCAAGCGAATGGCGGTGGTTGCTGGTGGCCGTGAGGCGACGACGGGGTACCGAGTTCGCGAGCGATTCCCAGGGTGGACACTCCTCGAGGTTGACCTCATCACCGGACGCACCCATCAGATTCGCGTGCACCTGACGGAGATTGGACACCCGATCGCCGGAGACCCAACCTATGGGAACGGCACCAGCCGACGCGGTCCCGATGCAACAACGCGCCTCTTCCTCCACGCCTGGAAGATCGTCTTTGCTCACCCGCGAGATGGGCGCTTGATGCGCCTCGAGGCCGAGCTCCCCGCCGACCTGCAGGCGCCCCTTGATGCGCTACGGTTGCACTCCAGCAGAGGGGAGGGGTGATGGAGCCACAGCGACGAGCAGGGGCACCAGGCGCTCAGGTGATCGTGATCTCCGGGCCGAGCGGCGTGGGCAAAGACACCATCATCAATGAGCTGCGCCGCCGCCCAGTCGGCCAAACCTTCCACTACGTCGTCACCTGCACGACCCGACCACCCCGCTCGGGTGAAATGGACGGCGTGCACTACCACTTCCAGAGTCGCGAATCGTTTGACGCCCTGTACGCCGCAGGCGAACTCCTTGAGGCGGCCACGGTGCACGATCGCTCGTACGGCACCCCACGCGACGAGGTGCGCGGCGCGTTGGCCCGCGGGGAAGATGCGCTTTGCAAGATTGATGTGCAGGGTGCGCGGAGCCTGCGCAAGGTGATCCCTGAGGCGATCTTGATCTTTGTCGCACCCCCATCCCCAGAAGCCCTCGCCGAGCGTCTCGCCGGTCGCGGTACCGAGACCGCCGACGAGCTGGTGACGCGCGCGCGGAATGCGATTACGGAGATGGAACGCGCGCAGGAGTATGACTACCTGGTGTTGAACGAGACGGGCTATCCCGAGGAGGCCGCAGCTCAGGTCGAGAAGATCGTCCTCGCTGAGCGAGCGAAGCACCCGGAGCGTCGGATTTCGGTGTGACCGGAGGCGGTGAGCCTCACGTGACTCCTCCGATGACGGTCGTTCGCGTCGCCGTCGATGTACCAGGGGCTCCTGGCGAGCGACTCTACGACTACCTTTCAGGCGATGTAGCGCCCGTCACCATTGGTGATGGCGTGATCGTGCCGTTTGGGGGGCGCCGCGCGATTGGCATTGTGGTGTCACTTGATCCAACTGATCTGCCGCCAGCAGGGATCACGCTCAAACCGATTGAGGGCCGACTCGGTAGTGCGCCGCTTGTGACTCCGCTCCTCATGTCGCTCGCGGATTCCATTGCTACGCGGTGGGCCGCGCCGATCGCAACCACTGTGCGATCACTCTTGCCCGCGGGCATGTTGGATGCCGTCGTGCTGGAGGCACGCCGAGTGGGAGAGGCGAGCGAAACCTCCGCACGGATCGGGCTCAGCGAGGAGTGGGTCGCTGTGGAGCGCCTCACCGGAGCGCGCGGTAAGACACGAGGGGCAACGCTGAAGAGCCTGCGACAACTAGAGCAACTTGGTGAGGCGGAGCGTCGCTGGTCACTCGTACGTCGTGGTGCACAGAGCCTCGACACCACCTTCGCCTCGTTGATCACTGATGCTGCTCCTGCGATCCTGGAGGCGATGCGTCTCGGCATTCGACAGGTGGCTGCAGTGGAGCAGCTCACGGCAGCGGCGCGTAGCGATGATCCCTGGATCGCCGCGAGTGCACTCCCCGGGGGCCTCGCAACGGCGCGTCGACTCGCCGATGCTGGCGCTGTGCAACTTGAGGTGCGACGTATTCAGCGCCGACATGCCGACCGACGGAGCGCATCTGTTGACGCGGCAGGGACCGAGATCAGCCTGACGGACGTGCAGCGTGAGATCGCCGATGCGGCCTGTAATCGCAGTGCGGCGGGAAAGACCATCCTTGTCGACGGCCCACCTGGCTCTGGGAAGAGTCGCGCAGCAGCCGAAGCGGCGGTACGGATGATCGCTGCTGGTCGATCGGTGCTCTGGCTCGTGCCAGAGGCGGCGCAGGTGGCGATCGCTGCAGACATGCTCGCCACGGCTGGTGGTGCACCTGAGCCAATCCACTCAGGCCTGAGTGCTGGCGAGCGGCTCGATGCACACGACCGTCTCCTTGAGCCGGGGCCGCATCTCGTTGTCGGCACACGCGTTGCACTCGGTGCCCTACGTGACGAGGTTGGTCTCGTCGTCGTGGACGAAGAGCATGAGGGCGCCTACAAATCTGATCGCACACCGCGACTGCATGCGCGAGATGCGGCGCGTGAACTGGCACGCCTTGCTGGTGCGGCGACGCTGCTTCTGAGCGCCACCCCAGCAATTGAATCCCTAGCGCGCGCCGAGATTGAGGGCTGGCGCCGCTTCACGTTGACGCGACGTACTCCGGCTCCCCTCGTTGAGGTGATCGACCTTCGGCAAGAGCTCGCCGACGGGTGGCGCGGCATGATGAGCCGCTCGCTCCTCGAGCGCCTGACTGCGCTCGATTGGGCTGGCGGATCACAGGCGCTGCTCATCATTAACCGTCGCGGGTTAGCTTCGGCGCTTCTCTGCCGCGACTGTGGTGCCGCGCAGTCGTGCCCCTCCTGTGAGCGGCCGCTCGTGCTTCATAGCGCCGGATCGCTGCTTCGCTGCCACGGCTGCGGCATCGCAGCGGAGCCGCTCACTCGCTGCCCGTCGTGCGGCGGGGCACGTATCCGCGCGTTGGGTGGTGGCACCGAGCGCCTCGAGGCTGAGGTGCGTGCGGCGCTCCCCGACGTGCTCGTTGATCGACTCGACGCAGATGCCGCATCAGCGATTGGCTCTGGCGACCGCATCCTCGACGCGTTCCGTAGTGGTCGCACGCAGATCCTGGTCGGCACCGCTCTCGCTGCCAAGGCGCTCGATCTGCCGGCGCTGGCGCTGGTCGGCATCGTTTCGGCCGACACAGGCCTGCTCCTTCCTGACGAGCGCGCGGCAGAACGCGCCGTGGCCCTCGTCGTACAGGCGGTGGGCCGACTTGGACGCGGCACACAAGCAGGCGTAGCGGTGATCCAAAGTTATCGCCCCGAGGACCCTGCCATCACGGCGGCGGTAGAGATCGCCCGTGGCGGGGGCGTTGATGCCTGGCGCGCTCGCGAGATCGGACTTCGGAAGGCAGCCGGCGGAGCGCCATTCTTGCGGACGGTCAAGGTGAGCGCTGCGGCGGCAACTGCGGCCGCGGCACGGCGCAGCATCGAGGGGCTGGCGACCACCCTCCGCGCCGCTGCTGCAGCGGGAGGCGACGATCAGGCGCGCATCCTCGGACCGATCCCCGCATGGGTGCCGCGGCGGGCCGGGCGCTGGCGGGAGAACCTGATCCTTCGTGCCGTGAACATTGAGCCGTACCTCCCTCTGATCCGCGGACGCGACCTGACGGTGGATGTGGACCCAGAGACGCTCCTCTAGCCCTTGCTAGAATCTCGCCATGAGTGTTCGTCCGATCCTGCTCCTTGGTGACCCGCGGCTGCGCCTCCCTGGCGCGCCCGTCGAAAGCTTCGGCAAACTGCTCCACTCGCTGCTCGATGATCTGGCGCATACGATGCGCGCCGCGCCAGGAGTTGGGCTCGCCGCCCCGCAACTTGGTGAACCGCTGAACGTTGCCGTCGTCGAGGCGAAGGGGAAGACCTATGAGCTGGTGAACCCACGCATCGTGCGCGACACTGGTGATCAGACCGACCTCGAGGGCTGCCTCTCAATCCCTGGCTACGTTGCCGAGATCACGCGCAAGGAGCGCGTCTGGGTTGAGGCACAAGATCGTGCCGGTCGGCCATACAAGTTCAGCGAACATGGCTTCTTGGCGCGCGCCGTGCAGCATGAACTTGATCACCTCGCGGGCACCCTCTACATCGATTATCTCGACTCTATGGATCAGCTCATCGCCGTCGACGAGGACAACGACGAGGAGCCAGACGATTCACCAGAGGCTGCTGAGGTTGCACGGCACCGCAAGGCGCTGCGAGGGCATAGTCACAAGTAGTCGCCTGATCCTATTTGGCAGTGGCGGATTCGCGGTCCCGTCGTTCCGCGCCGTTGCATCGGACCCACGCTTCAACGTCGTCGCTGTTGTCACGGCACCACCACGCGCCGCCGGCCGAAGCGGTGCACTCTTGCCGACCCCTGTCGACACCTGGGCGAGCGGCGCTGGACTGCGAGTCGTACATGCCGCCAAGGTCCGCGACGCAGCAGAAGCTGAACGAATCAAGTCGCTCGGTGCGGAGGGGGCGCTCCTCGCAGACTTCGGACAGATCATTCCCAAGGCGCTGCTCGACCACTACCCGCGCGGCATCGTTAACCTGCACCCATCCCTCCTGCCGCGCCATCGAGGTGCAAGTCCGATCCCCGCAACGATCCTCGCGGGTGATCGCGAGACGGGTGTCTCCACGATCGTGATGGACGAAGGGGTGGACACGGGACCAATCATTGCGGTGCAGCATCTGCGAACGCGCCCAGTGGTCACGGCCGCAGAGCTTGAGGCGGAACTCGCCGAACTCGCCGCTGTGGGTGTCGCCAACACGCTCGCAACATGGCTGCAGGGGAGTGAGACGGCAGCGCCTCAGGGTGTTGATGGTGCGACGCAGACGACGCGCCTCGCCCGTGCCGATGGCCGGATTGGCGCACAGACGTCGCATGAGTTGGCGCTGCGCATGTGGCGGGCGTACCAGCCATGGCCCGGCGTCTGGGTCGAGATCCCTGGCGTTGCGGATCGACTGATCTTGTCGGGCGTCAGCGCGGTGGGGGGAGGCGCTCTGGTCGCTCCAGGTGCGCTCGAGCTGCGCGACGACACACTGCTGCTCGGCCTCGCCGGGGGAACGATTCGCCTTGATCGCGTGACCCCCGCAGGTGGCAAGAGCATGACGGGAGGGGAGTTTGCGCGAGGGCGCCAAGGGGAACTCGCCGCCCGTGGGAGAATCGCAGAATGAAAGAGACGGCGGCAGCAGGGGGATCGCAGCGGCCTCTGAGCCTCTCTGACCTCAACGTGAATCAACTCGCGGCACGGGTCAGCGACCTCGGCGCTGAGTCCTATCGCGTCACCCAGGTTCTCGATGGGGCGTGGCGCTCTGTGGCCACCTCCTGGAGCGAGGTCACCACACTCGGAAAGCCGCTCCAAGAGCGCCTGGCGAACGAGATCCGCTTCAGCGCCTTTGATGAGGTTGAGCGACAAGAGGCCGAAGATGGCGCCACGACGAAGTTGCTGCTGACCCTCTCCGATGGCGCGAAGGTTGAGGCGGTGTTGATGCGCTCTCCCGCTGATCCACGCCGCGGCTCAGGACCACGTGCGACCGTCTGTGTTTCAAGTCAGGCCGGCTGTGCGGTCGGTTGCCCATTCTGCGCAACGGGGGAGCTCGGATTCACCCGCAATCTCAGCGCCGGCGAGATCCAGGACCAGGTGCGCATCGCGCGCCAGATCCTCCGCACCGAGGATCGCGAGCTGACCAACGTCGTCTACATGGGGATGGGGGAGCCACTGCAGAACATCGATGCCGTCTTTGCATCCATTGACGGCCTCACCGATCCAGCGCGGGGCGGGATTGGGCAGCGCCGCATCACCGTCTCCACCAGCGGCGTCGTGCCGGGCATTGAGCGACTCGCCAAGCAGCGCCCGCAGATCACCCTCGCCGTCTCACTGCATGCGGCACGCAACCCGCTGCGCGATCTCTTGGTGCCGCTCAATCGCAAGTGGCCAGTGGAGGCGGTCATTGCTGCCGCAGACGGGCATTCCCGTGCCACGGGGCGCCGCACCACCTACGAGGTCACGATGATCGACGGCATCAATGACCGAGCCGAGGATTCAGCAGCACTCGCCTCACTCCTGCGCGGGAGCGGCGCGCACGTCAATTTGATTCCGATGAATGCCGTAGCGCACACCCCGTGGCAAGAATCGAAGCCTGAGCGCATCGAGCAGATTGCCAATCAGCTCCGAGCCGCTGGGCTCACCGTCACCGTGCGGCGCAATCGCGGTCGCGAAGCGGGTGCCGCATGTGGTCAGCTCGCCGCCGAAAAGGCGGGTGCTCCAACACCGATCGCCGTTGCTCGTCGACGTGAGCTGCTGGTAGCGGCGAGCGCCGCCGCCCTGCAGGGGCAGCGCACCGCACAACCGATCGCACCATCTGGCCCACTCGGCGGTGATGCATGAGCGGCGCACGCATCGAAATTGCCGCGAGCATCTTGAACGCCGATCTCGGCGCCCTCCGCGAGGCGGTGCAGGCGGCAGAGGCGGCGGGTGTCGACCGCATCCACCTCGACATCATGGATGGCCACTTCGTGCCGAACCTTACCTTTGGCCTCGCGACCGTTGAGGCGCTGCGCTCCGCAACGAAGCTGCCGTTTGATGCGCACCTGATGGTGCTCTCGCCGGGGCTCTGGGCGACGCGTTACGTTGATGCGGGCTGCGAATCGGTTGCGATCCACGTCGAAGCGCCAGACCAGCATCGCGCGACGCTCGATGCGATTCGTGACAGCGGCGGTCGTGCCGGGCTCGCACTTGACCCCGAGACACCGATTGAGTCACTGGCCTCATTCAGCGATGCGCTGGACTTCGCGCTCGTCATGACCGTGAAGTCAGGATTTGGCGGGCAGTCGTATCGTCCCGAGGCGGCAGCGCGCATGGCCGCGATCCGAGCACTTGTTGGTGAGCGAGGTGGGCACCCACTGCCACTCCATGTGGACGGCGGCATCAACGCCACAACGGCGGGTGACGCGGCAGCGGCTGGGGCAGACCTATTGGTTGTCGGCAGCGCGCTCTTCTCGGCGCAGGGGCCGACCGGTATGGGTGGGGCGGTTCGTGCGATCCGGGAGTCGGCGACCCGCTAGGGTCGCGGTCGACTTAGGCGCCCTTGCTGGCCGTGCGACGGCAGCGGGTGCAGACCAAGACGCGCTTCGTGGTCGTTCCGACGGCGATCACCGTTGGCTGCAGGTTGGCGCGGAAGCGGCGGTGAGCCCGGACGCGGTTCATCCCGACCGACTGGGGGTTGAAACCCGCGATCGAATCCTTGCCGCAGAGGGGGCAGAAGCGAGCCATCTCT
>Ga0209768_10000908_pt1 | contig 19216 bp, 28 predicted proteins | sample LauGreSBDMM110SD_3_FD_187564 | JGI IMG/M metagenome (GOLD analysis project Ga0209768, IMG submission 187564) | Freshwater lake microbial communities from Lake Michigan, USA - Sp13.BD.MM110.SD (SPAdes) (version 2) | ecosystem: Environmental > Aquatic > Freshwater > Lake | place: Lake Michigan... | reverse complement strand
CTGCTCTTTCACAAGCTTTTTGTATTAGATCTTCAACTAAGACCCATACACCAGCAACTTCATTCGGTTTAAATACTATTAAGTCTAATTTACTTTTAGTATTTTTGGTATTAATTGGTAATACCGATACATTATTAATTTGCTGTTGCTTTTCTACTTGCATCTAATAAATCATAAATTCTTTTAAAACGTTTTTGTTGTTCATAAAAGAATTCTGCTCCTAGTTTTCTCATTTCTTTAGCATTCTTAGGATTAGCTCCTGCTAATATACCTGCTCCTAAAACACCATCTGTTCTTGTTACAAATTCTCCGTCTGCTAATTGAGCTAGCATGGTATCTTCTTCTTTATCTCCATTACCAGCACCATCTTCTACATAACCATTAGTTCTCATATAATTATCTTCATCATCTTCATCATGAATAGTTTTAGAAGGTAAGTAATTAACTCCGCCCTCTTTAAAATGATTTAATGTAGCAAGTCCACCTTGTTGTAAAGTAATTGTTTCCCTTTTGTAAGGACCAAATTTACTTCCACCTTGAACATCAGCTCTTTCTTCTGGAATATAATCTTGTTGTGGTAATTCTTTAACTTCCCCTGTTTTTGGATCTTGTGTATAAAATTTTCTTGATCTATATAAATCTGGATAGTTTACATTATATGTAAACATACTTCTTTCATAGGGTTCTCTTTCAAATGCACCTGATAAATAACTTAGTGCAGGTAATCCAAATATAGCTGCTTTACCAATATCTAATTCTTTTTCTCCTGGAGCTCCACCTTTAACTTGTTTTTCAAATGCATAACTATATGCATCTTTTGCTTTTTGTGTTGCTGTATCCAAGAAAGATTTTTCAGCTGGAGGAGTATTTGTTCCTATATTTATAGGAGTTTTTCCTAAAGTTGTTCCTGAAAGATCTTGCATTGATACCGGTGGTGTTGCTGATAATGTTTGTAATTGATCAAATCCTAAACCCCCTGTTGTGCCTGTAGGAATTCCAGCGTACGGATTAAATGCCCCTAGGCCAGCTTGTGTTCCACCTTCTATTGCTGCTTGTGTTAATGCGTCTGTAGCAACGTCTGTTCCAATATTTTGGAATGCTGCGATTCCTGCTTGATTAGTAAGAGCGGATAATCCAGCTTGAGTTCCTCCCTCTATTACAGCAGCAGGTGCTGCACTCGTTAAACTTCCAATTCCTGTTCCTAAATTATATCCACCATATGCTCCAATAGCTGTTCCTACTATTCTGCCTAGTGTATTAGCACCAGCTTTTTTAGAACTTTTATATCCTTGATATCCCCCATATATGGCGAGGGCAATTGTTAATGGATCCATATATAATAAATAGTTAACTAATTAACCATTTTAACGAATTTATTGGCTCTTAGCAATATCAGAGCTGTTTGGATCTATATCACTATTGATTGTTTTTCCTTCTATTTCAGTAGAGGTATCTGTCTTTTTAAACTCATCTATTAATCTACCTGTATAACTAAATTCTCCATGATGTGAGATATATTCATCTACTAATGCATACATTTTAATGCCTGCATGTTTACATAATTTACAGAAGTAAAAGTCTTCTCCTGTATAAGTTTTATCATCTTTGTTCCAATAGGTGTCAAAAAAGTTATACATATGTTTTCTTTTAACTAATTTACCATCAATTAAAGTATGCTGGTTTATTGTAAATTCTGGATATTCTTTTATTAAAGATTCTATGACTTCTTTTTTAATTAACATACAACCTGCCGGACCTCTTTCAACTTCTATAAAACCATTTTCAACTTTAACGTTGGTAGGATCTGGAACAGACATTGTATATTGATTACCTAAAACTCTTGGGTCTAAAGTTGAACCTTCTTGAATTCTGCTTTTTATTTTATCAAAATCTAATCCTTTAATTGGATATGGAACAAGACAAATTTCTTTGTCATAACTAATCATTCTTTCAATCATCTTATAATTAAAAGAAATATCAGAATCTATAAATAACATATGAGTACATTTTGATTCCATAAATCCAGATACACATAATTGTCTTCCTTGTGTTACCAAACTACTTTTCATTACTTGAAACATCACAGGTAGTTTTCTAACAAAACATTCTTTTTGAAATTCTAAGCAAGCTTTAAAATAATGAATTGATACATCTGAATGAACAGGTGTTGCTACAAAGATACTTATAGGTTGTTTATATCCCATTTAAAAAGTTTTCCCAATGAGTCTTTATTACATTCCAATGATAAAATTGTCTATAGTATTGTTGTTGAAATTTCATTTTATTTTCATCTATGTTATTTAACATATCAGGTAGTTTATCTATAACTGCAGCAAATTGATCTACTAATAATTTTTTACTATTTTGATAAGGAACATATATAGGAAACTCAGCACAAGTTTCATATAAAGCACCGAGGTCCGTGGTCACTGCAACAAGGCCCGCGGCTAACGATTCCATGGCAGCTAAACAAAAAGTTTCTTCAAATGTAGATGGATGAAGATAACAATCATAGTTGTGAAGTACCTTCATTAACTCTTTATGATTTAAATAACCTTTATAATTTACATTCTTAATTGATTTTGCTTTATCATAAAGTTCAATAAATTGTTTATCATTATTATTTTTAAAATGATCCCCATAAATTTCTGTGCTTGAATATACATCTAATTCTACTTTATCTGTTTTAATTCGTTCCATGGCTCCTAATAAAACATCAAGTCCTCGCCAAGGAGTTGAAGTATAAATTAGTTTTAATTTATCTTTATTTTTAAAATCATTTCTAATTATTAAATCATCATCAAAACCATTCTTAATAACTAAACATAACTCTGTTGGTAGGCTAAAAAAGTATCTATACTTTTCATATGTCCAATGTGAATTAAAAACATACCAATCATACTTACCGTGGTTTAATTTATTTTGAAACCAAGGCATAAGATTAGGTTGATCGTAACTATTATGTACCCAAAGTATGTTTGGTTTATCTATAACTAAAGGTGTCTTTTCTGGAACAGAAGTTGTGATTTGAACTTTATTAAGAAGATCTTTGTTTACGTATTTATGTAAATACTCTACTTGAATTTCGGTGCCGCCGTAAGGATTCATTCCTTGGTTTTACCAAATACCTGTAAAGATGCAACTGTTATTTTTAGATCTTGCTGTAAATGTTCTTCTTTAGTTGGGGTATTAGGATTTGCAACATCTGCCTTAAATTCTTCAAGACTAGAATAAATCTGTCCAGTTTCTTTATTTTTAATTATCTCTTCAGCTTTAGCTGGAATAACTGGAACTTCTTCTCCATTAATAATTACTGTTTTATTTGTCATAAATTTGTTTATATACTATTATAGTCTTCCTTGTCCACGATATTCTTTTCTATCTTTTCTTTTATTACGTTTTTTACTATGTCTGCCTGGTCTTTTTTTATTAGTATACTTAATAAAAGAACCTGATCCATTACTTACTTTTCTAGCCATTTTCCTGTGATCTATTTAACAAAGCGTAGGAGATTTGTCCAGAGATAGCATTTACAGTATCTGCTTGAAATAATAAACTATCTCCTTCTTCTAATACAAGTGCATTGTGAACAGCATTGTCATGAGAATTTGCTGGTACCTGAGTATGATAAAATTTAAAATTTGTAGTAGCGGATACATCATGAAAAAAATAATCAACCGTTCTTGCAGCGTTGGTATCATTAGCTACTGATATTTCTTTTATGATTGCTCGTGATTGTGAATCAATTACTAATACTGTTGTTAAAGTAGTTGTTGTTAAATCATAACCTTTGTTTTTGTATTGTATTGTCATAGCTTAACCTGGTCCACTAAAAATAAACCAAGCAAATGTTTCTTGTTCATTTTTAATATCATTTAGATATGATGTATTTAATTGGTTTTGTAAAGTCTCTAGAGCTTGATTAATTTGTCTAAAGTTATCAACTGTATAGGGTTCTTGTGGTTCTGGTATTAATATATTTATTTTAGCCATTAATTATATCCTAAAGCTTCATCTGTATTTAAACCATCGGGATCAGCTAATATATCAATTCTTTCAACCTTTGTAACACCAGAGGTATCATTTAAAAAGTAAGGTTTAACCTGATTAATATTATAAGAAGAAATATATTCTTTTTGTTGAACATTATTGTTTTCTGAAATTAAATAATAAAATTTATATGTTGCTGCCATTATGTTTGTGGTCCACTTCCGCCTCTACCGTCTGGTTGTATATCTACTCTAAATATACCATAACGCCAGTTATCGTTTAAAGCATCATTTTCTATTTTAATTGCTGCAAGTCTTCCTCGCGCGCGCGTATCTATTTTATCTGTTGTTGAAGATATTGTAAATGGGCCAACTGTTGTTTCTCCAAGAGCAGATGTTGTATCTGCTGGATAAGCTTTAAAAAACAATGTTACTTTAGTATTTCCATCTAAATATTTAAAGTCTGGTATAAATCTTCTTATTTTAATAAAGTATTCTCCATCTCCATCAATATCTAAATCGAAATCTCCAGATTTTACAAAAGCAGCTATTACGACACTAGTAGTTGTAACACTAGTTAAATTACGAACCTCATTAACTCCAACCTCATGTGCAAATACAAAACTTCCACTATTGCTTACTCCATTTATTACTGGAGTAGTTGGAGTAAGAGTATCTATAAATTGACTTGCTGTTGGATTTTCTAATACGTGGGAATCTTCATAGGTTGTTCTTGATAATGAGCCTGTTACCCAAGTTTTTAATTCATAGTTATAAGTAACTACTCTATTATTTTGTGTCGCACTTGCTTGTGGATAAAACCAATTAATCTCTGTAAATAAACTATTGTGTCCTGCAAATATAAGTTCACCATTCACAAAATTAAGTCCTAGATTATCTCCTGTAGTTGAAAATACAAAATTTTCAACAGTGGAAGGTAATGTTTTAACTGTTCCATCAAATACAAAAAAGTTACCAGAATCACCCATCCAATACACAGCACCATCTACGAACACTGCTGCGTGTTGTCCAATACATCCACAGTTAGATCCCACCTGTCTAATACTAAATGTAAAAGGAGGCCCTACAAACTGCATAGTATAAGCAGCTTCATCTGTTAAAACTAACATGTAATCTTTACCTTTAACTGCGGCTACAATTTTACTACCATTATCTAATCTAAATGTACCTGCTGTGTTAGTTGAGGTTGGTTCATATACTTCTATATCTTCTTGATCAGAAAATCTTATAAACATTGGATCTTGAGTTGCAATATTTCCAATTGTAGTTTCAGTACCAAAATGAATTAAATGTCTATCTCTATCAGAGACCTTTGTTAATATTGTTGAAGTAGGATTACCTGCTATAACAGTTGCACGTGTTGAAACTCCAGCACCTGCATTTGGATCCCATGAAAAAGTTTTACCATCTTTAATTGTTGCAATTAATAATTCTCCAAAATTATCTAATGACCATGATCCTGCATCAATGATTGTATTAGAAGCAGTTCTTGGAGTTCCCCAAGTAGACAAGTTCCACGTACCTGCTCCCCACCCATAACCAAAGGTAGAAGCTAAAGGTCCAACTGTTTCATAAGGATTTGTTGTAATTGTTCCACCCGCTGTAACTCCTGTTCCAGTTTCTGCTACAGGCATAGTGACTGTAAAAGTATTAACAGTCGGAACTGTTTTAACCTCAAAACTATTAGTTGTAAAATCTGCTGCTACAAAACTTGTTGTGGGTGAGCCGGGTGTTGTTACAGATGAAAATGTAAGTAAATCTCCAACTTCAAGATTGTGTGAAGTTTTATTAATGGTTATAGTTGTAGATCCTGTTGTAGAAGTATATGTACATGAAGTTAAAGCTGTTTTAAGTGGAGTAACATCATAAAATACGTTATCAAATAATATATATAAAACTTTATTTGTACCAATAGCTACATAACGTCTACCCGTTAAATCAAAAAAAGAATGTATATCTCTTCCAGCACCTACTAAAATATTTGAACTGATTTGTTGCCAGCCTCCTATTTTTTCAGGAGAACCATATTGAAAACGAACATTATCACCATCTATCCAACGACCTTCTGCTTGTGAGGGTGTATCATTTTTATCAAAACCTGGAGGTAATGCTATTTTTTTAAGTGGCATATTACCGGTATTTTACACTATTAAATGTAACCAGTAAATTAAGAGCTTAATTTCTTCCACGTTGTAGGGCTTGGTATATTATGCTCTGACTTAATATTTGGTTTCATTGTAAGCATAATATCGCCTGAAATTGATATTCTAGGTTTATCAGTAGTGTTTTGTTGAGTTTCATGAAATAGCATACTTGGAAATATAATTAAGTTTCCTGTTTTAGCTGGATATATTGCACTTGAATAATTTACTTCTGTAAACTTCTTAAAGTATTCTTTTCTAACTGGAATGTTTAAACCAGTCTTAGATACATCATCATCTTGAAATACTAAATCACCTTGTTCTTCAGCATAAGGATAATAAACAAAACTATAATGAGAAGACATATGTCTATGTGAATGAATATACTGTTCCTTAATAGTATATGTTGTCCAAGCTTTAGTTATATAAATATCAAGTAAATCTAAATTAAGATGTTGTAGTTCTAATGCTTCAACTATCTTTGGTTGAATTGCATCAAATAAGTTTTTAAATCTTTTATCATGATGAATATTATCATCTATAGATTGTAATTCATTTGGTTTAATATCCGTGGTCCGTGAGTATTGGCTATTGGTTGGTGTTACTTCGGCATTGATTAACGGAACAATGTCTTTGTTTATTTCTTCAAAATTATCTAATGCTGTAATATAAATAGCTTTACCAAACCACTTGGATATGTCGCTCATTATTAATGAATATACTTTATTGAAATAAAGTCAATTATTGTTTTACTTGTAGGAATCTAAATATAATCTCGCCACTTCCACCATTATTACCAGAAGAAGAACCACCTGATACTTGAGCCCCACCTCCGCCCCCTCCAGAACCTCTTGTTCCAGCTCCAGCTTGAGAGGATGATCCTTGAGGAGAACCTGCTCCTCCTGCAATATTTCCTGCATAAGATGCTCCACCATTACCTCCACCTATTTGACAGTTATCTCCACCGCAATTTCCAGGATTAGTTCCATCTGCACCAGCACCTGATTGATTAAAAGTACCAACAGGTCCTGATGTATTAGTTGTAACACTTACAACAATACCTGATTGATTAAAATTACCAGATGTAATTGCAGTTCCAGATATAGTAGCACTTCCTGCTGTTCCTCCAGTATTAGTTCTTAATGGTCCTTGAACACCTCCTCCTAATCCAGAAGATCCACCTCCACCTGTTAATGAAAATATACTACCTGTTGTAGATCCTGATAATGTAGTTGTTACACCACCACTTGCAGATAAACTAAATTTAGATCCAAGATTATTATTGGCAGCTCCACCAGATCCTGCAACAAATGTTAAAGTTTCTCCTGCTATAACTGTAAATATTTTATCTGATATATAAGAACCTGATCCACCACCAGCACCCGCTGATTCTCCACCTGCTTTATCATAATCTGCTCCACATATAGATCCACCTCCGCCGCCGACAGCTGCTTGAATATGAACTGCGTTATAGCCTAATGGAACTGTATTAGTTGTAGTTCCTGCTGTGATTGTTATAAAAGAAGTTGCAAGTTGAAGAGCACCTCCAGAAAATAATCCAAAACCTCTTGCGGACATTCCTCCAAAAGTAGTAATTACAGGCATGATGAATTACTTAAATTGTGATTGAGCTGCTAATACTGTGTAAGTTGATGCTGCTGTTTTAATAATTGTAAAAGCATAAGCATCAATAGATAATGAATTTCCTGAAGAAGGTGTTGAACCACCTTGCCATTTTGTTGAAACGTTAGTTGAAGTTCCATCAATTGTTACAAAAGTTGTATAATAAGCAGTAGTAGAATTTGTATTTAAAAAAGCAGCAGTTCCTGATTCACCTGTTGCTATCATTGTATTTAGTGCAGTAGAATTACTTCCTCTAAAATTAACTGTAAATTGTCCAGCAGCATTTCCTGTATGAAATAACACCGCTTGCTCTAAAAGATCATAAGTAATAGTTCCTGTAGTTGCAGTATTTGTTACGGTTACTTTTTCTAAAACTTGTTGTATTTTACCTGTACCATTAAATGTAATTTCACCTACACCTTTAGGAGTTAAATTAATACCAATATTTGCATCACCTCCTGTTGCAGATATATTTGGATTATTTCCTGTTGCAGCGTTTGCAATTGTTAATTCGTTAACTGCTGAAGTTGTTGTTGTAAATATAATTTCTTCATTACCATTAGCATCATTAATTTCATTAATGATTGGATCAGTAATTGTTGGTGAAGTTATTGTGGGTGAAGTTAAAGTTTTATTAGTTAAAGTTTGAGTTCCAGTTAAATTAGCTAAACCTAAATCTACGACATTTGTTCCAGTTAAATAAACTAATTTATTAGATTTATCTGTTCCTGCAAAAATAACAGAAGATCCACCTACTTGATTTAAAGCAAGGGTAAAGTTTCCTGTAGTACCATTTTCTAAGATATAAGTTTTTTCAATTCCTGATGCTATATTAACTGTAGAGTTTGCAGTTAAAGTTCCTGTAAATTTCAATACTGCATTTCTAGCATTAGAAATAGTAGCATCCGTCATTACTAAAGTAGTATTAGTAGAAGTTATTGCAATAGATTCAAAACCAGCAATTGCTTGTTGTATTAAATTTAAATTAGTATTGGTTTTATCTCCCCAAGTACCCGAGTTTTCACCCGTTACCATTAGTTCTAGTTTGAGGTCTGTAGAATAGGATGATGCCATAATTAAGCTATTATATAAGTGTTATGCTGCAATATCAACCACGCTCCAAATGTTAGTTGTATTAGTACTTACAGTTGTCCAAGTGTTAGTTACGTTTATATCAACCACGGCCCATGCTACGACTACAGGTGTTTTTGTAGACATTTGCATTTGAACCCCTGTTACAGGAACTCCAATACCAATAACTACTGAGCCTGAACTAGATTGTATTAAATTAGTACTTACAAATACATCGGTAGCAATAACTATTGATTCCTCACCTAAAGCAGTTTGTAATAAATTAGTTGTTAAATTTACGTCAGCATTTGCAGTAATGGTTTCATTACCTAAAGCAGTCTGTAATAAATTAGTTGTTAAATTAACATTAGCATCTGCGGTAATAACTTCATCACCTAATGAAGTTTGTATTAAATTTGTAGATAATGTAGCAATAGTTACAGCTTGAGTATCTACGCTACTTACAAATGTATTAAATTGTGAACCAACTAAAATTACTGTAACTGGTATATCTATAGTTACACTGTTAAGTGTAGTTTCAAGTTCTTGTTCTGCACCTGCAGCAAGGGATACATTACCACCAGCTTCAATAGAAACACTATCTATTGCGAATTGTAATAAATTAGTTGTTACACTAAGATTTTGATCTGTGGCAATATTCTCATTACCTAAAGCAGTTTGTAATAAATTAGTTGTTAAATTTATATTAGCATCTGCAGTAATGACTACGCTTGTAACTTGAGTTTGTAATAAATTTGTAGTTACGTTAACATCTATACCTAAAGATATAGCAACCGTTGAGACGTTAGTTTGTAACTGAAGTCCTGTGACTTCAATTGATTGATTTATAATGCCTTCTGATGAGAAAGGTGCTTCTGCAAAGGCTACTGCTCCAAAAAACATATAATAATCCTATAATGGGAAAGATTGGTGTGTATGTGGAAGATCTTTCCCGATATGAATTATATCATATTGTTGAAGATGCCTAAAGTATAAGCTCTGTTAAATTCTTATTGTTACCAATAGTGCCTTTAATAAATACATTAAAAGCTAGACTAATTCTTGTATTATCTCCTTCTTTGGTTTCAACCATATGAGTTAAAGAAGATGGAAATAATATAATATCTCCTGTTTTTACAGTAAACCACCATGTCTCAGAATTATATAAATTCCAATCTTTAATTTCTGGTTTAATGGTTTTATAATCTTCTTTAAAAAATTTAATTTTATCAAGTTCTTCATGGCAGTTAATATAAAATACTCCTGATACTATAGAATTAGGGTGTGCGTGTTTATGATGATATTGATTTGTTTCAGTGTAATTTAACCAAGATTGAGTAATATAAGGTGTTACTGCATCTGTATAAGATAATACTTTTTTAAAGTAATCTTCAACTCTTAAATATAAATCTTCTTTCAATGAACCAAATACTTTTTGATTTAATATATAATTATCATTAGAAGTAATATTGCCATCATTTTTATAAAAATCTAATTTGGATTTATCTACAAAGGATAGTTCTTTTTTAGTAAGTTCTCTATCTAATTTTGATATATAGACAGGTATTGGAAATATTCCGTTTATTGTAGATTCAATCATTAGGATTGATTATACTAAATTAAGATTGTTGTAAATCCCAATTTTGTGTAGTTTCGTTCCAAGTATATCTTTGTCCGTCTGTTGGTATAGGAGTTGGAGATTCCCACTGACATGTAGTTTCATTTAATATCCAACTATTATAAGGCTTTGGTGCTATAAAAGCATCTCTTTGCTGATCATATTGAAAACCAATTCCTGCAAAGTTTTTTCTAATATTGTTGTTGTATGAAGTTTGTTTCCAAACATCTCTAGTATTATAAAGTTTATTAATAAAATCTACACCAAGTTTTTCTTGTTCAACTCCATTACTATCTGTAATTACAGAATTATTAATTGATATTACTTGTTCTACTATATTTCCTGTTCCTAATTTTGCAAAATAAGCCATATATTATCCTGTGTAACTTCCTGAGTCATTAAATGTTAAAACTGTTTTTCCTGAAACGTTAGTTGAAACTGTTGGGGAACCAGTAGTAGTTCCTGAATAACTTGCATCAGGCATACTTAATATAACAACTCCTTTTCCTCCAGCACCAGAATTTGTACTAGAACCACCACCACCACCACCACTTCCAGTATTTGCTGTTCCATTTGTTCCACTTCCTCCACTATCTGCTCCTGCACCTCCTCCACCTGTTCCTCCTGATGCTCCTGGATTTGCATTTAAATATCCAAAACTAGCACCACCACCACCTGCTCTTGTAACTGAAGAACCTGTTATAGATGAAGCTAATCCATTTCCACCAGCACCAGCAACAGTAGTTGAACCATTTGCACCAACTGCACCAGCACCACCTCCACCTCCTGCATTATAAGATGGATTATTATTAGAAGAACCTCCTCCAAAACCTTGATTAGCTGTGCCTGAACCACCAGCTGCACCTGGTGTTGAATCTCCAGCACCTCCTCCTGAACCACCATTACCTCCTGCTTGTAATGAAGAACCTCCTCCACCACCTCCTCCTGCAGAAGTTATTGTTGTAATATTTGAACCTGAAATTGATGAATCAACTCCAACACCACCTCTACCAGAGGTTGTAGCTGTACCACCAGCACCAACTGTAATTGTATAAACTACACCACCATTAAATGTTAAGCTAGATTCAGCACTTCCACCTCCACCAGAAGTTCCAACTGAAGTTCTATATCCTCCTGCACCTCCACCTCCTAATCTTCCTGAAGTTGATCCTCCTCCAGCTCCACCACCAGCTACTACTAAAAAATCTACTAAATAAGAGGGTGGCGTTAAAGCATCTGTTCCATTATTTACTCCAGATGTTGGTAACCATCCACGTGTTGAATCTACATAATTTAAAATTACTGATTCTTTATTTGTCGTAATTAATTTATTTGCAGTTCCACCTTCTAATTTATTTCCATTAGGATTAATTGTAATATTGTTTGTTGAAGCATATCCTGAATAATCATTAATACCTACTATATTTCCAAACGTAGGTGTAGAAGGTAATGTTAAAGTAATTGCTGCTGTTGATGTATTTACAAAATAACCAACTCCTGCAGATACTGTTAATGCTGAAGTTACTAATGTTGAAGTCCAGTTTAATCCACTATTATATGTTGCTCCAAAACCACTTGAAGAAGCTCCTGAAGCTAAAGAAATTGTTTGCCCTGATGCTCCAATCGTTAATGTTGTAGCATTAGTCTGAGTAATGATATTACTAGTATTAGTATTTTGAATCGTGGTTACTCTTAAAGTGCTGGTCATTATTCAATAATCTCCCAGTTTAAATTAGTTTCGTTCCATTTGTAATTACCATTGTCAGTAGGTTTAGCAACTGGTGCATTCCAAAGACAAGTATCTTCATTTAATATCCAAGAGTTAAAAGGTTTAGGTGCTATGAAAGCATCTCTTGTTTGATCATATTGATAACCTATACCAGCATAGTTTTTTCTAAAATTTCTATTATATGAAGTTTGTTTCCAAACATCTCTTGTATTATAAAGTTTGTTAATAAAATCTACACCAAGTTTTTCTTGTTCAACTCCATTAGCATCTGTGATTACAGAATTGTTAATAGATATTATTTTTTCAACTATATTTCCTGTTCCTAATTTTGCAAAATAAGCCATATATTATCCTGTTATACTTCCACTATCGTTAAATACTATTACTTTATCAGAACCATCTGTTGTAACTGTAGGTGATCCTGTTGTAGTTCCTGAATAACTTACAGTTGGAATACGAAGTATAACAACTCCTTTGCCACCTGCTGCACCATTTGTAGAACCATAGTCAGAATAACCTCTACCTCCTCCACCTCCCCCACCTGTGTTGGCTGTTCCTGCAGTAGGTAGTACAACTCCAGAGCCTCCACTATTTCCTGTTCCACCATTTCCTCCGCCACCAGTACCACCAGTGCCACCTAAACTAACTCCAGTGTCACCTCCACCTCCACCGCCACCTCTACTAACAGAAGAACCTGTTATTGAAGAAGCTAAACCAGCACCACCACTTCCACCTCTACTTGTATCTGATCCACCTCCATTACTACCAATAGCCCCAGCACCACCACCTCCTCCACTTGAAAGAGAAGCACCACGATTTCCTCCAGCAAAACCTTGATTGGCTGTTCCTGCAGCACCTGTTTGAGTATTTCTAGCACCACCACCACCAGAACCACCTATATTAGCACCACCACTAGCTCCATCACCTCCTCCACCCCCAGTGGAAGTAATTGTTGCTAAACCAGAACCTGAAATTGAACTATCAGTTCCGTTAATTCCATCTTGTGGAGGAACTGTACCTGAGCCACCAGCTCCACCTCCTCCAACTGTAATTGTATAAACTGTTCCAAAATTAAATGTTATACTTGCCTCACTACTTCCACCACCGCCTGAGGGTTCTGTTGAATATGAATTTCTGTAACCTCCTGCACCACCACCACCACCAACATCACCACCTCCACCTCCACCTCCTGCTATTACTAAAAAATCTACTGAATAAGATTGTGGTGTTTCTAAAGTTACATCATCATCAGAGATTGGGATCCAACCTTTTGTAGAATCTGCATAAACTAATTGTATTGTTTGACCATCTGTTGAATAAACTGGATTTGGTGTAGTAAAACCTTGAAAATTTACTGAATTTTGATTTAATGTTAAATTATTTGTTCCAAACTTTCTATTATAATCTGTAAATATAAGTTGATCACCATTTGATGGAGATGCTGGAAGCGTTAATGTAATAGCCGCTGCAGATGTATTTACAAAGTAACCAACATTAGCAGAAACTGTTAAATTTGATGTTACAATATTTGAAGTCCAAACAACTCCATCAAAACCAAAGCCCGATACTGACGAACCAGCAGCCAAGGTAACTGTATCACCAGTTGTACCAATGGTAAGTGTGTTACCACTATATGATGCAATTTGATTTACTTTAAGTAAAGGCATTATTCAACTAGCTCCCAGTTTACAAGGCTCTCATTCCAAGAATATCTTTTATCAAAAGAAGCGTCACTTGGTATAGGTATAGGTGCTTCCCAATTACATGTTTGTTCATTTAATATCCAACTATTATAAGGTTTTTTAGGAATGAAAGCATCTCTGTCTTCATCATAAGTATAACCTATTCCTGCGTGATTTTTTCTAAATGGAATTCCACCATTACTATGAATACCTGAATTTGTATTATAAGAAGTTTGTTTCCAAATTGGCCAACTATATAATTCATTTAAAAATTGAATACCTAGTTCTTCTCTTTCAATACCAGAAGAATCTTTTATTACATCGTTAACAACTGAAACAACTTCAATTACTCTTCCATTTAATCCTATTTTAGCGAATGATGCCATTATGCTGTGTAACTCCCTGATCCGTTGAATTGCATTATTGTATTACTTCCTGAAGTTGTAACTGTTGGCGATCCTGTTGTAGTAGATGAATAATTAGCAGTTGGTACACTTAATATAACAACACCTTTTCCTCCACTACCACCATTTGCACTAGTAGATCCACTTCCACCACCACCTCCTCCAGTATTTGCTGTCCCAGCATTTCCAGTTCCACTATTAACACCAGCTCCACCTCCGCCAGTTGCAGTTCCTGCAGTTCCTGCATTAACACCACCTCCACCTCCACCTGCTCTTGTAACTGAAGAACCTGTTATTGAAGAAGCTGTACCAGCACCACCATTACCACCATTTCCATTAGAACCTCCATTAGAACTACCATTTCCTCCTACTCCACCAGCTCCACCACCTCCACCACCACCTCTTTCATTTCCTGGAGTGTTTGCTGCACCTTGACCACCATTATTTCCTTGACTAGGAGATGTGCTTGGAGTGTTTCCTGAACCACCAGGAATATCTGTGTTATAATTCCAACCACCTCCGCCGCCACCAGAACCACCAGCTAAACCAAAAGCTGGAGATGAACTACCTGCTCCTGCTCCTCCACCTCCAGCAGAAGTTATTGTTGATAATCCTGAACCTGATATTGAAGAATTACTACCATTGGTAGATTGAGAAGGAGAATTAAAAACTCCAGCACTTCCATCTCCTACTGTTACTGTAATTACAGTACCAATTGAAACTGCTTGCGTTGATTCTCTATATCCACCAGCACCTCCACCTGCTCCACCATAATAACCACCACCACCTGCTCCACCTGCTATTACTAAAAAATCTATTGAATAAGGTGCTGGTGATAAAGCATCGGATCCATTATTTACTCCAGATGTTGGTAACCATCCACGTGTTGAATCTACATAATTTAAAATTACTGATTCTTTATTTGTCGTAATTAATTTATTTGCAGTTCCACCTTCTAATTTATTTCCATTAGGATTAATTGTAATATTGTTTGTTGAAGCATATCCTGAATAATCATTAATACCTACTATATTTCCAAACGTAGGTGTAGAAGGTAATGTTAAAGTAATTGCTGCTGTTGATGTATTTACAAAATAACCAACTCCTGCAGATACTGTTAATGCTGAAGTTACTAATGTTGAAGTCCAGTTTAATCCACTATTATACGTAGCACCAAAGCCACTTGAAGAAGCTCCACCAGCTAAAGAAATTGTTTGACCAGTTGTTCCAATAGTAATAGTTGTACTATTCGTCTGCGTAATTAACGTAGACGTATTATTATTCTGAATTGTATCAACTTGTATAATTCCGCCCATATTAAATTATTACTAATGTTCCAGTTACTGTTTGTGTTCCTGTTATACTGACAGGTCCTGCTAATACTCCAGATTGTATTGTTTGATCTTGAGTAATTGTTGTTGCATGTGTATTTACGAATGTTTGTGCATTCATTACAGGAGATGGAGTATATGTTGCAGGTAAAGCACAAAATATATCTTTTATTCCTGATGAAAAATTTACTAAACTACTTGTGTTTGAACTAGAGATAACTGAATTTCTTGTAAAGGTTGTAGCGTTCGTTACTGTCCCAATACCTACTTCCCACTGATTGCCTAAAGCAATCGTATAGTAAGTTGAGTTACCTGCTCCGATGCCAGAAGAAAAACTTTGAAAACCTAAAGCAGCACCACTTAATGTAACTGTGCCTGTGCCTAAGGTTGAAGTAGTTTCTTTGACTCTATCGTTAATAACGAACGCCATGAAACCACCTTTAAGCTATTCTTAATATTGCATTTGCTGCTGTAAACGCTGGAAACAAAATTGTAAATGTTCCAGATGTTGCTGTTTTATCTCCACCAAAACTTAAAACACATACAGCTTTATTAGAAGCTGATGTATTATAAATTAATGCACCCTCTGCTGTTAGTGTTACACCTGTAAATGATAAATCAGAAAATGTAATAATCGCTGTACTTGCAGATAAAGATACTGTTTGTCCAGCTAATACTCCACCACCTGTTGAATATTGTCCACCAGTTGATGCTTCATTTGTTGATGTAAATACTGTTGTTCCTGCACTTAAGTTTGCGTTTGATTGGAAAAGTGCAAGTTTAAATACTTGCCCTGAACCTGAATCGAAATCATGTACTGCACCTAAAAGTTCTGCTTTAAATGAATTACATACTGCTTGTGTGTTTGCCATATATTGTACTCCTTATAGTTGTTATGGGGATGGTGACGGTACTTTGATTCGTAACGTTCCATCCTGAAATTCGTCTCTGCGTCTTCTACCTGTTTGTTCCAACGCAAATCCTTGTAATGCCTCATTATACTTCTCTTGATACAATTTGTACATATCCATTGGTCCTTTAAGATATGCAAAAGCTTCAACTAAACACGCATATAATAATAATTCTGGGGCATTAATACTTATATACGTCTCGGTATTCGTAGAACTTAAACCATCTGGTGTGTAAACATAGTCTAAAGTTACAACATAAGTTGAATCTGGTGTAGGGGCAACTTCAATAGCATTTTCTCTAAAAGTTGCATAATATTTTGGAAATCCTGTTAAACCTGATGAATTATATTCTGTAATAAAAGTATCATCTCTAGGTTCTAATGCTACTTGAACTGAGGAAGTATTTGTAACAACCACAGAACGAACTACTAGAGCAATTCTTGTAGTCGTTGTTCCAGAAGATTGATTAGTATTAGGTAAAGTTAAATATTTATTGTTAGCTGTAAATGATGAAGTTGCATACTCTCTAGAATAATCTGCATCTGTGTTTCTAAATATTTTAAGTTCAGAATCTCTAATAAAACCATTTACAATAGTAGAAGTTAAAACTTCTGAACCTACTTCTGTATAATCTCTAATCTTTTGTACTAGTTCTGCGTATGTCATGTTATATTAATTGTTACGTTTCCAATTCCTGTATATGCTGATCTATTTGCATTTATAATATCTCCGCTTATTCCTGGTTGCATTCCATTAGATAAAAATTGACCTGGCCAATATTGTAAATCTAATTGTACTAAACATCCACCACCGGGAACAGTATCTGATCTAGCATTTTTTAATCCTTGAGGATCTGCTTTATGATGTCTTGGATCTAATTGAGGTTGTTTAGGTTCATATTCAGTATAGTGTACAAAAGAACCATTCCATTCTCTTTTCATTTCTACATATGGAAATTGTTGTCCTGATCTATCTGATATAGCTAATGATCTTTTACCTCTTGCGAATGCCATTAAATTCCGTCTCCAAAGTAAGAATAAGGTGAAATAAAAGAACTTGTTCTTTGTGAATCTTCTTCTAAAGCTCTTTGTAATTCATCTTCATATATTAATTTTAATCCTTGCACTCTTTCTGGTGCAAACTTTTGTCCTAAATAATATGCAAGTCCAGATATCATACATGGTAAAAATCTATATGGAACATTTGCTTGATTAGTGTAAGCTCCTGCATCTTGAATTCTACTAATGTAATAATATTTTAAAAAAGTATAGGTATTAGCATCAGGAGTTAAATATAAAGTAACTGTAGGTGTAATTTGACGATCTACAAAGTATTGTGAAGGCTGTCCAGTTTGACCTTTATTAGGAAGAGCAGCATAAGCAGATCTATCTATCTTATCTAAAGAAATATCATTAGTGTTTGATGTAATAGCATTTGTTGTAGATATATATGCCTCTAATACATCACTACAATCTGATGGAGTTGCGTAGGTTGCAGTTCCTGAAGTTAAAGATTGTGTTTTAAGTTCTACTTTCCATAGATGAACACCTCTATTTCCCCATTCAGAAAATAAAATGTTTAAACTTCGTCTTGCTGATTTTATATTATATCCGCTGTTAGTTCTTATACCACAACGTTCGTAGGCATCTTCAATAATATCGTCTATATCTAAATTAAAGGATGTAGTTCCTGAAGTAGCCATATGTCATAACCTACTTTTTTTTAGGATTTTTTGACTGACTAGATTTAACGTTCTCTTGACCTTTGTCCATAATTTTCATTTGTTCTTTAGTTGAAAATTTAGGAGCAATTTTAGATTTTGCGTATTGTTGCATTCCCATTTTAGTATTCTCCAAAGTATTGTTTGTTAACTTGTATTGCTTTTTGACCTTTTACCATCATTTTACCTTTTTGAGCCTTTACAGGTTGCTCAGCCATAGCTTTTTCAATGGCCATTCCTCTTTTCGTCTCATAAGAAGACAATTGCCCATCTTTATCTAAATCTGCCTTTGAACTTAAGCTTTTATTTTTCATCATATACTAAATATACCTCATTTTTGTCATGTTATATATACCACCTTCTCTCATTTTTTTAGGTTTATTAATTATTGTTTTAACATTTGTTGGTTTTGGACCCACATTACCTGCCGCTCTCTTTCTTGCTACAGCAGATCTTCTTTGTCCTTCACTCATTCCTGCTGCTTTTGCTGCAGGAACACATTTTGGGTAACCTCTTTTTGATCCACTCGCTGATTTTCTTCCACATTCTTTGTAACCTCCTCCTTTTTTAGGGGCAGAAATATCCACCCAATTTTCATTAAACCATTTTGAAAGACCACCTTGTTTTAAACCAAGTTTAAGATCAAAATAATATTGTCCAGTCTTTTCAAAATTATTTTCTTGTTTTAGTTTTGCTTTTTCAGCTGTAATAATTCTTGCCGCTTCTTTAGATCCTACTCTTTTAGAAAGTTCTATTACAGATTCTTCTTTATTTTTATCGTCTGACATTATTTTAGTAAATCTTTATAATAATTTTTTAAAGATTCATTTGAATAATTTTTATTATCAATTTCTACTTCTATAAACTTACCCATGTAAGCTCCTTGAGGTTTTGGTCCTTTAAAATCTTTTCTTTTTACACCTGAAGGATCTTTTATTTTACCGGCACAGATCTTTGAAGCATATGCATTTGCATA
>Ga0209768_10000906_pt1 | contig 19235 bp, 14 predicted proteins | sample LauGreSBDMM110SD_3_FD_187564 | JGI IMG/M metagenome (GOLD analysis project Ga0209768, IMG submission 187564) | Freshwater lake microbial communities from Lake Michigan, USA - Sp13.BD.MM110.SD (SPAdes) (version 2) | ecosystem: Environmental > Aquatic > Freshwater > Lake | place: Lake Michigan... | reverse complement strand
AGCGATACAACTTTTTATGTAGTGGCTGTATATTTTGGCGCTGTGGCAGTTAAAAATACTCGTTATACCATTGGTGCAATGTTATTGGCGGACTTGGTTGGTATACTTACCAGCATTGTGTTATGTTATTTATTTTTTGGATAATAGATAGTTAACGTAACTAAAAATGCCACATTTTTATGTGGCATTTTTAGTTTTGATATTTTTTATTAATAAGATTATTACGGCAAGTTAGGATAAACCCATGCGCCAATAGCTTGAGTACCTGCACCTCCAGTAAAGCCTCTAACGGCTAAGGTGTAAATTCTATCGGTTAATAAAACTTGGGCACTTGTTGTATAAACAGTAGCACCTGTAGTTGCATTATTAAATAAGAATGTATAGGTACCGGGGTCTAGTTCTATAAAATTTTGAAAGGAAGTATTAACCGTTTGATCGTTAAAACTACGTCCTGTAAATAGTTTAGTTGTTGTTCCCATAATAACAATATCTAACGGAACGGTATTAGGTGAAAAATGAAAAAATCTAATCTTAATTTTACCTGGTGTGGGCTCAGTTAAATCATCAGTAACAATAACTGCTTTTGCTTTACCAACCGAATCAATTAAAAAAGTAGAATACACCTGATCTTCTAGTAAATCTTTACTTACAGATGCAAAAGCGTTATTAGTACCTGTTGCATTATAGGCAATAGTTGAAGGAGATTTTGGTTCAATAGTAAAGTAGGGTAGTGTATACCGTACAGTACCCGTAGTGGTTGAGTAACCTACGGTAGTTGCATAAAGCGTTCCATTAATGGAAAAATCAACTGCAGTAGCATTTGGGCTTAAGGGCACCAATAGTACTTGTGCAATTTTACTTTCAGCGTCTTTTTTTACACATCCTAAACCTAAAAAAGTTAAACTGAGGACTAGAAATATAGGAGATAAATGTTTTTTATTAATCATGTTAATTTTTTGTTTTAGCGGTTAGTAATTAGTACAGCAGCGGTTCCTTTAGAAGTAACTCCCGTTTTACCTCTTCCTAAAAAGGTGTACATTCTTTGTCCTGTTGGGGAAAAAGATACTGCTGAGCTATAGTTTCCTGGTACATTCTTTTTTCTAAAATACAACGTATCATTAATAATGGGTAGAGATAGTTGAACCCAATCACTTACTTCTTTATGTGTAATATTAGAGATTACTTCTGCATTTTCTCTAGTGCTAAAAAGAGAAAGTGTATCCAATGGGTTCATAACAAAATTGGCTACTCTTATTTTATACTTTTGATAATCGGGTGTTGGCAATATATCCTCTTTTAACGTTACTCTTAATGTGGGTACGGTATCGCCAATATATAAAGTGTAAAACTTTCCTTTATCTAATGTTGCCGTCAACGTTGCAAGGGTATCCCCAGCAATAAATTTTGGCACGTTAGGTACTACGGTTAAATCCATTCTACCATTAATTATATCAAATTTTGTAGCGCCACTAGGAATGTTTGCATAAATATTTGTAGTAGGAAAAAGCCCTCCGTAACTAAGCGAAGTGCCATTTAGTTTTGCACCATTAGCATAAATAAATACTTGTGGGCCAGTAGTTAAATTTGGTGCCGTTGGTACTTGTGGGGTATTTCCTGCAAATACTTGCACAATCTTAATATTGGTAGATTTAGAAGAATCTAAATATATCCATTTGTTGTTTGCATCAATTAAATTGATATCTTTTTTATCGCAGCCCATTATACCTAGTATTGTAATGCTACAGATAAAAGTTATGATATTAAATAGTTTCATATTATTTTTTTTAATTTTTATGGTAAAGAAAACCAAACTTTTTTGGTATGATAATCTTGGTCAAAGCCACCTACAATTCTTAATGCGTCTCCATTCCATAAATATTCAGAGTCGTATCTTGGTCTAATTCGTTGAGCAAGTTTTCCTCCGTTATCTGGGAATAAACTGATGATATCTAAACGTTTGTACGTTGGGTAAATATTTATTTCATCATAATCATATCGCCTCATATCTACCCAATTTTCTACAAAACCCCAGCCCCATAATGCCAAATATTTTTGACACATAATATGTTTTAAGGTGAGCCCAGATGAGAGCGGAACAAAAGTAGGGTCGGCCAAATATGCAGCACGGTCACTAGCTGATATAGGTACATTCGTCATAACGGTAGGAGAGTTAGTTCCTACTGCATTTAAATAGCCATAAAAGTGTGTATTAAGCATATCGAAATGCCCATTTATTCCATTAATATAGGCAGTTCTTGCATTAGTTAAATCTCCTTTACGGAAGTAAGCTTCTGCACTTAAAAACTGCATTTCGCTGTACGTCATAATAGGAAACTTACTATCGTTTCTAAAGAATGTTCTAGCACCTGTATCAACTCCAAGAGCAGGAGCACTAGTTTGTGCTAGTGTACCCCAAAAACTAGGTACTCTTTTATCGCTTGCGGCTGGTGTACTTGTATTATCTGTAAATTGACCAGCAATAATACCATTGTAGGTTCCATTGGGTGAGGGTCTCATCATATATCTAACCCTCGGATCATTAACTACATTACCAAAAACACCACCAGGAGTTGCGGCAGATCCTGTCATAATATTAACAGGAAAAGCTCCAATTCTAAATCCACCAACATTATTTCTACTTGGTCCAAAAAAGTTACGAGCTGTTACATCCGGAAAAGCCATATTAAATTGAATCATTGCATCGTCCCCTGTAGATGACATGGCTAAATTGGTGTATTTTATTACGCTATCTACTTCTTTAGTTAAATAGGAACTTTTTTTAGAGTACCTATGATATATTCTTGCCTTAATACCATTAACAAATTTTATCCACCTACTTTGATTACCCTGAAAAAACCACAAATCGCCCTGAGATAAAGTGGATGGCTTTGTCATTGCAGCAGCGTTTGCCCAATTGGCTAATGCAGAATCGCAGTAGCTTAATGCCAATTGATAAGCCACGTTTTGATTATCATAATCAAATGATAATCTACCTCTTTCAAAGGCTTGTTTTACGGGCATTTCAGCATAAACATCTGCAGCAGTTACCCAGCTCCAAGCGTTTAATGAATAGGCGGCAGCTATATAATCAAATTTGCCTGTAATTCTACTAGAGTCAATCATGTCGATAAGATTATAACCCATATTCCAATAATGCATTCGGTAAATATCACTTCCATTATTTGCAGAGCCTGCAGATAAAATATAGCCATGTCTTTCCCACTGGTTTATACCTGTAATTTGTGCAAAATTTTGTGTGTAAAACCCAATGTTTCTTGAATCAAAGGCTATTCCTCTATGCATACCAGAAATGCAAGATTGTAAAACTTGCTCAGGCGGAGAGTAGGTTGGTAAATTTGGATTTTTGTAGGCATCATCCAAATATTTTTTGCATGAAGTAGATAATGCTACAACAGCTATTAAAAAAATTAGTATTCTTTTCATAATTTATAGTTAAGTAGGTTATTTATTTTTTACCATTTTTAAATGATACTCGTATGCCTGTATTAACACCTATTGGTGTGGCAGTAGTACCCAAGTCTATAGCAAAGCCTCCAACACCACCAGTAGCAGGTGTATTACCGTTAGATGCTGGATCAACTCCAGAATAATTGGTAATAATAAATAAATCGGTACCGGTTACAAATACGCTAGCAGAAGAAAATATACGTAACCTATCAAGTACTTTTTTTCCAAAGGAATAACTCAAGGTTACATCTCTTAATCTTAACCAATTAACATCATGCTCCACAAAATCAACTGCATAAGTTCTATCCGTATAATAATCATTTTGATAAAATGGATTAATGGCTATGGTGTTTTGAGTTGGTGTTGCAGAATTTTGCAAACCATCATTTAATACGCCTGGAATTATTCTACTCACTTCTCTATCTAACGTTCTTTTGCTTAAACCTCTTGTTACTAATTGTTGCTCTGTTCCATTTAATACATCACCACCTTTTTTCCAATCTAGTGTAAAAGATAATTTGATGTTTTTGTAATTAAAATTATTTACAAAGCCCATGGTAAAATCAGGATTTCTATCGCCAATATTTACATAATTAATATCGGCCAAAGGGTATCCGTTTAATGGGTCAATTAAAATTGCACCGTTTTTATTTCTTAAATAATTAAGACCTCCAATAGTGGTAGTAGGTAAACCTCTGTATAAACTAGCTCGGTAACCTGCCAACCAAGAGTCGGAGTTATAAAACTCTGGTAAGGGTAACCTAGTTACTTTATTTCGCATTTTATTGAAATTTACATTAGTGCTCCAACCAATTTTTTTATTTTTAACCCAATTAATCGCTAACGTAGCTTCTAAACCTTTATTAGTTAAATCAGCAATATTTGATGTGTATAATATAAAGCCTGTAGCATAGCTTGGTCTTGCATTTGCAGCAATTGAATTTTTAATATCTATTTGATATACTGCCACATCTAAGGTTACTCTATTTTTTAAAAACTTTAATTCTGTACCAAATTCAACAGTACTTTGCTGTTCAGGAAATAAATTGGGATTATTTGCCCCAAAGCCATAGGCATTTCCATATCCATTGGTGCTTGAAACTGCGTTGGTGTATACAGATTGATTAGAGTAGGGAGCTGCTCTTTTACCTGTTTTTGCATAGGAAGCTCTTAATCTACCCAATGTTAGAATATTGTTTTTAGGCAATAATTCTGAGAACACAAAACTTGTGTTTACAGATGGATAAAAATAAGAACGTCTGTCCTTAGGGAATTCTGCTAACCAGTCATTTCTTCCTGTAGCATTTAGGTATAAGAAATTTTTATACGCAATGTTTAAATCAGCAAAAATACCAATGTTTCTTTGTAGGGTTAAGGTGTCTCTACCTTGTGTACGGCTGTTTAATCTTTTTAAGGTTGAAGTGTTACCCTCTACTTGCACGTTTTTTGGATCTAAGTTTCTAGCAGCATCATATACACTATCTGCTAAAACAGACCAAGTATTAGTGGTTCTATCATCAAAAGATTGGCCAAGTAATAATTTAACATTAAAATTGCCAAATGTTTTTTTAGCAGTAACTAAAAAATTTGAATTAAAGGCCTTATAATCCATGTTGTATTCCTCAATTCTGCCCCCAACGGTATAAACATTGAACGACTCTCTATCATACAAATAAGCACCATTTTGTTTATAAGCGTCAGCGGCCAAACGTAAATCAAATTGTAACCAATCTTTTGCATAGTGCGTTAAATTAGTATTAAACGTAAAGCGATTAGTTATGTCAAAATTTTTATTTCTAGTTACTTCAAAGTAGGGGTTATTAGCTTCTGCTGGGTTATCAACACCAGCCGATTTTGATATAATTCTTCTGTTGCCAGAAATGTTTTGCCATTTTCTTGCATCATCATCAAGTGGCCATGTTAATAAACCTAAATAATACCCACCTACACCTCTAAATGCTTTTCTGTTATATTGATTGTAATAGCCAGCAGTTGCAGAAACATCAAATTTGTTAGAGAGTTTTGTGTTAACGGTAAATCGAGCGTTTATTCTTTGGTTGCCTGTATTTGGGATTACTCCTTCTTGATCAAAATAAGAAAAATTACCTCGATAACCGGTATTTCCAGAGCCACCTTCAAGGGTTAAATTATGTTTTGCTGTTCTGCCTACATTAAAAAAGTTTTTTACATTGTTATAAAATTTTGTTCCATCGGCATATTTTGGTCCAAAAAAATTACGTGTTGTATTTGTAAAAAGTCCATTTGATCCATTATCGTACACTTTTTGTACATCATGAAAACGAGTTATTTGCTCCCATCTAAAATTATTATCGTACGATACTTTAAGTTTTTGCGCTTTTGCTTTTTTTGTTGTTATTACAATTGCACCGTTTCCAGCCTCAACTCCGTATAAAGCAGCACCCTCAGGGCCTTTTAACACCGTAATACTTTCAATATCATCTGGGTTAATATCTGCTGCTCTATTTGTAAAATCATTGCTTCTATTGGTACCATCAGATGCTAGCCTTCCCTGATTCATTACACTATTATTTAAGGGAACACCATCTAATATAATAAGTGCACTATTATCTCCACCAATTGAGTTAAAACCACGAAGTACCACTTGCGAAGATGCTCCAGGGGCACCACTTGTAGCATTAATAGTAGCACCAGCTACTTTACCGGTAAGTGCATTTAGCCAATTCTCTCGTTGAGTTTCGGCAATAGCTTCTCCAGAAATAGTTTGCTCAGCATGTCCCAAAGTACGGTTACTCTTTTTTATGCCAAATGCAGTAGTAACGATTACTTCGCCAAGTTGCTTTTGGGTTTGAAAAATGGTAACATTGATAGTGGAAGACTCACCTACAACAACTTCTTTTTTGGTATAATCAATGTAAGAAAATACTAACGTTTGTCCGCTTACAGCCTTTATAGAATAGTAGCCAGACTGATTTGTTATGGTTGCAGTTTTAGTGCCTTTTATAGTGACAGTAACATCACCAAAGGGTTTATTATCCTCTCCGGAAAGTACCACACCAGTTTTTTGTGCCATGGAGGAAAGTGGAAATAGTAAGAACAGCAGAAAGGCTATTCTAGATAGAAATTTTGTCATAATAGCAATTTTAGGTGAGATAAAGTTAGTACTTTATTACTTATATATCACAAAAGTATACTATTTATTAATCCACAAATTAATATTAAAAATGTTGAAATGGTTAGTATTTTTTTGGGTTGTTAGCACCGTTTTTATCTCTTAGTTTTTCCATCAGTAAAGCATCTTTTGATGAAGGGGCTGGCTTTTTAAAAATTGGGGTTGAGCTTTTTGTGTTTGCTAAACTATCCCCCGCTTTTGTATTTTCAGTTTCTTCTTCTTCCTCAACAGAATAATAGCTTCCAAAAATATTTGCTAATACTCTGGCATGATAAATGGCTTTTGTAAACTTATTGCCAATTACAATAATGGTGGCTTTTTCATCTAACAGCCGTATAAAAACTGCATTACTACCATGCCACCAACCATTATGAAAAATTATTTTTTTATTAGTATCATAAATATTCATTCGCCAACCTAAGCCATAATTTTTTATACCAGAATTTTCATTGCTGTAGGGTTTATATGCTTCGTTTAAAATTTGCGGTATAAAAACTTCATTGCTGTTTAATAATCTATCCCAAAGCAATAAATCTTTTGGTGTAGTATAAATATTTTTATCACCATAAACTGCATCTAAAAAATTAAAAGGTATTAACCTGCCTTTCCAATCGAAGCTGGGCGTTACTTTTAAGCTATCCGCTAAATTATATACAAATGTATTTTTCATTTGTAATGGAGCAAAAAAAGTAGTATTTAAATAGTTACTGTAGGGTACGCCTGCTACTTTTTCAATTAATAAAGCAAGTAGCCCATAGTTGGTATTGCAGTAACTAAATTTTGTGTTGGGCGGTGCAATATTTATCAAAGAAGCTTTATGGGTTATTAAGGTATTTAATACGTCAATATTAGTTACAGGTTTAGTAATATCCCAACCAATATGAGTTAAATAGTGGGTGTAATTTGGTAAGCCACTTCTATGGTTTAATAAGGATCGAACAGTAACTCCTGGGTAATTAAATTGCGGAAAATAGTTACTAAACTCATCATCTATATTAAGTTTAGCATCTTGCCAAAGTTTTAATACAGCCATAGCCGTAAATGTTTTTGAAACCGAAGCTATATGCATCGAGGTACTATCTGTAATAAAATCGGTACCCCTAAAATGTGCTGTTCCATTGTATTTTTCAAAAATTATATTCCCATTTTTTGCCACAATAATTCCACCATAAAAATCTTTAGGTGCTAAAGCGGTATCATACCATTGTTGGCAGGCTAATTTTATTCTATCCGTTTCTGTTTTAAGCAAAGGGGTAGGGGCAGGTAAATTTATTAAACGTATTTTTTGTGTGGTAACAGCTTCTGTTTTTTCTTTTTGGGTAGATGAATTACAACTAAGCAATGCATTTGTTGAACATAGGTTTGCAGTAAAAGTGAGTGACACAATAATGATGCTTCGAAGTGTTGAGGCTAGTGTCATAAAAAAGAAAAATAGATTTAATATATTTGTGCAAAATACGGTGTAAATATTATGGCAGAAAAAAAACTTACCAGTTACCCTAAAGAAAAGATAAACATATTGTTTCTAGAGAATATCAGTGATGTAGCAGTAAAACATTTTAACGTTAGTGGGTATGCAAATGTAAAAAAAATAAATGGGGCATTAAGCGAAATTGAATTAATTGCAGCAATAAAAGATGTGCATTTATTGGGAATACGTAGTAAAACATTAATTACAAAAAAAGTGTTGGAAGCAGCTACAAAATTACAAGCAATTGGTTGTTTTTGTATTGGGGTAAACCAAGTTGATTTAAAAGTAGCCACAAAAAAAGGAGTGGTGGTTTTTAATGCACCTTACAGCAATACAAGAAGTGTAGCAGAGTTAGTAATTGGGGCATCTATTATGCTTATACGTAAAATTGTAGATAAAAATAAAGCGGCACATGAAGGTAAGTGGTTAAAAGAGGCAAGTGGCAGTTACGAATTACGTGGAAAAACATTGGGGATAATTGGTTATGGAAATATCGGAAGCCAGCTTAGTGTGCTGGCAGAGGGTTTAGGAATGAACGTTATTTTTTACGATGCTGAAACAAAATTACCGCTTGGTAATGCTACAGATAAAAAAAGTTTAAGAGAAGTGGTTAGCAAAGCAGACATAGTATCGTTACATGTGCCAGAGCTAGCTAGCACAAAGAATTTAATAAATAAAAACAACCTTAAATATTTTAAGCAAGGGGCTATTTTAATTAATTATGCTAGAGGCGAGGTAGTAGATTTAGAAGCCTTACGTAAAGCAATACTCGAAAATAAAATTGGAGGAGCTGCGATAGATGTTTTTCCGGTTGAGCCAGAAAAAAATAGCGATAAATTTGTTACACCTTTACAAGGGTTGTCTAATGTTTTGCTAACACCACATATTGGTGGTAGTACTCAAGAGGCTCAACAAAATATTGGGGATGATGTTAGTAATAAATTATTTAGTTATTTAGAAAAAGGGATTACTACAGGCAGCCACACTGTTCCTGCTTTGGCATTACCACCACAAGAGGGTACACACCGTATTTTGCATACACATGATAATGTGCCCGGTGTGCTGTCTGAAATAAATACAACCTTAAGCAAAAATAAAATAAATATTTTGGCACAGTACCTTAAAACGAATGATAGTATTGGTTATGTGGTGCTTGATGTTGATAAAAGCATAAGTAAAAATGCACTGGATTTATTAAGAAATGTTAAGCATACTATTAAGGTAAGGATGTTGTACTAAATAGGGGCTTGTGTTTATAAGATAAAGACACTCCCAGCAAGGTTGTATATCCTTTTTTAGGTACTATTTGAGTAACGCTTTCTACTTCAACTTGGAGTAAAATTTTATATTTTCAATAAGTATTGAAAATACCATATCTTTGTTATGTTAAAAACACAGCAATGAAATTAGTTATTATCGGTGCAGGTTTTGGAGGTCTACAACTTGCTCGTAAATTACGAAACAAAGCAGGCTTTGATATTACCCTTATCGATAAAGTTAATCACCATCAATTTCAGCCTTTATTTTATCAAGTAGCTACAGCAGGACTTGATGCTAGTAATATTAGTTTCCCTTTACGTAAAATTTTTCACAAAAGTAAAAATATAAAAATTAGGTTAGGAGAAGTGAAACAAATTTTAGCTGCAGAAAATAAATTAGTAACCGATTTTGGAGATGTATACTTTGATAAATTAGTTATTGCAACTGGTGCTGATACCAACTTTTTTAATAATACTCAAATTGCTGCTCATGCGTTACCTATGAAAAGCACTATTGAGGCATTGAACTTACGCTATAAAATTTTACAAAATTTTGAGAAAGCTACAGAGTTACAAGGTAGTGAAAGTATTGAGGACTACTTAAATGTGTGCATAGTTGGTGGAGGTGCAACTGGAGTTGAGTTGAGTGGGGCAATTGCCGAAATGAAAAATTTTGTTTTACATAAAGATTTTCCGGAGTTAGATTTTAGTAAAATGAATATTTACTTGTTTGAAGGTACTGCTAAAACATTGGAAATGATGCAACCAAAAAGTAGTGATAGGAGTATGAAGTATTTACAAAAATTAGGCGTTACACTCAAAACAAATACAAAAGTAATAAGCTATAATGGCGATAAGCTGGTTACCAATTTTAACGAAGAAATAAAAACAAAATTAGTAATTTGGGCTGCAGGTATTAAAGGAAATATTCCAGAAGGAATTGATGCAACCTTAATTGCCAGAGGAAATAGAATTAAAGTAGATAGGCAGTGTAAAGTAATAGACAGTGCAAGTGTTTATGCTATAGGTGATGTAGCCTATATGCAAACGCTTGGTTATGCTAATGGCCACCCACAAGTAGCACCTGTAGCAACACAAATGGCAGATATGCTTGCTAAAAATTTATATAGAGAGGAAATGAAAAGTGGTGCAGCAAATTTTTTAGAATTTGTTTACCATGATAAAGGAAGTATGGCAACAGTTGGGCGTAATTTAGCCGTAGTAGATTTGCCCAAATCAAAAATTAGTTTAGGTGGCTTTATTGCCTGGGCTATTTGGATGTTTTTACACTTAATGTTAATACTGGGGGTAAAAAATAGACTATTTGTATTTGCTAACTGGCTGTATAATTATTTTACCTACGATCAAAGTTTGAGGCTTATATTTAAAAAAGAAAGGGATATTTAAGGTAGAGTTTTTAAAAATTTTAATGCCCTACCTTTTACACCACTACTTGCATGAGGACTTTCAAAAGCACAATTTTATTATGTAATTTATTTAAGCGAATTTAGTAATTATGTTAAAAGTTTTAAAGCAATTTACGATTACTGATTTTTCGATAGAGCCCTTAGGAAATGGGTTGATAAATTCTACCTGGTTAGTACATAGTGATCATAAAAAATTTGTATTACAAAAAATTAACACAACAGTCTTTACAACTCCTGAAAATATTGCATTCAATATTGATTTGCTTAGTACTTTTCTACAAAAATATCATCCAACTTATTTATTTATTGCTCCGCTTAAAACAACAACAGGTAAAACAATGGTAAAAGAGGAGGATGGATATTACAGGCTTTTCAATTTTGTACCTAATTCACATACTATCGATGTAGTTAACACCCCCCAACAAGCATTTGAAGCTGCAAAACAATTTGCACGTTTCTCAAAATTATTAGTACAAGTAGATGTAGGGGTATTAAAAAACACACTCCCAAACTTTCATAATTTAAACTTACGATTACAACAATTTAAGGCTGCAATAAAAAATGGAAATGCTAAACGTATCGAAGAAAGTAAGGAATTAATCGCCTATTTATTTGCTCAAAAAAGTATTGCAACAATATTTGAAAATCGTAAATCTGGATTTAAAATAAGAGTTACACACCACGATACAAAAATTAGTAATGTATTATTCAATGCAGATGAAAATGGACTATGTGTAATTGATTTAGATACGGTAATGCCGGGCTATTTTATTAGTGATGTTGGAGATATGATGAGAACGTACTTGAGCCCTGTAAGCGAAGAGGAAAGCGACTTTAGCAAAATAGAAATACGCCTAAATTTTTATAATGCAATCACCGAGGGCTATTTAACCGAAATGGGAGAAGAATTAACCGCTAAAGAAAAAAAATCGTTTCATTTTGCTGGCAGCTATATGATTTATATGCAAGCGTTAAGGTTTTTAACCGATTATTTAAATGATGATGTTTATTATACTTGTGCTTACTCAACACATAATTTAGTTAGAGCAGGTAATCAAGCCACGCTGTTACAAAAATTTAATTTAATTAAGTAGGTGGTTAAACATTTTTTTGGTAAAAATCTTTCATGGTTTCAAAAACTTTTTCTTTTAAAGTTTTTGTTTCTATTTGAGCAGAAGAAATAGGGGGTAAAAAATGCATGGTTAATTTTGTAGGCAAAAAATAAAATGTTTTTTCAATAGGCATTGCTTTTTTGGTACCTATGATTATAGTAGGAATTACATCTTTTTTTGCATCTACAGCTAATTTAAACGCGCCATCATAAAATGCTTTTAAGGGTTCACTGGTTCTATTTCGAGTACCCTCCGGATATATACTCATATGCATACCACTTGCTAAAACCATCCGCATTTCTTCATACCCCTTTATTCTACTTCTTTCATTTTTTCTATTAACCAAAACACCACCTCTTTTGTAAAACCATTTAAAAATGGGTATTTTACTAAATGAATCCTTGGCGATAGTTTTATTTCCACCAGGTACAAATGGTGCAGATAAAGGCACATCTAAAAAAGCATTATGATTAAAAACAACTACATAATTTTCACCTTTTTTAAAATTTTCTTTTCCCTTAATTTTTACACTACATCCCACTAAAAATAGCCAAAAACTCATCCAAACTTTCGATATTCGAATAAAGTAATCTTGTCCTTTTTTTTCATCTTTATAAAAATGCGAAAACATAGAAGGGATAAAAATTATCGAGAAGGTTACTATAAAAGTAACTAGACCCCAAAAAGCCCATATTCTTGCAAAAATTTCTTTAGCTATTTTCATTTTTTATTTTATGGGGTTAATAATTTCCAATCAATGGGTTGATGCCCTTCTTTAACTAAAAATTCGTTTGTTTTAGAAAAGTGTTTGCAACCAAAAAAACCTTTATCTGCGCTAAAAGGAGAGGGGTGAGCTGCTTTTAAAACATGGTGTTTTGTTTCGTCTATTAGTACTTGTTTGTCTTGTGCAAATTTACCCCATAATAAAAATACTACTCCTTTTTTATTGTCAGATATTTTTTGAATTACGCTATCTGTAAAATCGGCCCAGCCAAATTTAGCATGGCTAAAAGGTTCACCATCTCTTACTGTTAAAGCAGCATTTAACAATAAAACACCTTGTTGTGCCCAATTGGTAAGGTTACCATATTCTTTAGGCATCGCTATGCCAATATCTCGTTGTATTTCTTTGTAAATATTTACTAGAGAGGGCGGGGGCTTTATACCGTTTTGAACCGAAAAGCTTAAGCCATGGGCTTGCCCAGCTCCATGGTAAGGATCTTGACCAATAATAACAACTTTTAATTTGTTAAATGGAGTTTGATTAAATGCATTAAAAATTAATGTGCCAGGGGGATAAATTACTTTGTTTAAAGCTTTTTCTGTTTTTAAAAAAGTGGCAATTTGTAAAAAATACGGTTTCTTAAATTCTTCTTTAAGTTCGGCTTTCCAAGAAGGTTCAATTTTTACGTCCATTTTTTTTATAAAAATAAAAAAAGGTTGTCAAAATGGGACAACCTTTTTGTGTGATCTGGATTGGATTCGAACCAATGACCCTCAGCTTAGAAGGCTGATGCTCTATCCAGCTGAGCTACCAGACCAGTTTAGGGCTGCAAATATAGGGTAATTAAAAAACTTTTTTATACTTAAATACTGCTTTATTTACTTTTACTGAGTACATTTTTATAATTGGCCATACAACTTACTCTTAAAAGTATCATAAGTTTAGTAGTTACCTAACCTTAATACAAGTGTTATCAATTCCTAATTTCATATTTATTTATAGCATTATAGAGTGAAACAACAATTAAGGAATGAAAAAAGTAACAACATACATAAATATTGTATCTTTTTGGGTACTACAAATTCCTGTAGCTTATTTACTTGGAAATATTTAAAAATGGGCACAATGTGGGTGTATTTGTGGCTTTTACTATTTCGGAGAGCTTTTTGGCCATTATTATTTAAAAAAAAGGTACGTTGGAATAAATAAAAGTTAAAAAAAAATAGGCTAAAAGTTTTGGTTATTAGAATTTATTAATAATTTAACATTATATTTGCTTATTAAGAACGAAAAACATTAATCAAACTAAAGTTTATGAAACAAAAATTATCATTAGTTTTTGCAGTTATTTTAATTTCTATCTGTGGTTTCTCACAAGACATGGAAAGTAAATATTCTGGCCCTAAGAAGGGTGAAGTGTTAGCTGTGCATTTTAATATGTCAGATTACAAAGCACCTATTGGAATCAAATCACCAGTTTCTGGCAAGGTTTATTCAACTATTCCTGAAATGAGTAAAGGTTTTTCTATTTCTTATTGGAGAGGTTTAACCAATAAAATAGATTTATCTCTTAAAGCAACCGGAACATTTTTAGAGTATCCTACTCTTAGCTCAACTGTTGTCTCTAGAAGAGAATTTTCTCCTGAAGCAGAAGCAGCATTAAACATTCGTCCTTACGGCGATAACTCACTAGTAGCACCTTTTTTAACTGTAGGTATTGGTGCAGCATATCCTGTTGACACTAAAAAGTTTGGTGCTTATGTTCCATTGGGAGTAGGTGTTCAAACAAACCTAAGTTCAACTGCTTATATATTTGTGCAAGCCTTATATAGAGCGTCCTTAACAAAATCTGTTATAGACGATAACATGTTTTATTCTTTAGGTTTAGGCCAAAGTATTGGTAAAAAAAAAAAGCCGCGCCAGTCGTAATACCTCCTCCAGTAATTGAGGCTCCAAAGGATAGAGACGGTGATGGTGTTATAGATGCAGATGATAAGTGTCCAGATGTTGCTGGTATCGCTTCTTTACAGGGTTGTCCAGATAGAGACGGGGATGGTATTACCGATGCAGATGATAAGTGTCCAGATGTTGCTGGTATCGCTTCTTTACAGGGTTGTCCAGATAGAGACGGGGATGGTATTACCGATGCAGATGATAAGTGTCCAGATGTTGCTGGTGTTGCTCGTTACCAAGGTTGTCCAATACCGGATACCGATGGTGATGGTGTTAACGATGAAGAAGATAAATGTGTAAATGAAGTAGGCCCTGCTAGTAACTTTGGTTGCCCAGTTATAACCGAAGCAATTGTTAAGCGTATAAATGCTGCTGCTAAAAATGTATTCTTTGCTACAGGTAGTTCTAAATTATTAACAAAATCATTTAAGTCATTAAACGATGTAGTTGCTATTTTAATTGAAAATGCAAGTTATAATTTAACTATTGATGGTCATACAGATATTACGGGTGATGCTGCAAAAAATCAAGCATTATCAGAAGCAAGAGCTGCATCTGTTCAAGCCTATATAGAAAGTAAAGGTATAGCTGCTGATAGATTAGCAAGTGCTGGTTACGGCCAGGATAAGCCTGCTGCTGATAACAAAACAGCTGCTGGTAGAGCGTTAAACAGAAGAGTTGAAATGACTGCAAGAAATTATAAATAATACTTATTACAGAATAATACAAAAGCCTCGGATTTATTCGAGGCTTTTTGTATCAATACATTTTAGTTTTTAAAGAGCTATATTTACAATTATGACAATAGAACAAATTAAGGGTATGAGAGACCGTTTGGTGGTTTTGGGGAGGTTTCTTTGACGTTGCTAATAGAAAAAGAAAAATAGAAAACGACAAACAACTTTCACTTTCTCCAGGCTTTTGGGACGATAATGCCAGAGCTACATCAATTTTAAAAGAAACAAAAGTAAATGAGTATTGGGTAAATATGTTTCTTAGCGTACAAAACGCCGTAGAAGATTTTGCCTTGCTTTTTGATTTTTGGAAAGAAGGCGAAACGACTGAAGAGGAAGTAAAAGAAGCTTACGATAAAGCTAATGTTGGGTTAGAAGATGCCGAGTTTAAAAGTACCTTAAATGAACTCGAAGATGAGCTAACAGCTATAATACAAATAAATAGTGGTGCTGGTGGTACCGAAAGCCAAGATTGGGCAGAAATGTTAGCAAGAATGTACAGAATGTATGCCGAAAAGCAAGGCTGGAAAGTAAAAGAGCTAGATTGGCAATGGGGAGATGGGGCAGGGATTAAAAGCTGTACGTATGAAGTTGAAGGTTCGTTTGCATATGGTTTTTTAAAAGGCGAAAATGGCGTTCATCGCCTTGTACGTATTTCTCCTTTTGATAGTAACGCTAGGCGGCATACCTCCTTTGCATCTATAAACGTATATCCTTTGGTAGATGATACCATTAAAATAGAAATAAACCCTGCAGATGTTAAGATGGATACTAGCCGAAGTGGCGGTGCTGGAGGGCAAAATGTAAACAAGGTAGAAACTAAAGTACAGCTAACGCATATACCCACTGGTATTGTTGTAGTTTGCCAACAAGATAGAAGCCAGTTAGGAAATAGAGAGCTTGCCATGCAAATGCTTAAAAGCCGTTTATACGAATTGGAGTTACAAAAGCGTAACGAAATTAAAAACGCTGCCAATAGTAAAAAGAAAAAAATAGAGTGGGGTAGCCAAATACGCAGCTATGTTTTTCATCCATACAAAATGATAAAAGACCATAGAACCGATTATGAAGTAGGTAATGTTGGGCCAGTGATGGATGGGGAGTTAGATGGGTTTATAAAAGCCTATTTAATGAGTGAAAAGGAAGATGCTTAGGTTACTAAAGCTAAAATTTTCTAAAAGAAAGTTGTTTCTTTGTACCATAATTATTAAAATCAAAAAAAACGATATGCAATTTGGCGATTTTTATTACCCACTACCATTTAATGAGCCAGTATTAAACTATGCTCCAAATTCTCCAGAAAAAAAACGTTTAAAAGAAGTTTTAAAAGAATTAAAAACTTCCGTTGCAGATGTACCTATGTATATTGGAGCTGATGAAGTACGAACGGGCAAAACCATAGGCATACATCCCCCACATGAACACAAACATTTGCTTGGAAAATTTCACGTAGGCGATGCAAGCCATGTAAAAAAAGCTATTGCAGCTGCATTAAAAGCAAAAGATAAGTGGGCTAATTTAAGTTGGGAAAACCGAGCAAATATTTTTTTAAAAGCTGCCGATTTATTAGCAACAAAATATAGACCATACATTAACGGTACAACCATGCTTGGGCAAAGTAAAAATGCCTATCAGGCCGAAATTGATGCCGCATGTGAGTTGATAGATTTTTTACGTTTTAACGTACATTTTTTAAGTGAAATTTATAGACAACAACCTATAAGCGGAGCAGGTATGTATAACCGTTTGGAGTATCGCCCCTTAGAAGGATTTGTATTTGCTCTTACCCCATTTAATTTTACAGCTATTGGTGGTAATTTACCTGCTAGTGCTGCAATGTGTGGTAATGTGGTAGTGTGGAAATGTGCTAACACTCAAGTGTACTCGGCACAATTATTTATGCGTATTTTAAAAGAAGCAGGCTTGCCTGATGGAGTCATAAATTTAGTTTTTATAGATGGACCAACCATTGGAGAAGTTGTATTTAATCATCCAGATTTTGCAGGCATACATTTTACAGGAAGCACAGGTGTATTTAATAAAATGTGGGAAACCATAGGCAAGAATATGGGTATGTATAAATCGTACCCACGTATTGTTGGCGAAACTGGCGGTAAAGATTTTGTAGTAGCACATAAAAGTGCAAATGTTGATGCTGTAGTTACGGCATTAGCAAGAGGTGCATTTGAGTATCAAGGGCAAAAGTGCAGTGCCGCAAGCAGAGCATATATACCAAGTAACATGGCTGCAGAAGTAAAAAAGAAATTGGTAGAACAATTAAAGACCATGCAAATGGGTACGGTTGAAAACTTTACCAATTTTGTAAATGCAGTTATCGATGAAAAAAGTTTTGATAAATTAGAAAACTATATAAAAAATGCTCGTAAAAGAAATAGCGGTGCTAAAATTTGGGTTGGTGGTAAGTGTGATAAAACAATTGGTTATTTTATTGAACCAACAATTATTGAAGCAGCCGATCCTTATTATGCAACCATGTGTGAGGAATTATTTGGGCCAGTACTTACCATTTATGTTTACGATGAAAATAAATTTGAAGAAACCTTAAAATTAGTAGACTCAACCTCTGCTTATGCTTTAACAGGGGCAGTATTAGCACAAGATAGATATGCAGTAGAACTTGCTACCAATAAGCTTAGAAACAGTGCAGGTAATTTTTATATTAACGATAAACCAACAGGTGCAGTAGTAGGGCAGCAACCATTTGGTGGTGCAAGAGCAAGCGGTACAAATGATAAAGCAGGAAGTGCTTTAAATTTATATCGTTGGTTAAGTGCAAGAACAATTAAAGAAACCTTTACGCCACCGACAGATTATAGATATCCGTTTATGTTGGAGAAATAAGGATTACGAATTTTTAAATTTATAGTAGTGAAAGTAATTTTAGATAAACCTCAACTAAATATATCCTTACTTCGATTAGCCCATCAGTTATTAGAAAATATTGATGATTTGGCACAAGTAGTCTTCATTGGCTTGCAACCAAGAGGAATTTTCGTAAGTAATAAAATAGTAGAAATAATTAAGCAATTATCCCCCAAACAAAAAATACAATATGGTATTTTAGATATTACGTTTTACAGAGATGATGTACGAGATGAACTACACACAGCAAGTAAAACGGATATTCCTTTTACCATAGAAGGTAAAAAAGTAATTTTAATTGATGATGTACTCTATACAGGCCGTACCATTAGAGCAGCTTTGGATGCCTTACAAGACTTTGGGCGACCACAAAAAGTAGAGCTTTGTGTATTAGTAGATAGACGTTTTAATAGAGAACTACCTATTCAACCAGATTATTGTGGAAAAGCCATTGATAGCATCATTTCTCAAAAAGTAAAAGTAAACTGGGACAAAGAAGAAGTAGTTTTATATTAATTTTTAATTCTTAATTATTTACTCTAATTTTGTTCCTTAATGCAACTAAGTACAAAACATTTACTCGGCATTAAAGATTTACTCCCCTCGGATATTGCATTAATAGTGCAAACTGCCCAGCAATTTAAAGAAGTTTTACAACGACCAATTAAAAAAGTACCAAGTTTACGCGATGTAACTATTGTAAATTTATTTTACGAAAATAGTACTCGTACTCGTATTAGTTTTGAGTTGGCAGAAAAACGGTTGAGTGCAGATACCATCAATTTTAACACCTCCTCTTCCTCTGTATCAAAAGGCGAAACTCTTTTAGATACTGTAAATAATATTTTAAGTATGAAGGTGGATATGGTGGTAATGAGGCATAGTGCAAGCGGAGCACCTCATTTTTTAGCACAGCATATACCTGCAGCAATTATAAATGCTGGCGATGGAATAAATGAACACCCTACACAAGCTTTGTTAGATGCATTTAGTATTCAAGAAAAATTAGGTACGTTACAAGGGAAAAAAATTGTTTTAGTGGGAGATATTATG
>Ga0209768_10000903_pt1 | contig 19250 bp, 21 predicted proteins | sample LauGreSBDMM110SD_3_FD_187564 | JGI IMG/M metagenome (GOLD analysis project Ga0209768, IMG submission 187564) | Freshwater lake microbial communities from Lake Michigan, USA - Sp13.BD.MM110.SD (SPAdes) (version 2) | ecosystem: Environmental > Aquatic > Freshwater > Lake | place: Lake Michigan... | reverse complement strand
AGAGTTTTTGTATCCACTCCAAGTTGATGACCGGCACCACGCCAATCAGCAAGTCGGGATGTTGGGCAATATTCACCTCGGGCGTGACCACCGCGCCATGCAGACCTTCGTAAAACAATAAATCGGTATTGCTGGGCACATCTTCCCAAGGGGTGAAGGTGCCAGGCTCTTGTTTGTAGGGCGCGGCTTCTTCATGGTCGTGCAAATATTTACGTCTTTTGCCAGAGCCGGTGAGTGCATAGCTGCTAAAGAGGGCTTCGATTTCGGCAAATAAATTGGTGCTGGGGCCGAAATGACTGAAGTTTTTGTCACCCAGCTTCTCAGCTTCAGCGGCTTTTTTGCGCATTTCTAGGCGGTCGTAACGGTGAAAACTGTCGCCCTCAATCACGGCGGCTTTCACGCTTTCACGGCGGAAAATATTCTCGAACGTGCGCGTTACTGAGGTGGTGCCAGCGCCAGAGGAACCGGTGATGGCGATGATGGGGTGTTTAACAGACATGGCTCAGGCTTTCAGAATAAATCAATCGCGAAATAAAGTGCGTTCAGCAAACAGTGGCGTGTTGTTTTCTTTAACAACCGGTTCTTGGTGGTAGCGCTCAATTCGCTCCACTTCGTTTTTGGAACCAAACACCAAGCCTATGCGCTGATGCAAACTGCTGGGCTTGACATGCAACATGGGTTCACGCCCGGTGCTAGCGCGTCCACCGGCCTGCTCCATGATCATGCCAATCGGGTTAGCCTCGTAAAGCAAACGCAAGCGCCCGGGCTTGCTTGGGTCTTTGTTGTCACGGGGGTACATGAACACGCCGCCGCGCATCAGGATGCGGTGCGCCTCGGCCACCATAGAAGCAATCCAACGCATATTAAAGTCTTTGGCGCGTGGCCCGGATTTACCGGCCAGGCATTCGTCCACATAGCGCTTGATAGGCGGCTCCCAAAAACGACTGTTGGAGGCGTTGATGGCAAATTCCTGTGTGTCTTCTGGTACTTTCAATGCCGAGTGAGTCAGCATGAATTCGCCTAAATTCGGATCCAAGGTGAAGGCGGCAACACCATTGCCCACCGTCAAGACCAGCATGGTGGTAGGGCCATACAAGGCATAGCCTGCAGCGACTTGGGTGGTACCGGTTTGTAAAAAATCTTGTTCTTTTAAATCTCGGCCGCTGTCTATGGCATCTTGCGGCGCACGCAAAACAGAAAAAATACTGCCCACCGACACGTTCACATCAATGTTGCTCGAGCCGTCCAGAGGGTCGAACACCAGCATGTACTTGCCACGGGAATGGTTGGCAGGGATTTGGTAAGGATCGGTCATCTCTTCAGAAGCCATGCCAGCCAAATGCCCGCCCCACTCGTTCATGCGAATGAACAATTCGTTGCTCAGCACATCAAGTTTCTTTTGAGTTTCGCCCTGCACATTGATGGCGCCACCTTCTTGTGCGGCATGATCACCGTACAAGCCTCCGAGCTCTCCCATGGCCACGGCACGTGCGATGGCTTTGCAGGCCAAGGCCACATCCAAAATCAGCGCATTGAAGTCACCCTTGGAGCCTGGGAAACGCCTACGCTGTTCAATCAGGTACTGGGTCAAGGTGGTGCGGTTTTGCAAAAGCATGGTCTTCTCCGATATCAATTTTGTTGTTGGCCATGCAAGATTTGCAACTGTTCAACACTGACGCCTTCTAAGTGGGGTAACACCCGCAACGCTCCCGAAAAATCGTGATGCGCCGTGAAATTGTTGGGTGTGACAATGGTTTTGATACCTGCTGCAACAGCTGCACGCAAACCATTGAAAGAGTCTTCTAAGGCCAAACAATTGCCCGCAGCTAAGCCCAGTCGCGCCAAGGTTTGAACATACACCTGGGGATGGGGTTTTTTCTTGGGTGCGGTTGACGCGTCTTCGATCACTAAAAACAGCTCTTTCCAATCCGGGCCAATGGCGTTGCGCAACAATACCGCAATGTTGACAGGCGAGGTGGTGGTGGCAATCGCCAAAAGCAAACCCTGCTTGTGCGCGCTAAGGATGATGTCGAGCACGCCTGGGCGCAGTTTCACTGCGCCGCTTTGCACCGCACTCTCGTAGGCTGCGGTTTTCAATGCATGTAAGTGCTCTATGGTGTCGCTTAAGCCAGAACCAACGATGTCTTTCATAGTTGGGTGCACTTGTTTCCAGTAGTGCGTCATGCGCTCTTTTCCACCCGAGATTTCCAACAGTTGGGTGTACAAGGCCTCGTCCCAATGCCAGTCTAGGCCTTGCTCAGCGAAGGCGTGGTTAAAGGCGGCCAAGTGCGCGCTTTCGGTGTCGGCCAAGGTGCCGTCGACATCAAAAATCAACGCTTCTAGTTTGCTCATGCTTTCGCCTTAGGATTTTAAAAACACGGATGACCCAAAAATCTTTGATGCGCCAGGTGGGTATGAAAAAGCTGTATCGCTTTTATGACATAGGTTAAACCGCGACAAGCGATCATCAATAACTCCGTTGTGCTTAAAGAATGGTGTATCTTATGAAGATGGCATAATAAGTAAATTCATATTTTAAAGCTTTCAATTCAGCTTTTCTTAATTGAAAAACGCCACATTTCGCCAATTACGAGTTTTCAACGCCGTCGCCCGCCACCTGAGTTTCGCCCAAGCTGCTCAGGTTTTGCATGTGTCTGCACCTGCTATCAGCATGCAAATTAAGGAATTAGAGGCGGCTGTCGGGATGCCCTTATTTGATCGTCAGGGTCGAAAAGTGTCTTTGACTACCGGTGGTGAATACATGCTGGTCTATGCCCGCAAGATGCTGGCTTTGCTGAAAGACGCCGAGGATGCCGCCGCCCGCTTACAGCGGATTGAAACCGGCAAACTCATGATTGGCATGGTCGATACCGCCACATATTTCATTCCTGCCCTGCTGAACCGTTTTCTTGAAGAGCGAAAAGGTATTGAGTTAGTGTTGCAAGTCGGAAACCGCCGCAACCTGATTGACTGGTTAAACAACAGCGAAGTCGACATCGCCATTATGGGACGCCCGCCTTCGGAGATGTTCACCAGCTCTGAATCTTTTGCTGCCAACCCCTTGGTTTTCGTGGCCTCGCCGGAGCACCCCTTGGCTAACGCAAAGGGACTTCGCGCTTTAGATTTGAAGCAGCAATCGTTTATTGTGCGAGAGCAAGGTTCGGGCACCCGAACCGCAATGGAAGCTTTTTTCACACAAGCTCGATTTCAACCGCAGTTCACCATGGAGTTACAAAGCAATGACGCCATCAAACAAGCGGTTAAAGCAAACTTAGGCTTGAGCTTTTTATCGACGCACACCATAGAGTTGGAGCTTAGAGCTCAGCAACTGTGCATTTTGGATGTGCATAAAACACCTGTGGAGCGGGCGTGGAATGTGGTGCACATGATGTCCAAAATGCTGTCACCCGCTGCCGAGGCTTTTCGCAACTTCGTACTTGAAAACGCAGAAAGCCATTTGGCAAAACAGTTGGATTCACCCATGGCATCACTGGCGAAACGGTGAATTCAGCGCAGGGCAAAGATCAGTCGTCATCCCCGAGTTCGGGATTCCACCCTAAACCACGACCGCGTTCGGAAGCCCAAGCGTACAACTCCGCATGGCGTTGCTGAATATCCTGCGGCAAGCGGCTGGGTAAGGAGCCGTGGGCATCCCAAGCTTGGGAGACCTTGTCCATGAGCTGCTGCATGCGATTGAGATCCCAGCCATTGCAGTCTTCGCTGCGAGGCAAGAGATCAAACAACCAGGCATCAAGAACAACCCGCCCCAGCATGGTCATTCCGTGCGAGTCTTCATTGAACCCGCTGTAAATCATTTTGTCTTGCATATGGACTTTTTCAAATGGGTATGTGGGGCTTGATGGCTATTCACGCCATTTTCCCAAATAGGCGTTGATGACCTCAAGTACTGACTGCGACTTGATCACCAAGCCCAGATCGATCATTTCAGATCCCATCACCATACCCTGACCGTTGGGTGGTACGGGAGTGACTACAGGGCGGTTGGCCTCTTCACGAAAAAAGACTGCCGCGACAACACCAGCAAACAAAAATTTCTTAACTACACTTTGTGCTGGCTTCAAAGTTTCTGGCAGGTAAACAAACACGGGGCTGCCACTGGAGCCTGGGTAAACGGCGGCATCGATCAAGAACTCCGAACGCCCCTCAAAATTCAAAGCAATGGGGGTAGCAGTTGTGCCCCGCCTCAGAATGGGCATCAAATTGACCTGATCCCAAACGCCGCTAGGGTAGCCCACAAACAAGACCTCCTCGAGGGCGTCCAGCGCACGTGTCGCTGATTCATCAGGGATCAAACGTGTATCAATAGGTTGATAGTATAGTTCTACCCCCTGGGCATTGGCAGCCAGCTCCAATGGACGCATAGGGATAATGCAAAGATCCACAGCAGGATCTGGATGACCAAACCAGGCCTGCGGAAACTGATCAATGTTGAGTTGAAAGCGTTGGCCTAGCAAGGGCTGACCATTGCGCTTCTGTGTAAAGACCAATCCACCTTGCCGAACCCCATCGACCAAATGACGGTTGGTCACAATAAAGGTGTGACTGCTTCGCAATTTGTCATGCTTGACCACAAAAGCTGTCCCAGAGCCTTGGCTACCGTCTTCCAAAACAGTGTCAACGCGTACGGTGTTGAACAAGAGTTTCTTGGTGGTGGAATTGATTTCCATGTTGAGTTTTCGTTGCCTAGGCTTAGTCTGTTGACTATGCGCCACTCGCCATGGACGGTTTTTTTCGGGGAAGAATCATCACATCGGTCACGATAACTTTGACCCTGTAAGAGCGATTCATCAGCTCATCAAAGTCTGCAAGCAAGACATTTAAACGAGCCTCCGACAAGATCACGTAAATCAGCACATTCGAATCACTGTCGAGCGCCCCGGACTGAACACCAAAAGCGCCTGTGCCTGTTGCGTCGACCATGGTGTACCCACCTACATCGCGGGATTTCAGCCTTTCAATCACGATGCCCTTGATCGCGTGCGCGGTGATCAAGGTCAGCAGCTTCTTTGGTTCAAGAGAACGCATGTTCAAAACTCCATTAAATCAGTGTGTGGTGAGTGTGCGGAGCAACACCCTCAAAAATAGCTCAGCAAATGGTAATACAGCGGAATGCCGATGATGACATTAAATGGAAACGTCAAGGCCAATGCCATCGTGAAATAAATTCCGGGGTTAGCCTCTGGGATGGCAGCACGAACCACCGCGGGAACCACTATATATGAGGCGCTGGCAGCCAATGTCGCCAGCATCAAGGCATCGCCGTCGGACAATCCCACCCAAAGGGAGAAGGCCAAAGTAAAAACAGCATTGACAACAGGAATCAGCAAAGCGAAGCCTATAAAAAATGGATCAATACCCTGCATTTCGCGAAAACGTCGGCCCACCATCATGCCCATTTCAAGCAGGAAAAAACCTAGCAAGCCTTTGAAGAGGTCCCCGGTGAATGGCTTAATGGTTTGGTAGCCATCGACACCGACTAAAAATCCAATAAACAAGCTACCCATCAACAACACAATTGAGCCATCGGTAAACGATTCGTGCAAAACACCCTTGATTGAAAATTCAGAGTGCGTGTTGTGTGAATCAGCATTTCGAACTTTTTTCTTTTCATCTAAAGAGCGCGTCATAGCGGCCAGTGACACAGCCATGATCACAGCCGGTACCTCCATGATCACGAGAGCCACAGCCATATGGCCACCGTGTGCCACCCCTTGGTTGTCCAGAAATTGACCCGCTGCGATGAAGGTCACGGCGCTGACTGAGCCGTAGGTAGCTGCCACCGCAGCCGCGTTGTAACCGTCGGTCCTTATCCTTAGCAAAGGGTAGGTATAAGCAGGAACCAAAAAAGCCATCAACAAGGCAATGCCCAGACCCGTCAAAATGTGGGGCTGTATACCGCTGACGCTCAGTGCCACGCCTCCTTTGATTCCGATGGCCATGAGCAAGTACAAAGAAATGAACTTTGATATTTGAGCTGGCATTTCCAAATTAGAGCGAACAGCAGCAGCCAACACGCCCAAAAGAAAGAATAAAACAGCAGGATCCAGCATTACAGAAAAAACATCAGAGCGCATAGCTTAAAACTCCTGTAGTTTGCTTGGGTATCACTGTTGTGGTCCCAGCGACTCATGACTCGCCTGGCGATTGATTTGCTCGATTGCACGGTGTGCAGCTTGTGCCGCAGCTTGAACTTCCGCCTCAGTACCCATCATGGTCAGGCGCCCAAAACTACCAAAAGCCTTCACATCCACCAAGGTGACATTGGCAGCCTTTTCAGCTTCGTTCGCGGCATAAACGATGTAGCCAGCCGGCTCGGTCTCTAAAATAAACATGCTTTTGCCTGGCTGCAACATTGATCCCTTCCTCATCTGGCGGTTGATCAAGGTGGCATGGTCGGGCGTAATGGCACAGATCACTTCACTCCATGCGATGCGGCAAGCCATGCGATCACTCTCCTTTGCCCCAAGTTGCGTCAGCATAATTCGACCCGCTTCCAGCACCTCGCTTTGGTTACGGTAATGGATTTCCATTGATCCAAATGAACGCTCAACGACTTGCTCACCCATGCGCACATTGGTACGCTTGAGCGCCATGTCAGACAGCTGGTGCACCGCCATGCCAGGGGCAACCTCGACCCAAAGACAAGCATCGCCGGGGATAGGTAAAAACCCCTGAGACGAGGTAGCCAAATAAGACGCCAATTGCGCTTGCAAGGAGTCGATGAATACAAAGGCGCGAAGGCTGATGTTCATGGATGGCTTTATCGGGTCAAGCCCATGTAGAGCATGGGGAGCTTCTCTGGCAAGCGCTCCACATGATCAATCACGGTGAAATTTTTAGCACCAAAAATACGCGCCACATACTGATCTGCATAGGCATCTAGACTGAGTGCATAGACCGTGATGCCCTCGCGAGCCAACTCCTCCACTGCGCGTTTGGTGTCAAAACGCAGGTATTGGGGGTCCCGCACATCGTTATCAGCAGGCTCACCATCAGTCACAACAAATAGAATTTTTTTGCGCTTAGGCTGTAGCCTGAGCTGAGAACCTGCATGACGCAAAGCGGCGCCCATTCGTGTGGAATATGAACCTTTAAGGCCCGCCAAGCGAGCTTTCACAAGCCCATCGTAGGCTTGATCAAAGTCTTTTATTCGGTGGTAATGCACATCATGCCTGCCGTCCGAGCAAAACCCATGCAGCGCAAACGGGTCGCCGATTTGGTCCAGGGCATCCGAAAGCAACACCGTGGCGGCGCGAGCAAGGTCCATGATGCTGTAGTCCTGTCCACGGACCTTGTCGTTGGTGGATTCCGACATATCGAGCAACACCATCACCGCCAAGTCGCGCTCACTGCGCTTGTATCGCATCATGATTCGGGTATCGGGTTGCTGCCCCATGCGGATATCGATCATGGCGCGTATGGCCGCATTGATATCGAGCTCATCGCCATCCTCTACACGGCGTATCCGCTGCATACCCTGGGGAATCATCGAGCCAATCAGAAACTTCAATCTTGACATCACCGGTTTGTGCTCAGACTCTATCTGTTCGATCAACGCGAGATCGCCAAGGGGCGGCTGCCGCTCCAAAACGGTCACCCAGCTTGGGCGCTCCAGTTGGATCTGATAGTCCCATTCGTGGTAGTGAACGGGGTCCGCCACAGGGCGTCGACCCTCCAATGAGTTGATACTGACACCCTCTTGGTCGAGGTAAAACTCGGTGGGCAGCACCCAAATTTCTTGAGCGTCATCACCCGCGTATTCGTTATTGACCTCGTTGATCATCTCCATCACGTTGACATTTTTTCGCACTTGTTTGGGCGCCCAAGTGGCTAGCAAAGCTGCAGCTTCGTTGTAAGCCTCGGAGACCCAGACAGTTCGATTGTCATCGCGGTAGAGTGCGCGCAATCCATCGGTTCGCGGGTTGAACTCGGGCAGGCCCAGCTCAGCCATTCTGTGCGCCAACGCAACACCTATATTCAAACTGACCTGGTTACCCGACAAGTCAGGCTCGGCTTGAAACAAAGCCACGCCCTCTTGAATCCAAGGATGTGAATCGCTGGTTTGCTCTTGCAACAATGCACGAGCCAATCGGTTAAGCAAATCACCCACACTTTGGGGCTCGACATGATGGCCTGGTGGATGAAACAAAAGCCAAGTCTCTCGCATATTAGGAAACTGGCGGCATGCCAGCGCCTCTACCCGAGCATCCTCCACCACCTCAATGATGGCCTTTTGTGTCGCAGTGAGTGCCTGCAATGACAAAGGGTCTCGGGTAAAAACAAGGTGCGCCGCACAATGGTTGACAGCAGCCCTGTACACCTCAGAACCGCTCAACAGACTCTCGGTTTTGTCGCCTTCATCGTCTTTTCGATAGTCATCGTAGGCATCTGGAATATGAACACAGAAATGCTCGATATAGGGCTTGAGCCCATCGCGACTTTCGTAATCACCAGAGGTGGGGCGCAAAAAGAAATCGCGCCCCCACATAGCCCGCAGGTAAATGTTCAAACGCCGCTGTACATCTACAAACAGTGTTCCTTTGCGTTCTTGCTGTAAGACCGACAAAGAGTCACTGCTTTGCAAAGCAAAATACTTGGCTTGCCCTTCAAAGTCTGTCTTATAAGCTTGTGCACCCCACATGACCCAGCGTCGCAGCCCGCCCAGTGTGAGTTGGGACAGCAACCGCTCGAGATTCTCCAGCATGGGACGCAAGCCGCGTGGCGCTTGTGTCAAGACAAGGGACAAGACATTCAGATAATTTCGAAACAGGGTCTCGTCGCCTAAACGGTTAGCCGCCAAGGAGGATGTTCCAACAATCAGTGTCAGTATCGAGCCAGAGGTCTTGGAGGCCATTCCAAGTAAAAAATTAAGCACATCCGTTAATACACCCTCGCCGATCGAGCGAGCAACTTCGGGCATGCTCTGAACGTAGCTCACCACCAACTCTTCTCCCCGACCTAAGTGGTGCAGGGCCAAAGCACCCTTGAGGTAATTGTCCAAACCACGAGCCGAAAATACCCGTGCGGCCTCTCCCCAAGAAGCTCTCATCACATCCAGAGCATCACTGGGTAAGTCTTCCAGAATCTCTGGATATTCTTCAAGGTGGATGGCCATGCGTTTCGATAGTTGGGGTCGAACGTACGAATCAGAAATAGGTGGTCACAGCCGAATCCAACGCATCGCGCATATCCGGGTCGTCTGTGATGGGGCGAACCAGAGCAACCCGACAAGCGGCTAATGCAGATACGCCTTGGGCGATCAGTGAGCCCGCGTAGATCAGCATGCGTGTGGACAGGCCTTCATCCAGGCCATGACCTTTAAGATTACGCGCACGCTCACCGATATGGACGAGTTTTTTGGCCACATCAAGCCCTACCCCTGATTCGTGCGACACAATTTCAGCTTCAATTTCGTGTTCAGGGTAGCTAAAATCTAAAGCGCCAAAACGCTGCTTGGTGGACTGCTTAAGGTCCTTCATCAGAGATTGGTAACCTGGGTTGTAAGAGATCACAATTTGAAAATCGGGGTGCGCTTGCAGCAACTCGCCTTTTTTCTCCAGCGGCAATACCCGTCGGGCGTCCGTCAATGGATGGATCACCACCGTGGTGTCTTGCCGGGCCTCCACCACCTCATCGAGGTAGCAAATCGCTCCATGCCGTGCGGCCACGGCCAAAGGCCCATCTTGCCAATGGGTGCCATTGGCATCGAGCAGAAATCTACCCACCAGATCGGAAGCTGTCATGTCTTCATTGCAAGCCACAGTGATTAACGGCTTGTTCAGCTTCCAAGCCATGTACTCCACAAAACGTGTCTTGCCGCAACCTGTTGGCCCTTTGAGCATGATGGGCATGCGCACAGAGTAGGCGGCTTCGTAAAGCTCGACCTCATCGGCGACTGTGCGGTAATAAGGCTCGCTCACAACCCGGTGCTCGGCCAGTGGGCCGCCCGAAACCGAAGAAACAGAGGAAGCAGAACGCATCAGAAAAGAATCTGGCTGTAAGACCGACCGTGTCATAGCCTGCTGACGTGGCAAATACGTTCTGGCGTTGATATTGTGTGGCATAAGAATTCCCTGTTAAGGGTCAATCGGGCCAGATGCGCTCTGGAAAACCAAAACCTGAAGAAGTCATGCGCTGAGCCTCGGGTAGGGGCTTAGCGCGTTGTGGGCTTTTGGGTTCAGTCACTTGGACGTTGACGGCTTGGGCTGGGGTTGCCTTACGCTGAGTTTTATTAATGGCTTTCGCGACGGGCTTGGCAGGGGCTTGGCCACCTTCTTTGGCTTGGCGCAAACTTGCCGAGAGTTTGTCTTTCAAATTTGTCATGGTGTGAGGACCTCTTTGATGATGGCTTCAATGTCTGCCATGGCAGGCGCACCACGTCCACCCATTTGGTAGACCGATACGCCATCGAGTGCTGCATTTCGAAATGCAGCACGCCGCCGAATACGGGACTGCAACACGGGCAACCCAAAGTCGCCCAAGGCTTCTGTCATGGCGGCAGAAAAGGCGCTCTGGGGCTCCATTTGGTTAAGCACCAAATAGGCCTTGAGTTGGGGTCGAAGACGACGCGCTTCGTCAATTTCCTGTGGCAGTCGCAGGCTCGCCCAAAGGTCCACTGGCGAGGGCAACACCGGTATCAGAGCCAGATCACAGGCTCGCAGAGCTTGAATCGAGGCATGGCTTTCCAAAGAAGGCGGGCAGTCCAGCACCACATGTCTAAAAGCTCGAAAACTCTGACGTAAACCATTGGCATCCCATTTGCCTTGAATCTGCTTGACTGGAACGGGAAAAGGGGTGCTGCCCTGACTGGCCCACTGCAACGCAGAGCCCTGCGGATCTAAGTCGACCAATACAGTACTAAAACGCGTGGCCAATCCAGCGGCTAAATTCATTGCCAGCGTTGTTTTTCCAGCACCACCCTTTTGGTTGATAACGGCTGTAACGTGCGTGGCCATATGTCAATGCCCCGTCGGCTTGTAAAGAGCGTCAATTCGCTGGGCCAGCAAATGGTTGGCTTGCCCTGAATCGGTCGGGTCAAGGGTGACGTTGACATAAGTACTGCTGAAATTGATATTTTGAGGATGCACACCATCAGCTTGCGCCAATTCGGACAACGCATCCATGAAGTCTCTGGTCTGAGCATACCGCTCAAAATTGAATCGACGAAACAAGGTCTGGGTCTTTCCGCGAGTTTCCCATTGCCCGATTTGATCAGACATGGTTTTTACGCCCCAAAATCATGCGGTCAAGTTCGGTTAAGTGATCACGCTCCTCATCCAAAATCGAATTCATCAAAGAAGCAAATCCAACATCTCGAACACGGTTTGCGTGCAAAACAGCCTGTTGGTAGATGTGAACAGCATCTAATTCCAACTGCCGATTAGCCAGTAACAACTCATCCACCGTTCGACCGAGTCTGGCAGGCGCAAGAGCCGACGCATTCGGCGCAACTCCAAGCATAATCAGCCGTTCCATCAACCTCTCAGCATGGATCAGTTCACCCACTGCTTCTTGTTTTAAGTAGCTGGCCAGTGACGTTTCACCCCACATTTTCGCCAGTACGCTTTGTGCTTGGTACTGCTGAACCGCACTTAACTCATGTGACAGCGCCCTGTTTAACCAGCCCAATGTTTGGGGATGTGCGTTCATGGTCTGATTAAGTTAAATTCACAAAGGATCAGATCAACTGCGAATCATGGTGATTTCGCCATCGAGACCACCTCCATTGCCATCAGGAGAAACTGGCAACATGGCTTCGACTTCGTTATGGACTCGGGCAATGATGTGTGCTGCCACCAAGCCATCACCGACGCGCTCGCACGCATCAGCACCCGCACGAACCGCCGCATTCACAGCGCCAGTTTCTCCACGCACCAGAACGGTCACGTAGCCACCGCCGACAAACTGGCGACCGACCAAGCGCACTTCAGCCGCCTTGGTCATCGCGTCCGCCGCTTCGATCGCAGGCACCAAGCCACGCGTTTCAATCATGCCCAATGCAATTCCTCTGTTATCTGCCATGTCAATCTCCTCGTTACGGGTTGTTAAAAGCCGCCTTGTCTAAGGCGTAAAAAAAATTAAGCCGAAGGTGCGGAAGGCAACATGGCTTCGACTTCGTTATGGACTCGGGCAATGATGTGTGCTGCCACCAAGCCATCACCGACGCGCTCACACGCATCAGCACCCGCACGAACCGCCGCATTCACAGCGCCAGTTTCTCCACGCACCAGAACGGTCACGTAGCCACCGCCGACAAACTGGCGACCGACCAAGCGCACTTCAGCCGCCTTGGTCATCGCGTCCGCCGCTTCGATCGCAGGCACCAAGCCACGCGTTTCAATCATGCCCAATGCAATTCCTCTGTTATCTGCCATTTTCAAACTCCTTAGTGAACAAAAAAAGAAAACAAACTACCTCGAAATTCTGGGCATTCACATGCCCCACTGATCAACCCCTAAGACATCACCTTACCCATTGATCAATGATTCCGCATATCGTCAGATCGGTGATGACCTTGGGGTCACTCATTGCAAACCTTGCCGCACTTCCGCTGCTGGTGAACACCCATTTACCCTCAGGCACGCCCACCGCATCTGTGGCCACTGACAGTTCGCCCAGCTGGCTCTCGAGAACCCGAAGAGATGCTGATTGCAAACCCTGCACCCTGCGGGTACAGACCAACTCATCCCTGACCAGCATGATCTCCATCAGACTGTCTCACCTTGCCAGTTATCAATGATCCCCACAATGGTGAGGTCAGAAGGAAACTCTCTGCTACCTGCTGCATCCCGTGCAGCAGATGAACCGACACAAATGACCCAGTCGCCTGGAATACAACCCACTGCATCAACCGCCACGCTGCGCAGACCACCCGCTTTTTCTTGGACAACCAGCAAGGGGCGATGGCCAAACGTGTTGATTCGGTTGGTAGAAACCAGCGTCTTTTCAACTTTCATGATTTTCATTTTTGCACCTTGACGCCTGTAAACATTAATGAACAACCGCCGTTTGGCTTGACTTGATCCAAGTGCAGCGCTCGCTGCGGTCCAAGTCGCTGATCGCCATCTGGCAATGCAAAAAGCCCTGCGTATGCAAAGATGCATAACGAGATTCAATAGCCGATTTGACACGCTGGCAGCGACTGATGGTTCGCTCGCGAGCACCTGGGACGCGTGAACAGTAATGAAAATGGACGAGCACAGGAATGGGCAAACCACGACTGACATTGAGTCCCGTGAAGATCTTGATCCCCACGTCCAAGTCAGCTGCGCCCTCTTCCACGGTATCGAGGTGGGCAAAGTAAAACTTGTTGCGAAGTTGAAGCTCGCTCATGGCTTCACCCGCACAAATAAAACGCTCGTTGTGACCGATATCGCTGTAGCGACCGTCGTGGTGCTGAATGACGTACTCAATTTGGGACAAATTGGCCTCCAAGAGGCGCTCAATCAGGCGTTGCATACCTGAACGCAAACCACAATCATGTGCCACGCTGCTCACTGTACGAGCAATCGTTTCGCGAGCAGACTGTGCACTTAGACCCAGCGTATCTTTGAAAATTTGTGCACTGTCCACATAACGCTGCGCAGAATTGGCTGAGTGGTTATCGGGCAGATGCACGCGAATGGCATCCGTGTCCGTGTCCATGCCAATTAACAAGGTCTCTGGGGCAGCACCTAGGCCAAAGCTGTTATCGATTGCCGCGCGCAATTCATTCAATTTGTCGATGGCTGCTATCGTGGCTTGATGATCCTGACTTCCGTGTGCGGCACAACCTTGGTGAGTGGGGTTTGATGTGCTGTAGTGGTAAACAGCTATCTTCAAATAATTACAGCTATCACCGCCCTGTATGTTAGAGCTGAGACGTTCAAGTTCGCGAAGTGTCCAATCAGACACATCGCCCTCAATGTCAAACAAGGCTCCAGCATAGGCTTTCACATAGACTGAATCATTGGGCGCCAAACGAAAAACAAATGGCAGCAAACCTTGCAAACGCCCATCGGCACATGGGCTGATATCCAAAGTGTGATAGCCGCAAGCTTGAAGAAACGGCGCATCAATTGCCATGCGACTCAACCAAGGGGATTGATCTTCAGCAGACCCATCGATACAAGCTTTGAAACTGCAGAAAATACAATGTGAATACAACGCCCTAAGGTCTAAGCCACTGATCCATGCGTCGCTCAACAAGCTTTCGGGCAAGTCGTAGCCCAATTGAGATTGGGCCAACTGCTGAGCCTGCGGCAAAAAGTCCCGCTCATGCTGTAAGCCAGACAATGTTTTGAGCAGTTCAACGATAGGGTTGAAACGTCCGCGCACTTTACGCTCGTAGGCATACAGGCGCTCATTCAAATCTTGGTCGACCAGTGCATGTTCACAACTCTGATTGGCACCCATCACACACGCCGGATTACCCAGAGCCTGAGATGGTCGATGCGCTGCAGCTGATCGCATCGCGTGGAGTCGTTTGAGCGTATTCATGGCGGTATCTTGGAGACTTCACTCAGCCTCGCGCACCGCCCGAAAGGGTTACTGCCGCACCTTTGGATGTGTTTCCCGATGAGCCAGTGACCCGACTTATGGGCTGCTCTGGGCGCTCGAGATGGTGAGAGTTTTTAACAGACATACCCATGGTTTCTCGAACGTCACCCCGCTTTGAGGGATTTCGAACCGTAGAAGAAGTTCCCTCAGTTCCCGTTACCCGATCTGAGGTTTTCCAAGCCGAGCCACTGATGGGGACGCCAGACTCACTACCTTCACCCGTAAGTTTGCTCGCACCACTGCTGAACTTAGCCGTTTGGATCAAAGTGGTGTCGTCCTCGCGATGACGAAATTCAGGTGTTCCCGTGATGAGTCCCGAACCTTTGTTGGCAGCCCCGGTGATACGCTGACTGCTGAAAGTCGAGCCAGTCACATAATCTGAAGAACGTTCGCGGGCTTGACGGGCTGGGGGGCGAATACTGAAGTCATGCGCGGTAACGCCCGACTTAGAAGCTTTCTCGGCTCTGACTGGAACGACGAATCGAGCACTTGTTCCACATTGGGGTGGCATGTTGTCGGCGCCCACGTAGGGTGTTCCACTGACAGGCCCACAAGCGCCTCGTTGATCCCCGGTCATAGCGGAGCCACCGGCACCTGGACGATCCCCAGTGACAACAGAGGCTGAAATCGAACCTTCGCGCCGACCAAGCGCATGTTGCGCATTGGTTTGCGATGGCTCACAAAAATCTTGAAAATATTGCCGACCCAAGTAAGCAGAACCAGTGATGGGTGAACACGCGCCGTGCTCATTGCCTGTAACAAGCTTGGAACGACCCAAGCCTACGCCAGAGACCGTCTGATCATTCCAAGTCTGGTCATGCCCAACCTTTTGAATGGAACTCACAAATTCCACGTCCTGACACACTGTTTGCAACTGTTGTGAACTGATGAATTCAGTGCCTGTCACAGCGCGACAGCCTCCGCGGTTGTCACCCGTGACTTTCTGACTGCGGCCCAACTCAGTACCTGTGACCAAACTACCGGCGAGCGTATGAATCAATGCTACTTTTGAAGGTGCCTCTGTGGCCGATGGCTGACCAAAATCGACAGCATTGAAATACTGGCTACCCGTCAACTGCCGACCAGCACCAGACTCATTACCCGTGACCTTGAGGGAGGGAACCATTTCAAGGCTTGAGGCAGTTTGACTGCCTTTTGACGACATCACACTGACTTTTCGAGGATTGCCTGTCTGGGCGACCTGAGGGGTTTTGACAATATGGTGTTGCGAAAGATATTCGGTCCCGGTCACCGAATGGGTCGACCCGGACTCCAGACCCGTGACCATGCCTTGGCGGCCAAGTTCAGTGCGATTAACTTGTTGATCACGCAAGATACCGCTGTTCATGACCATAGACGGCCTAGGCGTTGAACGGGGACCATTCATAGCACTGACGTGCTCCGAGGCCAAGTACTCAATTCCAGTCACAGTTTTGGAAGCGCCCGCCTCATGACCGGTCACTTTGTGACTGACAGCAGTTGAGGTGCCCGTCACCGAATGACCCGCTCGGGTAGGTGGTAAAGAAACCTTGGCAGGCGCAGCCTGTGTTTCATGTTTGGCCCGCATACGACCGCTTGGTTTGGTTGATGCAACAACGGGGGTTTGTCGGCCCACAATGGCACGCACCAAACGGCGCTGCTTGGCCACCTCACGCCCAGAAACGCCTTTTGCGATCGCTTGTTGCCAATCAGTCTGGGGTAGGACATGGGTCAATCGGGTGGCGGCAGCCACGCGCAAAGCACCTTGTTTTCCATCCGTGGCCAATGCAGCTCGTCGGGCACGGGCCAAGGCGCGAGAAGAACCCATCTGGAGAGCACTCAATAGAGAAGCTTGCCTAACATCTTGGTCAAGGCCTGAACCCGATACGGTCTGCTGTGACAGGTTTGAAGAGCAAGTCCCTGCGCCGGTAGATTCACCCAACTGACCCAAGTTCGCAGGAACATGGGCCACGGCAGACTTGACCAAGGTTGAGGTTGCTGCCAACTTGGCATTCACGGACTTGGTCGCAACAGACTTGCCGCGCAATGCCATGGCTTGACGCCGTTGCAAGGCCAGTTCACGACCCGAAAGGGTCACCTGATTTGCGCTTGATGCGTTGGTTGTCATCTCCCGCTTCTTTCAACGATGAACAACGAAAGACATGCCTTGGCCTTGGGAGTAGTTGTCATACGCAATCACTCGCACCAAGTGGCCAGGGAACTCCCGGTGGCAGGCTTCAATTTCAGCCAAAACCGCATCTACCGACTGCTCACCAAACAGCGGCAACTTCCACATATACCAAAAGTTACTGGTGGCGACCGTACCTTTTTCGGTGTGCTCTACAGCTGGGTTCCAACCTTGAGCGATGGAATAAGCAATTTGCCGACGGACTTGATCAGCCGTCATGTTCGGCAGATAGGAGAAAGTTTCGTATTTTTGGGTAGATTTATAGACTTGGACAGCCATGTCAGATTCCTTTCAGGGGGGATAGGTGAAGCGTCTGTTGCATTTGGATCAATTACTTGTTAGCAATGTCCAACTTGTCAACGGTGTCAAATTCGAACTTGATCTCTTTCCACGTTTCCATGGCAATCTTGAGTTCAGGTGAGTGGGCAGCAGCAGATGTCAAGATTTCTTTAGCTTCTTTTTCTAAATGACGACCTTCGTTGCGCGCTTGGACACAGGCCTCAAGTGCTACTCGGTTGGCGCAAGCGCCGGCTGCGTTACCCCATGGGTGACCCAGAGTGCCGCCACCGAATTGCAACACCGAGTCATCACCAAAGATGTTGACCAAAGCGGGCATGTGCCATACGTGGATACCACCTGAAGCGACGGCAAAGGCGCCCGGCAAAGAGCCCCAGTCTTGGTCAAAGAAGATACCGCGTGCGCGGTCTTCTGGAACAAAAGACTCGCGCAGCAAATCTATCCAGCCCAGTGTGGAGGCGCGATCGCCTTCGAGCTTGCCCACCACGGTGCCGGTGTGCAGGTGGTCACCACCAGAAAGTCGCAGGATTTTGGTGAGCACACGGAAGTGAATGCCGTGGTGCGGGTTGCGGTCGATCACGGCGTGCATGGCGCGGTGAATGTGCAACAACATGCCATTTTCGCGACACCAGTTGGCCAGACCCGTATTGGCGCAAAAGCCGCCTGTGATGTAGTCGTGCATGATGATGGGTGCGCCGATTTCTTTGGCGTACTCAGCGCGCTTGTACATCTCTTCGGGTGTGGGTGCTGTCACATTCAGGTAGTGACCTTTGCGCTCTCCGGTTTCGTGTTCAGCCTTAAGAGTGGCCTCTTGAACGAAGTCGAAACGTTGGCGCCAACGCATGAAAGGCTGGCTGTTGATATTCTCGTCATCCTTGGTGAAGTCCAGACCACCGCGCAGACATTCGTACACTGCGCGGCCGTAGTTCTTTGCCGACAGACCTAGCTTGGGCTTGATGGTGCAACCCAGCAGTGGTCGACCGTACTTGTTCATGATGTCACGCTCGACTTGGATGCCCAAGGGAGGACCACCGCAGGTCTTGATGTAAGCGATAGGGAACCGCACATCTTCCAGGCGCAGTGCACGAATGGCCTTGAAACCGAAAACGTTGCCGACCAAAGAAGTAAAGACGTTGACAACCGAGCCTTCTTCGAACAAATCGATGGGGTAGGCAATGAAAGCGTAGAAACAGGTATCGTCACCGGGCACGTCTTCAATACGGTATGCACGGCCCTTGTAATAATCCAAATCGGTCAACAAGTCGGTCCATACCGTGGTCCAAGTCCCTGTCGAAGACTCAGCCGCCACTGCAGCTGCCGCTTCTTCACGGTCAATACCTGCCTGCGGCGTGATCTTGAAACAGGCCAAGATGTCGGTGTCTAGGGGTGCGTATTCCGGCATCCAATAGGTCTGACGGTATTCTTTTACCCCTGCGTTATACGTTTTTGTTGCCATACTTGAGCTCCTTAGGTCTGATCAAAACTAAACAATGGAAAATTATTGACCCGACGACCAATAAATAAAAGTAAAATATTTAGATTGTTATCTTTTAGTTTTGTAAACCCATGAGCTTGCGCCATGCCACGCTTCATCAACTGAGGATTTTTCAAGCTGTTGCTGAACACAACAGTTTTGCCCGTGCTGCTAAGGCGCTGCATCTCTCTCCGCCTACGCTGTCGTTGCAAGTCAAACAGCTCTCAGAAACCGTGGGGCAGCCGCTGTTTGAGCAAATAGGCAAAAAAATCTACTTGACCGCTGCAGGCAAGATATTGTCCCAAGCCTCCCAGGACATCTCACAGCGCATGGACTTACTTAGCGCAGAGCTCGCCTCTTTACAAGGGATGGAGCGCGGCAGATTGAAGTTAGCGATTCTGACCACGGTAAAGTACACCGTCCCGAAATTGCTAGGCGGCTTTTGTGCAGCCCATCCCGGCATTGACGTGGCCATGGTTGTGGGCAACCGAGAAAGCCTTCTGCAGCGTTTGTCCAGTAACCAAGACGACCTCTACATCATGGGTCAACCGCCGCAACACATGAACTTGGTTTGTGAAGACTTTGCTGACAATCCGCTGGTCTTGGTTGCACACCCTAACCACCCTTTGGTCGGCAAACGCCGCATTGAACCCGCTCGGCTTCAGCAGGAGCCCTTTATTCTGCGCGAGCCAGGCTCGGGCACTCGCTTGACCATGGAGCAATTCTTTGCTGACCAAGGCTTCAGTCCGATCA
>Ga0209768_10000901_pt1 | contig 19259 bp, 21 predicted proteins | sample LauGreSBDMM110SD_3_FD_187564 | JGI IMG/M metagenome (GOLD analysis project Ga0209768, IMG submission 187564) | Freshwater lake microbial communities from Lake Michigan, USA - Sp13.BD.MM110.SD (SPAdes) (version 2) | ecosystem: Environmental > Aquatic > Freshwater > Lake | place: Lake Michigan... | reverse complement strand
GTCGAAATCCTTTAAAGCATCGTAAGCAACCTTTTGCAGCAAATGCGGCGCTATGACAAATGGTCCCAAAGATGAAACGAATAAGGTATGCCCATCTGGCGGTGCTTTGGCAACGATCGCAGCACCAATGGTTCCCGTCGCGCCTGCTTTGTTGTCGGTAATAAAGGTTCCACCAAATTTTTCTTGAAGTTTGGGCGCGAGAGTTCGCGCAATTAAATCTGTTGAACCGCCTGGAGGAAACGGAACAATGATGGTGACGGGTTTATCTGGCCAAGCCCAAGCAGCTGTAAGACACAAACTTGTTATAAAGCTTGCTAGGAATTTTTTCATGATATTTCTCCTGTATTTCAAGTGAGATTATGTACATGCTGGGAGTTAGGGTTATCCTTGATTAGCGATCATTAGTTTGGATTTGCCACGACAAGAGTAGCCCACACTACGAAAAACCCAAAAGCTTCAAGCCGTTCAATTCCATGGACGAATGTGTGAAGAGTGATGGTAAGCCGCCTAAGAAGTAACTCTCCTGATGGGCGAACACTATTAGCTAGTGACATCGACGAGGGTACCCGTCAATTTTGAACTCAGATGAACCTCTGGTGAAAACGCTTTGAAATCGAGTTTTCGGATCACTTCACCAGTAGATTTATTGGTGATCTTGATGGTGAATGCACTGGCGGACGAATCCACCGAGTAGCTCATGTCGGTTGATTCAACCGTTATTTTTTTGGTGCTTTGAGGCACTTGCTCCTGTGGCTTAGCCTTTGCGACAGGGTCAACTTTAGCTGGAACTTGAGCTTGAGCTTGAGCAGACTTGGACACAGCTTCGCTAGCAACAGGCTTACCTGTTACTGGGGAAAGTTGTAGATCTCCAAGCGCCAAATACACAGCAATACTCCGTTGGTGTTAAGTTCCTAGCCTTATGTATATCGGAACTAAATTGAATATCTTTAATTACTTGTTGGTCATATAAATCGATTGATGAACCACTCATATGTAAAAGCAGTTGATCTGCACGTCAGGTCTAAGGATCTTTTTCCGATTGTCAAATTTATTTGTTACAATGATTGAATGGTATTAGAAGTAATACTTTGTATTTGTAAGCAATGCTTAATCAATACAAAATTGCTCGCTAAAACCAAATATATTCTTCGATAGCTCAGTTGGTAGAGCACCGGACTGTTAAGTCCGCGAAATCAAATCCTCCTCCAAAATTCCTGTAAAAAAGTCCTCTAAAGACATGGATTTACAACGTTTTTTTAAAGTACTTTTTCAATTACACATATATTGCACAGTTATTTCGTAGGTCACTCAAATTTTTAGCTGATTTACTATTTTTAGCTGATTAACTCTGGACGCTTGCCAATTCGACTCCTGGGCGGGGCGTCAAACCATATCGACATGCTTGGGGATGCAGCAATTAATTAGTACCGCTCTGGTCTGGACACCCCAAAGCGTCCAGAGTACCGGTACCGTCCAGAGTGCCCCAAGCGTCCAGAATCTGGACGCCCTAAGGCTGTCCAGAGCAACCCGACCGTCCAGAGCAGACCAGCGTCCAGAATCTGGACGGTTAACTTTTACGATTTCTTAATCCTAAAAGAACCCGTCCAATAAGTCGGGGCTCTTTCCTAATAGGTTGCCCAGCCAGCGCAACCGAAACTAAATTTGTGTGAAGCTCAACTACTAGCTGCATTTGCTTACACGCTCGAGCAGAAAGTCGAAGTGATTCGTAAAGTGCTTATCTAATAGGCGTAAAAAAGCCCCAACAGTTTTTACTGCTGGGGCTGTTTCTTGACTACAGAGCAACTCGTTTGATGGTGTTTGCAAAGTGGATTTGAATGGCTTTAGAGATTCTCTTACTGTCTCGCAGTCTTAGGGCTTGAGCAACTTCCTCGTGCTCAGCCAATGCATCACTCCAATCCTCAGGCATATTGTTACCACTGTACCTAAGGCTTCTCATACGTTTGCTGAGTGTGGCGTGAACCAGAGATAGTGTTTCGTTATTTGCCATATTCACTATGCCATCGTGTATTTTTTGATTTAAATCGAAGTACGCTGGTCTTTTTCCTTTTTCGTGGAGAGATTTCATCTTTTCATGCAAGGACAAAATATGATCAATTTCTGCCTGATCTGCCTTGCATGCCTTTTGAGCTGCAAAAGCCTCTATCAATGACATGACTTCCATCATATCTGCAGCATCTTTTGCGCTAAATTTTTTAACTATGGCGCCTCTAAGTGGCAAAAGTTCCACTAATCCCTCTGAGGCAAGCACCTTTAGCGCCTCTCTAATTGGAGTTCGAGAAACGCCCAAGTCTTGACTAAGCTCTAACTCTGGAACTCGTTGTCCTGGCTCAATTTTCGACTCCACAATCAATTGGCGAACGCGCTCAGTTACCTCGGCATGTAGAGATATTCTCGAAATTGGGTCTTTTTTATTCATTTGCATCCAAGGGTAAAAGCTAATAAGGGATTAAGCAAATTAGCACCATACTGTAATCTGTAATCTGTAATTACGGATTATGGAAATATAAATGTCCAAACTAACAATTGCCCTATTTTCTGGAGATCCTGCTGGAATTGGTCCAGAGCTAACCCAAAAGTTATTGCACCATCTTGAGAAGACAAATGATGTTGCAATTATTTTAATAAGTCAAAAAGACCTGATTACGACAAATAAAAAGATCACTTGGCACTCATGGTCAGGATTGAACTCACCCAAATTCAATCCAAGTGAGATCAGCCCAAAGAATGGCGCATACATGCTTGCTGGTTTAACTGAAGGCGTGAAATTAGTCAGCGAAGGTCTGGCAGATGCATTTTGTTTCGCACCTTTGAACAAAAGCGCTTTAAGGCTTGGTGGTATGCAGCAAGAGGACGAATTGCGCTGGTTTGAAGATCTTCTTCAATATGAAGGTGTTTGTGGAGAGTTAAACGTACTCGAGGACTTATGGACTGCACGAGTTACATCACATGTACCACTTAAAGATGTTAGCGACCTCTTAACCGCACAAAAGGTTGCGGATGCAATTGAAATGATTGCAAAAGCTCTTCTTGCTTCAGGTAAACCTGACCCAAGGATTGCCGTTTGTGGGCTTAACCCCCACAACGGTGATAACGGCAACTATGGCAATGAAGAGATAAAAATCATTGCACCGGGTATTAAATTGGCTAAGACCTTGGGATTTCCAGCTGATGGTCCGTTCCCTGCTGACACAGCATTTGTAAGAGCGATTCGCAAAGATGGAAATGGATACGACGGCGTAGTAACCATGTACCACGATCAAGGCCAAATAGCCATGAAACTAATGGGGTTTGAGAAAGGAGTTACTGTTCATGGTGGCCTTCCAATACCCATCACGACTCCAGCGCATGGCACTGCTTACGACATAGTAGGTAAAGAAATTGCCAACCCACAAGCCATGATTAATGCTTTTGAATTGGCGTGTCGAATGGGCCTACACCACAACCAACACAAATCATCAACCTCAATAGCTTAAACAGGATTTAATTATGAAAAAAATTATTTACTCACTTGCTGCTTTGTTAACTTTCACTACGTATACGAGTGCGCAGACCACCTACCCCACTAAACCCGTAAAACTAATGGTTGGTGCAGGCGCTGGAGGTGGTACCGACATCATTGCCCGCATGTTGGCCGAAAAAATGACGGATTCACTAAAAGGTACTTTTATTGTTGAAAACAAACCTGGTGCATCAAACACTATAGCTGCAGAACTCACGGCTAAAGCACCGCCAGATGGACATACTCTCTTAGTTGCAACAAATACAGGTCAAGCGATTGCACCCCATCTAATTAAATTAAGTTTCGATCCAATGAAGGATTTGACTCCAATTGCACTTGTAGTAACGGTCCCTAACGTTTTAGTTGTGGGAACTTCTGTCCCCGCCAACACGGTTAAAGAGTTAGTGACGTTAATGAAAAACAAGCCCGAAGAATTCAAATACGCATCATCAGGTGTAGGAAGTACGCAGCACATCGCTGGCGAGGGTTTTGACATTGCTGCTGGCGTCAAAAGTATTCATGTCCCATACAAGGGAAGCTCGCAAGCTCACCTAGACGTTATTTCGGGAAATGTTCAAATCATGTTTGACACAACGTCGTCTGCAATGGGACAAATTAAGGCCGGGAAATTCAAAGCTCTTGCTGTTACAACTGCACAAAGAAGTTCAGAACTACCAAACGTTCCCACACTGGCTGAGGCTGGCGTTACTGGTTTTGAGATGAGTACTTGGTACGGGGTATTTGTTACAACTGGTACACCCCCAGATGTAGTTGCCAAGTTGCAAACCGAAGTAGCGAAGATCATTAAACTTCCTGATGTACAGGCAAAGTTAAAAGGTCTAGGTGGAGAGCCAGGTAACTTGAGCGTTGACCAATTCACTCAGTTAAACCGCCAAGATTTTGAAAGATTTGGAAAATTGATACGCCAAGCGAATATAAAAATGCAGTGATATTTCAGGTTTTAAAGAACTAATCGAAACCGCATTCGTATCCATTTAATATTCAATTCCTATGCATTTGGTTGCGCAATAAAAAAGGCCCCACGAGGGACTAGCCAAGTGGGGGCTGTTGTTTTCTAAATAGCATCTGTGCCAACTTTTTCGTGCCTTTAAATTTATTTGTTACAATGCTCAGTTAGCAAAAAAGCACATCTTTGTAGCAGTTGGTTCGACCAAAACAGCTCAAAATTGGCTCGCTAAAACCAAATATATTCCTCGATAGCTCAGTTGGTAGAGCACCGGACTGTTAATCCGTAGGTCCCTGGTTCGAGCCCAGGTCGAGGAGCCAAAACCCCTTTAAAAACAACGACTTACCTCGTTGTTTTTATTTGATTTGTTAATTACACGGTTATTACACGAATAATTAATCTGCCGTTGGTTGCTTTTTCTGAAAAGTCGTTGTAAAGTGCTGACATGCGTGTACCAGCAAGCGAAACCGTCATAGTCAAGCCTGAATTGATTAGGCTTGTGCGTCGTGACGACAGCAAAAAATGGCAAGCGCATTACAAGCTGGATAATCTCAAAACTTGGTTCCGCCGCAGCACTGATACAGCCAATGTGAAGGAAGCAGCGCGCATTGCTGAACGCATGTGGATGAAGGCAACATTTGACTTGGAAGAAGGCCGTCCTGTCACCAGCAGAAAGTTCAAGCCAGTGGCTGAAATCGTCCTGCACCGCTTGGAAGCTGAAATAGCCGCAGGTACCGCCAAACCTAGCTTTCGGGACTATGTTTCAGCTATTAAGTTGTACTTGATCCCCTTCTACGGCTTGTACAACGTGGATGGCATCAAGCCAGCCGTGATTTCTGAATTCCATGTGTGGCGTCGCGACAAGGTGGGACGCGAGCTCTCTGGCAGTGCACAGAACAATCACAACGCTGCGCTGAACCTCATCTTTGATGAAGCCATTGAGCGCGGCTATCTCACTGCATACGAGCGCCCTCTTACCAAGAACACTGGTGTTGAGAGCGACCGCCGTGCTGAATTCAGCCATGAAGAGCTGGAAGCCATAATGAAGTATGCGGCCAAGTTCATTGATGATGGCCGTACCGCTCGTACAAAAATCATCCGTGAACTACTGGCTATCTACGTGCCCTTCATGGCTGCTACTGGCATGCGTCCAGGCACTGAAGCCGAATACTTGGAATGGCGCCATATTGATGTGGAAGTTCGCGATGGGCAGCCCATCCTGCATTTCCGTCTACAGCGCGGCAAACGGGGTGCGCGTAACTTTGTAGCCCACAACAGCTGTTGGCTGCTGCTAGAGCGCCTACGTCAGCTTAGCCCGGACTTAGCGGGCATGACGCTGGAAGAAGTTTTAAAGAAAAAAATCCCCAAGCTGCTGTTCCGCCTTTCGGACGGCTCTGTGCCCGACAACTGGAACAAACCTTTCCGTCAGTGGCTTGAGGATTCTGATCGGCTGAACTGCCCTGTTACGGGCAAGGAACGCAGCTTGTACAGCTTGCGTCACTACTACGCAACCCAGCGTTTGTTGGAAGGCATTCCAATTCACGATTTGGCTGAGCAGATGGGTACGTCAGTGTTGATGATCACCAAGCACTACAGCCATTTGACGCCGCTCATGAAAGCCAAGCAGTTTGCTGGTGTTATAGATCCCAATGCCACCAGTGGCGAAGCCGCACAGATCCGAGCCATCATGACAGCACAGATGGCCAATAACAACATCATGAACTTGGTGCAGATGAGTACAGGTCTTGTCATGCCACTCATCGCACAGAACTCTGAACTGACAGATGACTTTGAGAATCGCCTCAAAGCTCAACGCAAGAAGTCCACCTGATCCCCTGAAATGAATTACCAACCAAGACCTACCCTCACGACTGAATAATCAAAGCCCACCATGTCTGAACTTTTAACCCAGTACTTCGAACGCTACGCAGAAGAAGCCATCACCAAGATGAAGGCGGCTTTGATTGCGGTCGATTACTACGAGCGGATCAGGGTTAGGCTTGTAAGGAAAGAAGACTTGAGTGGCGAACTCGCCATCATTGCCAAAGTGGGGCCTGCCGGCACCATGACCGTGGTCAAGGAAGCCATGGCCGACTACAAAGGCCGAGTTGCTGGCGCTTGGGAATTAAACCAACGCCTGCAAGACATCGGCAAACAAAAGGTTAGTTTGATTGTTAATGAACGTGAACATCTGCCCCGGGCAGATGTCTCCTACCAATTTAAAAGCAAAGCCGGTATCGTGAAGGTCCACATCACCACTGCAGGCGAGACTTTTAAATTGGAGATCAATGCAGGCCGAAATCCCATGGCTGCACAAATGGCCTGCATTGAACTCGAGAAGCAACTGACATTTATTGCGCTTACTGGCTAGCGCTACCCTGCTGGCGAAGAGTGATGGGCTTGTTCTTGTGATGTGAGAAGTCGTACGCCTTGTCCAAAAATTCACACGCTAGCTCGATATCGTAGGTCTCGATATCCATAATCTGCACACTTTTGTTCAATGCCAAATATTCACCGAAACACTTGGGCCTAGAGTTTTTCGGTAGATCGTCATAGCGTGGAAATACGAACCGCCACTCCAGTCCATTCATATCGTGGTTCAAGTGATAGCAAGATGCCAGCGTCATAGGTGACAGCCTCATGGATATGTAGATATCAAAAGTTTGACTTTCCTCATCAAGTGACTGCCACATGTCCTCTAGTTGAACAGCTTCAATGATGTGCCTTGTGCGAGTTGCCATGTCCAACTTGTACAGGGACGCTTCAATCGTTTCATCGTAATCAATGAAAGATGCGATCTCATCCAAGCTCATGTCGAACAAACGTTTGAAAAGTTGTGCTTGTTCCATAGCGCCTACCCTCGAGCCGTCTCACGCCTGAGCACTTGGAATTTGTACATCTCATGCAAGGCACGTTGGAATGTGTACTCAAGATCGTTAGAACCCATCTGCTCTAGCGCACTATACACACTGATGTCATCACTTGGTGTGTAGCCTTTAAATCCAGTGCTGTTTTCATAAGCCTCGTCCAAATCTGCCAAGGCACGATCCAAAATATTCTCTGCACGATCCCTAGCTGACTGAAATGAATTGATGGCATCTTGAATACCAATGACATCATTGCGCCAAGTATCAAGAGTTTTTGGGGTGATCTCGAGTGAGCAGAACGCGTCGTCTTTAAGAACAGCAAATGTGGCAATCTTTGTATCTGCTGGTATTGCCATCAAGTAATCTGACGGGCCTGGGTAATGCAACAAGTTTTTAGCGATCTCACAAACCGTCTCTTCAGTACTGCCACCTTTATGGGTCATTGGTGAATCAGCACGACGTGGAATAACGAGGTATTTAGACATGGTCATTTCCTTTCAAACGTGATGATGTTCAAAGGATTCGACTGAATAAATTTCCTCCACCTTGGTTGAAACTTCGTAGGCAGATTCCACCTCAAAGTATTCAAACGCACGATCTAGAGCTTTTATGCTCAAACTGGTCAAATCTTTGAAATTACTGCTGGCTTCAATCGCATTGTTGTACGCAATCATTGCTTGGTAAATACCACCGGACGCCTCACCAATAGCGTCATCTACCATGTAAGCTTTTTCAACCATCTCCTGAATTTCATTGACCCAAAGTTCGGCAGTCTCATCAGTAATCTCTACTGAGAACTTAGCTAATTCCTTCAGTGACTCGAAAGAAACTTTTGGATTTTCAATTGGAAAAGCAATGTAGTAATTTGCTGGCATGCGATCTTGCGAAACAACATTAGCTATCTCACTTGCCATCTCCTCCCTGCTGCCTGGCTCATTTACTTGTCCACTATCGGGTTGATTCCTAAAAACCAAGTATTTTGTCATTTTGATTTCTCCTGTTTGATCGGTATTCCTATGAATAAATGATCAGCCAAGGTACAGCCGTTACTCTGCGCCCTGACCAGATCAAGAGTTAGTTTTAAAGAGGCGCGTCGTCACTGTTATCCATATCAATGACTTCTACTTGCTTGTGTTTGAGCGGAATTGCCAACTGAACCTGCATTTCCTTGCGCAAGCTCTCGGGCTGCGATTTATCCAAGGAGATTTGCTTTTTGAGATTACGAACACCGTGCTCCAGCACTGTCAGATCATTTGGCAGCGTTTTGCCAATGAACTTGACCAGGTTGTCTTCGTAAGCTTTTCCAAGCTCATTAGCAGAGACCATCTTGAACTTGCTGCCACCCACATGCACGGCAACGAACACGCAAAAAGATGATTCTTCCGTTTTGCCTTCTTTTTCTTCAGCGTAAACGCAAACATCGCCATCAAAATCAAAGTCCATTTTGGATGCCTTGCCAACTAACTCGTAATACTCGCGAATCAGCGACGTTCTTTCCTTGTTGTTCTTATCACCAGTGCCTTTAGCCAGTGCGGCAGATTCAACGTCCTGAATCTGGCTCACACCACCGCGGCGAGCGATGTACGCGGGCAGATCGGCGGCTGGAAGATTTTCTTTTTGCGCCACAGTCAAAACTTTCAAATAACGGCTCGCTGTAACCTTGTCTGAGCGAACCATGTACTTGACCATCGTATTGATGGCAGGTGTATTGGACTTGATCGTGATGCTGTGGTTATCTTTTAAATCCTTGCGGATTTCAGTCAAGATCTTTTCCTTGAAACTACTGTTTTCAATGCGCATGGAAAAGTCATAGATCGAAGCCAGAAGTTCATACAGCGCGTTATGTCCACGCTGGACGATTTCCACTTCATAGCGTTCACCGAGCTTGAACAGCTCAGCTCCTTCAGTGAGGAATTTTTGAACCTCAGGGTTGTTACTCAACACATCCGTGCCTGCCGCGCTTGCAGTGCGAACCTTCGCGGGCTTGGCAAAAGCGCTTAGATCAAAAGTATTCAGATCAACGCCCTCGTATTCCTCTACGGCGGTAGGGTTCATTGGGGGCGGTTGCACCCCAACTTTTATGGCTCCATTGGTTAATTGCATGGCTATTTCCTTTCAGGGTTATGCAGCCAATCGCTGCTGGAACCAAGGCTAAATGGGTTGCGTGATACAGATTCACCCTAGACAGAATCTGTATCATTTTTTATATTGATAAGCCCATAACCTGCTGGGAGATCAATTTGGACACGCCTAACCATGCCCTGCGCAGCAACGATTTACTGGCATCTAGTCTTCATTTCTGGTGGGTGGCATTACTTCGCAGTAGCAAAGATTTTTGGTGGATTTGCCAGCAAAATGGCAAGTGCCTTGATGAACGTTTGATCAAGATTTGGGAAGACTTTGGGGATCTCTACCAGTACAAATCGTTTCCAGAGTGGTGGGTCAAAAAAGGGACCAAGCTATTTGACTCGCCACAAATTGAAATGGAACTGGTCAAAGCCTTAACAGCAGGTCTTCAACTGCTGCTAAAGACTGATCTCAAAATCCCAATGCCTGGAATGGTTTGCCTTGCGATTCCATTACACCTAGATCCTAAAACCATCAGTGAGGCAATTTTCAAACTCTTCACCACAGCAAGGCTACGTGGTTCGCATTTCGACCAAGATGCCAAGTACCAAATCATCAAGTCAGGTAACAAAAAAGCATATAAGAGTATCAAGCCTGCTTACCTGACGAATGCGCTTAATGTCTGCATTGATCACAGTACCGCTTCAGATCAGATTAATCATTGGGGTACCTATCAGGTGAGTAAATTTTTGGAGCTATGCCCACAGCATCACCCCAAAGCTGGTGACTCCATTATTAGAACGAAATCAAAGCAAAAAGCCATGCGAACTAAATCAAGCCAGGCGACTTCGATGGCAGCCAAGCTGATTGCCAATGTTGAGATTGGTCGATTTCCAAGTTGTTCAGATGTGCAAATAAAAGCCAGATGGACACCCAATCAGGAGGCTGATCTGAGAACTGCAATCTCTTGTGGGCAATGGCAAAAATCCAGTTGGTTTGAATCAGAGCATTCATTCATGTTGCCTGAGCATCTGGTCGGTGACACCAGCTTTGATGGTCTCAAGCAGCCGAGGTGCTTGGACTTATTGAGTGACATGAGAAGCGTGAGCCACGCCGGCTGAGCCTCGTGTAAATCTTGCTAGCTTGACTACCCTGGAGGAAGAACCATTTTTGCTATGCCTGTCATCCCCACGGCCATGAAATTTAAAAACACAGTATTTCTCGTCATAAATCCACGGTTTCGAGCCGTTAGAAGGGTTTTTGTGCCGAATAGGCTTGCCCTGTACCCTGAGCCTGCTGCTGCATGCCATACAAATCAGCTTGGCTAAAACTACTTGAATGGGTAGGCCTGAGCACAGGCTGTGAGCTGGGTAATGATGAAGGCCTGCTGGGGGCCACCGATCTTTGCTGTGGGGGTACAGGACTTTTAGCTGGGGGTGGCGTGGGGGTTGGTGGTTTTGGCTTTGGGGCTGGGGGTGGTTTAGGTATGGCCTTCTTGGGCTTGAACTTTTTTGGCTTAGGGTTAGCTGCGGCATGAGCTTTTTGAGCTGCAGCTTGCTTGGCCTGTGCCATGACCGCTGACCATACGTTGTCAGATATCAGCCTCCAAAGTGCCAGTTGGTCCTCAGGGTTGGCAATTTCCATAAATCTCATCTTTGGTCTCCTTTTCCTACATTTATTTATCCGTTGCCATAAATAAATGCATGCGAATATTCGAACTTCAGAAACCAAAAACACCAGAGCAATTGAGACTGGATCAACTACGCGCAACCAGCAAACGCGCAAGTGATGCGTTAAAAACTGAACGTGAAAGACAAAAGGTTCAACGCGCACAACAAGCTCTGCAAAAGCTGCGTATGCCAATCAAGCCCAAGACAGCTACTGTCAAGCCCATCAAACCTATCAAGGCCATTTAGTCAAAAGAAAACCAGCAAGCTATTCACCTGCTGGCTCTGAACTCACATTGGACTAAGACTTGGCTGGCAACTTCAATGTTGGGCGACTACCAGCCACAGAGTCTTTGGCAAAGCCTGCTTTGACCTGTCCCATCACTGCATCAATACGTTTGTCCAATTCCCCTGAATCTACAGCTGTCCGAATCACCTGAAGCGAGGTGATCACATCGGCAATGCTGTCAGTTTCGATGGCATTTTTCCCCTCGACTATTTCCAGTGTGCGAGCTCCATAGCGGACGGTGATGCACAGTTTGCCCTTGTCGTCCGTCCACCACCAAGGCTTTAACTTCTTAGGGACTTCAACCTTGCGGCTCTGCCCTGTTACCTCATCCTTGACAGTGCGAACTCTCACTGGGGAAAACTCTGTGCCGGACTGCAGTGCTTTGGCTAACTGGATTTGCTCAGCCAACTTGGTACTGAGCTTTTGACGCCTTGCATGCTGTGGGCTCATGCCCTTTTCACGCTTGGCTTGAACTAATTTCAATGCGCTTAAACCTGACATAACTACTCCTTGTGTGTGTTGCAGGAATAGCTAATTTATTGTCGAACCATGGCGCAAAGCAACCAAAATGACTGAAACCCGACTACTTGGCGGGACTCACGCTATCGGTTGACAGATCAATCAACAGACAGGTTTGCATAGTGTTCTCGAGCTCGGATAGTTTCTTGAAGTATGCGCTCTTTATGTGCAGCTTCATCCATTTTCAAATCTAAATAACGCGGCTCATAACGCTCCAACTGCTTGTGACTCAAGCGCCAATACTTATTAACGGTGCGATCTTGCATGGTCATTTCAATCTCATGGCGCAAGTCCACGCTGAGCTTATGCTTGAAGAAGATAGCGTCATGCACACGGGCAATGGGTTCGCGGCCATGTTGGGCAGCTACTTCACAAACAATGTCCATGACTTCGGTTTCATCATGCTGGTAAAGATACGCAAGGATCTTGGACTTGCTGGGTCGGCCACTTGGCGTTTGAAGAAATGATTTGCTGAGCAAGTCCCTACGTGTTGCTTTGACTAATTCATAAAGGTGCGTATCAAGGATGCTCTGCTCGTTAATGTAGGCCTGTACTGTGGGGTCAGCAAGAAAACGTTCTCTGTCAGTGCCGTTTTTGATGATGTCAACTAGCGCTGGATTTGTCCACCCACCAGATTCATTCTGCCAGCCAGTGGTGTTTTGACGGGCGCCAAAGCTGATGGCTGTAAACGCCTGCTTGAGCAATTTCGGTTGTAGATCTTTGTGTACTGGGCTGTCATCTCCAAATGTGAAGTACTGCACTGTGCCCATGAAGTCAGCTTTGTCTTCCAGAAAATTCAACGTGGCGCTAAAGACCTTACGCAAATCCTTACCCTGTCCATACGCATCGATGTATTGTTTGGCCCAACCCATCTTCCAAGCCACAACACTTGAGCGGATGTCGTACTCCCAACAGTCACCCAACACTGCTCGACGAAGCTCCTTGTTGATGTTTTGAATACTGGTTCCCTCGTAATACATGCGCCCAAACGGGCTGGGTTTCTTACGCTGCACGTAATAGCCATCCATCACACTGGATATGGCCAAAATAATTCGCGCTTGACGCAGCGCTTGGTCCATCTTCTCTTTTGTAATGTGTTCGGATTCTGTAGTTAGCCAAATGATGTAGCTTTTGACGCTTTCCTTGTCAACCGGCACCAGGTCAAATAACTCCTCAATCTCTGCTGATTTGATCCTTTGCTTGAACTCGGGAAACAGCAGATTTAAGACTTGGTAATTGCCAAAATCATCGCCGCATAGGTACTGATCAATTTCTCTATCGCTTTTGCCTGAACGCAAGATCTTGTCCTCTACTGCCAGCGTGTCAACCATGGTCACAAGGCTGGTCAATTTGCACTGGCTCACACTACCAGTTAAGTTTGACCCAGTGATCACAGACTCAACCAAGTTGAAGTTGTTGTTCCTGAGCCATGCATGCACACGCAGCTTCTTGGGTCCAATCTGACCGCCTTGATTTGCCAGTTGTTGAAGCGATATGGCGAATAAATCCAACTTGCGCTGCAGGGGCGTTGCAGCAAAATGCAGGCTTTTGAACAGCATGACTTCCAGCACGCTGATGTATTTAGCCAGTGCTCTATGTGCTGTATTCGCAGGCTTGGGAAACGCCTTTTGCAGCGCTTCGTAGACCTGTGCATCAACGGTGATTTTGATCATCTGCCACCCCATGTAGTCAGGACTTGAAAATCCTGGAATTCACACGTATTTAGCTGGAATATACAGATTATCTAGAAAATTGAAAAAGTCACACGCTTATAGTAATTAATCAATTAAGTCATGAGCACAAGTGCCCAAATGACCCATAAATGGGTCACTTGGACTGATTGAAGCCAAATCAAGCAAGTCCTTCTTTGTCTGGCATTGGTTCCGAAATGAGCCGGCGGCAATTTCGATAAGTACTTGATGCACACCTACCAAGCATCAGTTCGAGCACAAGTTCGAGGCCGCAGCCAAGTGATCAGGACCGAAGTTCGGGCCATGAACGCGCAAGACGCGCGTTGGTTGCTATGGGCTCAGTGGGGATTTCACAGTATCCAGTCTGGCCCTAGTCAGGTCAATACTCGCTAGGCAGCATGATCACCCAATGCTCTCCGTCCCAGCAGGCATAAAGTGAAATGGCATGCATTGGAAAGTCCGTATATGGGATCTCTTGACGGGCATGTTCACTGCCACTGCCGTCCTCGTAGATCATTGTTGCCCTGTTGCCGTTCACTGTCACGCGCACTTGGACAAACCAGTCCTCAGTGCCAATCTCGCTTAGGTGACTGGCAATAGCGTCCATCATCCAAAAACACTCGGCCTCTTCAGCCAAGTACTTGGTGCCATCAGTCAGCAGGTGCCTGCGGCTGATACGGAAATAGCCAGTTGTTCCAATAAATTGTGTCAGTTGGGTTTCATCAAAGTTTTTCATCTGTAGATCACTTCTGTTTGTGTAACTACAGTTTGTTTTCAGACACACAAATGGACAACCGATGCGTGGTATCCCGATAACTTGGACGGGTACCGAGTAAAAATCACCATGGTGATTTGATAAGTACTCCACCTAAATTTTTCGCAGCCCAATTTTTTAGACCTGCAGGACCCATTCGGGCTGTAAATGTAAACCGCACTACTTGCATAAATTTCAGTGGTTACTCGCAAAATGCCACGCGTTTAAAAGCCCTATAGCGCTTCGATTTACCCGCTCGAATACTCGGAGTGCTTAGAACCCAGATCAGCGCTTGTAGGGCTTGCTCGCCAATCTGCGCTGGTTATCCACAGCTCGCGTGAGTTATCCAAGAAAAATCACGAAAAACATTACTTTTCATAGATTCCTAGCATTCAGCGTTGAAATCATTGAAGAAAAAATCCGTGAAAAAGTTATCCACAGCCAGTTCATTTCGCCCTGCTCCCGCTCAGAAACCCGCCATTCTGGACGGACTCAGGTTGTCCAGATAAATATATGAAAACACAATGCAATTAACGCAAACAAATGATTTAGGAGATAACACCATGGCACAAGCAAAGACACTGACAACTGCTGAAATTGAGCGCTTGTTAACGCATATCAACACACGCAAGTACGCAGCCCGTAACAGATCAATGATGTTGCTCACACACTGGGCTGGTTTACGAATTGGCGAAGTAGCCTGTTTACGCTGGAGTGATGTCACAACCACAGATGGCGAAATTAAAGATGAGATTCGCTTGCTGCCCGACATGACCAAAGGCCGTCATGCTAGAACAGTGTTTGTCAGCGCCAAGCTGAAGGCAGAATTGCAAGCCTACGCACAGCAAGCCAAGTGCGTGGATCGAAGCTACCCATTCTTCGCAAGCCAAAAGAGCATCAGGGCTGGTTTCAACGCAAACAGCTTGGCTCAAACGTTCGCGCTGCTCTACGAGGGCGCTGGCCTAGAGGGTGCCAGCAGTCACAGTGGACGCAGGACGTTCTTAACGAACCTTGCGAACAAGGGCACTGCCATTCATATTTTGAAAACGCTGGCTGGTCACCGCAGCATCAGCACCACCGCTGCTTACCTGTACAGCAGCCCAAGCCAGTTAAAAGCCGCAGTGGAATTAGTCTAAGGCTAGTTAGCTTTGTTTAATTTAAAAGAAACTTCGTATCGGTAGAAAGAGATATCCGGAGTCATTGCTAAAGCACGTCGAATCCGAGTGTCATCGTCTAGAGCAATGATGACACCTTTCACGCTTTGATTCGGTTCAGCAAGCTCTTGCTTGACGTAGCCCATGTAGCGAAGCACCTGCCCTACTACTGCATCGCTTGCCCTACCCTTTTTCAACTCAACAACCAACAGCTGTGTCTTGTCTTTTTTTATAGCCAAAATGTCCATTGGGCCAGTGTCAGATTGGTACTGCTGACCAACAAGCTCACCATCCTCTTCGAAGATATCGAAGTCTTTACCCAATTCAGTTTGTTTCCAGTTCTGAACCAAGAAATCTTCAAGATGCTTTTCAAGCGCAAATTCAGAGGGATCTTCAACTGTTGAATCCGTGGAAATAATTGGTGATTTATATTCGCCAGCGATCAATGATGTTGAATGGCATCCAAAACTGAGCCACTTTGAAGAGAATTTGCATCCAAATTTGAGCCACCCCAATCGCCTATCCTGCTTAATTTTTGAGCAAGGATGGGCAAGGAGTGATCAACGTGGGAACTTTGAGCAAATTACGCAGACTTGTCCTTCGCGACAAGGTCTCCATCCGGCAAGCTAGCCGTCAACTTGGCATCTCTCGCAACACCGCAACCCGGTGGCTTCAAGAGGCAGAGGTGACAGTGCCCAGATACCCTAAGCGTCAGCCGACCTTTGGTGTTCTGGATCCTTTCAAAGATCAATTGAGCAATTGGCTCAAAGCCGACAGCTATCGAAACAAGCGAGAGCGCCGCGGCGTCAAAGCTTTGTATGAAGCGCTGCAGGCCATGGGGTACTCGGGCAGCAGCACAACCGTCTACCGCTTTGCAAAAGATTGGCGCGAGGAGCAAAGCCAGCCCCGGGGTGCAGGCTTTGTGCCCATGCACTTTGAACTGGGCGAAGCGTTCCAGTTTGACTGGAGCTGTGAGTACCTGGTCATTGGCGGTTTAAGAAGGCGCCTTGATGTGGCCCACATCAAACTGGCGGCAAGCCGAGCGTATTTGCTGGTGGCCTACTTCACCCAAACCCACGAGATGCTATTTGATTCTCATGCAAGGGGCTTTGCTGTCTTTGAAGGTGTAGCAAAGCGCGGCATCTACGACAACATGAGAACGGCTGTCGACAAAGTGGGCCATGGCAAAGAGCGCATCGTCAACGCCCGCTTTGAAGCGATGACGGGTCACTACCTGTTTGAGCATGAGTTCTGCAACAGAGCCGCCGGTTGGGAGAAAGGCATCGTGGAGAAGAACGTACAAGACAGGCGTCGGGGCGTGTTGAGAGAAGCGGCCGAGCGGCACTGGGCCAGCTTGGCAGAGCTCAATGATTGGCTTCAAATCGCATGCAAAACCTCGTGGAGCGAGTTGGCCCATCCCCAGTGGCCAGAGCTCACCATTGCCGATGTGTGGCAAGACGAGGTCGCCCGGCTAATGCCATGCCCCAGACCCTTTGATGGCTATGTGGAGCAACCTGTGCGGGTGAGCTCAACGTCTTTGATCACGTACCAACGCAATCGCTACAGCGTGCCGTGTGAGTGGGTCAATCAGATGGTGAGCTTGCGTGTCTACCCTGAGACTTTGTTGGTGGTGGCCCAAGACGGCAGCCTCGTAAGGCTGACCCGCAGCTTTGAGCGTGATCAAACCATCTACGACTGGCAGCACTATATTGAGCTGATTCAGCGCAAGCCTGGTGCCCTGCGCAATGGGGCGCCATTCAAAGAGATGCCCGCCCCCTTGCAAGAGCTGCAGCGTCAACTGCTCAAACACACCGGTGGTGACCGCGTGATGGCGCAGGTGTTGGGGGCAGTGAACTTACACGGGCTTGAGGCTGTAATGGTGGCAACCGAGTTGGCCTTGCAAGCTGGCCGGGTGAGCGCTGAGCACATTCTGAATGTGTTGGGCAGATTGAAGGAGCCAACCCTCGAGCGGCTGCAAATTGAAACACCGCTGCATCTAAATACACCGGCACAAGCCAACCTTGAGCGCTACGACGCGCTCAGAAACGAGCAGGAGGTTGGATCATGAGCGATGTCATTGATGGGCTCAAGTCTTTGAGCTTGCATGGGATGGCCAGTGCTTGGCCAGAGATTCTGGGCACTGCCAGAATGAAGACACTAGACCACGAAGTGGTGCTGCACCAGCTTATTAAGTCAGAGACAGCGCAGCGGGAAGTTCGCTCGATGGCGTATCAAATGAAAGCTGCACGGTTCCCCGCGCACCGAGACCTGGTGGGCTTTGAGTTTGAGCAAGCGCACGTCGACGAAGCACTGGTTAAGCAGTTGCATGACTTGCAGTTCATAGACACCGCACAGAACGTGGTGTTTGTGGGCGGCCCGGGCACTGGCAAAACGCACCTTGCAACAAGCCTTGGCATTCAAGCGGTAAGGGCCAAGGGCAAGCGAGTTCGTTTCTTCTCAACGGTGGAGCTTGTGAATGCGCTGGAGCTTGAGAAGTCTCAAAGCAAACACGGCCAACTGGCTCACCGCTTAATGTACGTGGACCTTGTTGTTCTGGACGAGATGGGGTACTTGCCGTTTACCCAGTCTGGAGGCGCACTGCTGTTTCATTTGCTGTCCAAGCTTTATGAGAGAACCAGCGTGGTGATCACAACCAACTTGAACTTCTCTGAATGGGCCAATGTGTTTGGAGACGCCAAGATGACCACAGCTCTTCTAGACCGCCTGACGCATCGCTGTCACATTGTTGAAACCGGCAATGAGAGTTGGCGCTTCAAGCAGTCCCAAGCGAACTCTCAACAGTCAAAGAAATCAAAAGGGAAAGGAGCAAAAAACGCAGAACAGTTAAACTTATCCACAACCGACTAGGCCAAATTATTTAAAAACCGGTGGCTCAATATTGGTTGCAAATAGTGGCTCACTTTGCGTTGCAATTCAACACCCATAGCTCCTCCGGCATCAGCAAGCGCCCATGCTAGAAACATAAATGTAAACATCAAACCAGCACCAATGAGGATGTTGGGCATTGTCTCGAATAGAGATAAATTCATCCTTCCAGTTAGGAGACCTCTTGCATTCCAAATATCTGAATAGCTTTTTAAACTGTAATATTCAGTTCCTAAGTCACCTTCAACTTCAATAAAGTTATCTCTTGTTTCATACAGTAAACTTTTTATTTTTGGATCTTGAGTTTTTGAAATAACTGTATTCAGAGCGTCAAGTCCATTTGAATCAGTTTTCGCAAGATGGCTCCTTAGCTGATCAAGTAAGTTTTGTGTATTACCGATTTTTAATGACCAAGAAATATAAAAAATTACTGAAAAGAAAAAAATCCCAGCTGAGACTTCAACCGGAACAATTAGGTCATACCTGATACCAAGCAATTTGGCTAATTCAAAATTCATGTTCATTTTTCACCTACTTCAATAGTGCGGAAAATCCTGGAACTAATGCGGCACTTTCAACGCCGTACAAAGTTTGTGGATTGCTTAGATACAAATGATGTGACCGTGGATCAAGCACATGGTTGGGTGTGCAATCAACAGCCCAACGTCTTAGCGCGTAACCAACCAAAGGCGCACGCATGTCCAATACCAGCATGCCATCCTTCATCTGATAGTCAGCTTCGATAGCCTCAGGATGTTCGACTCCGGGATGAGGCACCAACTCAAGTCGAACCACCCTCGCCCACTGAACATCAGCTTCAATTCTTTGATTCAGTGGAATGTCAATCTCTAGCGGCTTGGCTTTGACTATGCGAGTGA
>Ga0209768_10000900_pt1 | contig 19285 bp, 20 predicted proteins | sample LauGreSBDMM110SD_3_FD_187564 | JGI IMG/M metagenome (GOLD analysis project Ga0209768, IMG submission 187564) | Freshwater lake microbial communities from Lake Michigan, USA - Sp13.BD.MM110.SD (SPAdes) (version 2) | ecosystem: Environmental > Aquatic > Freshwater > Lake | place: Lake Michigan... | reverse complement strand
TAAGTTTAATGTTCCCGGTTGCTACGACGTCGCCGTTGAGCGTTAGTTGCGTACCGTTGTAGTTGATGTTGGTCGTCGAGTTGCCCAGTGCAAAAGTGCCGCTTGGGTTAATCTTTGCACCTGATCCGGTCATCGTTGTGCCAGATAAGGCGGGGGTAGAGCCAACCGTTAACGTGCCTGCAAAAGACGCCGTACCTGTCGTACCGTTCAAGACAAAGGTAGCTTCATCATCACTGTTGTAGGCGACAATACCTTTTTGAGTTATAGCAACGCCATACCCACTAGTAACAACACCCGAAGAATTCCAATTTATAGTGCCAGTAGCTAGGCCCCCAGAACCTGCCAGAACGTTTCTAACATCAGAATTTAGTTTGGTGGAAAGTCCAGCAACTGCATCGGCGGCATCGGAGGCTGCGCTATTAGCTGTAGATAAAGCTGTACTTGCGTTGCTGCTTGCGGTGTTGGCTGTAGATAAAGCTGTACTTGCATTACTCACTACAGTACTTGCAGCAGTCCCAGAAACCGTACCAGTTACATTGCCAGAAAATGCTCCGCTACCTGCATTAAGAATTGTGTTACCGTCGGCGTCGCGAATAGATAAACCATTTGAATTAATTTGTGCGGCAGTCAATTGACCCCGAATAACAGCAGCACCAAATTCAGCAAAACCGTTACCGCTAATCTTCCAGCCTTGTGAACCTGCAACGTAGTTTGTAGAGTAAATATCTTCACCAACACTAATAGCACCAGTCAAAAGTTTAGCCGCGCTTAAGTCAACAATCTTTGCGTTATCAATAGCAGCATCAGCAATCTGAGCATTCTGGATCGTAGCGTTTAGAACATAAGCCGCGTCAATATACACACCGGATGGGACACTGACACCACCAATGGAAGTAGGCACTGCCTGCACTGCAAACGGAACTCGACTCGCTACTTGCCACTGAACTGTGCCGTCTAGAATCTTTGTACCAATAGCGCCAACCGTTAACGTCCCTGTGCCGGTCGTACCGCCAATTTTACAAACAAGCGTCTTACTTCCTTCAGTAGACACTCGAGCAATAGCGCCAACAGCGTATGTTGTAGAAACAGTTCTAAGGGCAATAGATGTCTCTGGCGTTGTGACCGCAAAGCGGTTTACGTTTGCAATGAACTGTGAATTACCGACTGCATCGCTGTAAATACCGTAGCCTGCCACGTTGCCATTAACGTCTAGCTTGATGGTGTATTGGGCTTGAAGTCCATCGTTAAGCGTCTTTTGCGCAGTAAACCGTTGTTCTAAACTAGCTGATGCACTGCCGTCGCTGACACTAACTTGTTTAACAGCAGTTGCCAAAGGTAGACCAACTGTCCATGTGCCGCCTGCGGCTTCGCAAGTTGCTTTAGTTGTGTCGTCAGTTGCAACGCCGCCAATCGCGCAGTACCCAATCTTTGTGGATTCAACAGTCGTAACTCGAGCATCTACTGCAGTAACGGAACCTGTGATTACTGCATCGGGGGAATAGACCCAAGCTGTGCCAGACCAGAGATACAACTTATTACTATCATTCGTGTCGTACCAAACATCACCATTTACCAAGGCAATGTTGCTTGAGGTTTGTGGATCAACACCACGGATGGTTGGCGCGTCAGCTTGACGAAATACTTTAGACTGAATGCTGGCATACGCACGTAGGAACGTACCGCTCTGGGCAATAGCGCTCTCAGTATCAGTTTGCGTTAGATAGTCGTTTGTCAGTGTTGCAGTCAACGCAGTCACAGAACCCGTAATAGCCCCATCTGGTGAGTACACCCAAGCAGACCCTGACCACTGGTACAACTTGTTCTGGTCATCTAGATCAATCCAGATATCGCCAGTTTGCAAGGGAATGTCGGTACTTGTAGACGCATCAACACCGCGCTTTGTTGGCGCAGAAACTTGGCGAAACGTGCGAGACGCAGACACATCCGTGTAGGCACGAAGCGTCGTTCTGCTATTGGCAATGGCTGTGTTAACTGTAGACGTGGTCGAGTAGTCGTTAATCAGCGTAGCCCGCGTTGCCACAAGACCAGTCACTGGATCATTCACCGACGTTTCAAGCGTAGTGACATCGGATGCAATTGCGGCATCAGCAGTAGCTCTGGCAGTCTGCTCGTTAACGATTAACGCAAAGTTATCTGTAACGTCGGTTAGGGTAATGTCGACCCAAGCCGTACCGTTCCACTGGTATTGATTGTTGCGAGCTACCGCATAGTCTTCATCAAAGTAAGGGATGGCGTAGCTGGGTTTAATATCCACCCAAATGTCGTTTAACGCAGGAGTCGCAGGAGCGGTTGTGGTGCGATAAATTGTATTTTTGCTAGACGCCGTTGCAGAGACAGACGAAATTGAAGACGCCAAACCAGAGTCAGCCGTTGCTCGTGCAGTCTTCTCTGAGAAGATAAGGCCGGTAGTAACGCTGGTAATGTCTGTGCCGGTATAAGTCCCGCGCATTTGCGTTGCAAGGGTTTCTCTTGCAGTAACTTCCGCGCCCAAGTTAGTTGTAATCGTAGCTATGTCTGCGGTGTGAGCAGCAACAATATCCGCAAGAGACGAGTAGTCTCCGATCTTTAACCAATACGTTGCGTTGGTCGGAAGGTTACCAGTTGTAGAACTTAGAGCTTTATACAAACCGCCGTTGTATTTAACAATAAAGTCTGTTGCGTAAGTAGTTCCGTTGTCGTACGTTGGGTACGTATTGATCGTGTCAATCTGACCTTGAATTTGAGCTAACTGATTGGGGATGGTGCCGGGTGTTCCAGCAGGGCCATCAATTAAGTTAATACGGCTATTAAGCGACGTAGCAAGTTGTGACGAAGTTATGCTGCCAGCCAGAGTGGTTAGCAAATAAGATACGGCAGCGCCGGTTGTAGCTAACGTTCCGTTAATACTGTTGTACGGGCCGATAACGTCTAGCGTATTGACAAACCGAACCCAGTAGTACCGAGAGACGCTGGGCCCCACAGAGTCAACATAGATTGCACCGGGAGAAAGCCCGATCAACACCGCCGTGCCAATATTGTCTGTAGAGTTACCCCAAATCTCAGCGTGCGAGTGACCGAAGTACTGCGGGTTATCCCACGAAACAATGATGTTCTGAATAGCAGCAGATGCTGTTACATTTGTTGGCGCAGGCGAAGTTCCAATTAATTTGGTTCCGGGCTTAACAACAGTGCCGCCATTTCCGGGATCAACAACACCGCCTGCAATAAGTTCTTGCGCAGTAACAAACCGATCGGAGCCATTACCTGTAATAATTTCACGTACGCGATCAATAAACGTGCGTAGGTCGCGGGGGATATCCGACGTTACTGATGGTAATTTATTAGACACCAGCTAACTCCTCAATAGACTGGGCAATCGACAACGAGAATACCTCAGAAGTTCCTTCAAGCTGCACTTCCCAGTCACGACCCGGAGCTACGGGAAGCCTGAACGGATTGCGGTTTGCAACAGTCTGCGTCCTAATTAAAGTTCCATTGGAATAAAACTTGGCGGTGACAGGGTATGTCTCGGCTTCTAATTGAGCGCAAGAGAACCCTGTAACTTGCGGCAATGTAAACTTCTTGGTCTTCCAAGTGTAGGTTTTATTCGCACCGGCTTGCCACACTTTAACGGAGCGATCAGCAAAGGCTAAAAACAATTTATCTCGTTGGATATCAGAGTAACCCGCTGTTGCGTAGATATCGTGCAGGACAAACTGCCCCGACGTAGGATCGTAAATAAATCCACCGCTGGTCGTGCCGTTGTTGTAGAAACCTACGTACTTTAAATCGTGGGAGTAGCCGTGGATGGAGTCGGGCTTAAAGTAAGTTTGCCATTGGGCACGAGTAAAGTACTGCTCCGTTACGAGCTTGGAGCCGCCGGGAGACAGCAGAACAAGGCCGTCAGGACTTGCGTAAAGAACCACACCGTTGGTACTAACAATGCTTCGTTTGGAAGCACAGGCTTGCTCGAGGTCGGACTTAACAACCACCATTGAATCTGGGTGGCTACCTTGCAAGAAATATGGCGTTCCAGTTGTCAAAGCAGCCAGTGTGGTGTCCATGCGGCCAAGACCAACAACAGGGAAATCCAGAGACTGCACATAGTTTTCGGGCCATGCATGCGGGTGATAGGGGTCACAGAAGTACACATCACGGCCAACAAACCCAGCCATACCGCCATTGGGTAAATTAATTAAACCTCTTAGGGCTGCAGGGGGTTGAGCCCACGTCAGCGATGGTAGCTCTTCACCGAGTTCTTCGGCAAGAACAGCATCTGTGTAGGATATCTGAGAAACAGGGAGTTCCGTAACAAACAGATATACGCCCGAAACAGAACGGTAGAGCCGCCAGTGCGTGACAACATAGCCGGTAGGTACGGCTGCCCGCCCAGAAATAGCAACAGATTGTTTTGGAAACACATCTACCGGCGTGGCTGCGGCAGATGGAGCCGACTCAAATTCATAGCCAGATTCTTTGTTAACCCATGTCCACGCATAAACACGAGTCTCTGTAGCAGCAGGCGTATCAGCGTAACCAGCACCCGTTAGTTCTGAAAACTGCGCAGTCGTTGGGTAATCCCCGCCCCGTAGACGCAACGTAACGCTGGAGCCGACTGATACGGTTTCAAGAACTGCGATAGGGTTAGCAACGCCGTATATCGTTGTGGACAAACCAAATCCGTTAAGTAGTCTAAGGCTGTTAACAGTAGATGGATTAATTACAGGTGAGAAAGATTCTGTGCCGTTGACAGTGACGGAAACATACCTTGACTCTAAGCTATCTACATCGGCTTGAGTAATAAACAACCGTGCGGGAGCGGCGGCGTCTGAGCCAGTAGCTTCAATAATTTTAGCTGCAGTTTCTCCAATGTAACGACGGTAAAACATCGTTGAAGAATCGGTTGAACCCAGCGATCCGGGCGTTACCACAACACAACCGCCATAGGCAGTCGCAACCAATTGCCCAGACATTCTTGAGTTTAAAAACGTGGCCAGTGTAGTTGCCGTCAAAGTGGTAGATGTTGGGGCATTTACGCGATCTACGCCTTCTACGCTTAGGACAATAACATTGCCTGCTGCAATAGACCCAATCTCTGTGTCATCGATGATGAGGTACGGATACGAGTCTGCCGCGCCACTGGCTGAGTAATCAATGCCCGAATAGGTAAACGTGCCGCTGGTGTTGGGGACAGAGCCCGTACGGAATTTAACGTACAGTTTTGCAGCAGCTCCTGTTGCGTCAGTTTTTACAACGACTGTTCCATTAACAGCAGTAGCGTTTACATTCGGCAGTGCATTAATAGCAGTAGCAACAGATGAAGCCGAAATAGGCGAAGTCAAAGTTACAGTTGTGTAATCTCCGTCGGCTTGTCCTGTAATACTGCCTAGAACGCCGTAGGTTGTCGTTAGTTGGGAAATATGGGTGGCAGTCAGCGTAACTTCAGCAGCATAAGAATCTGCTACAAATGCGTCTACACTTGCATTAAGAGCCGCTGACGGGGCTGGTAACCCCAAGGGTCGAGTAACTGCTGGGTACGGAGTTCCAGACAAAGCAATCGTAGAATATGTAGCCTTTGGTATTCCATCGCCTGTAAAGAATGTCCACTCGGAAGTATCTCCAGAGATTTGACCGCGGCACACATCAACGTCTGTAAGCCAGTGAAACCAGTACTGAGAGTCGGAAACAACGTCTTGACCAAAACGATAGATAGTCTGCGGTATACCTGCTTTTGTAAGGGTAGTAACAGCAGAGCCAACATCGGAGAGGGGTTGCAGCGCGCCGTTAAAAACAGGGCAATTAATAGCTACTTGAGCTTGACTATCTTGCAGATAGCGCGGCGGAACCTTGGGTGAAATCCCACCGAATGATTTTATTTGGAGTACAGCCATGTCGGGTCTTCCTTGCTAAGCTGCGCATATTGTAGTATTAACCGCCCAATACAGCTATAGCATGCGTAATGTGTTTAATTCGATCCTCAAGGCCAATCGTACCGCCATTGATCCGTTTCGTCATGGTGAGAAAGTCTCGACTGTCGGCGTATTGATTGAGGTTATGGGTTTGCCAAAACCAGCCTGCGGTTTGTGCAGCGTACTTGGGGGTACGTACCAGTTCAGGCTCCATAACGAAGTCAACACCTAGCGCTTTACCTGCGTGGAAGAAGTTGCTATGGCCAGTTAATTGTAAAAATCCGGAGCCACGGAAACGATACCCATCCCCAGAAGCTTCATCGCGGTTTCCCATACGGTTCCCGTAAATCCTATTGGCAATCTTACGTGGCTGCTTCTCGTAGGCAGCAGCTTCCTCTGGTGTAAATCCCCATTGACGTTTTGGCGTCTTGGGAAACAGCTTTAGCAGGGTAGCAGCACGGTAGTTCAGATTCTCTTCCATGATTTTAAAGTTGCCGCATTCATGGCCGCACTGACCTATCCAGCTAGCTTGTTGTGGAGCCGTGAAAATATTGAACTTATCAAAAGTTTCATTAAACGCATCCGCTAGAGATGGGTCTATGTGCATCTGTTTTAGTTGGTCAGGACTTACCATTTAAGAGGTTCCTTACTTCATTGTACGAATCTACGCAAGCATTTAAAGCAACAGTATTTCTATCGCCTTGGGCGACTATTTCCGCGATGGCGTCGATGGTTGCTCTTTCGGCGTCAGAAGCTGTATCAGTCGGTCTGTCAGGTTGACTGGCTGTTTCTGTATTTGCGCTGGCAACGGGGGAACTTGCGGGGGCTTGTACGTTACTTGGGGCGCAGAGGCGCAGCTTGCCAGCACGATTGGCAACAGCAAGAGCAGTAGTTTTTTTGTTGATGGCATCGTTAGCCTCCTGTAGTTTGGCAGATTGTTGATTAAGTTTCTCACCCAAGTTTTGCTCAATTTGACGAGCTTCCTCGTTCTTCTTGGCAACGGCAATTTTCATGTCATTGTCTCTATCTGTCCAGCCAAAGTGGTAGCCCCCACGGTAGGAGCCTAGGAGCGCTAGCCCCACAATAAATGCAATCCAAGGTAGTGGTATGCCAAACATCATTCGGTCTCCTTACGGGCTGCTGCGATTTCTTCGCGTTCGTCATCGGGCTCCATGTGCTCAGGAGGTGTAGTGGGTGGCGGGCCGGGTGTCCATGACTCGTCTAGTTCAGGATTCTTCCAAACGGGCATTGCACCAAACGGTTGCGAGGGTAAGCCGTACGCAGATTGCGGAGGGGCGTAACTGCTGTTAGGCATGCCGTAGCCACCACTCATACCGCCCATCATGGGTTGACACATTGGTTGCTGCATCATAGGTTGAGGGGGAACGCCAAGCGCTCTAGCACCTGCGCCTACAGCCCGTTTTGTCATCACGCCGCCAATACCGCCCACGATGAGAAGAACAATATCGTTCAGCATCTTGGTGTAGGCTTGATCAATCGGAGCCATTGACTTGATAGGTTGCGTTACAAAAGTAACAGAATAAAGTAGTGCAATAACAATGAAGCACAGAATCAATGTGACCATAATCACCACAAAGCCCCAGACCCGGACTTCAATGGCTTCCGCTGTCAGCGGCTCACTTTTCAGGTACTGCTGGTTGTTGGACGTCATTGACTTTCTTCTCCAAAATAGGGGCTACCAAGTATTCGGGGCACTGCTGGGTAAACAGGCACTTTGGCTTCTGACAATCAGGTGCATGGAAGTTGTCGGGGTTCTGGCACGGATAGCGGTAAACGTCTTTGCACCCAGCCAGCAGCAAAACAAGAAGTAAGTATCTCATGCCTTGACGTCCACTAAGCGGGCCCACTGAGTCTTGATTTCCTGAACCTTTTGCTGGTGTTCAGCTTGTCTGGTTAACTCTGCCAAACGTTTCATATTCTGTTCGTGGATCACCCTGTGAGCCTCTGAAAGCATCTTGGCATTTTGTTGGTACGTGGTAATTCTCATTTGCCCAATCCTACCCTTCCAAGTAAAAGATTAACAATTCTGTCTGACAGATCATCAGGCAAAAACTTTAAAAAACCTAGAAAATACAAAGCCACACACCCGTAAACGAATATCTTCAGGCATAGGTCAAAGGTCTTCTGGTACTCATTCACCGCCCACACCTTCTGGTAGTTGCACAGAATTCCATTAACTCATAGATTCCAATTGCAACTAAGAACAGCACAAATGCACAGCCACCAATAATTATTGCCAACTCATTCATCTCGGCTTCTTTTTCTTTAGCTTTCTTCTCTGCCCGCTCTAAAGCACGAAGTTCTCGAGCGTCATCTAAATCCATCTGGTCTTGGCGAGCTTTAATCTTGTTCCACACGTCTATCTTGCCGGTGGTCATAAAAAGCATTTTTAGCTCTTCTTCAAACGCTCTTGCTTGCTCAAGCGCCATCTCGATCTGTAGCGCGGTTCCCATGTTGGAACCCTTGCTTTTCTTTGTCTCAATCAGTGCTTTAGTGGCTGTTGATTTTGCGTCAAATAACTTCCCAATCATCGGCGCAAGCGAGCCAAGATCATTGGCCACAGCACTGGCCTTCTTCACCATCGATATAGCGGACTGTATCCCCGCTAGGGCTGTCATCGGATCAATCATTTCCGTTCTACCTTTTGCCACTCAAGGCATACTACTTTGCGGTTGTAAACATCTCCTGACCAAGACCACCGCACACAACGGTATTCGGGTTTTTTTTCTTTGTTAGATACCTCGGGTGAAAATAGTAAGAACAGTACCAACAACCATTTCATCCCCAAATCCAAACAAGGGTGAATGTCCCCCACACAACAAATATGGTCACACAGGCCGCAACGATAAACGCATCGACCCATTGATTCATTTTACAGCCCTAACACTTTTTTGACAAATTCAGCCGCGACACCGGGGCCAAACAGTACGGCCAACATAACGGCGTAAAGCATATACTCAATATTTCGCATGCGGTCTTTACCGCTATCGAGCTTGCCCTCAATAGACCTGTATCGTTCTGCGCAGACAGCTTCGTGTACAGCCAATTTTGTTTCCACCGTTTCCATAAAATTCCTTGAAGAAGCCACCCGAAGGTGGCTGGTTCTTAGTTTGCTACGACATCAGTCACGGCCTCTTCAGGTTTGGCTTCTAACGCTGCTTTTAACATGGTGAAGAAGGCATCTCTGCCCACTTGGAGTTGGTCTAACTGGAACTTGGTAGAACCAATCTTGCGCTCAAGGTCTGCAACGTGATTCAGCAGCATGGTTTGTTGCTCCGTCATGTCTTCAATCTTGTGCTCAACGCCGTCTATAGTTACGATTTGGGGCTGTTGGTTTGCCATTTCGTATTTCCTTTTAAAGTGCCACCAAGATCGGGTGGTGGCTTTCCCGTTATGGTGCTGGTGTTGCCCAAGGCAGTGGAGGTGTCACCACTGGAGGATTCACCTGATTCGCAATCTGCTGACCCACAGCCGCTTCAGTAGCAGTCTGGTCAACGCCGTTAGCATAAATCCAACCCAATACTTGAGATTGAGTAAGCTGTGCGTAGGGCGTGAACGTGCCAGCAGTCAAAGGAACTGAGCAAGTGGAATAGACAGAACCGTTGTAAGTGCCGTCAGTACCAGAGCAAGTCCAGTGAACCGTGAAAACGACATCGGTGTTGCCGTCCTCTTGGGGGTAGCAGTCCATTGCTGTAACTGTCCAAGTGATTTGTGTAGTCATAATTTACCTTTCAGTTTGTTTCGAGTTGTGCGACACGCTGACGCAATGATTGAATTTCCTTGACCAACATTGGCACAAGTTTGGAGTAGTCCACAGCCATCATTTGCTCTGTATCTTCAGGCTGATGTACTGCTTCAGGAGCAACAGTCACTAACTCTTGAGCAACAAAACCATAACGCTGATGCGTGCCGTCTGACTTCCAATCAAACTTGCGTACTTGCAAAGAGTCAATCAATGAAGATGCTGAATCAGCGTCTTGGATGTTTTCTTTCAAGCGTTGGTCAGAAGTTGTGTTGTACAGAACTGCTGTTGTGCCAGATTGAGTAATAGAACCAATATTACTTGCGTTGTAGTAAAAAATTGCATAAGCAACACCAGAGCCAGTTCCATTTGGGTGCGATGTTTGTGTGTAAAGCCCGTTACCTGTATTGGTATTTACTGTAAAACTGTTTCCTGAGCCGCCTGATGTTCCGCCCACAAGCAAATTGCCTGACGAATCTATGCGGGCACGTTCCGACAGTGTTATAGCGGTATTAGCACCAGCCGCTGATGTTGATGTGGTTTGAAATAAAATGCCACCAGCGTTGTTATCTAAAACAATACGATGGCTATACCCTGCTTTAATACTTTCATCTCTTGCATCAGTGGGGTCATAGTAAGAATTATTTGACAGATAAAATTGATTTCCATTTCCATCAAGACCACCAAATGAATTTATCTGAAGCGGGGCTAATGGCGAAGTTGTACCAATACCAAGCCGACCAGACGCATCCAATGTCATGGCTTGCGTAAAGGTGATAGCGTTCCCTGCTGTGCCTGATGCGGCGTTGTACCAATAATGACCACCACCATTACCATTTCCAACGGCATAGCGATTTGCATATCCAGTATTTGCATATTTCCAACCAGCGTTGTAATAAGCATTTGACTCTACGTTTGCATCGTTAATACCAGCACCACGAAAAGCATTACCTTTTGAAGTACCAACTTCTACTACTGGGCCTGCACCACTCCAAGCACTCGGTGTAACTCCCAAGCCTAGATTGCCTGAGGAGTCGAGGCGCATCACCTCAGTGCTACTAGCATACCAAGCATGACGTAAAGCAGAGGTGGTCAACTGGACATAAGCACTTCCGCTACGGTTATAAGCAATAAGCGCTGGAGCGCCTGCAATTACGTTAGGGCCAATTTCAAGACCCTCTGCGCCAGCGTTTGAGATAACCAGTTTTTGGTTAATGTTTGATGTCCCAATACCCAACCCTGTCGAGGTTAGGCGCATACCTTCTGTAGTAGTGCCAAGTGAACCGGCATTAAACTTAATAGCACCACCATCAGCAACAAGGTTTAAATTGTTGTTTGCTGTATAGAGTGCCGCTTCAGCACCGCCAATTCCAGCATAGTTAAATGTTGCACCTGTACGAATTAAAATGAGGCTTTTTCCTGAAGTGCTATCAACCAACTTTAGGTCAACTTCGCCAGAAGATGCCCCAGCCGCACCAGTTGATGTCAAGTTTCCCGCCCCATCAAAAGTAAGCGCAGAGCCACTTGTCAGAACCTTTGAGCCGTTAAGGTAAGTAACTCCGTTTGCTGTGCCGCCAGAGAGGGTTACAGAACTAGAAGCCGCTAGTGTTGTGAAAGCACCAGTAGTCGCTGTAGTAGCACCAACAGTTGTACCGTTAATTGACCCGCCAGTAATTGCGGCTGCGGTCTTTTCAACTTTATCTGTGTTTAAGTTCGTGAAGTTGGTATCAACTTCGGTGTTGGTCAGGGGTGTTCCCTTAACACTGCGTAGAACAATGGTGCTCATAGATTTTTCTCCGGTACCGACCTCAACATCAAATTTTAGCTAACAGTAATTGTCCAAGTAATTGTCATGGAGTCATCAGCGCCTTTGTTAACTACGGCAAACTCAGTGCGGCAAAGCAATGTGCCAGCGCTAGATGCATTTAAAATACCAGCTTCTGTAACCGCGCCTGTACCCGTACCAGCACCGAATGAAGCAATGTACGTAACCACAGCACCAGCGGATGCGCTGGATGTCAAAGACACACGGCCTAATTCGGTCTGCAGCGTAGTATCACCAACAACAGGGTCATTGGTACCAGAACCGATAGCCATATGGCTCATTGCTGTAGGTGTGCCAACCATGCGGGCAGCAATAAACGTCTTACCTGTTGTGACAACAACGTTGGGGACGGTTTTATCTTCTTTGATTTTGCCATCGGGGCCAAACAATTTGATGTTTAGTTTACCTGTAGCTTTAATAGTTTCTTGGATCATCGTAATCTCCTATGCAAATGTGCGGTACTCACCGACGTAATCAGCTTCAAAATATGTCAAGTCACAGTATCCTTGAGAGATCACCGAACCGGACTCCGAAAAAGCCAGAGTGTCTGCTACCACTTTCGATGGCGTCAAAGCTATGGCGTCCGCCGTCCCGGCTGTATCCGATAACGTTTTTGAAAACGCTACAGAAACAACGTCAACAGACGTTAGTGTATCCGCAAGTGCTTTACTAAAGCTAGTAAATGTTGCAGTACTTGTACTAAATGCGTCGGATAAAGCTTTTGCGACAGTCAGGGCTTTTTCGTCTGAAACACCTAAAGTGTCTGTCAAAACCTTGGCTAAGTCAAAAAAGCGGGCGTCTGTAATGTCATTTGTATCGGTAAGATTTTTACCAATATCACGGACAAGCCCTTCCGCAGTCGCAAAGGAATCAGACAAGATCTTATCAACACTGAAGGTAACGCTGTCCTGAAAAACCTGTGCATCTGAGAGCACTTTAGAAACTTGCAGCGCCGTTGCGTCCGTTAGCCCAAAGCTATCCGTCAAAGGTTTAGTTGAGCTACGCGCCATTGCTTCCGCAACAAACGCAACGTTATTGATGTATTTTTGGAAAGTGTAAGTTGATCCATCGCCAACGGCAGCGCCGTCGTTGAGGCCAAACGCATCTGCCAAAACTTTGTTGATTGCAAAAACTGAGTCTTCCGTGACTGTAGCCGTGTCCCCTAGATTTTTACCAGCTTGTTTTACAACAGCAGAAACAGGCGTAACAGAGTCACTAATCGATCGAAGCGTTACTTTGACAATGCTAATAACGTCGGTAACAGTAACAGAATTTGCTAATACTTTAGTAATAGCGCGATTAATAGCATCTGTCGTCGCAACAGTTTCAGCTTTAATCAACCCAACAGATCGAATAACAGTTTCGGGAACTGTAACAGTTTCTCGGATTTTCTTATTTCGACCAAGCTCATCAAGCGCCGCAGAAGCCGCTAAAACAGCGTACGACAGCGTAAACCCTGCTGAGACTGCTGAGACACTGGCTTGAGCTACTGCAGACGTTGTAGAGGCCGTTAAAAGCTCATAAGCTGCTGTAGCTAGCGGAACAGAAGAGGATACGCTCGACGACGCCACTCCCAAAGAAGTAGAAGCGCTAACCAGACTTACGCTGATATTAGCGCCAGTCATCAGAAGTCCTGACGGAGTTTAAACTTTAAGAGGTCATACACAGTCTGAACGGTGGTATCAGAGAAAGTAATCTCGATCTCGCCCTCGTAGTCTCCGGGGTCACCGTTAAGCGAAGTAGGTTCATCTGACCAATAAAACACAACCACGCCATTAGCGCCATCTGTAACAGAGCCAATTAACGTAGCTTGTAAGGAGGTAGAGCCTGCGGCACGGAACTTCAAGCGAACTGTAGCCCCTGTGATGTTAATTGCTAACCCAGTCGTTGAGTCAGTAAGAGTCGTCACCAAATTAGGGCGAGTGTCCCCTTGGACAAGTTTAATTTTTTCAGCCATGGTTTGGAGCTCCAGATGTACTTGGGGCAATAGAAGTTGTACCTCTTAGCTCAGTGCTAAGCGCCGTTGTGTAGAGCGCGTAATGGGCTTGGGCGCGAGTTGCATTGGCTGCGGACTCCGCGTCTTTGCTAAACGCACGAAACAAAATGTAGTCCGCAAGCGCATTAGCAAAAACATCAGCAACACTTATATTACCACTCACGGCTGTGTAAAGGGTATTGTCGGCAGGCTCAGCAATGTCAGTTGGATACGCCGAGTAGACGGTCGACAGTTGAGCCAGTGTTGTAGCGGGCGGATACACATAAAAGACCCTAGGGTCAATCGGATCGTACATGTAGTTTGAAATGTTAACGCTAGAGGTTGCAACGTGCCACGAAGGGCTTATTGAATCCAACATCTGGCGATTAACTTTACGAACAACCTGTTTGCTACTTGTTGCTGCAACATTGCGCACAATGTCTATGAGCTTAGATGCCGCCGCAGGCAGGGTTTGTCTTGTACCTGCTACACAAGTAAGCGTAGCGGTTGTAGCCGTAGCATCTGGGCGGTAAACAGTAATATCCCGTTGGCCATCATTGAGGTAACGTACAAGCTCGTTTGTTGCCCAGCGAACAGCGGACGCATCTTGCAAAGTTCCTACGACCCGAAGTAAAACTGATTGTGCGGAAGTAGTCATTTATGGCCTTACACAAATGGGCGTGAACGAACGCGCATAGAACCACGAACATGGCCGTAGTTTCCTTCTATGCGAGAGTTCGTAATATGACGAGCCGTTTCCATCTGTACCTGCGAAGCGCGGGCGTAGTTAGTAAAAGGCTGATCTGGAAGAAGCATAGCCCTGTAGATTGCTCCGGACACAACTGGCTCGATCCAACGGTTGTACAAGTCGTCTTCGAGCTGCGTAGCTGTCATAGCTGGGCGCAGTGCAACTGTCGTTACTAACGTATAGACATCATCCGGAGTTGGCAAAAGACGAAGAACAAACTGGGAGTCTGTCCGGTCGACATAAAACGAACTAGGAATGCCAGAATCTACGGGTAAGTACCTAGGAAAACTTTCGGCCATGTCGCCGACAAGAGGAATGCCGTCAGCAGTTACGCCAAGAACACGGCTGATAATTAGTTGAGTAGACGGACTATCTAAGTCATATTCACCAATGTCAGCAACAGTAGAAATTGAATCGAGGTTCTGCCTGAGAACCTGCGATTTTTCACAAAACTCAATAGCGGATGTCAGCAACATCTGATCCACCACCGGCTCGGGACAACCGGGCAAGTGGGGCAGAATGCGCGAATAAAAAGCACTAAGAGCTTTCATGACGTACCTTACAGTTCGATCTGAGGCTCAGCGGGAACTTCGGTAATCTCAGGTTCAGGCGCTGCCTCAACGGATTCTACCAGTTCAGCAGATTTTTTGCGAGACTTTGATGTTGTTTTTGTTTCATCAACATTAGAGTGCAAATTAGCCAGATTCTGGCCTTCTTCTGTATACACCCAATCCTGCTCAACTAACCGAGCAAGAATAACAATTTGCCCGTCAACGGTAGCACGAGCTTTGTTTGCAAGAAACTCACCACCAAGGCGAGTCGTAAGGTCGATCACGTTCATAAAAATCTCCTATTAAAAAAGGGGCTCCGAAGAGCCCCTTTATTGTGCCACCGATTAGGCGCTGAGAACAGCACCCCAGTTTTCGTCACCTAAGCTGATGTAAGCACCAGACATGTTAGCGGCCAAAGCCTTAGCAGCATTAGCAGAACCGTTGTTGATTTTGCCGCCAGTATTGGGATACACGTTTAGTGCAACACCAGAACTATTAACAATATAAACAATTTCGCCAAGACCGTAGCCAGCAGGCAACTTAACACCGTCGCTGGCGTTGCCAGTTGTAATGTAGTTAATAGCAGAATTCAAGGCAGTAGCACCGGCTTGAGTTTGAGTAGTGCCAGCAGTAGCAGCTTCATAGCCGCCAACCGCACGACCGAATTGAGTCGAATAAGTCATTTTAAATCTCCAAAATAAAAGTTAAAAACGGGGGCCGAAGCCCCCAGTTTATTAGGTTGTACCGACTTGAGCAACAACCAAAGCCTCAGGCTTAACAGTCTTGCGACCGTACACAGCCAAACCGCGGACGATATCGCCGAAGTCTGTTTGATTACGCAAAGGTTCTGTCTTGTTCACGGTCATGGCGAAAGACATTGCTGCCTTGGTGCCAGCGACCATGACACGACGGGCTTTAGCGTCAGCCAAAGTAGCGCCAGTAGAGGGAGCAGTCAAACCAGCCACCAAAGCCTTACCTGCTGCGCCGCGTGGGAGCAAGTTAGACACGTAAACTGTGAAACGATCCAACATACCGATCTTGCCGCTACGGATGGTCGACTGAGCGTCGCCAGTGAAGTAGGCTTGAGCGATGTTAGATTGCATCAACAGGTGACGGTCGAAGGGGCTGATAATCAACCAACGGCCATCTTCAGGAACGTTCTGCTCGTCCAACACTGTGGACATACGCAGAATACCCTTGAGCACGTTCTCAGGAGTGGCTTGGTCGATAGGAGCTGTGTCTGTACCCAAGTTGTAGGCAGCAGAGATAACACCAGCACCAGAGCCTTCGTTAGCAGCAGCAGGGCCTTCAGTGACCATGTTGTTGAAGAAAACTTCGTTTTCAATAGAAATTTTCAACTGCTTGGCAGCGTCTTCTGTGAACATGTTCATCAAGTTCATGTCAGACTGGTATGACAAAACGTCGTTCACTTGAACGCCGAAGTACTTACCCTTGTTCACTTGCATATCTTGGAAGATAGGAGTGGGGACTTCGTAAGACAAGTTCTGGCCGACAGTGTAGTCAGAGATGCTGATTGAAGGAGCCAAACGGATACGGATGGTATCGCCTTGGTTCTTCAACTCGCCTTCGTAATCGGTGTTAGCGATTTCAGACAACATTGTGTTTTGGTAAAACTTGGCCAGCAATTTGCCAGACCACAGGGTGGGGATAAACGCACCAGAGTACGATGTGCTCGTATTAAACGGAGCTTGGACGGGATATACAGCAGCCATTTTGGCCTCCTAAAAAATAACAGGTTGGGTTTCAACGCTGTAACACGGATCACGCAACTACGCGACCTTCCATGTATGCAGCATCAATTTCAGCTTCAAGTTTCTTTGCCGCGTCGATTTGCCCTTTAGTTCCCAAGTCTGTTGCTCTACGAAACATCTTTTCAATGTCCGCGTTGCTGTAGACCTTGCCTTTTGGAGAGGCACTAGGGGCGCTTGTGGCACCACGATTTGGCTGAATTTGACGTTCAAGTTCGTCAGTTTTATCTGTTTTGCTCTCTACGGGGGCAATGCTCTGTTGGAACATCGTTACGTAGTGTGCAACTCCTTCGGCGTCGCCTCGGTTAAACGCTTGCTGCGCAACAGTAGATCGTGGCGCTCTGAGTAACGGATCAACTTCGTTTAGCCACGCGATCCACTTGGGATCGGCGTTAATTGCTTCAAAGTTTGGCACCATACGGTACAGACGTTGCTCAAAACTTGCTTCAGATACCTGAGTACCGGTCGTGTTCAACTGCTCGCGCAGCTGTTCATTCTCGACTCTCATGGCGTCTAATTCGCTACGAAACTCTGCTGCCACTTCGCGGGCAACCTTGCGTTGGACTTCAATTAAGTCCTCGCCAAATGCTTGAACATCAGCATCCGTAACCAACTTCTCAGCAACTGCAGGCTTCTTCGTCTCGACTGGCTTGGTTTCTACGGCTTTCTGGAGTTTTTCCAATTGGGCCTTAAATTCCCGCACGTCGGCGTGTAAGCGTGGCACTTCGGCGTCATATTTGCCTTTTAGGGCAATATAGCGACTCTGCCATGTTTCTTCAGCGATAGCTGGTTCTGTCGGTTCTGGCTTTGATTCAACAGGTACTTGCTGTTGCGCGGGAGGCTCAGGTGTCGAAGGTTCAGCTGGAGGATTGTCCTTAGATTGCGGCTCCGGGTCAGCGGGCGCTGGATTTTGACTCTCAGCTATTTGTTTTTCGATCTGTTCCAATTCACGTAATTGAGCTTCTACTTGCTTAGGCAATGCCATTTTAAATTTCCTTTAAAGCGCCAACTCTGCATTTCGGGCGTCGGGGTTACCGGTGTGCCGTCCAACATAATGGTTTGCTAGGACTACAAAATCGGGTTATTTAACCCGGTCGAAAATCTCGTGCGATTTTTCAACCGCCTCGAGAAAATCTGCTAAGACCTCAGCGCGACCTTGAAGTCGGTGTATTCGTACTGAATCTTCTGCAAGAATCAAGGAGTCTTTTGTCTCCTCAAGTTTCTTACGAAACAAATCCAATAGAGCACCGTGTTCTTCTAGCTTGCAACGATATAACGCTTGCACATGCTGTCGATCGGGCTTTTGGCCTATAAAAATCTTCATATGTTGATTTTATACCACTGCTTTTTTAAACAGTCAACAAAAGTTTTTAAATTCCGTTAGGACGTGGTGACATCATGTTACCTTCGCGTCCTCCTACTTGACTTCCATCAGGTAGTGTATTTTGGGGAGCAGGGCCTTGCGTCATACCGGGAGCGCCCGGCGCGCCGCCCTGAAGTTCGCCGGCAATTATTGCTAACTGTTCTTGGAGCTGCGCGTTTTGCTGCTGCAAAGTTTGCATCGCTGTCAGCGTAGGACGATCAGGAACAATGCGGTTTACGTTGCCGCTTAAGTTGCGAGCCTGCTCACGCAAGAGCTCTGCTGCACCGTCCATACCTACGATCTGCTGAGCCACTGGGCTGTTAAGCACCAGAGTCAGGAACTCGTTGCGACGGATAGCTTCGGCTTCCTTGACCACCAAACTGTTTGCGCCTTTGGCCACGGCCTTGACGTCGCCGATCAAGTCTGGGTCTTTGCTGTAACGCAAATTGTCTTGGTACAAACGCTCAATTGATGGGACGATGACAGAGCGGTCAATGTTGCTAATAACCTGCTTGATGCCCTTACCAGCGTTAGAAATTAACATGGACAAGCCAGATGATGTACGTCCTGCACCGGGTGTGTTCTCGCCAGTCATGTAACGAGGAATCATTGTGTCTTCATCAGCGCGTGCGGAGAACTTCTCAAACACTGCCATCAACTCATTGGCATTACTGTTGGGCTGATAAAACGTCAAAGGCTGAGAGCCATCGTTAAATTCAGAACTCTGGAACTGCCAGATTTTCCATGGGTGCATCTCAGTGATATCTTCGCCGGGTGGTAAGCGTGAAACGTTTACACCAACCTGTGGGCCTGAAGAAATACCCATGTTGTTTGCTAAAGCGCGGGCTGAAGCGTTCACCATGTTCTGGGAATCACGGCACAAGTCCGCAACGCCTTTACCAGCAACGGCTCCGGGCACTTTTTCGTACGAAGTAACGTAATATGGCTTGCGTCCCAGCGGATCATAGTTGAGCACAGCGCGAATGACTGTAGAGCCTACTAACCACACTTCGCATGGATAGTTTAGATCAGCATCAGGAATCTCTTTTGCAGACAAGCCCCAAGTGAGTAAGTCACTGCCCTTTACACTGTCCCACATCTGCAAAGCATCAATCAGATCAGTTGTAAAAATAGTCTGCGTAGTGTCTTTGCCTTCAGCGGTAGCCTGCGCGCTATCTGTCCACAACCATTCGTTCAGGTTGCCGGAATCAAAGTCTTTGAGCACGGCGCGGATCGCGTCGTCGTTGTATCCGGGCACACCCATCAGAGCCTGCAAGTCTTCACGCGTCATGCGGTGACGCTCAACAATAAATCCTTCCTGTACATCCGAGCACCATGGAGCCCAGTAGAACATGAATGGATCAACGCGCTCCCACTCGTTG
>Ga0209768_10000899_pt1 | contig 19285 bp, 17 predicted proteins | sample LauGreSBDMM110SD_3_FD_187564 | JGI IMG/M metagenome (GOLD analysis project Ga0209768, IMG submission 187564) | Freshwater lake microbial communities from Lake Michigan, USA - Sp13.BD.MM110.SD (SPAdes) (version 2) | ecosystem: Environmental > Aquatic > Freshwater > Lake | place: Lake Michigan... | reverse complement strand
CGCCCCGCTTTGATCCAGCCGTCCAAGAGGGCGTTGCTCTGGCGCGAGTAAATCGTGGTCAGGTCGCGGTCTACATGAATATTGACCGCCGTCACGCCGGCATCCAAGCCATAAAAGTGCGGGCAAAACACAATGGTGGGCGCCAGGCCGTCAAACTCATGCACCGCGCCGCACAAGCGCAAGCGCTGCATCAGCACGGCGCGCGGTCCGTGCCAGAGCCAACTGCGGTCCAGCCAGGTCTGGGCAAAATAAACAAAGCTCTGGCGCGCCAACAACCTGCGCTCAGCCGCACTGAGCGCCGGAAAACAAAGCGCCAGATTGGTCTGCACCACACGCCGGCGCGGCAGCACCACAGCGTAAAGAACATAGCCCAGGCAGACGCCCAGACGTCGCACCCAAGGCAGCGGCAAGGGCGCCAAGAGCCGCATAAAAACAATACCAGCATGCGTGCCCAGGCGGGTTAAAAGCTCTAGCGGCCCCATGCTCAAGTCGACTCCCCGCCATCGTTAGCAGGTGAATTGGCCGTGGCGGCCGGCGCACCCCTTGGTTTTTTGTAGCGCGCATAGGCCCACAGGTAGTGCCCGGGCTGGCTCAGTATCAGTGACTCGATGCACTGGTTGAGCAGCGTCACAGCCTGCAACAAGTCGGGCGGCGGGGTGGTGTTCAAGCCGGTCAGCGGCGGCAAAATCTCCATGTCATAACCTGCGCCGCTCGGCAAGCGCAACAAACGCACCGGCAACAAGGCGGCGCCGCTTTGCAGCGCCAAACGCGCTGCCAAAGTCATGGTGTAAGCGGGCTTACCGAAAAATGGCGCCCAGACACCCAGCCCCTCAGGCGGCACCTGATCGGTCAGAAGCGCCACAGCGGCATTGGCTTTGAGCGCTTTGTGCATTTGCCGGATGCCGCTCAGGCTGGCGGGAATCGCCACCATGCCGGGGCGTTGACGGCTGAGCTGCGTCAGCCGTGCCAGCCAGGGCTTGCGCGCAGGCCGGTAAATAGCAGTGACCGGGCCGTAGAGCTCGGCCAGCGCCTGTGGCGCCAACTCAAAACTACCGGCATGCGGCCCGAAAAAAATCACCCCGCGACCTGCGGCAAATGCCGCCTCCACATGGGCCTGACCCGTGACCCTGACATTGCCCAGACAGGACTGGCCGTGGGGACGCATCCAGAGTTTGGGCAGCTCAGCGACAAAACGACCGGCCTCGGCAATGGCCGGGCGGGCCTGCTCGAAAGTGACCCCGGCCTGAGCCACGTTAGAGCGGAAAGTGGCACGGTAACGCGGGCTGAGCGCCCAGACCGTCCAGCCCAAGGCTGCGCCCAGCGCATGCAGTGCGCGCAAGGGCCAGATTGAGAAAAATCGAAACAGCAAAAGCATCAGGCAATGGTGGTCGGCAAGCGGGTTACAGGCATCTGCCCGGGGCACACGTGGGCCTTCTTTGGGTAGTGGCCTAGTTTAAGTGGCCGAAACTGCCGCGCCCGGCATATAATTTGCCTGTCGCCGAGTTACAGAACAACTTGCAGGGCGACATTAAACATATCTGCTAAAGCGTTCGCCGAGGCATCCCAAGGCCGGCAACGCGCCGACTAACCTGATGGAGTGCATTGACATGGCGAACGATTTCCTTTTCACATCCGAGTCCGTATCCGAAGGCCACCCCGACAAGGTCGCCGATCAGATTTCTGACGCTATCCTGGACGCGATCTTCAAGCAAGACCCCAAGTCCCGCGTGGCCGCAGAAACCCTGTGCAACACCGGCCTGGTGGTGCTGGCCGGTGAGATCACCACCAATGCGCATGTCGATTACATCCAGGTGGCACGCGACACCATCAAGCGCATCGGCTACGACAACACCGAGTACGGCATTGACTACAAGGGCTGCGCGGTGCTGGTGGCTTATGACAAGCAGAGCAACGACATCGCCCAGGGCGTGAACCATGCGTCTGACGACCATCTCAACACAGGCGCCGGTGACCAGGGCCTGATGTTCGGCTACGCCTGCAGCGAGACCACCGAGCTCATGCCAGCGCCGATTTACTACGCACACCGTCTGGTCGAGCGTCAGGCGCAATTGCGCAAGGACGGCCGCCTGCCTTTCCTGCGCCCGGACGCCAAGAGCCAGGTGACCATGCGCTATGTCGACGGCAAGCCGCACAGCATCGACACCGTGGTGCTGTCCAGCCAGCACAGCCCCGAAATGAGTGACGGCACCAAGATGAAGCCGGCCTTCATCGAGGCGGTGATCGAAGAGATCATCAAGCCCGTACTGCCCAAGGAATGGCTCAAGGACACCAAGTACCTGGTCAACCCGACCGGCCGCTTTGTCACCGGCGGCCCGCAAGGTGACTGCGGCCTGACCGGCCGCAAGATCATTGTGGACACCTACGGTGGCGCCTGCCCGCACGGCGGCGGCGCGTTTTCCGGCAAGGACCCCACCAAGGTGGACCGCTCAGCCGCCTACGCTGCGCGTTATGTAGCCAAGAACATCGTTGCCGCTGGCCTGGCCAAGCAGTGCCAGATCCAGGTGGCTTACGCGATTGGCGTGGCCAAGCCGATGAACGTGACCATCTACACCGAAGGCACGGGCGTGATTCCTGACGAGCAGATCGCCGCACTGGTCAACGAGCACTTTGACCTGCGGCCCAAAGGCATCATCCAGATGCTGGACCTGCTGCGCCCGATCTACGAGAAGACCGCTGCCTACGGCCACTTCGGCCGCGATGAGCCCGAGTTCAGCTGGGAGCGCACCGACAAGGCGGCGATGTTGCGTCAGGCCGCAGGGATCAAGGGCTGAGGCTCTGGCTTGGCTGGACCGGGCGCAGTTGCATCGCTGCTGCTCCCGGGAAAGAACTCTGGTGGCCGTAGCGGTCCATGTCGATGGCAGTTTCTGACACCACCTCGTGGGAGCTGCGTGCGCTGGCCTGGGCGCTTACCGACTGGGCTTGCGACTGCATGTAAGCGCCCAGCCAGCGCGCTCTGGCCACTGCGGCTTCGCATTCGGGTACGCGGCGCTGCTCGTAGGCTTGCAAGGCCTGCGGAGTAGCGCCATGCTGCGCAATGGCGTCTGCCAGCGCCACAGCATCCTGCGCCGCCTTGGTCACACCCATGCCGATGTGCGGGCGGGCAACAAATGATGCGTCACCCATCAAAGCCACCCGGCCGAAGGCCACGCGCTCAGAGGACAGGTCATAAATGGGCTGCAAAAAAGGCTGCGCAGTTTTCTCGATCATCTCGGCAAACTGCGGCGCCAGCAGGGCGCGCGCTGCCTGGCGCATGTCGGCGACCTGGCGCCAGTCCACCTTGTTCGGTGAGATACCGCCCTGATGGCTCACGCCGTCTGCATCGGTGAGTAAGCGCGCCAGCACAGGCGCGGGGGCCGGCCGGTACCAGACAAAGTTGTAGGCGCGGTGCCCGACACGAACGTCATTGCCGGGACCGGCAACGGGGTAGCCGATGAGCTGCTCACCCAAAGGCAAACCAAAGCCGAAGGTCTCAAAAACTGTTTGTAGCGCGCGATCGGACAACACCGCTTCGTCGCACACGCCGCGCCAGGCCACATAACCCGCGTAGCACGGCTGCACCTGCGGCGCATATTGCTGGCGCACCACCGAACGGATGCCGTCGCTGGCCACTACCAGCTCCGCAGACCATGTTTGCGGCCCCTGCGGGCCCAGGCCGTGCACCACCGCAGCACTGCTTTGCTGCTCGATTTTTTGCACCGTAACTCCCTGCACATACAGCGAAGACGGCAAGAGCTGGTGCAGCAAGTCATAAAGGCGGCTCCAGGAGGTCAGCACCTGCGGCATGTCAATGCACACCTCGCTGCGACCCTGCGCGTCCAGCGCCACACGCTGGCGCACCTGCACGCCCAAGGCTTCGTCGACCTGAAGACCGGCCTGCCCCAAAGCCGCAAACAGCGCGTCGTGAGTGACGATGCCGGCACCCCGCCCGTCCATGGAGCCGCGGACTTTTTCAAGCACACAGACCTCGTGGCCCTGCCGGTGCAGAACGTTGGCAGCCAGCAAGCCGCCCAGCGAACCGCCGATAACAAGGATGCGCGCCATTCAGGCTGCTGCGTCGAGCGCCTGCTTTTCGGCAGCCGGGTAATTGAGCTCAACCACCACGCCGTTCGGGTCGTCGAGGAACAGCTGATGCAAGCCGATGGATGGCACGGTGCGCTGTCGCGGCGTGACGCCCCGGGCCTGCAGGTTCGCCAGCATGCCGGCCAGGTCATCGGCAAAAAAAGCAATGTGGTCCACCGCCCCGCTGCCCGTGAGCGCAGAAACGTCGCGATCACCCAGGTATTTTTTCAGGCCATCCGGGTCGTTCGGGTCCATGCCGATCACATGCACCACGGCGTTGGCGACGTCGGCATGGTCGCCACGGTAAAGCCACATACCGGGAAAAGGAAAAGCCGGGCGCGGCCCGACGCTCAAGCCGAGCAGGTCCACATAAAAGCGGCGCGTGCTCTCCATTTCGAGTGTGCGAATGGACAGGTGATTGATCGTCAGGGCCATAGGATTAGAAGCCCGGGAAGGACTTCCAAAGGTGCGAGATTGGTACGGTCGATGCAGAAATAACGCATGTCGCCACAGGCCTGCACAATACGCGTAACTTTAGAATTATTGATTTTCAGGCTTCAATTTTTAAAACCCAGTTTATCGGGCAGACTCTTTGAGTTCAATAAGCGTACCGCCCGTGGTTGTCGGATCTAGAAACACGATGGGGCGTCCCTCTGCGCCTATAGTCGGTACTCCAGAGCCCAGCCTCCGAGCGCCGTGGGGCTGAGCCTCTGAAAGATTCTCCACCACATAGCAGACATGGTGCAGTCCTCCTAGCGGTTGACGCGCCATGAAAGCCTGAATGGTGTGGTTCTCTAGTACCTCGCCTAAGGGCGATTCCGCCCCCAAAGGCGCCAACAGCTCGATACGTAAATTTTCCAAGGTAAAAATAGCTACCGCGATACCTTGATCGGGAAACGCGCGAATCTTTGGCTCAACTCCGAGAAGGGTACGATACATTGCGCTGGCTGACTCTAAATCGGCAACGGCTATACCAAGGTGATCCAAGCGGGCGTGACCACCCAATACAGCGGGCTCGGCGAGAGAAGCATGTGCAATGGGTAATGTCATCACAGCACCGCGATGGCTTCTAACTGCACGTTGGCTTCAGGTACTGGGCCGGGACCTTGCACACAAATGCACTCAAACGCCGGAAGCTGGGAGGTATCGAGCACCTTGCTCCGCACCTGTTCAAAAACCTCTAAGTCACGCAGCTCACCAACATAAAGAGTCAGCTTTACCAGACCGGCAAGCGTTGTACCGGCGAGGGCCAAGTTACCCTTGAGACATTGCAATGCTGCCATGCTTTGCGTCGCAGTGACTGCGTCGCGGCCCCGGAAATTAGCCACCGCTGCGCGAGACTCTGCGTCATCAAGGTCATCGGCACTCAAAACTAATTGACCCTGCTTTCCCAAACCCACTATGCCGGCACAAAAAACAAACTGACCGACATTGACCGCCCCAGGTCCTGCCTGCGGAGCGGGGACACTCCAACCGCTTGACTTGATAGGCAATTCGAAAGCAGGATCTACAGCTGTGAGTTCGATCTCAATGCGGCAACCGCGGTGACCAACCTCGTCCATTCCAATGACACACAAGGCAGGACCGTTTTCAGGGAAAAACTGCCGATGTACCCTGTGGAAAACTGCAAAGTCACGCAAATCTGAAAGGAAAACTGTGGACATAATCACGTCCTGTAGCCGGAGAGCGCCGCGAGCTAATAGTTCTTCGAGTTGCTTATAGATGAACCATGTCTGTGCAGCAATCGGTCCGTCGCGACTGTCAGGATGGCTGCGGCCTGTGGCAAGCTTACGACCTTCTACTGGCACATCGTCGAAACCCTGCACAACTGGTTTACCAAGTTCGGAGGTCTTGATGGCGATGAATCCTGCCGTAAATATTAGCGGACCCGACTGCACAGCCTGGGAGTAGTGCGAAGCCGACGGAAGCGCCACATGGTTCACATCGGCCAGAACCTTTCTTTCACCGAACTTGGGATTGGCCCCGGGTACTACGGCGATAGCATCTAGGCCGATCCATTGGGTACCTGGTCCAGGAATAGATTTCACGCCAAGGCCACTGGAAGGCGATGGTGATGGCTGCCAGTGGATCCGCACCCCTTCATAGCATGGAAAAAATCGCTTATCCTTTTGCCATATATGCTGACGCAAAATTTGCGAGTTATTGCTCCCCGCGGCAACAAGCACATCTTCTAGCGATGAATGTGCTTCCCAGGCTCCTTCGCTTGCTGCGCCTTCGTAACGGTCAACCAAGCCGAAGCCCTGTTGTTTGTCTCGTGCCGCCTTGGGGAGCGCGGCAAAGCCTTTACCCTGGAAACGTGCGCGTGTGCCCGAGGTGAAGACCAGACCCTCCGCAACCACAGCATCGGGGTACGGTGCAAAAGCTGTGGCTCCTTGACCAATCCTGATGTTTCTCTTGATACTTTTCATAGCTTTCTTTCAGTAGTTACGGTCAGGGGGGATAAGTGGAGGGTCTCAAAAAAGGGCCCAGAGGTTTTTTTCCACCGCCAGTTCGGCGGCTGGGCCGTCGAACACTACGGCCCCGCTGCGTAAGACGATGGCGCGCTGCACAATATCTAAAGCTAGCATCACGTTCTGTTCAACCAAAACGATGGCTACGCCGGCTTTCTTGTTCACGTCCACCAGACTATCTAGCACAGTTCGGGCTGCGACTGGTGAAAGGCCGGCGGTTGGCTCGTCGAGAAGGATGGCCCCAGGTTGCGTGATCAGGGCCATGCCCACGGCTAACATCTGCTGCTCACCGCCGCTCATCAAGCCCGCTTTCTGATGAAGGCGCTCACGCAGCCGGGGAAAAAGCTGGAAAACGGACTCAAGGGATCGTTCGCTGGAGCGGGTCGCAGCAATCTCCAAGCACTGCCCGACAGTGAGATTGGGGAAAACATTGCGTGTCTGGGGCACCATGCCGATTCCCAACTGCACGTTTCGGTGAACAGCGCCAGGTTCGATGCGCTTTCCTCGATAAAGCACCTCACCCTCGCAATCTGGAAGCGCACCGACCAGGCACTTGAGAAGTGTGCTTTTACCCGACCCGTTATGGCCGAAGATTCCCACGCGTTCGCCGATCTCGATACGCACGTTGACACCATACAATACAGACAAGTTGCCGTAGCGGGCATGAAGATTTGCAACGGAAAAAAGGGACTCGCTCACGTCAGCACCCCGACAAGCGGCAAGTCCTTGACGGGCTTAGTTCCAAAGTACAACTCGGTGAGCCGCGGGTCTTCGAGCAACTGATCCACGGGGCCGTCAGCCATTACCTTGCCGGCAAACATGAATACGCCGCGATGGCACAGTTCGCGAACGAACCCAACATTGTGCTCAACCAGGCATACCGCTGTACCTGCCGCAGCTTCCGCGCGTATCACCTCGCCGATGGTTTCATGGATGTGGCCCGCCACACCGGCCATGGGTTCATCGAGCAGCAGGCAAGGGCCGTTATTCATAAGCGCCCGGCCGATAGCCAGCAGCTTCTGCTGGCCAAATGACAGCTCGCTTGCGAACACCTCCGCCTTGTCCGTGAGATGTATGCGCTTGAGAATCTGCTCGGCACGGTCACCCTGAGTGGCGCGTGCCTGTAACAGTGCCCCTCGGCGGAAGATATTGTTGAATAGAGTAGCGCCGGGGTAATCGCGCGCGCCGATAAGAAGGTTGTCGAATACGCTTAGGCTGGTGAAGATGCGCGCATTCTGCCAAGTACGGGCCACGCCGGCGCGAGCTCTTGCGTGAGCCGGAAGGCGGTCAATGCGCTGCTCGTTTATGGAGATGGCGCCAGCGTCTGCCGACACGAAGCCGGTGATGAGGTTAAACACACTTGTCTTACCGGCGCCATTGGGTCCTATGAGCCCGACGATCTCACCTCCTCCAATCACCAGGTTGAGATGGTCGGCTACCACGATACCGCCAAACCTCTTGCAGAGGCCACTTATCTCAAGGGTAGGTCGGTTCAAGGCTTTACGCCCCCATTTACACGGCGCTCGGCGCGAGAGCCGTACCACGACGACACGCCTCCGCCGGCACGGGCGCCACCCAACAATCCCTGGGGCCGCAGATACATAAAGATCAAAACAAGTACAGAAAACATAACTCCCTGAGCCGGCGCCATGACTGAAATGGGCATGTCCAGGAAGCGTATGGCCTCGGGGAGCAATGTAATGAGGATTGCACCGAGTACGGGTCCCCATGTGGTGGCAGCGCCGCCGACAACAACCATGGTCAGCAGGGCTGTGGAGGCGAAAGTGCCGAACTGTTCAGGCGTCAGGTAAAGGAAATGGTGTGCGTAGAACCCGCCTACCACCCCCGCCATCCCGCAAGCCATCGCAAAAAGCATCACCTTGATAGCCATTGGACTACGGCCCAGGGACTCAAGTGCCTGTTCGTCATTGCGCATCGCCGTTACAGCACGGCCATAGGGGCCATGCATTAGCCACCGGACGATAGCGACGCAGGCAATGGCAAAAACGGCGATCGCAAATAAACCAAGTTGACCGCGTATAGGCCCTTCAAAGGCCGAGGGGATGCCGGTAAGGCCTCCAGCTGCGCCAGTAAACTCGACGTTCGTGATGATGTGCACCAAGGCCAACTGGAAGCCCAGACTGGTGATCACCATATAGTCACCAGATACCCGCAAAGCCGGCACCGAAAGTGCAAATGAGCTGATCATGGCGATAGCACCACCGGCCAATATGGCCAGCGGCACCGGCATGCCAAGGTCGCGAGCAAGTAGGCCAGAGGCATAGGCACCTAGCGCAAAAAAAATCGGGTGCGCGATGCTAACGAGCCCGCCGTAGCCTAGGACGAGGTTAAAGCTAACCGCCAAGACAACATTGATGAGAGCCATAGCCGCGAGAACGCTCAAATATTCGATCATGGTTGCGGTACCGAGGTCTGGGACACAGGTGCCGGTTCCACGGCAGCAAGGCGGCGCGGATTGCGCCGAACACCCTGAGGGAAAAGTAAGATACAGACGAAGATCAGTATATAAACGAGCATGATCTGCCAGCGCGAAGGAATCACCAAGATGCTGAAGGCCTGGAACAGACTCAGTGCAACCGCCGCGACGCCAGCGGCAAAGACCCGGCCGATGCCGGCGATGAGCGCGGCGATGACCGCAAAGATGAGGAACTGGTTCAGCGGTGACGAGGGCACGATCGCGGCCTTGGTCCCGATGAAGTAGGCGCCAGCCATCACAAGCAATGCGGCTAGCATCATCGAGTGCAGGTAGCATCTGGACACGTTAATGCCGTAGAGTGCGGCAAGTTCAGGGTTGTCGGCCACCGCAGTCATCTGCTTGCCGAACCGCGTGAAGGACATCAGTAGCCACAGCGCCAGCATCAGCACAGCTGTCGTCGCCAACGCCAGCAAGTCCCATTCGCTGATGGCCACTACACCGACCAGGTGAATAGGTGACATCACGCTAGATTGCAGCGCCCTGGCGTCCGTACCAACGAAAAGCTCGGCCAGCGACACAGCCAGTTGCGACACGACCATGGTGAAGATGAAGAACGTCAGGCTAGCCGAGCGCCGGTTGCGAAAGACGCGAAATCCGTACCACTCCAGCAGGGCGGCTAGAAAGACTGTCACGGCCAGAGACAAAGCCAAGCCAACCCAGGTAGGAAGGCCCGCCCCCTGCCATGCTGCGTACATGGAATAGTAAGCCGCTATAAAAAGCGCAGGCTGGGCGAAGTTCCAGACTTGGTTCACCTTGAGCACCAAGGCGAATGCAACCGCGAAAAGACAGTACGCGCTGGACATAGCCAGACCCGTCCAGAGCAGCTGTAGCAGTATCGGGGCGCTTAACATGTTGGCCCCGAGTTTTGTCTATTGGTGCGCATAGAGGGTCTGATGTGATTTATTACAGGTCGGACTTGTCGATCATCACAAATTTCCCGCCCTTGACCTGCCAGAAGTAGGTGGCCTTACTCACAGTGTGGTTCTCGAAAAAAGTCACGGGGCCAGACAGCGGCTGCTTGAAGGTCTTGATCGCAAGCAAGGCCTTGCGCATATTCTCGCCAGTAGCGGGCAACTTATTAGCCTCAACCCAGCGAAAGAGGTCTGCCACTATGTAAGCAGAGTCGTACCAATATTGGGTATACGGCAGCCCATTCGGGAGGCGCTTGTACTGATCCTGCCAGCGCTTGAGGTAGGGCACGAGCGCAGGGTTCTGATCAACACCCGGTGCCATGGATGTGACGATGATGCCTTCAGAAGCTGCACCAAGATCCTGAATCATCTTGGTGTTAAAGGCTGTCTGGAAACTGGTGACCTGCGTAGTGATTCCCAGCTGTCGCAGTTGCGAAACGATGGCGGGGAAATCGCTCACCACTGATTGAATGTGGATCACATCCGGATTGGTCGATCGAACCTTAAGCGCCAGGCCAGTAAAGTCCGTGCGGTTTTCCTCATAACTGTCGTAAAGCACTACTTCGCCACCAGACGCCTTGAAGGCGTCGCGAAAAACTTGGCTCCCCTCAATGCCGGTCTCGTGATTGACGTAGAGGACAGCTGCGCGCTTCTTTCCATGCTTTTTGATCAGGTAAGGTGGTAGCGCATTCATGTCAACATCGGCCAGCGGAAAGGTGGTGTAAACATAGTCGCCCATTTTTGCAATAGCCGGGCTGTTAGCACCAACAGATAGCAGCAGCACTTTTTCGCGGTTCACGATAGGCGCCACCGCCTTTACCACGTTGCTGAAGGCTGTGACTATGACAGGAACCTTGTCGACCTGGATGAATCTATTGGTAGTGGTGATCGCGATGTCCGGCTTGGCTTGGTTGTCGACGATGATCACTTCGAGTTTGCACCCATTAATTCCACCAGCCGCGTTAATATCTTCCACCGCCCACTTAATTGCTTGGACCTGATCGATACCAAACGTAGCTGAAGGCCCGGTCAGTGGATCCCCCACCCCAAACTTAAATGGCTTATTGCAAGCGGCCGAGGCACCGGCAGAAATCCCCAGTCCAGCGAGCGCTGCAAGGATACGCATGCTTGCTGGTAAGCGGGAGGCGCCCATGCTGCGCCTTGGAGCACGTGCACGCTGTAAAACTTCGGCAGACCTCGTCGCGAAACGCAACAAGGGAGTAAGTAAAGCGACAACTTTATTCATCAGTGGCTCCTGTCTGGTTTATGAATTTGAAACGGAAATCTACGGTTGCGTGGCGCAGTCAACTATGCGACCGGATGATCGGCAGCAAGAGGTAAGTTGCGTCCATATCGTTGGCTTCGGCATGAACTGATACAGACGCATCAAATATTTCCGGCGGACGGTCGCGCGGTTCGTCATGAAGGAAAGGCCCGCAGCCTTTCAATTCATTCTTGAAGTTGGAAAGGCGGGCGCCTGTCGAAGCGGCGAACTCGTAGTCACGCCCTCGCACCGTCAGGCATATGCGGTAGCCAGCCGGTACCACGATGCTTGTCGGAACGATCTCTAAGTCCAGAGTCTCGGCTTTACCCGGTATGAGCGGCTGCAGTTCATCGTGGGTGTGCAGAGGCCGGTAGGGTTCGCTCAAAACGGGGTCTAACTTACGATGCGAAGCCCGAAGCCAGCCCTGCGCAATGGGTGTGTGCGGGTCAATGGCACCCTGGAACGTTACCTCGCGCATGTCTTCGGTGAATACCCGCAGAACCACGAAGATATCGGCATCGGTGGTGCTTGAGGCAACCTTCAAACGACACGCAGCGGGCCCGGTTATCTCAATTTCCTCTTTTAGTGGCGAAGTGAAAAACGACACCCCATTGCCCATTGTTGCGTAACTCACTTCGCTGCTAACAGCCGGTGGATGATCCCGTAACGCACCCTCTTCCGGGTGGATATAAAGCTTAGTCCAGCGCGTTCTTGCCAGCGGCCACTCGGCTTCCATTCGCTCGACGAATCGGTCCGTATGCCGCACTTGCAGTTGCACCGCAGGCCTCTTGTCCCAACCATTGCGCTCGCCCTTTAAAAAATGGGCGAAGAATTGCTTCTGCAAGGCAATTCCATAGTCTGTGTAGAAATGTGTCCAGTGCTCAAGACCATGCACCTCCAGCCACTTTTGCGGAGAGGCCGAGCGCACGAAGCCCTCGAAATTGCCCCGCGTGTGAAGGCCCTGCCCGCCCCAGTTGGCGGCCGAAAGCAATGGCACAGTGATCTTGTCCCATACTGGCGACCGTTCCTTGTGCCAGTCGTCCAGCAAGGGGTGCGCAAGTATCTCGTCGCCAAAGTGGCTGCGATTGCGCGCCAATTCCTCGTCGGACAGCGTTTCAGGTCCGCAGACTGTGTCGCCGTGCACACGGCTACGCGGGCCGCGCAGGCCCAACCCGTTTTGCACCGACTTTACCTGCACGTCATACCAATTTGTCCAAAAGGTGCTCAGCATGCCGCCATGGTGGGTGGAGTCCCTGTACCAGTCTGAAGCGCCCTCCCAAATACACATGGCTGCCAGATGGCGCGGCTGCCGAGACGCCACAAGCCACTGATTCATACCGAAGTAGGACACACCGCTAAGGCCTACCTTGCCGCTGCTCCAAGGCTGAACACCCGCCCATTCGATACAGTTATGGAAATCCTGCGTCTCGCGCGGCGAAAAGTGGTCTACAAAGCCAGGCGAACGGCCGCAACCGCGTGAGTCAACGCGAACCACCACATAGCCATCAGGCACCCACTTTTCAGGGTCGACCACTTCCCAATTCTGGTACTTGTTGGTCGAACCGTGGGGGACGTCGGGGTGACCGATTACCATGCGCTGCCATGCGCTGGGATAGCCCTCTTGAAAGGCAAGACCCTTGGCATAGGGGCCGTAGCTCAGCAATACGGGGTAACGCCCTTCAGTCAAGGGCCGAAAGACGTCGGCCCTTAGCACCGATCCGTCATCAGCCTCTATTTTGACATCCCAATCTATGAGCATCCCATCTACACAGACGGGAGCCATCCCCGAATTCATACTTTGGCTTTGCGTGGCAAAACAGGCGCGTCCGCGTAGGCTTTACCACCGGGGACCCGAATGCCCTGAAGTCCGTGGGATGCATCTTTGCAGGTGAAGAACACGCAGTCAGCTTCGGCGGTGGCACCGCCCTGGTGGATTTCCTCAGCAGGAATATAGATCAGCCCCTGCGGAGCAACTACATGCGCCTTGCCTTTGATGCGAATTTCGAATTTTCCCTCTATGACATAGATCCACTGCTCGTTAGGATGGTTGTGCGGATCGCCCATCTTCCCAGCAGGCGCGCGCATAAGTCCGACGATCATGCGGTCGCCTTCCACGACTCCGCCGAACACTGGCGAATAATCGGGCCCCCCCTGAATTAGGTCAATATCGCCAAAATTGAAAACATGGTCGTCCGGGCCAGCGCGGGTTGCACCAGGGGTACGGGCCTCTGGTGCAGAGGGTTTTTTGATAGTTTCTACGCGGCTCATTTGACTTCCTTTGAGAGGTTTATTTTATCGGCAGTCAAACTGTAGGGAACTTGGACCGAAAAGTATAATTATTTAAATTTCTACTTAACAGTATTAAATATAATGTCTCCAAAAGTATGCGTGGAGAGCACTCTCTTGATGAATTTTTATTTTCTCCGTACAACGTGTAAAAATCAACCTGGGCAATTCTTGCCCTGCTAGACGATGGCATTTGCTCCCAAATCTTCGTTCTGGGGTGAGGATTTCAGGGGCAAGCTCAGCTCTCGCTTTTGCGGGGTTATTCATAGCTTCACTGACTCACGGTGGCAAGATAAAATTTACTAAAATATTCTTTTCAATAAATATTTTATCTTTAAGTTTACATTTTAAAAAACTCTAAGGGTAAATACTGTTTGTATTTAGTACTTAAAATAACGATATTAATCTACAAAAAAATTTAAAAGTATTTTATTAAAATGTACTTTGTATTAATTGGATGAACTTTTAAACCTCACCTCCCGCTGCAGCGGGGACCCTGCAGACTTTCATAAAGTAAATCTTTTCAAGGCGCACGATGATTTTCATAGAGTGTTTGAAATGCCTTTCCGTCATTCCGCACCTACATAGGAGACACCTTGTCGTCATCACCTAACAGATCGTTCCCAGCCAATCTCGTCAAATTCGTCTCGCTAGTGCTCGGCTGCGCTGCGATGGCGGCACTGCCTGAGGCCCACGCGCAAGGCTTTCCCAATAAAGTGGTGCGCATCGTCATCCCTTTCGCCCCCGGCGGCAGCGCCGACGCCAGTGCGCGCATCATTAACGACAAGCTCTCGGCCCTTTGGGGCCAACCGGTGATCGTCGAATTCAAGCCCGGTGCCAACACCGTTATCGGCTCCAACTTTGTTGCTAAGAGCGCGCCCGATGGGTACACCCTGTTGCTGACCTCAACCGCCCATGTGGTCAACCCTAGCCTGTATGCCAAGCTGCCCTACGACTCGGTCAATGATCTGGCGGCAGTGTCCATAGTCTCGGCCACGCCGTTTGCGCTGGTCGCGGCCAATACCCTGCCGGTCAAATCGGTCAAAGACGTGATTGCGCTTCTGCGTGCCAAGCCCGGCTCACTGTCATTCGGCACCTCCGATTCGAGTTCTCTGTTTGCCGGTCATTTATTCAACATGATGGCCAAGACCGAATTTCAAAGCGTGCCGTACAAGGGCGCTGCGCCTTTGATGACCGATCTCGGAGGGGGCCATGTGCCACTCGGATTTGCGTCGGTCAGTTCGGTGCAGGGCCAGGTGCGCGCCAACCGCGTGCGGTTGCTCGGCGTCGGCTCCCTCACACCCTCGGTCTTGTTCCCCGATGCGCCGCCAATTGCCAACGACTTGCCGGGCTTCGAAGCGATCATCTGGTTTGGCCTGTTTGTGCCGCGTGACACACCCAAGGACATCATCGCCAAAATTCACCGCGACCTTGCCACCGTTCTTAAGGATACAGATGTGCAAAAACGCATCATCGGCCTGGGCGCAGAACCGGGGTCGGCCAGCACTGAAGAGTTTGAAGCGCGCATCAAAACTGAAATGGCGTTGTGGGCCACCGTGGCCAAAGCGGCGGGTATCAAACCAGAATAGCCCCTCGCCAAATCGGTAAGCAGCGCGAGCGAAGCGTGTGATGGCCGCAGTGCTGTTCACGGCAACCTCAAGCGGCACAACCTTAGACGCTACTCAATTCCGGGGGGACGTCAATCTCCACTACCCCCTGCTTTTAGACCTTTTATAGTCAAGGAAAAAACGATGACCGACCCCAAAATCTACAAAGACATCTTGTTTGAGGTGAAAGAACAAGTGGCCTACATCACCATCAACCGTCCGCGCGTACTCAATGCCTTTCGAGAGCAAACGCTGGACGAAATGATTTACGCCGTGCAGTCCACTCGTGAAGATCCGTCTATTGCCTGCATTGTTTTTGCTGGTGCCGGTGACAAGGCTTTTTCGGCGGGCGGTGATTTTTATGCGATGAAACGTCTGAATTTCACGAATGGGTCCATGTGGAACGATCGGATGCAAGGACTTGCGATGGCCATACGCGGGGTGACTATTCCTGTGATCGCCAAGATCAACGGATGGTGCATGGGTGGTGGCCATGAACTTGCACTGTGGTGCGATCTTGTCATTGCGTCAGATGACTCAGTCTTGGGTCAAAGCGGTGCAAAGGTAGGTGCCTGTCCGACGGTTGGTGCCACGCAGTATTTGCCACGCATCATTGGTGAGCGCTTGGCGCGCGAGATGATATTTTTAGCCCGTCGCTTCACCGCAGCTGAGGCAGTGGACATTGGGTTGATAAATAAATGTGTGCCCAAGAAAGACTTGGACGCGGAAACATTGGCTTGGTGCGAGAACATCAAGTCCAACAGCTCACAAACGATCCGTATGACCAAAAAGAGCCTGAACTACGAGTCAGACCAGATGTACGCATCATGGCAGCACGGTATGGAGCTGTTGGCCCACGTCTGGGGGTCAGAAGAATGCTTAGAAGGCATGAACGCATTCCTAGAGGGTCGTAAGCCTGACTTCCAGAAGTTCCGTATGAAGAACAAAGCCGAGCTCGTAAGTTACCTTGATGGCCTCGAGAAGCACCTGAACGCGCCGCCTGACATGCGCGATTTCCCTGCAGAGTAAGCCATGAGCGCCAACGCAGGCGCCCTAGCGGGCATTCGTGTACTTGACTTGAGCCGGGTGCTGGCCGGACCTTGGTGCGGAATGCTGCTGGGCGATATGGGGGCTGATGTGATCAAGGTCGAAGCGCCTAACGGGGGCGACGACACGCGCGCTTGGGGCCCCCCCTTCATAGGCGACCAGTCAGCTTATTACTTAGGCTGCAATCGCAATAAGCGCGGCATAGCCATCGACTTTTCGCATGTTGAAGGCAAGCTTTTGCTCCAGAAACTGGTTCAAAAATCCGATGTAGTGATTGACAACTTCAAGGCTGGAACGATGGCCCGCTGGGGCTTTGACGATGCTTGGTATCAGACTCATGCACCACAGGTAGTGCGTTGCTCCATCACCGGCTATGGCACTTTTGGCCCCAAGGCAGAACTGCCCGGTTACGACTTTGTGCTGCAGGCCGAGTCGGGTTTGATGAGCATTACAGGCGTTGCCGATGGAGCACCCGTCAAACATGGCATAGCCATGGTCGATGCTGCCTCAGGCATGATGGCGGCCAACGCAATTCAGGCTGGTCTGATTGCTCGTTTTCGGACCGGTCTAGGCCAACGGGTTGAGGTTTGCCTGCATGACACAGCACTCGCCATGCTCGTCAACGTCGGTAACAGCCACTTGGCCACCGGCAAGGACGCCAGCCGATATGGGAATGGTCATCCGACTATCGTGCCTTACACCACCTTTGCCACACAAGACGGCCTTATCGCCATTGCCGTGGGCAATGACTCACAGTTTGCCAAACTGGCCGACCTTTTGGGACAGACCGCTTGGATTGAGGACGTGCGCTTTTACAGCAACCCAGCGCGAATCGCACACCGAGGCCTCATCGAAACCTTGATCGCAGAGCAAACCTTGCACTGGCATTGCGACGAACTTATCCTAGCGTTGCGCTGCAAGGGCGTTCCCACAGGGCGCGTAAATACTGTGGCGCAGGCCTTAGCAGATGAACATGCTCGAGTGCGTGGAATGGTGGCCCAAATAGCCCAGGCCGGCATGGAATTCAAAACACTTGGCATTCCCTTACGGCTAGAGGGTACGCCGGCTGGTATTCGGCTTGCGCCGCCGCGCTTGGGTCAGCATACGCGTGAAGTGCTTCAGGACGACTTACAACTTTCTGACCACGAGATTGCAGAACTTTACGCACTCGGCGTAGTTGCTGGCTAGGCAGATCGCAGTGCACTCAACGCTAGTCTATTAAATCCAGAAGGGAATCCAGTGCTGCAAACATTGAGCCATGTCTCCATCGTTGTGCCTGACTTAGAGCTCGCCGTGAGCCGCCTTAAATCAGTATATGGTTTGAATGCCGGACGGCGTCAGGTGAATGAAGCACAAGGAGTGGCCTTGGTTTATGTTGCCTTGGCCAATGTGAAGTTGGAGCTGATGCAACCTATGCACACTGACGGACCGCTGGCCCGCTTTTTAGAAAAAAATCCGAAGGGTGGGCTCCACCATATTTCGTTCGATGTCGAATCACTCGATACCCTTTTGCAAACACTAGCGTCCACCGGAGTGCAGCCTGTGAGTGCGCCAGGTGCGGTAAACGTGCGTGGCGACCCCATCGCTTTTTTGCACCCTAAAGATTTTCTGGGCGTACTAGTCGAATTGGAGCAGCACAACAACGACGGCGCTGTATCAGTAAAGTTGGATGCGCTTTTCTGATTAGATCGATAACCAGAGCGATGGCTATTCGAGACGATGTCCATCCAGCTTCCTTTAGGGGAGATCGCCAGACCTGGTGCGGAGGTATTTCCGATCGTGGTCGGCGTCAAGCTGGCATTCACTAGCCTGGCGGCGATGTGGCAGGGTTGACAGAACCTCTTCGCCCTACTAACGTGGACGTGGCATTGGTTCGGGGCTTAAGTGGAGCGATTTCAGTATCCGGTCGTTGGCCGCAACCGCCTCGCTACGCAGCAATTCGGCGAAGGCTTCGGCAGCACGCGACATAGGTTGGCATTGCGGCTCGATAAGATCCATGTCAAACCACAGTGGCGGAACTAGCGGGTGCATAGTGATTTCCGACCACACAGCTCCATCAGAAAGAGTAAGTATTGGCAGTACCGCCTTCCAATCGCTTTTTGAAACAATATTCATGGTGGCAAAGACCACATCGAGCTCCATCTGCCGCCACACACTGACCGAATTCACCGCGAGATGCCGATCAAGCGCCTCGCGTCGCGCGTTATGTTGACTCGGTACGATGAGTTGAAGTTTCGCAATGCTAGCCAAATCAATAGGCGAGAGAGGCTCTCGTAAATCAGACTTCGCAGTAATAAGCACTTCTTCAGTCCGTAGGAAGAAACTACGTTGGACGCCGGACTGCTCCAGTTCCGTAGGGACGACGGCGAAATCCAATTCTCCAGATTGAACCAGTTCGGCCAATAGGCGGCTTTGCGTTTCTATAACGGAAATGCGCACATTGGGATGCTGCTGTGAAAAGTGCATCAGAGTAGGTGTGAGGGCACTTCGAGTGGTGGTGGCCATTAAGCCAACCTTAACCTCACCACTGAGTTCGCCGCCGAAATCTCTAAGTTCACGTGCGCTCAGCTCATATCGTCTTAGCAGTTCGACGCAGTGGCGATAGTAGCTGTCGGCTGCCGGTGTTGGTCTTAGACCATCTGCATCCCGTATAAAGAGGTTTGTACTGAAACCCGCTTCGAGCTTCTTAATGTGTTGCGACACACCCGATTGGGTGGCGCGCTCCCTCTTCGCAGCGCGGGTGAATGAGCGTTCTTCATACGTCGCGACAAACAGGACAATATCTCGCAGGCTCGCATGAAGGGGACTGGACATATCTAATATTAGCCCGAATTTCCGATTGTTATCAAATGTGCAAGTTTGAAATCGGGATCGTCGAGTAGTCTGGCGCAGACCCGGTAAGGGAGCTCTCAAAACGCCTTGGATATAGATCTTCAACAGGAATGTCATGGTATCTCTGGTGCAAGTAGCTGCCGAAAGCTCAAGAACGTTCCCTCCGGCCCCTGGCCGCCAAGAACTTCCCAATAGCCAATTTGTCAGAATTTGGGTCAATCCCAGTTGCTGGACCTGCTGCGCCCGATCTACGAGAAGACCGCAGCTTACGGCCACTTCGGCCGCGATGA
>Ga0209768_10000897_pt1 | contig 19315 bp, 18 predicted proteins | sample LauGreSBDMM110SD_3_FD_187564 | JGI IMG/M metagenome (GOLD analysis project Ga0209768, IMG submission 187564) | Freshwater lake microbial communities from Lake Michigan, USA - Sp13.BD.MM110.SD (SPAdes) (version 2) | ecosystem: Environmental > Aquatic > Freshwater > Lake | place: Lake Michigan... | reverse complement strand
CAGAATCTGTGTACACCCTCAACGGCAATATTCTTTTTTACTAAACTATCCACTTCACTTCAAAGCGAGACTGACTTATGGCAACCAATATTGATCAATCCAACAATCTGGTGATTGGCAACGGCGTCACTTTCAAAGGCACGCTCAACGTGCCCAAGAAAGCCACTATTTACGGCACCGTTGATGGTGAGTTGACAGCGGAAGAAATCTTTATTGGACAGTCCGGAAAAATCACTGGCAAAGTCACTGCCCGCGCCATTGAAGTTGAAGGTGAAATGCACCAAGTCATTCACTGCCGTGACCATTTGCATATTCGCGCTACTGGCAAAGTCTCGGGCAAACTCGAATATTCGCAAATTCAAATTGAACGCGGCGGCGAGTTCCGTGGCGAAATGCAGCAAGTCGGTGCACCGCCCGTGTACCCCGCTGGCAGCAACCCCGCACCTGCCAAGCCCGCCATGGCCGTACCTGCTGTCACCGCCGCACCTGCTGCTGGCGGCAACAACGCTAATTGAGGTCCTGCATTTAAGCCAAGATCGGCTTATTTGTAGGGGTTTTCGCAAACCGCTTGGGGAGCTTGCCGCATGCATCGGCAGGTAAAGCCAAAGCTTTTCAAGTTCTTTTTTTCAATGCCTCTCACAGAGGCATTTCTTTTTTGGTCTGCCGGTACATAAACCTTGGGGTCAAAACTGTGCTGAATTTTTTTACCGTCTTTCATTTCAAAACTCGCGCCCACACAGTAGATGGGGCCGCTTAAGCGGTTGCCAACTTCAAACATCATTAACTGCGGGTCGTCGCTGGACCAGCCCGATTGAATGCTGACTTGTTTGAGCTCATTGGGCGACAACTCGAAGCCGCGCAGCTGCTCTTTAGCGCTCCATCCACTCATGGCCCACACCGATCCTGCGCCCATGAACAGGCAAATAGCTACCCAACTTTTCATAGCAAGGGCAGTATGTCTTTCAAAGTGTTGCCGCTGTAGGTGGGGCGTGGTCCCAGTGTTTCAAACGGCAGGCCTTGGCGGTTGACCCAAAAACTTTTAAATCCAAACCATGTCGCGCCCAGCGCATCCCAGCTGTTGCTCGACACAAACAGCACCTCTCTGACATCGATGGGGTAGTGGTGGGTCACCAAGCCGTAACTTTGTGGTGAGGTTTTAAATTGACGCACCTCATCGACTGATAAAACCTTGTCGATCAAACCGGTCATGCCGGCGCTGCTGACCGCCTTGGCCAGCATGTCTGGGCTGCCATTGGACAAAATAGCGCAGCGCATGCCAATCGCTTTAAGGTGTTGCAAGACGTCCCAGTTTTCTTCAAACGGACTGAGTTGGGCATATTGGTCCATCAATTGTTTTTGTTTGACCGGTGTGAGCTCCAAGCTCAGTTTTTGGCAAGCGTATTGCAAGCCCAAGCGTGTGAGGTCCCAAAAAGATTGGTAGTGCCGGCTGCCCAAGGGGTTCAGCGGATCGCTTAAAGATACCAAGCGGCTGTATTCGATTTGTTTGTCACGCCAAAGCACTGAAAGGGCGCTGCCTTGACCTGGAAACAAGGTTTCTGCCATGGCGCTTATTGAGTAGACATCAAACAAGGTGCCGTAAGCGTCAAAAACCACCAAACGAATCATGGCTTGCTCCTGTTCATATCAGCTTATGGGGCGAACGTCTTTGCCCTGTTTTTTGTTAAGGGTGCCATCGTATACTTATTTTATGAAAATCCTCATTCTCAACGGCCCTAACCTCAACTTGTTGGGTACGCGTGAGCCAGAGCAATACGGTCACACCAGTTTGGCTGATGTAGAGGCTTTGTGCCGCGCTACTGCAGCTCCTTTGGGCTTAGAAGTGGACTTTGTGCAAAGCAACCATGAAGGCGAATTGATAGACCATATTCACGCCTATGGTCAAATGTGTCAACAAGGCAATGCGGTTGGCGCTGTTTTTAATCCCGGTGCGTTCACCCATACCTCGGTGGCCTTGCATGACGCCATCAAAGGCACGGGTTTGCCGGTGGTCGAAACCCACATCAGCAATGTTTTTGCGCGTGAGGCTTTTCGCCATCACTCGTATGTGTCCCCAGTGGCGGTGGGCGTCATCGCCGGTTTGGGTATTCAAGGCTATGCATTGGCCATACAAGCGCTGGCGCATCGCGCTTCCTGATGAGAGAAAAAGAATGAATATTCCTGTGCTTTGTGTCGTGGCTGCTGGTGTCATGCCTTTATTGGGTGCGGCTTCGGCTAAATGGGGCTTCAGAGGCTTTGATAACCATAATCCTCGCCAATGGTTAGCCGAGCAAACCGGTGCGCGAGCCCGTGCCAATGCGGCGCAGCACAACAGCTTTGAGGCGTTTCCTTTTTTTGCTGCTGCCGTTTTACTGGCTTTGCATTTCCAAGTTGATGCGGCCTTGCTCGACATCCTGTGCTTGGTATTTGTTGCTGCCAGAGTTTTGTTTTTTCTGGCTTATCTGATGGACTGGGCCAATTTACGTACCCTTTTCTGGGGCGTTGGCTACGGCGTGTGTATCGCTATTTACCTACAGATGCTGTAAGCCCCTCAAGGGCTGTCGATTTATCAATAAACAACGTTACAGGTCAACGTAAAACAGTTGTCATCTTTTCATGCCGCAGCCACGTTTAAAGCATGTCATTTGCTCTTCATCAAGGTTATTTATGAAAAAGCCACTTTTTAGCGCAGCTTTAAGTCTTTTATTGCTCGCCCCTGGCCTGTCTATGGCGGGCGGCGATGCTTGGAGGGGCCATTCATCCCACGGCTACTCTGGCCAGTACCGTGTTCAGGGTGGCCATGGTGGCCATGGTGGCTATGGCGGCTTTGGCGGCGGCCATGCCTACGGTCACGATCACCGTCATGGCCACGGCGAAAGGGGTAGAGCATGGGTGCCTTGGGCTTCAGTTGCTATCGTCGGCTCTGGCTTGTATTGGGCCAATCAAGCCTATAGCCAGCCGTCTGTCACTGTGATTTCACCACCGCCACCGGTTATCTTAGAGGCGCCCAGAGTCGCTTATTTTTGCCAAACTTCAAGGCAGTACTACCCGAATGTGGCTACCTGCAATATGCCTTGGCAGTTGGTGTCTTATTGAGTTCAAAGCACTTGCGTGGTTTTTTGCCCTTGACGCGCAGAGTGCCTGACCAAGCCGCCCAAGGTTTCTATCTCGACAGTCGCTCGTCTGCCTTGGTAGACCTTGTTTTTAAGCCATGACAACTCTTCTTGCAAGGCTTTTTCTCCGCCAAGTTGGCGGTGCCAGCATTTAATTTCGGGCGCCCATCGGTAAGCCCTGGCCTTGAGAAAATCTTTAGAGTCAAAGGGTGCGCCGGTGGCATACAAACGCACCTGCGATTGGTTCAATGACTCCAGAAGGCTTAACAAGGCAGGTTGTTGACTTTGCGGCAAGACAGCGTTGAGCAACTCCAAAAGCGCCCAGCAATCGGTTTCAGCTCTATGGGCTTCATAAAAAATGCCCTGTGTTTGCAACAAATATTCCAATTTGGCAGAACCCACGCCCTCGCTTTTCCAGTCTATGTCTTTGATGCTGCAAACCCATTGCTTGTTCTCAAAAACAGGCCAGCGGTTTTCAACAAAAGGTCGATCAAAGGCGGCGTTGTGCGCAATGATGACACTGGCATCTGCCAAAATTTTTTCAACCTCTCGGTCATTGATGCGTTTGCCGCTCACCATCTCATCGGTGATGTGGTGAATTTGAGTGGTTTCGGGCGGGATGGGTCGACCTGGGTCTTCAAGTTCATCAAACACTTGCAACACACGGTGAACCGTTCCAGCCACCGGATCGAACTCGAAAGCAATCATGCCCAGTTCAATCACTTGGTCATCTTGCGCGCTCAAACCGGTGGTTTCGGTGTCGAGCACCACCGCTTTTTGCAGCGCTTGACCCGGGACTGTGGGCAGAAAACTGTGTCGAGGAATAAGGCGACGCAAAACCCGGTAATCGGGATGTTGGGCCAAGGAATCAGCCAGAGTTGCAATGTCTTGTGAAGAAAGTTCAGAGAGGTTCATAAAGTGGTGAAGGTTGTGGGCAATGGCTTTGGGTGCCAGCAAAGCAAGTTTAAGGGCCAGGCTAAGCCCTGTTTCGTAAACCTTGGGCTACTTCTTTCACCAGTGCAGGCCCTTGGTAAATCAAGCCTGTGTAAATTTGAACTGCATTGGCACCCGCTTGAATTTTGTCAATCGCATCTTGTGCGCTGAGGATGCCACCCACTCCAATAAGCGCAAAGTCCGCGCCCATGGCGCGGCGCAAAGCCGTAATCACGCGGTTGCTTGCTTGCTTGAGGGGCGCGCCCGACAAACCACCTGTCTCCTGTGCATGGGGCATATTTTTTACAGCTTCGCGAGACAGGGTGGTGTTGGTGGCAATCACGCCCCAAGCTTGGTCTTTGGTCTGTCCATTGACCATGCAGTGGGTTTTTAAGGTGGCGCACAGTTGCTCGAGTTGCAAGTCATCCAAGTCGGGGGCAACTTTGATAAAAACAGGGACATGTTTTTGGTGCGTGTGTGCCAGTTGTGCGCGTGCCTCATCAAGCAAACTCAGCAAGCCAGACAAGGCGGCATCGCTTTGCAGGCTGCGTAAATTTTGCGTATTGGGACTGGAAATGTTCACAGTCACATAGTCGGCATAGGGGTAGACGGCGTGCAAGCAGGTGAGGTAATCGTCGGCAGCACGCTCTATGGGAGTAACTGCATTTTTGCCAATATTGAGTCCCAGCAACATCGGACGCACAGCACCATTGCGAAAGCGTGCGAGCTGCACATGGCGTATAAAACTCTCTAGACCATGGTTGTTGAACCCGAGTCGGTTAATCAAGGCCTGTGCCGCAGATAAGCGAAACATGCGCGGCTTGGGGTTGCCTGACTGCGCTAAGGGTGTGACAGTGCCCACCTCGACAAAACCAAAGCCCATGGCTGCAAATGCGTCTATGCAGTGTGCGTTTTTATCTAAGCCGGCAGCCAAGCCAATGCGGTTGGGGAACTTTAAGCCGGCCATCTCTACAGGGTCTTCAATGCGCGACTGCTGATACAAATACTTCAATGGGTTGTGCTGGGTGGCCGCCAACAGGGCCAAGGTGGCATCGTGAGCCGCTTCAGCGTCTAATTGAAACAGCAGCGGTCTAAGCAAGGCGTAGGGCAGCAAGGACATGGATAATTGGCATTCTGATTTAAAAAAGGAATTGTCACCGATGAGCCAACTCTCCAGCCAAGACGCCCTCAAAGCACAAGTTGCCCAAGCCGCTTTGGCTTATGTGCCGGCCCACACTTGGATAGGTGTGGGCACGGGTTCAACAGTCAATTTTTTCATTGATGCGCTGGCCCAAAGCGCGATTCCCATTCTTGGCGCGGTCTCCAGTTCGTTGGCCTCTACCCAGCGCATGCAAAGTTTGGGCATCAAGGTGGTTGATTTGTCACAAATCGAGACTTTGGCGGTCTACATCGATGGCGCAGACGAGATTGATGGCCAAGGCTGCATGCTCAAAGGTGGCGGTGCTGCGCTCACGCGAGAAAAAATAGTGGCGGCCCAAGCCCAGCAGTTTGTGTGCATCGTGGACCAAAGCAAGCGGGTTGATGTCTTGGGCGCCTTTGCCTTGCCCGTGGAAGTTATTCCGATGGCGGTGCCTCAAATGATTCGCGAGTTCGCCCATATCGGTGGACAAGCTGTTTTGCGCATGCGCGAGGGGCAGGTGCTGGTCACCGATAACGGACAGCATATTTTGGATGTGCATGGCTTGAAGCTCGCAGACCCTTTGGCGCAAGAGGCGCGCATCAGCCAATGGCCAGGCGTGGTGACTGTAGGCATTTTTGCGTTTCAAAAAGCCGATATTTGTTTGCTTGCCACCCCGCAAGGGGTGCAAACACTGCGCTACTGACTGGCCATGCCTTGATGGCGCATCAAAGCGTCTAAAGAGGGCTCGCGTCCACGGAAGGCTTTAAAGGAACTCATGGCGGGGCGACTGCCACCGCGCTCCAAAATGCTTTGTCTGTAGCGTCGGCCGGTATCGACCGAGGGAGTGCCATCGGGTGCAGCGGTTTCTTCAAAAGCAGCGTAAGCATCAGCACTTAAAACCTCTGCCCATTTGTAGCTGTAGTAACCGGCAGCGTAACCCCCCGCGAACACATGGCTGAAGGAGTGAGGCATGCGGTTCCATGAAGGCGGGTGCAACACCGCCACTTCATCACGCACTTCTTGCAACACCGCCAGCACATCGTTGCAACGCTCGGGTTCTGTGTGCAAGCGCATATCGAGCAAAGAAAACTCAATTTGACGCAAAGTTTGCAAGCCGCTTTGAAAGTTTTTCGCAGCCAGCATTTTGTCGAACATGTCGCGTGGCAGGGGTTCACCAGTTTGTACATGCGCCGTCATGTGGCGCAACACCGACCACTCCCAACAGAAGTTTTCCATGAATTGGCTGGGCAGTTCTACCGCATCCCACTCCACCCCACTGATGCCGGAGACGTCGCGTTCATCGACTTGGGTGAGCATATGGTGTAGGCCGTGGCCACATTCGTGGAACAAGGTGATGACATCGTCGTGGGTGAGCAGAGGCGGTTGACCATTGACGCCTTCGCCGAAGTTGCAGACCAAGTGGGCGATAGGGGTTTGCAGTTGAGCGGTGTCGGGGCGCAACCAACGCGCACGCACATCGTCCATCCATGCGCCGCCGCGTTTGCCGCTTCTGGCGCCGGGGTCAAGGTAGAACTGTCCCAGTAACTGGCCGTGGCGCTCTATCCGGTAAAACTCGACGGTGGGATGCCATACCGGTGCAGTGTCGGGGCGAATACTCACCTCAAACAAGGTTTCCACAATTTTGAATAAACCCGCCATCACCTTGGGTGCTGTGAAATAGGGCTTGATGTCTTGCTCGCTGAAGTTGTAGCGCGCTTGCTTGAGCTTTTCGCCAATAAAGGTCCAGTCCCACGCTTGTGGGTCCGCCATACCGAGCTCGGTGCGGGCGAAGTCACGCATTTCATTCAAATCTTTTTCTGCATAGGGCTTGGCTCTGCGGGCTAAGTCGCGTAAGAAATCCATGACTTGATTGGGCGACTCGGCCATCTTGCTGGCCAAAGAGACTTGAGCGTGGTTGGCATAGCTCAACAGACCAGCTTCTTCTTGGCGCAATTGCAAAATCTCAGTCAGCAATGCGCTGTTGTCGAACTGCGGATGAGAAAACTCGGCGGAGGCACGGGTGGCATGGGCGCGGTAGAGCTTCTCACGCAAATCGCTGCTGTGGGCGTATTGCATCACGGGCAAATAACAAGGCATTTTGAGCGTAAGTTTGTAGCCCGTTTGTCCCTCTGCTTGCGCTGCAGTTTTCGCAGCTTGCAAGACATCTTCTGGCACACCTTGCACTTCTGGCTCTTGGGCGAGCACATTCCAAGCGTCGGTGGCGTCCAGCACATGCTCACTGAACAATTGGCTGATTTCTGCCATTCGCTCTTGAATGGCAGCAAAGCGCACCTTGGCAGGACCCACAAGCTCTGCACCCGACAACACAAAATTACGCAAGGCCAAGGTATGTGCACGTGACTGCTCTTGATTCAAACTGGCCAAAGCGATGGCCTTGTATTTGGCATACAGCGCTTCGTTAGCGCCCAGACGGGTGAAAAAGTCGGTGATGCGGGGCAACTCCGCGTTGTAAGCGGCTCTGAGCTCGGGGGTGTCAACCACGCTTTGCAGATGACCGACCATGCCCCAAGCACGGCCCAGTTGTTCGGTGCAGGTATCGAGTACCTTGGCAATCGATGACCAATCCGCGGGGAAGTCAGCGCTGGTGACTTGCGCCATGGCCGCTTCAGCTTGCGACAGCAATTGCGTCATCGCTGGCGCAATGTGTTCGGGGCGGGCTTCGTTGAAGCGGGGCAGTCCAGAGAAATCGAGTAGGGGGTTGTTCATGTGTTTATAGACAGGGACTGTTGGGCTGAATCCAAGGTGTTGGACAGTAGCATGGTAATGGTCATGGGGCCAACCCCACCAGGTACGGGGGTGATGTAGCCCGCCACTTGCTTTATGCCCTCAAAGTCGACATCGCCACACAACTTTCCCGCGTCGTCGCGGTTCATGCCCACATCAATCACCACAGCGCCGGGTTTGACCATGTCGGCGGTCAGTACATTGCGTTTGCCCACAGCGGCCACGATGACATCGGCTTGCAAACAGTGGTGCTTGAGGTCTGCAGTTGCGCTGTGGCAAATCGTCACCGTGGCGTTTTTTTGTAACAGCATCAAAGCCATGGGTTTGCCCACAATATTGCTTCTGCCAATCACCACTGCGTGTTTGCCCTTGAGGTTGTAGCCAATACTCTCGAGCATTTTCATGCAGCCATGTGGCGTACAAGGCCAAAAACACGGCAAACCTGTCATCAAAGCGCCGGCATTGGCGACATGAAAACCATCAACATCCTTGGCTGCTGAAATGGCCTCGGTGACCTTGTCCGCGTCGATGTGCGCTGGCAGTGGCAACTGAACCAAGATGCCATGGATGCTGGGGTCGTGGTTGAGCTTGTCGACTCTGTCTAGCAAGTCTGCTTCGCTGAGATGTTCGGGGTATTTTTCCAGTACCGAGCGTATGCCCACTTGCTCGCAGGCTTTGACTTTGTTGCGCACATAGACTTGCGAAGCGGCGTTGTCACCCACCAAGATGACCGCCAAGCCCGGGGTGGTGCCTTGGCTGATAAGAGATTGGGTACGAGCAGAAAAATCCACTCGCATTTGTTGGGACAGTGCGTTGCCATCCATCAGTTGTGCAGACATAAAAAACTCACAAAGAAAGCCCGCAAAAAAAGCGGGCGGTCAGGGAAATAGATTCAAACTTTGGCAGTTTGACCCAGCGCAGTTTTCAGCAAATCGGCGACGGTATTGGCATTGAGCTTTTCCATGATGTTGGCTCGATGTGCTTCTACGGTTTTGATGCTGATGCCCAAGTCATCGGCAATTTGCTTATTTAAACGACCGGCCACGATGCGCTCTAGCACTTGCGCTTCGCGGGTGGTGAGCTTGGCCATGAGGGCGTCTCGGTTGGCAGCGGTTTGTGAGTCGCTGAAGGATTCGCGGGCTTGGTCAAGCATGCGCTCGACCAGGCTGACTAAATCATCTTCTTTGAAAGGCTTTTGGATGAAATCCATTGCGCCTTTTTTCATGGTGTTGACCGCCATGGGTACATCCCCATGGCCGGTGATGAAAACAATAGGTAAGGGGGACTTGCGCTCCACCAATCTGTCTTGCAACTCTAGACCAGAGATGCCTGGCATGCGGATGTCAACCAACAGGCAAGCCACTTCACGAGGGTCATAGCGGCTTAAAAAAGTTTCTGCCGAGTCAAAGCAACGTACGCGGTAGTCTTTGCCTTCGAGTAACCACTGTAGTGAGTCGCGCACCGCCTCGTCATCATCGACCACATAGACATTGCCTTTTTTGGGAATCAAACTCATATCAAGCTCCAAGGGCCAGCGTGGCCATTACAGGGGTATCAAAGTTTTACTGGCTGGGAGCCAAAACGAAAAACGACAACCTACTGTCAATTTTCCATTGTAAATGTTCTCTGCAGTCATACGGCCGTGGTGAGACTCAATGATGGTTCGGCATAAATTCAAGCCTATGCCCATGCCATCATTTTTGGTGGTGTAAAAAGCTTCGAAGACTCTTTCGATGACTTCGGCCTTCATACCAGGCCCAGTATCGCTGACAGAAAATTCAACCACGTCCTGCCCCTCTATGGTTTTAGGGACCACTTGTAATTCAACATGGCGTTGGTCATTCGGCCGTTGGGCAAACTCTATGGCCTCGGCAGCATTTCTCAAAAGATTGATGAGCACTTGCTCGATCAAAATCGGGTCGACATGCAATTGCGCTAAACGCTCGGAGACAAACAAACTGAGTCTGACTTGTCGGCGGCGCAGTTCGATGTCGGCCAGTTCAACGGCTTCGGCCACGATAGGGGCGATGAAAGAGTTCACCCGGTTGGTTTCACTGCGTTTGACAAAACTGCGGATGCGCTGAATGATTTGCCCCGCACGCTGGGCTTGGCGCGAAGTTTTTTCAAGTGCAACTTTGAGTTCTTCCTCGCTGATCTGCTTGCCTTGCAAGCGCGTGAGCATGCCGTTGCAATAGTTGGCTATCGCCGTCAGGGGTTGGTTGAGTTCATGCGCCACGCTGGAGGCCATTTCGCCCATGGTGATCAAGCGGCTTGCGGTTTGCGCCCTCTCGGCCTGCAATGCCGCTTGCTCTTGGGCCAATCTTCTGGCGGTGATATCGGTGGAGATGACCATTTGCGCAAGCCTGCCGTCCACCCAGTTGAAATAGCGGGTTCTGACTTCAAGCCACTTACTCAACTCGGCAACATAGACCTCGGCGTTTTCAGTCTGGGCTTGGGTCAGGTTGTGCGTGGGCATGCCAACCATATCGTCTACGCTGTCTATGTCTTGGCTCGCATGTAATGGCAGTGAACCGGCTTGGGTGATCAGTTCAAGATGGCCATGTCCTTTGTTGCCAAACCATTGGCGGTAGAGCTTGTTGGCAAACAGCAGTTCTGAACTTCCCAAGGGCGAGACAGACACCGAGGCATCAAGTGCTTCTAGCACGGTGGTGAAACGCTCGTGCGAAGCCGACAGTTGTTCGCGGATTTTGTTGGGCTCGGTGATGTCGGTCATGGAGGTCATCCATCCAGTTTGCTGACCCACCGCATCGATTAAAGGGGATACATACAACCTAGCGTCGAAAATACTCCCATTTTTGCGCTTGACTCTGATTTGAAATCCACTCAACGTGGTGCGTCCATGGAGTTGATCACTGAGTTTGGTGTTGAGCATTTCACGGTCTTCATCCGGCCAATAGGGGAAGGGTGAGTTCGAACCCACCAGTTCTGCTTCGCTCCAACCGGTCATTTGGGAAAAAGCTGCATTCACATAAGTGATGCGGCCATTCATGTCCATGGCGCGCATTCCGGTGAGAATGGAGTTCTCCATGGCACGGCGAAAATTGGTCTCTGTGGTCAAGGCTTGTTGGGCTTGCAGGCGACGGCGGGTATGTCGCCAAGTCCCTATCAACATCCAGGTGGTCATGCCGCTCAGTATCAGCACCAACCAAAAAAGTCCGCTGCCAATCAAAACTTGCGATGTTCGATAGGCTTGTGCGCGCAACTGCAAGCTGTTGCCGATGGTGGAGATAGGGACGATGAATTCATAGGACTTGGACTCCCACGGGGACATTTCCCACAAGCCAGAACGTGGCTTGATGCTTTGGCCAGCGAGCAAGGTGTTTTTTCCGTCGACCAATGCCACCGCATGTCGGGAGGTGATTTCTGGCGGAATGCTAAATCGCAATAAGCCGTCGACCGAATATTCCACCATCACAACGCCTTTGAAATGGTTGTTGCTGGTCATCGGAATATGCAATTGGACCTGCGTGTCAGACAGGCCCATCTTGTCTTGCGCTTTGATGGTGATGGGAGGCGAAAAAATAGCTTGACGCAATTCTTTGGCTAACAAATACGTGTCTTCGGTTTCTGGGTGATCTAGCCATGCCGCTTGATGGCCTAAACGCAGCAGGTCTGAACTGCTGCTGGCTGCGCGAGATCGCAGGCGACGGTATTCATCCACCCAAGAGATGGCTGAAATTTCGGGGTAACGTTTGATCAAATCAGTCGATTGGTCATTAAAGTCCATCACACTCAATTTGTCGTTGCTCACATCGCTGGCCAATTTCATCATTTGCTCTTGTTGTTCGAGCAAATGCAAGCGCATTTTTTGGTTGGCATATTCCAAGTCGCGTTGAACGCTCTCTTGCTCTCGCTCCATCTCTTCGTAACGTAAATAGCCTACGCTGCTGATAATGGTCAAAAGAAAAATAGCCACCGCGCTCATGGGCGCTAACAGAGCAACGCGGTCTTGGCTATAAGGAGTTTGTTTTTTCCACCAAGCCACCCAGCTACGTGTCAAAGGCTTTATCAGAACAGAGATTTTTTGAATGAACATCGTGCTTGAGTTTAGGGCACTGCCGTCCCAAAAAACACCAGCGCAAGCTTAAAATTTCACATTAAGAAATCAATAAGCACTATTTGAAATTTGCTGCAAAACATGCGACACTTTCGCATAATCAATGCACTATCAGGAGACACCATGGCCGCTCAAACCGAACCCTTGCGTACCTTCGCCATCAACGACAGCGACAGCCAAGAAACCCGCGAATGGCTTGATGCTTTATCTGCTGTCATACAAGCTGAGGGACCTGAGCGAGCCCACTATTTATTAGAGCAGTTGCTTGAACATGCCCGTGAAAACAGCATAGACATGCCGTTTTCGGCCAACACCGGCTATGTCAACACCCTTGAGCCCGACCAAGAAGAGCGTTGCCCAGGGAATATAGAAATTGAAGAGCGCTTGCGTGCTTATATGCGCTGGAACGCCATGGCCATGGTGGTGAAAGCCAATCGCCACAACCCTGTAGATGGCGGCGACTTGGGTGGCCATATCGGCTCTTTTGCTTCCTTGGCGCACATGTTTGGCGCGGGTTTCAACCACTTTTGGCATGCGGAAAACGAGCATCACGGCGGCGATTTGCTCTACATACAAGGCCATGTGTCGCCTGGCGTGTATGCGCGGGCTTTTTTAGAAGGGCGCTTGACAGAGGAGCAGTTGCTTAACTTTCGCCAAGAGGTGGACGGCAAAGGCTTGTCCAGTTACCCCCACCCCAAGCTGATGCCCGAGTTTTGGCAGTTTCCCACCGTGTCTATGGGCTTGGGCCCGTTGATGGCGATTTACCAAGCGCGGTTCTTGAAATACCTGCATGCCCGCGGTATTGCCAACACTGAAAACCGCAAGGTCTGGGTGTTTTGTGGTGACGGAGAAATGGACGAAGTTGAGTCCTTGGGTGCGATTGGTTTGGCGGCGCGGGAAAAACTCGATAACCTGATTTTTGTGGTGAACTGTAATTTGCAGCGCTTGGATGGTCCGGTTCGGGGCAACGGAAAAATCATTCAAGAATTAGAAAGCGAGTTTCGCGGCACGGGTTGGAACGTCATTAAATTGGTCTGGGGCAGCAACTGGGACCCCTTGCTGGCGCGCGACCATGATGGCGCTTTGCGGCGAATCATGATGGAAACCGTTGACGGCGACTACCAAGCTTTCAAAGCGAACGACGGCGCTTATGTGCGCAAACATTTCTTTGGGCGCGACCCGCGCACCTTGGAGATGGTGGCCAAGATGAGCGACAGCGATATTTGGAACTTGCGCCGAGGCGGCCATGATCCCCAAAAAGTTTATGCGGCCTTTTCAGCTGCGGTCAAGCACCAAGGTCAGCCCACAGTTTTGCTCATCAAAACCGTCAAGGGCTTTGGCATGGGTTCATCTGGCGAGGGAAAAAACACGGTGCACCAAACCAAGAAGCTGACCGACGAAGACATCAAAATTTTTCGTGACCGTTTCAATATTCCCATTCCTGACAGCCAGTTGTCTGAACTGCCGTTTTATAAGCCAGCGGATGACACGCCCGAAATGCGCTACTTACACGAGCGTCGCCAAGCCTTGGGCGGCTATTTGCCCCACCGACGCACCAAGGCAGACGAGCATTTCACCGTGCCCTCTTTAGACATCTTCAAGGCCATCACCGAGCCCACGGTGGAAGGCCGAGAAATTTCCACCACCCAAGCCTATGTGCGTTTTCTCACGCAGCTGTTGCGCGACCAAGCGCTGGGCCCGCGCGTCGTGCCTATTCTTGTCGACGAAGCCCGCACCTTCGGCATGGAAGGTTTGTTTAGACAAATTGGCATTTATAACCCCGATGGTCAGCAGTACACGCCGGTCGACAAAGACCAAGTGATGTATTACAAGGAAGACAAAGCGGGTCAGATTTTGCAAGAGGGCATCAATGAAGCCGGCGGCATCAGCAGTTGGATTGCGGCCGCTACGTCTTACTCGACAAACAACCGCATCATGGTGCCGTTTTATGTTTACTACTCGATGTTTGGTTTTCAGCGTGTGGGCGACTTGGCTTGGGCGGCGGGCGACATGCAGGCACGCGGCTTTTTATTGGGTGGCACTTCGGGGCGCACCACGTTGAACGGCGAAGGTTTGCAACACGAAGACGGTCACAGCCATATTTTGGCGGGCACGATTCCCAATTGCGTCAGCTACGACCCGACCTTTGCCCACGAGGTGGCGGTCATCATGCAGCATGGCTTAAAGCGCATGGTTGAACAACAGGAAAACGTTTTTTATTACCTCACCTTGCTGAATGAAAACTACCCCATGCCTGGCCTCGTTGAGGGCACACAAGCGCAGATCATCAAGGGCATGTATCTTCTACAAGAAGCCGTTGGTGCGAAAAAAATGCCCCGCGTGAACCTGCTGGGCTCTGGCAGTATCTTGCGTGAATCGATTGCGGCGAGCGAGTTGTTGTCTGCCGATTGGGGTGTGGCCGCTAATGTGTGGAGTTGCCCAAGCTTCAATGAACTGGCCCGCGACGGCGCACAAGTTGAGCGCTGGAACCTGATGCATCCCACCGAGAAACCGCAGACCTCCTTTGTGGCCCAGCAGTTGAGTCCACATGAAGGGCCGGTGGTGGCGTCTACCGATTACATGAAAGCCTATGCAGACCAAATTCGCGCTTTCTTGCCAGCGGGGCGAAATTACAAGGTCTTGGGCACCGATGGTTTTGGGCGCAGTGATTTCCGCGCCAAGTTGCGTGAACACTTTGAGATCAATCGCCATTACATTGTGGTGGCAGCCCTCAAAGCACTGAGTGAAGACGGCGCAGTGCCTGCGGCAACCGTGGCGCAAGCGATTCAAAAATATAAATTGCAAGCGGACAAGATCAATCCGCTGCACGCCTAAGGGAGAAGATTTATGGCAATCATGGAAGTGAAGATTCCCGACATCGGCGACTTTGATGAAGTCGCGGTGATTGAGTTGTTGGTTAAGGTGGGAGACAAAGTGCGCGCCGAGCAGTCGCTGATCACTGTGGAGTCGGACAAAGCTTCAATGGAAATTCCGTCCTCGCATGCGGGAGTGATCACCGCCTTGATGGTCAAACTTGGCGACAAGGTCAAGCAAGGTTCAGTGATAGCGACGCTTGAGATGGGCGATGTGGCCACTGTTGCACCCGCGGCCGAGCCCTTGCCCGTGGCGGCACCCTCAGCGCCTTTGCCACTGGTTGTGGCGCCAGTGGTTTCTGTGCCTGTGGTTTCTGCTCCTTTGGCTGCGGTGCCTGCGCATGCGCCCACCGCGGTCCTCAGCAGCGATTTGCCGCATGCCTCGCCCTCGGTGCGCAAATTTGCCCGCGAGTTGGGCGTGCCTTTGAATGAAGTCAAAGGCAGTGGGCCCAAGGGCCGCATTGGTCTGGAAGACATACAAGCCTTCAGCCGAGGCGTGATGTCGGGCGATATGCGCACCCAAGCCCAAGCATCCAAAGTACCCCAGGGTAATGGCGACGGCGCGGGCTTAGGGCTGCTGGCTTGGCCCAAGGTCGACTTTGCCAAGTTCGGTCCCATAGAGCGCAAAGAGATGGGGCGCATCCAAAAAATCAGTGGTGCGAATTTGCTGCGTAACGCGGTGATGATTCCGGCTGTCACCAACCATGACGATGCCGACATCACCGAACTGGAGGCTTTTCGCATTGCCACCAACAAAGAACACGAGAAAAGCGGCGTGAAGGTGACCATGTTGGCATTCCTCATCAAGGCTTGCGTCTCGGCCTTGCAAAAATTTCCCCAATTTAATACTTCGCTTGATGGCGATGCGCTGGTTTACAAACACTATTGGCACATCGGTTTTGCGGCGGACACACCCAATGGTTTGATGGTGCCGGTATTGAAAGACGCCGACAAAAAAGGCATTTTGCAAATCAGCGCCGAGATGGGCGAACTTGCCAAAAAAGCCCGTGAAGGCAAACTCAGCCCCGCAGAAATGACGGGTGCGACTTTCACCATTTCAAGCTTGGGCGGCATTGGCGGGCGTTATTTCACACCCATCATCAATGCGCCCGAAGTGGCTATCCTTGGCGTGTGTCGCAGCCAGATGCAGCCTGTGTGGAATGGCACTGAGTTTGTGCCGCGTCTTATGTTGCCCTTGTCGCTCACCTGGGACCATCGGGTGGTCGACGGCGCATCGGCTGCGCGTTTTAATGCCTATTTGGGGCAAGTGTTGGCTGATTTTCGCCGCGTCATGCTTTAAGGCCAAGGACATTTAATGGCAAATACAGATATTCAAGTTCCTGACATCGGCGACTTCGACGAAGTGGCAGTGATCGAGTTGCTGGTGAAAGTGGGCGACACCGTGGCAGTGGATCAAAGTTTGATTACCGTCGAGAGTGACAAAGCCTCGATGGAAATTCCCTCCAGCCACGCCGGTGTGGTCAAAGCCTTGTCAGTCAAGCTGGGCGACAAGGTTAAAAAAGGCTCGGTGGTCTTGGTGCTGGAAGGCGAGGGCGCGGCGGCTGCACCTGCTGCAGCGGCTACAGCTATTGCACCTTCCAGTGCACCCCCCAGCACACCAACTGCCCCCGCGATTCCCAGCGACACCACGCCAGCATCCAGCTACACCGGCACGGTCAATGTCGACTGCGATGTGTTGGTGTTGGGCTCTGGCCCTGGCGGCTACAGCGCAGCTTTTCGCGCCGCTGATTTGGGCCTCAAAGTGGTGTTGGTCGAGCGTTACCCCGAATTGGGCGGTGTATGCCTTAACGTGGGCTGCATACCATCTAAAGCCTTGTTGCATGTGGCGGCAGTGATGGACGAAGTCAGCCATATGTCGGCGCTAGGAGTGGACTTTGGCAAACCCAAGCTCAACCTGGACATGCTGCGCGCACACAAAGACAAAGTGGTGGGTAAGTTGGTGGGCGGCGTGGGCAGCATGGCCAAAATGCGCAAGGTCACTGTGCTTCGCGGCTATGGCAGTTTTGTCGGTGCTAATCACCTAGAGGTGGAAGAAACCACTGGCACCGCGCAAGACAAAACCGGCGGCAAACAAGTGGTGAGTTTCAAAAACTGCATTATTTCTGCGGGCGGCCAAGCGGTTCATTTGCCGCTGTTCCCCGATGACCCTCGGGTGGTCGACAGCACCGGCGCTTTGCAACTTGCCAAAGTGCCTAAGCGCATGTTGGTGGTGGGTGGCGGCATCATTGGTTTGGAAATGGCGACCATTTACAGCACTTTGGGTGCGCGCATCGATGTGGTGGAAATGACCGATGGTTTGATGCAAGGCGCAGACCGCGATTTGGTGAAGGTGTGGCAAAAGATGAATGCCCCGCGCTTTGACAACCTGATGCTGAAAACCAAAACCGTGTCTGCCCGCGCCATGGCCAAAGGCATAGAAGTGACGTTTGAAGGCGAGGGCGCACCCGCGCCGCAGTTGTACGACTTGGTGTTGCAAGCCGTGGGTCGCACGCCCAATGGCAAAAAAATCTCCGCTGATAAAGCGGGCGTGGCCGTGACCGACCGCGGCTACATCAACGTGGACATTCAAATGCGCACCAACGTGCCGCACATTTTTGCTATCGGCGACATCGTGGGCCAACCCATGCTGGCGCACAAAGCGGTGCATGAGGCGCATGTGGCAGCCGAGGTGATCGCCGGCGAGTTGCAAGGGAATAAAGAGCTGGCCGCCAGCGCTTTCAATGCCCGCGTGATCCCGAGCGTGGCCTACACCGACCCCGAAGTAGCTTGGGTGGGCTTGACCGAAGACCAGGCCAAGGCGCAAGGCATCAAGATCAAGAAGGGCTTGTTCCCTTGGGCCGCCTCGGGCCGCGCCACTGCCAATGGTCGCAACGAGGGCTTTACCAAACTGCTGTTTGACGACAGCGACTCAGCGCACCGCCACGGCAAGATTTTGGGCGGCGGCATCGTCGGCCCCAATGCCGGCGACCTGATTGGTGAAGTGGCATTGGCCATCGAAATGGGTGCCGACGCAGTGGACATTGGCAAGACGATTCACCCCCACCCTACGCTGGGCGAAAGCATAGGCATGGCGGCCGAGGTGGCGCATGGCAGTTGCACGGATTTGCCGCCGGCGCGGAAGTAGCACGGCCTGCCTGCCGCACTGACAAAGCTCGGTCCCGCAAAATGATGCAACGCAACGCAACGGCGCGCTGCTGAGCATGGCGGCAGCGAGTCGCCAACGCTCAATCGCCAGCTGTGTAGAATATTCTCGGTAGTCACATCTGACTACCTCTCAATGGAGCTTGTCATGCCCGCTGTTCCTGCCACCACCCCCACCAGCCTCAAACTGCCCAGCGCGCTCAAGCTGCAGCTCGAAGAAGATGCCAAGCAAATGGGCATGAGCTTGCACGCATTCATGGTGAGCACACTGGCCGAAGCCGCGCAGCGCAAGCGCTTGCGGCAAACCTTTGCCCAAGACTCGGCTGAAGCGCTGGCGCTCATGAAGGCCACCGGCACTGGTCATGCGCTGGAGGATGTTCGGGCTTATTTTTCTCAATTGAAAGAGCATCGTCAGGGGCAGAGTGCGCCGCCAGCACCCTTGCATCTGAAAAAAATGGGCTGAGCTGTGAGCACCGTATTTCTGAGCCCTGCGGCATTTCAGGATTTGGTGCGCCTTGAAACGTTTTTGCACGAGTCTGAAGATCCATTGGCCGGAGATCTGCTTGATTTCATCCTGGATGCGCTCGAAGTGTTGACGCATCAGCCTGGCATTGGCCGCCCGGTGGAGGGTGGTTTGCGTGAATTGATCATCTCGCGCAGGCGTAATGCTTATCTGGCGCGTTATGCATGGGACGATGTCCTAGACCGCGTCATGTTTGCCCGCATTCGCCACCAGCGAGAAGTTGGCTATACAGACGAAGAGGTTTGAGGCGGGGGGCATGGAAACGGGCGGCGGCTGGCGTTCTACCGAAGCCTGAGCCCGCTCAGCCCATGCAAACCCAACGTCCAGCGGGCTACCTGTGGGCGGTGCTGATGGCCCTCTGCGGGCCCACCATCAGTAATTTGAGGGTGTTTTCATCGAGCAAGCAGCCAAGCAGTCCCTTATTGTAATTAAAATTAATGATTTTTATTAAATAAAACTGTACTATAGTATTTATCGGGTGGTTGTATTTCCTATCCGTGGTTAATACGCGCAGTTTTTATTCACAACATAAGGAGCAAGTCATGGCCAGTGTGGCAATTCATCCAGCCGTCGATGGTGGCGTTAAAAAAGGCAATGCGGGATTTGGCGGAGGGCGTCTGCGCTGCCGCTGCAGCACCGATCCCGTTGAGGTTCAGGTCAGCTCACAAGTGGCTCACAACCATGCTTGCGGCTGCACCAAATGCTGGAAGCCCTCCGGTGCAGTGTTTTCGGTGGTGGGCGTGGTTCCTC
>Ga0209768_10000894_pt1 | contig 19370 bp, 20 predicted proteins | sample LauGreSBDMM110SD_3_FD_187564 | JGI IMG/M metagenome (GOLD analysis project Ga0209768, IMG submission 187564) | Freshwater lake microbial communities from Lake Michigan, USA - Sp13.BD.MM110.SD (SPAdes) (version 2) | ecosystem: Environmental > Aquatic > Freshwater > Lake | place: Lake Michigan... | reverse complement strand
GTATTTGTCCTTGATTTACAAAATCCTGAAATGTTTTTTTAATACCTTCAGGAAGAATGCAATCTTCAATTTTCTTTGGGGCATATTTTTCACACCACAAGAAATCATTATTCATAATTTAGACCCATTCAGGTTTTCTATTGGGAAGGCGAAGGTAGTTATCCTTTACCCAAGGTTTAGATGCGACATACATCTTATAAGCAGTAAAGGTATCAATCGTATCGTCATATTTCCATTCTTCGGGCATAGCACGAGCAAATGGAGTCACTTCGTCAATCTTACCTTTTGGAAACAAATAGTATGCTTGTAATAAGGTATTATAACACGAATGTATTTTATTATATCGTAAAGTATATTCATCACACAAGTTCATTCCCCATTTGATTAACCAGTAGGCATTATCAATGGTCTTTGCTGCCCATTGGGTGCAAGGGTGATTACGGAATGCTCCCTTCTCTGTCTTATAGGGGGTTCCATCCATCTTTGGGAGAGTTCCATATCCGTGCCCCCATTTTTCTGATGCCACGATAGAGAGCATCTGACATGCCTCTAGGCTCATTTTATTTACGTGGCGGTCAGGAAGTACAACAGCACTTTCTTTTGGGCACGGGGAAGTGACGAAGATATTCATTCAAATGTAGAATCAGGTTCCATTGCGATATAGTACTTTAAATCTCTGTCGGTGCTTGTGAATTGTGATAAAAGTTTTTGTGAGATGACGACTTCATATGAACCAGGAAGAATCTTGATATTCTCCACTTTAAAGTTAAACGTAAAGATACTATCAGTTTCTCCAACCACGATAGAAAAATCATTTGAGGTATCATTCTTTTTATCTCTTACTACCAGTTTAACAACACCTGCCTCACCAACAGCAGATAAATCTGGGAGTTGATAAATTGCAGCAGCCTTGAGTAACTTATCTAACTGCTGAGTATTCAATTCAAAGCACACATCCTCACTTGGAAGAGTGATTTCTTTATCTGGTGGTGTTACAATCACACTTGGGTCAGCAAAGAAATACTTAGACCTTGATTTGCCTTCACGTATCATTACATACTTATCATTCTCAAAATCAAGTTCAGGTGTCTGATGAAGATTAAGTCCATTCAAAAATTGATTTAGATCGTAGATTCCAAAGTCCTTTGGAAAGGTTTCGGTAATTGTTGCCTCAGCAAGTATATTCTTCATCACTGAAATAGTGCGAAGTTTATCACCTTCCTTAAAGAGAATGGATTGATTGATACCAGAAAAGTTTTTTAGTAAAGACAGAGTTTTGTCAGAAAGTTTCATAATTTGAGTTCGCAGTTTCATTATTATTTGAATTCAGAAAGTCCATTATCCTTACGAGTATAATGTCCATCAAAGTGAAGTAGTAGCATAGCATAGTGAATCACCTTAAGTAAATCAATTTTATTTCGTCCATTTTTTGCTCCATAACGAGATCCATATTTGAGAATATTTGCCTGACAGAAATCTTGTGCCAGATCTTTTGCTGCCATTAAATCGATTGTTTGAATATTTCTATACTCTTGATTTTGACCGCAGTAGTGACTACCATAAGTGCTTGTCACATACTCTGAGACATCCTTAAGTATCTGACCTTCATTATATTTCCAAAGATGATTTTTTGATATTGGTGGATTTGGGGCAACATTATCAGAAGAAGTGGGATATGGATTTCCAGTTAAACTAAAATCAATACCAGCACCATCAAGAAAAGTTCCAATATATTCTAAAGTATCTTTTGGAACTACCTCAACATTCTGAAAATTAGGTGAAATATAATCAGCATAGTTTGATTCAAAGTTTTCGGTCACATTTTTTGATATATCTAGTAAGACTATAACAAAAAATCAAAAAAAAGTCAAGGTGCAATCTTGGAAAATCCTTTGATTTTTTCAAACCTAACAATTTTGTCAAATTTATCAAGCAATTCATCAGTCTTATGTGAAATTACAAATATATTAGAATCTTTAATTACGTGTTTGATAATTTTAGTAAAATATTCTGTTCCCATATTATCCAAAGAACTATCAAAAACTTCATCCAAAATTAGTAAATTAGTATTAATTGAATTTTTCATTCTTGCAATTTCTCTCCAAGTGAAAAGAATGGCTAAGTTGATTCTCATTTTTTCACCTTCACTAAAACTTTCATAAGTAAAATCTTCGTGTATTGGTGATTTTATGTTTTCTCTAAACTCTTCATCAAATGTAAAATTAATATAAAAATCCATCATTTGCAAATACTTATTGATTTGCTGATTCATTAATGGAATATATTTTTGAATAATTTTAGATTTTACTCCTCCATCTTTCATTAAAAATTGAGCAAAATCAAAATAATTAATAGTATCTTTGTACTTTGATTTTTTTTTAAAATTATCGTTCTGTTGTTTTTTTAGTTTTTCTAACTTATCGTGTTCAGTATTTCTATTTTTAAGTTGGTCGGTAAGTGTTTGAATTTCCTTTTCGAGTTCTTGTGTTTGTTTTTGATTAATTGAAATCCGAGTATTGTTTTGAGAAATTTCATAATTGATTTTTGTAATCTCCTTTGAAAGAATAATAAATTGGCGTTCCTTTTCTTCTTCATTTCTAATTGTCATTTCAAGTTCTCGAAATCCCATTTCGAGTTCTTTTATTTTATTGTGCGTATCTACAGTTTTATTTACACGAAATTCTTCATCAATTTTTTGGGTACAAGTTGGGCAAATTGTATTTTCATTAAAAAATTTATACTCATCCGTAACTGTAGATACTTTTTCTGAAAGTTTTCCTTTTAGGTTTCCGAGTTTTTTAATTTTACTCGTAGACCCAGAGACCTCTTCTTGCTCTTTAATGTATCTAAATATATCTTCCTCAAGACCTGAATTTTGGCGAAGATATATTTCAATTTCATTTGTAAAATTAGTAATCTTTTTTTTATTAGAATTTATATTTACATTTCCTCTTTTTTCTAATTCTTCTATAAATTCTTCTTGCATTAGAATTTTTTCTTTAATTGTATTTTCGAATACATCAAACTCCTTAATTTTTTCATTAGAACTTCTTATTTTTTCTTTAAGAATTGAATTCATGACAGAAAATATTTTGATGTCTAATAAATCTTCTACAACTTCACGACGATTTGCCGTTGAAAGTTGCATAAAAGGAACAAAAGAAGCACTACCCAGAATTACAATTTGTGTAAATGATTTATAATTAAGTTTTAATATAATATCTTCAAGTTGTTTTTGCTGGTCAACTGATGATGCAACTTGATTTTGCAATTCTCCATTTATCCAAATTTCAAAAATATTTGGTTTAATTCCTCTTATAATTTTGTATTCTTTATTTCCAATAGTAAATTCAACTTCAACTAAACAATCTTTCTCATTTGTTGAATTTATTAATTGATTTTTGTTAATTTTTCGAAATGCTTTATTGAACAACCCAAAACATAAAGCATCAAGCATAGTACTTTTGCCGGAACCATTTGTTCCAATAATTAAAGTCGTTGGGGCATCTGTAAAATTAATTTCGGTAGAAGTATTACCGGAAGATAAAAAATTACGATAGGATATTCGTTTGAATAAAATCATCTTGTCTTGGGGGTATTACAAATTCATTGGTATTAATAATAACATAATGATATCCATACATTTCACAAGTTCTTATTGCAATTTCATCATCAACTTCAACCACAGACATCTTAGGGTAATCTTCTGCTTCTAGCAAGCCACTGTAACGTTCTGCATCATCTTTATCCTCAAAAAGATATAATGCCTTTTCTCCATCGTTATCTGTTACGGCATACGCACCTTCTTCTTCTTTTCCATCAATTGCGAGTAAATACATTATTCTATTTCCAATGCTTCTCGATAAACATCACGAAGTAATTTTTTTACAATCATTTTATCCAATTCAAATTCTGCTTCTTCTACATATTTATCCAAAATAGACATTGTATCTTCTGCTGATATTTCTTCACAATTCACATCTCCATCATTAACATCAATAATTTCAACAACTTTTAAATCGAGTGGATTTGCTTTTAATATTTTATCAATAAACTTATCAAATTTTAATTGATCTGTTTTTTGACGAACAACAACTTTTACTATTTTTTCTTCCAGATATGATGTTTTGAACTTTTTATAATCAGTATCTTCATAATATATCCTCTCAAACATATTATAAGGATTCTTAAAATATTCTAATTCATATGTATCAGTATCAAAAATATGAAAACCTCTAGTATCATCTACATCATTCCAAAACATTTGATAAGGATTTCCGAGATAATATATTTTACCATCATCACTTTTGGTATGATAATGTCCCGAATACACTCTGTCAAATTTTTTAAATACTTTTGAATCCATTCCTTCCGTTTGAATGTGTCCAATATAAGCAGGAAATCCAGATAACTCTAAATGTCCAAATATAACTTTTGCTTGCGTGTTTTTCAATAGATGATCGGTTTTTTCCCGATTATCCTCACAAATCCAAGGGAGCATTAAAGTATCTAAACCATCAATACAAAATTCTGTTGGTCCAGAAATTGGTATTACATTATCATATTCTTGTAATAATAAATCTATTGCATTTACGTCATTTGTATTTTTGTGATAACAATCGTGATTACCTACGATATTATAAACAAGAATATTAAGTTTTTGTAATTTGTCGTATACATTTTTCTGTGCCCACTTCAAAGCCCAATAATCAATTCCTTTACGATTATCAAAAGCATCACCCAAATGAACTACTGTTTTAATATTTCTTTCTTCCAATATAGGAAAAAAAATATCATTATAAAATTTTGCAAAATAATCATGAAATGATTTATTTGCTTTCTTGAAGTTATAATGAGTGTCAGTTAATAATCCAATTTTCATTGATGTAATTTAATATGAACATTATCTTTAATTGTATTATAATCCGAATTAATACCACCCACATCAGATGTAAATACTTCTTCAAATCCACTACGTTCAATAATCTTATCTTTAATTTCTAATTGTCTTTTTTCTCTTTGGATTCTACGAAGAAATGCATAATATACAATTTGTGTAAAATAAGCAAATGGATTTGTTCGTTCTACATCAAATCTATGAATATATTGAACACAATTTTCTATACCATCACTTATCATATCTTCACGAAACATATAATTAACAAAGTTTGGACGATATGATAAGTGAGTAGCAATCTTCAAAAAACATTCACCCAAATAATTTGGTATTCTTGGTTTACCTTCCCAATATTTATTTTCTGCTGGATATACCTCATATTTTTCGAAGTATACTTCTCTTGATGCATTAATTTTTATTTTATATGCAACCAATCCATCATGAAAATCTTTATTATTTACATAATGTGGATTTTTCCTTTCTTTATTCATTTTTAAGTTTGATTTGTTCTTATTATAACATAACAATAGGTAAATTGACAAACTCCCACGAAGGTACTAAAATAACTCTGTGGGTTTTCAGAATGAGATTATATAACAGATTTATAAATCTTCTCTAAAGATATTCTAGCATCAGATATAGAAGAAACAAATCCCATATTAGGACTTATTTCTGATTTACTAGATAATCCATTTCTTTCTCTAATATATTTTTGATAAACTCTAATTATAGATTTATCAGATACTTCAGTCATTGTAATTATTTTATCCATATCTACGATAAACATCGTATCATCTGTAAGCTTCATCCAAGGTTCGACTTTAAGTCCAATCATCTCATATTGACGTATGACCATATGTTTCATTGTGACTGGATTGTCAAGTATTAATATAATACCATCCTCTTCCTCGCAAGGACACACTTTAGAAAATACTTCCTCTCCCGATATCATCTTAATTGTTGCGTAAAATTCTTCTTCCATATTATTCCTTAAAATCTAATTGTATAATTTCATAATTAAATTTTTCTTCATTATAAATTTTTATTCTTTCGATAAGGTGATTGAGAGTATAATTTTTTCTTGATTTGTAAGTTATATCATCTGCAATATCATATAATACTGCTTGTTGTTTATTATTTCCTTTACGAAGAACTCTTCCGATACTTTGAAGATTTCTTATTCTCGATTTGGACGGAGAAGCAAAGATTACATTATGTAAATTTTTAATGTTAATACCAGTAGAAAATGTACCATATGATGCAACAATAATTGCGTCTTCTTCCATTTCTGTAATTTCTCTTACTCGTTCTCTTTCTTCTACATCTACCCCACCATAGACAAAAAATACTTTTCTATCTTTTGATGCTGAATTATTTATAAGTTCATAAAGTGGTTGTCCGTGACTTTCGACTCTACTAAAAAGAACTAAACTATTACCTTTTAGATCTAATGCAATATTTTTAATAAAATTATTTCTTTTTTGATGAGTAATTAAATATTGTATTTCTTCTTCATATTCATTAAATTTGTGCTCATTGTGTTTTATTAAAAGAACTTTAATGTCTAATTTTGATAAATGGCCTTTATCAATTAATTCTTTAGTTTGAGTGACTTTATAAGAAGGGCCAAACAATCCTTCAAGCACCCACTTATGCGTCTGTGTGCCGTCTAGAGTGCCTGTAAATCCATAACGATACTTGGTGTTATCTAATTTCGTCATAATCCCCACAAGAGACTTGGACTTGAATATATGACACTCATCACCAATTGCGACATCAAAATCTTTGAAGAAAGATCTAGGAAGATTATAAATCGACTGCCAAGTTGTAATGATTACATTTTTATCTGTAATTTTTTCTTTACCGGAATAAATTTTATGGCAGTAGTCCTCTGACTTCCATCCATAATCTTCAAAATCTTTATACATCTGTTCTACTAATGATGTAGTAGGAACAATAAGAAGTATTTTTTTATTTTTTTCTGTAAAATATCTTATAATTGAATAAATCATTAAAGATTTACCAGAAGCTGTAGGAGAAATTAATAACTTTCTATTGTATCTCAATGCATCGTATACCGCATTTATTTGGTAATCTCTTGGTTCGTGAACAGATATTTTTTTCATATAATCACCAACACCTTCGTGAGAAATCATTTCATTCTCTTCGAATGGATCCCCATAAAATTTATTATGTTTGAATTCAATATTATATTCAGATTTTTTTGCCCAAGATATTAATTTATCTAAAAGACCAACATAAATTGTATTATTTCTAGTATCGAATAAATGAATTTCACCATTCCAGCATTTATTACGATACTGAGGCATAAATTTTGCTCCCGGTACATCAAATTTAAAAGCATCCGTTAATTCATAACGTATGTGTTCATCACTACATAAAAGTTCTAAATATACTTCATTTTTCTTTTGGACGATAATGGTTCCGTTATAGGTATTTTGACGCTTTGTATTTTCCATTATATATTCTATTCGTGAGTTTTTTATCTGAGAATGAACGATTTTCTTTGATGTATCTAATTGCAGTATTTCTTCCTATATTGTATTTATCTACTGCCCATCTAGCAGCTTCATTTATACTTTTAAATTTTATTCCTTCAACTTCAATTTCTATTTTTTGACTATTAGTTTCTAATTTTTTATTTGATATTTTTATTTTTTTCTCTTTGGTTTGATTTTTCCATCCATCCTTTACTTTTTTACTTCTCCATTTTTTATGTTCTTCACTTTCCCTTTTCCCAAGCATAGATAATCTACATTTTGATTTTGCATCTTCGGTATGCTTGTATCCTAATGTCCCCTCACCACCCAGAGTGGCATTATATTCTGGTTTCAATTCTTCTATTAATCTTGGTTCTTCTACATTTAATAAAAATATTTCTTCTCCTTCTAATATAATTTCAAAAGAAAAATTTTCTTCACCATATTTTCTTATTGCTTTAATGATCGGTTGATTATTTTTCTTTTTTGAACGAGCAGTTGATAGGTGTTGATTGAATCTCCATTTTGGATTTTTTTGACTTGTAAATCCTATATAGAATTTTTGATTTAAATTATTTGTTATTTTGTATATAACAGACATAAAACATATTCCCATCCCATATTATTTATATCAGTCATATCCTGCCGTGAATTTAAGAAATTCGATACTATTTTTGATTTGATAAGTTCTATTTAATATTGTTTTGAGAATACTATCCAAATAATTTAACATTGTTTGATAATATTCTATTTTGGATATAGATTTTAAAATTTCTTCATCTGCATCCATATACTTATCTATATCTTGTCTTAATACCTTATAATCAAATGGATATTCTCTATAAACTTCTGGTTCTGCTTTTCCCGAAAAATACATCCATTTATTTTTTTTAATTATCTTAAATTTATTTTCTTCTAGTTTTTTTAGAAGAAGAATATTATTATAAATCTTATAATATTTTGCGTGAAGTGAAGGTATTTTGATGGATTCTGTGTGCAAATTATCTGGATCTATTTTTGAATCTTCTTCCCATAATATTTGAATTTCATCAATATTCATAATTATAAAACGACTATATCATATATAGAATACTTAAAATTAACCTCTGCTATGACATAGTTAATATCTGTAGATTTTGAATCAAATTTAATCGTAGATAAAGTTACAGGAAACATATCTTTAAACTGAATATCAATAATTGGGTTAAAGTTGCTATTATAAATTTTTAATGTTCCATCAGAGTATTCATTGTATGGGTTTTTAGCAGAAGTATCCGGAAAATACTTATCGTTTGCTTTTAAATTTGCAAATTCTTGAACACTATATGGATATCCAAGTCCTCTTAACCAGTTATGGACTTCTAGATAATTTTCTAAATTTTCATCCACAAAAAATTCCAAAGATAAATCATCGTAAGTTAATTTATCTCCAGGTACTGGGATATCTTTTAGATAAGTTGGTTGCATTGCAACACCAAGATTAATTCCAGGTACTTGAGCAGAATTAGAAAAAAAATCAACTTTTGGTATTTTTGTAATTGAAAATTTAAATCCAGCAGGGGATAGATAATTACGATTTGATAATTGCTTTTGCCAAGGTGATTGCGACATCTTTCTTTTATTTTTATTTATTTGCATAAAAAAAGGGGTCCAAAGGACCCCGAAAAATATATAAAAATTCCCACATAAGATTTGTAATCTTACATTAAATTAGATATTTTAACTCTTCTGTAGTATCTATTTGCGTTTACGTTGAGTGCACCTTGTCCTACCGATGTACCTTCAGCAAAAGGATTAGCAACAATACCATAACGAGTCTTAAATCCAATTTTTGGTTGGAAAGTGTTCTCACCAACGGCACGAACCATCTGAAGGGGCACATAAGGACAATAGAATAGTCCTGCATCATAAGGAGATGAACCCTTGTATCCGGCAACATAATATTGGTTGGATTCTAAGTTTGATGCATAAGGGTCAATGTATACCTTATACTTACCTTGAAGGATGCCAGCAAATGTATTACCAGTATCATCGACATTAAGGTTTGCATTAAGTGCTGGTGTATAATCAAGAACACCAGCCATAGTAAGTGCAGAAGCAACGTCTGCGGAGCAAAGAATCATATTACCCTTCCCTCTACGAGTTTGTTGGGCGATTGCGTTTGCATCGCGCTCGATTTGGAAGATAAGACCCTTGAACTTCTCAACAGACCAACGACCGTTGGAATCAACATCGAGGTCAAAAGTACCGGCAGTTGCAGTGTTTGCCTGAGCACCTGGCTTGGCAATCTTATAAATGGTACGAATAAGTTCACGATTAATTTCAGCAAGAATTTCGGTGCTAAGAATATTAGCAAGTTCAGCTTCTGCATTCAATCCGTGAATTGCCTTAAGGTCTTGTGCAAGTTCTAATGAATACTCAGCTTTGAGTGCTCTAGACTTTGCAGTCACAGTTACTTTCTCAATCGAGAAAGCCATTTCATTAAATGCACCTCCCCCCGATGTTCCAAGTGCTTCAGCATCACCAGTATTCATACCGGTAGATACGTTATAAGTTCCGGGCGAAGCATCATTTAAAATGCTTGGATTTGTTCCTGCCTGTGCAACAGTAGTACCGAAACCGACGTTACCGGATACAAGGCTGTTGGCAGCATTCTGAGCAGAGAATCTAGTATCTGCCTCGTCATAGAACGATTCAGTGCCAGTTTGGCTAGTATAACGTGAACGCATTGCGAAAATGAGTCCAGTAGGACCGTTCATTGGTTGAACGCCACAAAGATCGTATGCGATCAGATTGGGCATTGAACGTCTAATTAAAGAAATCAGAACTGGATCAAATCCAGCAACTGGTGTTCCACTTGCTCCTTGAGCAGTGCCACCAAATCCTCCAGAAGAACCAGCGGCATTTGCTGAGCTTCCTTCGTATAGAAAACTGCGCTCTTCGCGGAGTTCTCTTTCTTGATTTTCTAGCAGGATAGCGGTTACAGATCTACGATGTGGATCTTGAATCTGATCCAATCCTCGATAGTCTAGGATTGGTGACCACTTCTCCTGCAAATATTCTGCATTGAACATTTGCATTGGTTTTTACCTTTTTGGAAATTGTTAGTTTGATTTATAATATAAAAATCACTTTCTAGAAACTCGGCTCAAGGTCTGAAGATATGACTCCATTATTCCAGAAACTGGTTCGTCGTAGTTCATTTCTTCGGATAGTATTTCCGAATGATCTCTTTGATTGCTAGCATATTTTGGGAAATAAGATTCTCTTAATGTTACTAGTTTATCACGATAGTTTGTTTCACTTTCAAACTCAACATTTTCAGATAGAGAAGCGAGTTTATCTTTCTGTGAGGTCGCTAAACCTTCAGAAATTTGACTGAAAATTACATCAGCAACCGATTCTGATAGTCTTCTGTTTAGAGCAACATTTCTTTCAATTTGCTCGTTGAGTTTTCCTTCCATTTCATCAAGTTTATCTACCATACTCTCAACTACATCATATTTCTCTTCAGGGATTGATACATAATGATCTTCAAAAAGACTCTTCATTCCTTGTAGGAATGATTCGGTCATCTCGGTCTTGAGACCTTGCTCTACAACAAGAGCATTTTCTTGCAACCATTCATCGGCAACATACTCAAGGTATGCATCGACTCTTTCTACAAGTTGACCTTTCATTGAATCAACTTCTTCAAGAAGTTCTTCTTCATAACGTTGCTCTAGTGATTCGTAAATTTCAGAAATCTTAGAGTTAATTGCTGTTTCGAAAATAAGTTTTGCCTTATCTCTAAATTCTTCCGAAAGATCTTCACCTTCAAGAAGAGCATCCACGTCTTCTTCGATTTGCTCTTCTAATTGGGCAAATGTTTCCTTCACCGATTTTGGATCTTCTTCGTCTTCCAGATCTTCATCTTCTGGATCTTTCCTAGATGTTCTGGATTTTTTATTATAATCCTTATTCTTTACTTTCTTAATTGCTTCTTCACGGGACATACCAGAAGCAACCATTCGAGCAATCATATTATCAGCAAAGTCATTATCACCATCTTCGTCTTCATCTTCGTCTTCATCATCTTCTTCTTCGTCTTTAGTAGATTCTAAAAGTTCGTCTTCATCTTCCTCAAGTTCTTCTTTCATTTTCTGCATTGCTTCGGCAGATTTTGCTCCTTTAGTCACAACATTTTGTACGGACTTAAGTGTTCCTGTAGGAGTGATGAGTTTCGCAGAATCATCATCGGGACGATAATTCTCTGGTGTTGGTCCACCGAGGTCTTCCCAATTACCAGTTTGTCCAGGTGTAATGCCCGGAGTTAACTTTTGCATTGGTTCTGCTGCCTTCGCATTTGCATTTACAGCAGTGCGAGATTGGGTTGTGTCTGTTTCCATTTCTTGTAAGTTTTTACCACGGGACATTTGAACTCTCCGATTTACCTATGTTAAATCTATATTTATTTATAATTTAAATATTTGAAAGAAACTCTTGAAATAAATTAACTTTATGCTCATCGAGAATTTTCTTATCTACAAGAGTATTAATTCTCTTGTAAGTTCTTTCTGCTGCTTTTTCTACTAATAATCCGCCAGACCAACACCACTCCTTTCCTTCCATAATACCTTGAATGAAAGCATCTGGAGCAGAGGGATCTGCAACAATATCAGCAGCAGTAGCCAACATAAAATCTTCACCAACTCTAGAATACCCATCGTTAGTTTTAATTAATGAACCAACACCACGAGAAGAAACCCCAAGTGTTACGCCTTCAGCAATTAATGATTGTGCAATTTTACCCATTGGTGTGGAAAGAAGTTGTGCTCTTCCTCTAAAATTATTTCCTTCACGGACAAGTGAAGTAATCATATGAGAAACTCGATCCAAATTGACTGTTGGACCATCTGGGTGTCCAAGTTCTCCCAAAGCACGACCTTTTTGGATAAAGTTTTCATTATATCGATTGACTTCTCTTTCGAGAGTCTTCATTTCATAAAGTCTTTTATTTCTATTTGGAAGATCTGCTTGAAGAAATACTCCTTCAATGAACATCTTTTTGGAAGCACCTCTTCCTTCTGTAATAAATTTGACCTTTTGTACTTCTTCTGTGATGAGTTTCATTTTAGGTTACTGATGCGGTTTGGACTTCTGCAATACTTACAGTTGTTGCTGCGGGAGAAAAAACAGAAACTTTTACACTTCTAGATATAATTGCATTTGTAACTGCAATTCCAGTTACAGTGGAACTATTCCAACCTAGTGTAATTGATGATACATTTAACGCAGTAACTTGTGTATGTGATGTATTTACTCCAGCGGGAGAACCACCAGAGATTGTTACATAGTCACCAATTATAAATGGATTTCCGTTATTTTCGCCAAATTCGACAACTGTTGTTGCTCCTGTAGTAATTCCTGAGATTTTTTGTCTTGCAATTCTTTGTTTCAAAACATCAGCACTATTTGGAACAATCATAAAATCATTTGCAGTTGCTACTGGATTTTCAGAAATCTGAACATAAGCAGCAGTTGATGCACAAGAAACACGAAGATATCCAGATTGAAGAGAAATTGCATTAGATGTTGTTGCAGTTCCAGCAGTAGCATTTACTGCATTAACTGTTTGTACAATTTTTAAAGCCATTAGTTTTCCTCATCATCTTCATCATCATCATCATAAGTTTCGGTGTCTTCTTCTCCAAAAAGACTTGAAGCAACATAAGGTGTTGCTGCATTTACCCTTTCGGTACTTTTTGCAAAAAGAATATTCTTAATTGCATCTGAAATTTTTGAAGGGGAATCATCAGAAACAATCATATCTACTAAATCGTCCATAGTGTTATAATATATAATAACTATAAACTATTTATATCTCGCCACCTTTAGGCATTTCTACTTCTGTTGCTTTTTCTGATTTTGATAAATCTGGCTCTGTAATTGGTTTCCCCAGATCCATTCCTCCCTGCATTGGTTGTCCTCCTGCTATGGGCATTCCAGTATTTGGATCAATCATCTGAGATGGATCTGGCAATATTCCACTTTCAATTTCTTTTTTGATCTGTTCGTCAATTTCTTTCATCTCTGTATCAGATTGTTTTAATATTTTATTTCTAATATATTGCGCTGAAAAATATTTGCCAAGATATGGTTCCATTGCAGCAACAACCCCAAGTTGATCATTGCGAAGTTCATTTTCTTTTAGGTCCGAAAAATGATTATCATAGACAAAATCATATTGAATATGTTCTCTTAATACTTCCCAATCTTGTGGAGTTACAATGTTTTTGAGAATTAATTGAGTTTTTAGCATATCATTAAAAACTTCAGAAAATCTTTTTCTGAGTCTTCCTACAAATTTAGTAAATTTGAGTTCATCTCTTAAAATTTCAGAAGAACGTCCAAGATTGAACCCACCACCACCAACATCAATTCGACTTGAAGGTACATTTAGTGATTTGTATAATTTCTTTTGGAAATATTCAATATCTGCAAGTTCCCCTAAATTTTGTCCACCTGGAAGTGTAGTAATTTCAGTTCCTCGTCCTCCCTCACGTCGAGGTAACCAAAAGTCCTCAAGCATCGCCATATATTTACGATCATCCTTAATTTCTCCTGTATCTGCATTATAAACTAATTTGTTGCGATATCGATTCATTACATCACGAAGATATTGCTCTGCTTTAATTTTAGGAAGATTTCCTACATCAATATAGAATATTCTTCTTTCAGGTGCTCTCGAAAGACGATATATTACAAGAGAATCCTCAATCATTCTTAGTTGATTGAGTGCTTTGATTGCTTTATGAAGATATGATAAGATAGACTGCTTGTTGCGATCTACAAGACCAGATGTTACAAAAGTAATTGCATCTTTTGATATTTTTACACTTTTAGAATCACTATGAAAAGAAATAGACCCACTATTTCCAACTGAAGCATTTGGGTCATACAAATAATATTCTTCTATTTTTGGTGCTTGAACTAATTCGAGTGAATCTTTTCCTCTATTCAATACACTTGAAAAATTTGCATTCGGTCCAGATAGTTCTGCTTTACGAATAAATCTAATTTTGAGTGGATCTATATATCTTATTTCTTGAATACCAGCAGAAGGATTATTGAAATCAATTACTTTATGGTAAAATATTCTTCCGTCTATATACCAATTTCTAAAAATTTCATGAGATTTTCTATCAAAATCCATAATTTCTTTGATGGATTTAAATTCATCACGAATAATTTGTTTTAATTTATCCGATGCAGGCAAATTTGTAAGTTCAATTTCTACAGGAGAATCGTTCAAATCTGATACTACTGCTTCATTTACTACATCCTCAATTGCACTATCGCATTCGGGATGAAGGGACATTTCACGATATCGTCTTATAAGATCTTGTTCGGTTTTATAAACACCTTCTATATCTACATATTGCCCATAAAAACCACTTTGTACATAATAATCAGATTTATCTTCTTCATTAGAAGGAACTGGAGAAATAAGTTTTTTTGACTTATCTACTCCAGTATCTTGTATTTTGAATCCAAATAATTTAGCCATCAATTAATTAATTACTTTTTACTATTTAGACGGCTCCAACTCCCGTGTTGCCGGGTTTTTCATTCACATCCTCAGTTGTTCCGAGCATAGAATTAGTAGTATTTCCTGGATAAGTATCCCACCATTGAACTTGCAAATCTACTGTAAATTCTTCAATTGTATCTGAAGAATCATATGAAACATCAATTGCACTCACAGAACTTGGAAATACGCCATGAAACTTATATGTTTTGAGGACTGGTATATTATCTGATTTATTACCATCATTATTGTGATTGGCTCTTCCAAGTTGATATATAAATGCATCTTGTTGATAATCTGATGGATTTATTTTTCCAGCAGCATCTTGATGTTTATTGATAAGATTCATCCATCTTTCAAAAGCATTGCGAATTGAAAAATCAGTATCATTGATTACAGTAATTGTCCAAGGATCAAATGTGCGATCTCCGGCAATTTTGAGATTTCTGCCCCTAAATGGAACATCAATAACACCTAGAGTAGATGCAGGAAGATTTGCTGCTTTAATTAAAAATCTAGTATTTCTCGATAACTCAGCTGCATCAACGGTTAAAGGACCTAATGCAAGTTCTGGAAAATTAATTTCGCATTCGAATAAATTAGATCTTGTCCCTCCCCCAACCATTCTTGCTCTAAAATCTGTAAGAGTTCTTTCTAATGATGAAATGTTTCCTCCTTGTACTGTTTGTGCGGAACCTGGTGTTTGAGCCATTTTAGTATTCTCCTATTGAATAAGTTAAACTGAACCTACTACTTCTTCAAAACTTACACCCGTGCGAGTAGCAACAAATGTAAGACCGATGAAGTTGATAGATCTTGCTGGTTTTACGAAAATATCAGCTTTAAATTGATTTGAATCAATTATATCCGGGGTATTATTTGATTCATCGCAAATTACTAAAAAGTCAGTAATTCCTCTTTTTGATTTTACATTACGAAGATATGGTTCAACAATATTAATAAAATTAGATCTAGTTATTAGATCATTAAACTCAAACAGCTGTGCTCTTGCTGCTCTTTCGATAGATTCCTCAATAGTAAGGAACAAACGACGAACATTAATTCTATCAAAAGCTGAAGCATAAGATAATGCAGTTTTATCACCAAAAAGAATAATACCAGCACCAGGCACAAATGTGATAGGATTGATCCTCTTCGGATAAAGACGATCTCTTTGTGGTTTTGAAGGATTGTATGCAAGTTTCACAGCCCCATTGATTGCTCCTCTAGATGCTCCAGCAGGAGAGAACCAAGGGAATTGGTTAATCGATGTTCTAGCCATCAATCCGGCAACATCTGCATTGCAGGGAATATATCTGAATGTATTATTGAAGGGGTCAAACATATACTTATATCCACTATCAAATACTGCATAAGAAGATGATTGGAGTGGACCAAAAAACTCAATAATATTATTCGTTTGAGTTTCTGTATTTGTAATATTCACAACACCTGCTCTATGCGGAGATATTACAGCAATACAATCTTTTCTCAAATTGGCAAGTTGAATCAATTTATTTGCTTTTGCTTGCGATTCATAAACTGTTGCTCCCCCACAAGGACCATTAATTAAGAAATTGATTTGATATTCTGCAGGATTTGATAAAATTTCATAAGAACTAATAATATTTTCTTGAGTTGCCGAATATCCTCCAACATTATTTGTTCCAGAATAATCTTTACCACCAGTCAAATTATATGTTTTTTTCCCTACTACTGAGAAATTCAAACCTTGAGCATTTTGTCCCCAGTTTCCAACAGCAGTAGGCACATAAGTTGCAGCAGAAGTAAATCCAGTTGCAGACCCATTATCTTTGTGCCCTGGAAATATATACTGGGAATTATTTGTGATAGTATCCTTATAGTATATTGCTTCAGATGGTGATATTTTTCCATCAAGTGCTTTAGAAAGACTTAAGTACTTTTCTAAAATATTTCCGGCAATACCAGTCACTACACCAGTGTCATCAACAACTGCAATATGAATTTCGTCATTTCTGCCATTTCTTTCATTTACATATTGAGAAGTTGATGGTCTATTCGCAATTGATTTCCAGTAAACTGTAGAATTCGTAAGACCAAGAGTTTGTTGGTCATACCAGTCACTAACAGTAGCTGAAGTAATAGTAGCAACTCCTGCTGTTGTAGATACAATTCCGATTGCATTAGTTGCAGAATCGACACTAGTAGTTGTTCTTGTGAATATAAAAGTAGTTGTTCCTAACCCTATGAGTGAAGTTCTTGCGAATATAAAAGTAGTTGTTCCTAAACCTACTGTATTATTAATGGATTGATTTAAGAAAATTGTACTTATTCCAATAGCTAAAACCGTCGTATTTGCAGAAACATAAGTACTTGCAGTTCCAGTAGCTGTAACTATATCACCAACTGCAATATTTGTTGTGGTGATTCCTGTAATTGAAGAATCGTAGAGTTCACTGAGTCCTCCAGTCGTTGTTGCAATTCCGACTAAAGAAGGAACTTGATTATTAATAGATTGATTTAAGAAAATTGTACTTATTCCAATAGCTGAAACCGTCGTACTTGGTGATAAAGTAATATAAGTACTTGCAGTTCCAGTAGCTGTAACTATATCACCAACTGCAATACTTGTTGTGGTGATTCCTGCAATTGAAGCATCGTAGCTTTCATTGAGTTCTCCAGTCGTTGTTGCAATTCCGACTGTTGTCGTAACATTATATGATTGTGGAGATTTGAATTCGTATGAACTTCTTTCGACATAATCAGTTAAGGTAGAAATTCCTCCAGATACTCTATCTACTATCTTTACATATATTTCACTAGCACCAACACCAGTAATTATTCCTCTCAAAATACCTGAACTAACAGAAGTAGTTCCAACATCAGCAACAACTCTTCCTGCAATCGTTTGAGTTACTCCGTATCCAACTGCTATACTGGTAGTATTAATACCTGAAATAATTTGATCCGCAAAAGAATCAATCACACAAACTTTTAATTCATTTGCCCAACTTCCTGGATTTTTAGCAGCATAATACCAACTAGTTGCAGTAGAATGATTATCAATAAAATCTTCATATGATTTAATTTTTGCAGTTGTAGATGCTACACTAACTCCAGCATTTGCATTGTTTAAATTTGTACCATCTGTTCTAATGACTCTCAATGCCCCACCATACGAAAGATAAGATGATGCACTCATCCAATATTCATATTGAGCATTATCAGATATTGGTTTTCCAAATGTTTTACGTAACTCATCTTCATTTGGTATAAAATATGGAGAATTGACTGGTCCCTTAGAAAATGGTCCTGCGATTGCACCAATTTGATTCTCCGACGCAGTAATTCCTCCAATTGTTAAATCAACTTCTCTAACATTGACTCCTGGAGATACTAAATTTAACGACATGCCTTTCCCTCTGAAGAAACTTCATTTACCTAAAAGTATTTATAAATTACCAACTTTATCGGTACTCCCACATATAAGAAACATCACCATATTCATCAGTGTGCCATCTATCCCCATCTTTATCTACAAAAGAAGTTTCTTCATTTAATCCATCAGTAATAAATCCAAATGGAGACATGTCTTGTTCTATTTGCTCTTTTTGGTCTTCGTATATTCTTTTACGGACATCGTTCTCTGTCATTTCTTTAAAATAATCTTGAACAACTAACCAAGAAAAAATTACTAAACACATTACCAAATCATCATTGCATCCTTCTTCTGCTTCAAATGATTGATTTTTTTGAATAAAAGTAGTAAGTTCACTAATAATTTCGTAGTCATTAAAAATAAGTTTATCGTCTTCAATAATTGTTTTTAGATTTGAACAACCAACTCTTTTAACTGTTTTTGACATCTTTACACCAAGTTGTGTTTTCTTTCCAGAAAATCCCTGCCCAACGAGTTGCCCTGCTCTTCCTCTCATTGCGCACATTAGAATATTATCATACTCTAAATCAAAATGAAGAATACTCGTAACTTGTTCTCCAATATCATTTACTTCTGCTAATACAAACGATTTATTATATGCTTTTGCTACATCTAAAATTATATTTGGAAATAGCATTGGTTTAATTTCATTATTTCTATATTTTGCTACTATTTTATAAGGAAATGCTGATATATCAAAAACAACAAATGCAGAATAATCATTATTTAATCCTCTCGAAACATCCACTGTCATTATATAAGTATGCTCGTCTTTCGGTTTTTCGTATATATCTAACCCCCCACTTCTTTTGATTGGTTCATCATAAACTAAAGTCTTTATTTTTGATGGATTAATTAGAGTTCCAATAGAACCCAAAAACTCGCACTCAAACTCAACTTGAAACTGTTGTTCACTTGTGTTTTCTATTGTTTGTTTTTTCCATACCTGATCTCTGCCAGGAACTTCACTCCAATGAACTT
>Ga0209768_10000892_pt1 | contig 19401 bp, 15 predicted proteins | sample LauGreSBDMM110SD_3_FD_187564 | JGI IMG/M metagenome (GOLD analysis project Ga0209768, IMG submission 187564) | Freshwater lake microbial communities from Lake Michigan, USA - Sp13.BD.MM110.SD (SPAdes) (version 2) | ecosystem: Environmental > Aquatic > Freshwater > Lake | place: Lake Michigan... | reverse complement strand
ATGGTGCTGGACCACATTTTTCTCACCTTGCCGGCTTTGGCGCCATCAACGCATACAACGCATGCAGACTGGCTATCGACTGGCTTAAAGCGGGTTACGCTCCAGCCACTGCGGGTAATTGGACTCAAAAAGTGAGTGAGGACACAAATACCGTCTTCAGCTACAACAGCCGAACCTTGTCTACTTCAGCCAATGTAGATGTGTCTGCTTTTTTAAACTTTAATCAAGCTATTGATATTGGTGAAATTGAACTCAGTGCAAGAATCTCTGATCCGAATTTCAGCAGTTTGGACGTGAACTTAATTTCGCCCGACAGAACAAGCTTTAGTTTTGCCAAAGACCCATCGGCACCTGCTGATTTCAATGGTATTTTTACGTCAAAAATCAATATTCTAAACAACAGCTATTTAAATCAGCTATTTACACAGGGTACGTGGCAGTTAGATTTTTCACATAAAACGAACACCACCAGTGCGGCGGTAGTCACCGACATTCAGCTTTCTTTTAAAGATACCAGTCTAAACACGATACAAACAATCAGTGATGCTTCCTTTAAAAGTTACACGGTCTCACCTACACCGGGTGTTGTAACGCAAACCAGCTTGAACGTTTCCCAAAGCATGACTGTGCAAACCGTGGTGGTCGAGGCATTTTTTGATGACTCAGATTTCACTTATCTGAATCTTGACTTGATTTCTCCTTCAGGAACTATCAGTCCCATTTTGACGGGCAACACAAACAACGGTGGAAGTCGTTCAATGGAGTTACAACTACCTACCAAACGTTTCTGGGGTGAAAGCAGTCTGGGTACCTGGCAACTCAGGTTTTCACATTCTGCTCCAGCAATTTCTGATGGCGTTACCTTAGAAAACGCCACAATCAAAGATATACGACTTTTATTTTTAGGCGATGAAGCAAGCGCTGATCAGCGCTACGTGTATACGGATGAAATGCGAAATACCTATCTCAATACGGCCAGTGAAACAACCAAAAAGAAAATGCTGTGGCTGGACGATCGCGACAACGGCAATGACAGCTTCATGGGCTCAGCTTTGGGTTCAGCTTTGACATTGGATTTAGGTCCGCATGGCTGGTTTACATTGAATGGATTGCAGGTTCGCATGACACCCGGCACTCGCATTGAAAACGCATTCAGTGGCGATGGCAACGATTTCTTGCAAGGCCTGCACGACGGTAAAAGCATGCTCAACGGCAATGCCGGCACTGACGTATTGATGGCTTATGGCTATGACAGTCAGATTGACGGCGGTATTGCCGATGACTGGTTATGGGCAGGCGGCAACAGCATAGCCACCGGTGGTCAGGGAGGTGACAATTTCGTTTTCTTCAAAGGCCAAAGCAGTTTGCCCGATATGACTGCGATCAACACACGCATCACCGATTTCGACCTTGATCTTGACCATATTTTTTCTTACGAAACCAACGGCGTATTCACACATGCCAAGTTTGATCTTTCAGGTAATCTCTATGGTTGGGTGCAAGTCAATGACAGCAGTTTGATACAAACACTGACTCAGCAACAAAGCATGTCCGCCAAGCCAGACCTGCTTGCAGTCAGTATGAGCGGCTCCAGCTTGACACTTTCATTCGATCAAGCACTGATAAGTACTGGTACGCTCAGTTGCCAACTGGACGGCTTGGCTTTGCAATCCTCATCGCTAAATGGCAAATCTTTGACATTGAATTACCTCAATACTGGCTCTGGAGTACATCAATTGGATTTTGCCAATGCTGGGCTTTACAACGCACTCGGCAAAAAACCAGATTTCAACAAACTTTACCTTGGTACTGCCAATGCCGAACAACTCGACGCCGGTTCATCCGGCTTGTCTGTGGCCTTGTTCGGCAGTGGTGGCGCAGACACCTTGATTGGCGGTAATGCAGACGATTTGCTTGCAGCGCCAACCGGCGCAAACGTCCGCTTTCACGGCGGTAACGGGGCTGATGTGTTTCGCATCAAAAATGCAGGTATGAACGGCAACATTTATATCGATGACTTCAGCATCCTTCAAGGCGACCGGCTGGATCTGGATGATTTGCTCAGCGAGTTTGCTGCCAACACATTGATTGAGAGTTGCGTTCAAATCTCACGTAACAGCAGCGACGCTTTGCTGAAGTTTGATTTAAGCGGTGCGGGTGCATTCAACAGCAATGCTTTGTCTATCCAATTGAGCGGGATTTATGCAAGACAAACAGTCGCTGAGGTCACACTGCGTTCACTGATGTACGGCTTGCAGGCAGATACCGTGATATAAAAATCCTGCCTCTTGCAGTTATTTATGAGTCGGCTTTATGCCTTGTGATGACGCAACCAATCCAGCGCCCAGGCAGCATCGCTGTTGCTGGGAAAAATCGGGTATTTCACCGCCACGACTTCAGCATCTTTGGTAATCAGCGTCAATCGTTTAAGCAAATGCATGCCGGAGGCATGAAAAGTCGGCAAGCGCAAAGCCTGGGCAAACAACATGTGTTCATCACTCAACACAGCAAACGGCAAATGTAAGCGCTCGGCCATTTCTGATTGGTAATCTGTGGATTGGGTGCTGAGTCCGAACACTTGCACGCCCAGTTCCTCTAACTCGGTGTAATGGTCGCGGTAGGCCGTGGTCTGCGGGGTGCAGCCGCGCGCGCCGGGAATTTGGTCCCAGCCCGGCGGCAACGGCAGGCCCGGTTGCCCAGTCATGGGGTAACAGTAAATCAACACAAACCCACGCAGACTGGACACGTCTGTTTGACCACCCAAAGTGGACTGCAAAGCCAGCTCAGGCAAGCGCATACCCAGCAAATGATCGGCTGCACCATCGTCTTGCGGTACGGGCAAATGGTCTGGTGTGCTGGTGTAATCTTGCGTCATGATGCCCTCTGTTTATTGGTGAAATCACTTTACCTGAATCCAATCGTTACCACGCCAGTCTACAAACCACATGTTTACTTGAGCTGAATGGCCCATTGAATCACCGGCGCCTGATACGGCATCACGGTACCGTCGCTCGACGTCGAACCGGAGAATTTGGACATAGCTTGTGCGGTTGAAAAACCATAAATCAGTCTGCCAAAGGTCGCGTATGCGTTGGTATCTGCATTAAAGCCAGAGTTGTTATCCAGGTTGACAAAGAAACCTGAAGTGGCTGAATTTTCAACCGAGGTTCTGGCCATGGCAATCGTGTAGATGTGATTGAGCACAGTCGTGGTGCCAGGTTTTTCAAGAATGATGGGATCGTACAAAGGAGTTTTAGACACGAATTGCTGATTCACAATTTGCCCGCCACCGCCTTGCACAAAGTTAGGACTCAAGCGGTGAAACACCGTACCGCTGTAAAAACCTGCGTTCACATACTTCAAAAAATTAGCGACGGTAAGAGGTGCTTTGCGTTCTTCAAGTTCAATCACCATGTCCCCCTGATCGGTCATCATGCATACCGTGGGCAAATTGCTATTGGCAGATGCGGCAATACCCTCAGTAGAGCAAGATCCACCTTTCAAGCTTTTATCACTGACCTGATTTGAAGCATTCTTCACCCAGACATAGTAAATGGGAAGACTGCCTGACAAATCAATGGTCTGACTCGATTCACTTCGAAAACATGGATCGCTAGCCAGAGGTTTAGCCGTATCGGTTTTGAAACAATATGCGCTGACGGCAGTATTGCCGGAAGCCTTCAGCGTGATCTGCCGGTTAGCAGCCTGGTAAGCCGTTTGACTGAGGCTGATTGAACTTAGCTGAGGCGAAAGCGGCGCAGAATTGCTGTCACTTGAGCCGCCCCCGCAGGCACACAGCAAGCTCAAACAAATCCCTACAAGGTATTTACACATAAACTTAAACCCATTAGAAAATAACTATTTAAGTTTAACTTTATGTGCCTCTATAGATTTCCAGTAATTAATTGCTATTCCACAGTCACGCTCTTAGCCAGATTTCTGGGTTTATCCACATCCGTACCTCTGGCACAGGCGGTGTGGTAAGCCAGCAATTGCAAGGGCACCACATGCAACAACGGGGACAAAGCACCGTAATGCTCGGGCATGCGTATCACGTGCAAGCCTTCATCAGACTGAATCCGCGTATCTGCATCTGCCAGCACATACAACACGCCACCGCGCGCGCGCACTTCCTGCAAATTGCTTTTGAGTTTTTCAAGCAATGCGTCGTTGGGAGCGACTGTCACCACCGGCATGGCGCTGGTGACCAGCGCCAGCGGTCCGTGTTTCAACTCACCCGCCGGATAGGCTTCCGCATGTATGTAGCTGATCTCTTTGAGCTTTAAGGCGCCTTCCATGGCAATCGGGTAATGCATGCCGCGCCCCAGAAACAAGGCGTTTTCCTTGTTCGTAAAATCCTGCGCCCAGGCGATGACTTGTGGCTCTAGGGCCAGCACACTTTGTAATGCCAGCGGCAAATGCCGCATGGCTTTGAGGTGTTGTAATTCTGTGGCTGCGTTCAAGCGGTCTCTGGTTTTCGCCAGAGTCAGCGTCAACAAAAAAAGGCCTGCAAGTTGCGTCGTGAACGCCTTGGTCGAGGCCACGCCTATCTCCACCCCGGCGCGGGTGATGTAGGCCAGTTTGCATTCACGCACCATGGCCGAGGTGGCGACATTGCAAATGGTGAGCGTGTGTTTCATGCCCAGACTTTGCGCGTGGCGCAAGGCGGCCAGCGTGTCCGCGGTTTCACCTGACTGACTGATGGTCACCACCAGCGTGCGCGGGTCGGGCACGCTGTCGCGGTAACGGTATTCGCTGGCCACTTCAACCTGACACGGAATCTGCGCCAGCGATTCCAGCCAGTACTTGGCCACACAAGCGCTGTAATAACTGGTGCCGCAAGCCAGTATCAACACCGAATCAATGGCTGCAAACACCTCTGCGGCTTGACCCTGACGATCCGCGTGGTCAAACAGCTCAGGCACTATGCCTTCAATGCCTTCCAGCGTATCCGCAATCGCACGCGGCTGCTCGAAAATTTCCTTTTGCATGTAGTGTCTGTAAGGGCCCAACTCGGCCGCCCCACTGTGCGCCTTCACCGTTTGCACTTCACGCAACACCACGTGTTGTGTTGCGTCGTAGACCGTGTGCGCATTCAATTGCACATCGACCACATCGCCTTCAGCGAGATACACAATTTGATCGGTCACACCGGCCAGCGCCATGGCATCGCTGGCCAGAAAATTTTCGCCTTGACCCACACCCAGAATCAGCGGCGAGCCTGCTCTGGCACCGATGACACGCTGAGGCTCATCTCTGGCAATCACGGCAATGGCAAACGCGCCATGCAACTGTGCAATAGCCTGTGTCACTGCTTGCAACACATCGCCCTGGTACAAAGAATCAATCAAATGCACCATCACTTCGGTGTCGGTCTGGCTGTCAAACACGTAGCCCTTGGCCTGCAACTGCGCACGCAGTTCTTCATGGTTTTCGATGATGCCGTTGTGCACCAGCGCGATACGCGCAACTGAATCACTGACAGACTGACCCGGTCCGTTGCTGAAGTGCGGGTGGGCGTTGTGCACCGCTGGCGCACCGTGTGTTGCCCAGCGCGTATGGGCAATGCCTGTTTTGCCCTGCAATCCGCCAGCCGCATCATTGACTTGCGCCAGCAACTCGGCTACGCGCGATGTGCTGCGGGCACGCTGCAAACCGGCGATTTGCCCTAATTGCGGCGCATCCGCATTGACCGCCACGCCGCAAGAGTCATAGCCACGGTATTCCAAGCGTTGCAATCCTTGGACCAGCACAGGAACCATATTGCGGCTGGAAACCGCGCCGACGATGCCACACATAGTCTGCCCTTTATTTATTTTTTTTCACCGGCCGCTGCCAGCCGGGAATGCTGACTTGCTTGCCGCGCGCCACTGTCAACGCACCCGGCGCGGTGTCTTTGGTGATCACCGAGCCCGCGCCTATGGTGCCGCCCGCACCCACAGTCAGCGGTGACACCAGCACACTGTTGCTGCCTATGTGCACATCTGCCTCTATGGTGGTGTGGTGCTTGTTGACACCGTCGTAATTGGCCGAAATAACACCGGCGCCATAGTTGACCCGTTCGCCGACGCTCAGGTCACCCAGATAAGCCAAGTGATTGGCTTTGGCACCTTTGGCCAGGCTGCTGTTTTTCACTTCAACGAAATTACCGATATGGACTTCATCGCCCAGATCCGCGCCGGGACGCAGCCGCGCAAACGGCCCGATGCGCGCGCCCTTGCCTATGCGCACGCCTTTGTCCTCGCCGTTGATATGAGTAAAGCCCAGCACCTGGGTACCGGCGCCGATCTCAGCGTTGATGATCACGCAGTTGGGTCCGATACGAACGCCTTCGCCCAGGCTGACTCGGCCTTCGAACACATTGTTCACATCGATGTCTACATCTGCGCCGCAGACCAGTTCGCCGCGCACATCAAGCCGCGCCGGGTCGGCCAGCCGCACGCCCTGGCGCATCAAGCTCTGCGCTTGCAGCAACTGAAACGTGCGCTCCAGCACCGCCAATTGCACGGGCGTGTTGACACCCTCGACCTGCCAGGCTTGGGTTATGCAATGCGCCCTTACCTCACAGCCATCAGCCGCGGCGAAGCCAACCACATCGGTCAAATAAAACTCACCTTGTGCATTGCGATTGTCCAGTCGCGCCAGCCAGCCGCGCAGCAAGCGGGTAGGAACCGCCATGATGCCGCTGTAAATCTCGCTTATTTTTTTCTGCTCATCGCTGGCATCTTTTTCTTCAACAATACCTGTGACTTGTTGCTGCGGGTTGCGCAAAATACGGCCGTAACCGCCGGGCGCAGGCGTTTGTAATGTCAGCAAAGCCAGGTGACGGTGGTCACACAATTTCAACAAAGCCAGCAAGGTATCTGCCTGTATCAAAGGCACATCGCCGGACAAGACCAGCGTCACACCATCGTCTTGTAACACCGGAACAGCTTGCTGCATGGCGTGTCCGGTACCGAGTTGCGGCATTTGGCGCACGGACTGCAAACCGCTTTGCGTTTCCAACACAGACTCTACCTGCTCGGCGCCGTGACCGGTGATCACCACCATGCGCCGGGCCTGAATATGCTTCGCCGTGTCTATGACATGCTGCAACAAAGCCCTGCCACCCAAACGGTGCAGAACTTTAGGCATACTGCTTTGCATGCGGGTGCCTTTGCCCGCTGCCATGATCACCACATCAATGTTTGACATGAATTTACTTCCCTGTATGCCAGCGATTATCAATCAGCGCCTGCGCTGGCTATCGCTTGCGGCAAAACTGTCGGCTTCGGCCTTGCTGCTGTCATTGACCGGTTGCAGTCTGGTCGTTTCCGGCTACAACAGCGCGCCGAATCTATTCATGTTTTTGTGGCTCAATCCTCACCTGGACTTGAACGCAGCGCAAGAAAAACAAGCCCTGGCCGATTTGCAACAAGTGCTGGAATGGCACCGCCGCGAACAGTTGCCGCTTTACGCCAAATGGTTGAGCCAGGCGCAACAACTCGCACCCAAAGATGTCAGCGCCGATCAGGTCTGTGCGCTGATTGACGAAGCTGCCGAGAGTCTGGAACCTTTGCTGACGCAATTTGAAGAACCGACAGCCAGGTTAGGCCTCAGCCTGACGCCTAAGCAACTGCAAGTCCTGAGAAAAAAATACACAGAGGACTTGAAAGATTACCGCAAGGAATGGAAGCTCGACGGGTCAAAGCAAGCACAACTCGAGGTGCAAACCGACAAAGGCCAGTCCAATGCCGAGCGTTTTTACGGAAGATTGAGTCCGGCACAACAAAAACTCTTGCAGCAATTGGCGCAAAACTCTGGCTTTGAGGGTGATCGCAACTACGCTGAACGCGTGCGCGTGCAACAGGACAACCTGGCCGTGCATGAACAGATGGTGCAAAACCGTCCTTCACCGGAGGAAGCGCGCGCTATGGTGCGGGACTGGCTGCAAAGCGTCTTGCACACGCCAGATCCGGCCTACGACATATATCTAAAAAAACGCAAACGCACGAACTGCGAAGCCTCGGCGCAATTGCACAACACCACCACAGCGGAGCAACGCGCGCGCGCCGTCAAAGTACTCAAAGGCTATGAGGACGATGTACGCAAATTGATGCGGTACAAACCATCTTGAACCTCAGTTTTGCAGGGAAGCCCACATGTCCTTGTCACGCTCTGCCGTCCAAATGCGCGGATTGACAATGCCCTTGGCCTCGTCATACGCTCGGCTGACATCGAAAGGCAGGCAGTGTTCATAAATAAACACCTGACCGAACACCGGGTCCATGTGCTGACGCGTCAAAGCCATGGCGGCTTTCAAATCCAAGTGTTGCTCCACCGCCTCTTTACCGCATGCAAACAAAGTTTCCACCCACAGCTTGGTGTAGTCCAGTGATTTATTGACATTGGCGTTGCCGATCATGGCTTCTCCGCGCCCGGGCACGATGGCCTCGGCTTGCAGTCCACGTAAAGCCTCCAGGGTGACCGGCCATTCAGCCAGATGCGCGTCACCTGTGTAAACACCAGCCTGGTACTCGACCAGGTCACCGCTGAACAATACTTTTTCTGCCTCTACCCAGGCAATCGTGTCGCCGCGTGTATGGCCTGCGCCCGGGTGCCAGATATCAACACTGACGCCGCCGAGATCCAAACGGATACTGCCGTCTCTGCCGGGCTTGCCGTCGCCAAACACCAAGGTCGGCCAGGTCAAACCGGGTATGCTGTCTGCGCCTCTGAACAAGCGCGGGAAGCGGTCCATTTCGCTTTGCATGTCCTCGGCACCGCGTTCGACAATTAAATCGTAAGTGCCCTTGCTCGCAATGACTTCGGTGGCACCTTCGGCCAGATAAGCACTGGCACCCAGTACGCGCACTGCGTGGTAATGGGTCAACAACACGTACTTGATGGGTTTGTCGCTGACCTCGCGGATACGCGCAATCAAGTCCTGCGCCATCAGCGGCGTAGCGGTGGCGTCGCTCACCAGTATGTATTTGTCGCCGATGATCACGCCCGAGTTCGGGTCGCCTTCAGCGGTGTAAGCCCAGCAATGCTTGCTCAGACGGGTGAAACTGATTTTCTTATCGCTCAGATCGCTCTGGCTGGCAAAGGCTTTGGACATGGCAGACCTTGATGAATATTTAATCCGTCCATCATAAGCAAGTTACATCCATCAAGAAAAATGGGTGGGCCAGACCACGCCGTTTTCATTTAATAAAGCGTCCAGCGGTATATCGTGTGACTCGGGCACCATGTCTTCAATAAAGCCGTTGGTAAAGCCCAGTCCGACGGTGAAAGGCTGGGGTTGCAGTTGCGCTAGCGTGCGATCGTAAAAGCCGCCGCCATAACCCAGCCGGTAGCCACCGGCACCATAACCGACACAAGGCACAAACAACAGCGTAGGCACCACCACCTCGGTGTCCTTGGGCTTAGGGATGTTGTAGGCGTCCTCTTCCATGTCGCAACCGGGGTACCAGGCGTGAAAGGTCAAGGTCTTGGTGAGTTTGTTAACCACCGGCAGACCGATGCGACGCAACACCGGGTCATCGAGCAATTCACCGTCTTCCTTCCAACGGTGCAAGGCCGGCAAAGGGTCGAATTCGCCCTTGATAGGCCAATAGGCACCGATGACAGTGTCCTTGCGGTCAAACAACCAGATGCGCATGACTTGTTGCAACAGGTTGGCTCGCAATGCCCGATCGGGCATGTCCAAACGTTCCTGAATCAGTTGTTGGCGAAGTGCTTTTTTGTCCATGGGAGAATACTCACCTTATGTCAGGTTCCTTGATTGTGTCATGCCTTATTTATTAGACCGCCTCACTGCTGTTGTGTGCTGGAGCTTGCTGACGCTGTCTGTCCCGGCCATCAGCTTGTCTGCGCCGCTTCATATGTCAGACAAAAACGATGCCGTCATCGTCGATATGTCCAACGCTTTCACCCAGAACGACAGAAAAAAACTCTCCCACCTGTTACCACAGGCCAAAGGTCATGTGCTCGAGCCATGGGCAGCTTACTGGGAATTGCGCGTCAGACTGGGCGACACCGGTGACAATGAAGTCAAAGAATTTTTAAACAAATACGCAGGCAGTTACCAGGAAGACCGTCTGCGCAACGACTGGTTGCTGTTACTGGCACAACGCCAGGAATGGTCGCAATTTGAGCGTGAATACGCACTCTACCGCATGCATGACGACAAGGAAGTCGAGTGCTACGCCAACTGGCTGCATAGCAGCCAGAAAAAATTCAACGACACGCAGATGCAGGAAGAGCAAATCCGTCGCACTTGGCTGTCGCAACGCAATGCTGACGAAGGCTGTACCTACGCCTTTGAACAATTGCTGCAAGCCAAACAAGTCCATGCGGTCGATGCTTGGCGCAAAGCGCGTAGCATGGTTGAAATCAACCGTAAACCACCAGCGCGTGATGCTTTGCGCATGGTGTCATCACAAAGCATGGCCAAGCTGGATGAATTGATGGCCAACCCATCCCGGTTTTTGCAGCAACGCGCCAGCGCGCTGGGCAAGGAATCGAACGAGTGGGTCACGCTGGCCCTGGTCAAGCTCGCGGCCAACGACCATGAGGCAGCCATCAAGCAAGTGCACAACAGCAAGGCGGTCAAGTTATTGAACGCCGAGCAACTGCAGTGGGTTTGGGCCGTCATTGCCCGCCAGGCGGCGATGGAGTTCGACAACAACGCGCTCGACTATTTTGCGCTGGCCGGTGGCGGCAAGGGTTTGCCTGACGACATACTGGCGTGGAAGGTCAGGGCTGCGCTGCGCGCACCGGGCAAACCAAATTGGTCTATGGTCGAAGTAGCCATAGAGGCCATGAGTCCGCTTGCCCAAAAAGACCCGGCTTGGGTGTACTGGCGGGCCCGCTCGCTGATCGCACGCCAACCGGTATCAACCACTGCCGTGCCGCAGGCATTGATCGGCTTGCAAAGCATTGCCGGTCACCAGGGGTTTTACGAACAACTGGCTGAAGAAGAGCTGGGCCGTAAGATTGTGTTGCCACTCCGTCCTGCCGCGCCTACAGTGGCTGAAATGGAAGCAGTCAAAGCACTGCCCGGTTTACAACGCGCGATCCACGCCATCCATATAGGCATACGCCAGGACGGCGTGCGCGAATGGAACTACACCGCGGGCATGGTCGATGCCCAGGGCAAACGCGGGCGCATGACTGACCGCGAAAAACTTGCGGTTGCCCAATGGGCCTGCGAGCTGGAAATCTGGGATCGCTGCATCAACACCAGCGAGCGCACCCAACTGTTTGATGCCCACCACCGCTACCCCATGCCTTTTCATGATGAAGTGCTGGTGCGCACGCGCGACATCAAGCTGGATGCAGCTTATGTATATGGCTTGATGCGCCAGGAAAGCCGTTTCATCACCGACGCGCGCTCCAGTGTAGGTGCCAGCGGATTGATGCAAGTCATGCCGCGCACCGCCAAATGGACGGCCAAAAAACTGGGCTTGAAAAATTTCCAACCTGAGCAATTGAACCAAAAAGATGTCAATATCGCCATCGGCACCGGTTATATGAAGCTGGTACTCAACAGTTTTCAAGGCTCTATGCCCATGGCGGCGGCAGCCTATAACGCCGGCCCGAGCCGACCGCGCAAATGGCGCAACGGCCCGTCACTGGAAGGTGCCATTTGGGCCGAATGTATTCCATTCACGGAAACCCGTGATTACGTCAAAAAGGTGATGAGCAATACCACCACATATGCCGCGCTTATCAGCGGTGAACCCCAGTCGCTCAAAGCCAGGCTGGGTAAAGTCGGTCCGCGTGACAAAGATGCGCCGGCTGAAGACACTGACTTGCCCTAAGTTGATTCTTCCTGGCTTTGCTGCAACGACCACATTTGTGCATAGCGCCCGTCGGCTGCTAGCAATTGCGCATGGGTGCCACGTTCAATGATGTGGCCGGCATCAAGCACCAGAATTTCATGCGCGTCCACCACCGTGGATAAACGGTGGGCAATCACCAGCGTGGTCTTGTTATGCGCCGCCTCGCGCAATTCGGTCTGTATGGCGCGCTCGTTGCTGCTGTCAAGCGCAGAGGTCGCTTCATCAAAAATCAGAATGGCCGGGTTTTTCAATAAAGTGCGGGCAATCGCCACCCTTTGTTTTTCACCGCCGGACAACTTCAAGCCGCGCTCACCGACCATGGTCTCGTAAGCCAACGGTGTGGAGGCGATGAAGTCATGAATACGTGCCGATCTGGCGGCGTCCTCCACCTGCTCACGCGAAGCCCGGGTGTTGCCATAGGCGATGTTGTAGTAAACCGTGTCGTTGAATAACACCGTGTCCTGCGGCACGATACCTATGGCTTTGCGCACACTGTCCTGGGTTAACTGACGTATTTCATGGCCGTCAATCCGAATAGCGCCTTGCTGCACATCGTAAAAACGAAACAGCAAGCGCGCCAGCGTGGATTTGCCGGAGCCGGACGGGCCCACCACCGCCACTGTTTTGCCCGCAGGAATGCTCAGGCTGATGCCGTGCAATATAGGCCGGTCTGCTTCGTAAGCGAAATGTACGTTCTCAAAACGCACTTCGGGTGGAGTTTGCAATGTCAATAATTGCGCATTCTCCGTATCTGCCACTTCGCGGTTTTTTTCCAGCAGCATGAACATGCGCTCCAGGTCGGTCAGGCTTTGTTTGATTTCGCGGTAAATCACACCCAGAAAATTCAAAGGTATGTACAACTGGATCATGAAGGCATTGATCATCACCAGATCGCCCAGGCTCATGCGCCCTTCCACCACAGCTTCGGTGGCGCGCCACAACATGGCAACCAGGGCCACCGCGATGATGAGTTGCTGCCCGATATTGAGCGCACTCAAAGAGTTTTGCGCTTTGATGCGTGCGCGGCGCAGTTTGTTCAGGTTTTCGTCATAACGCGAAGCTTCAAACGCTTCATTGCCAAAGTATTTGACGGTTTCGTAGTTGAGTAGCGAGTCAATCGCGCGGGTGTGCGCGCTGGAATCGAATTCATTGACTTGTTTACGAAACTGGGTGCGCCATTCGGTGACAGTGACAGTGAAATAAATATACAGCGCCAAAGCTGTCAAAGTGATGATGGCATACCACTTGTCAAACTTCACGCCCAGTATGCTGAGCACCAACACCACTTCAATCAAAGTCGGCACTATGCTGTAGAGCGAATACGTGATCAAGGACTCTATGCCTCTGACACCGCGCTCAATGTCGCGACTCATGCCGCCGGTTTGGCGCTCCAAGTGAAAACGCAAACTCAAATTGTGCAAATGCTCAAAGGTTTGCAAAGCAATCTTGCGCGCAGCGCCTTGTGTGGCCGCCGCAAACACCAGTTCACGCAATTCGGTAAAGCCCGACACCGATAAACGCAGCAGCCCATAGCCGACCAGCAAGGCCAACGGCACTACCAATGCAATCTGAGCACCGGTTGGCTGAGGCGTCATGGCGTCAATCAATTCCTTAAGCAACAAAGGCACGCCGACGTTGGCCAGCTTGGCACCGATCATGAAGGACAAGGCCGCCATGACCCGCCATTTGTATTCCCACAGGTAGGGAAACAGCTTTCTTAAGGTCATCCAGTCCGAAGCGGTGACTCGGGGCGGGGCATTGACAGGCAAAGCGGGAGAAGAGGCAGCGTGGTGACGCATAAAGCACAATACCAGTTAAACAACTCCTTGGATTGTGCCTGTGACGACAAACAAAGACTCTCGCCAGACCGTGGCGGGGTTACCGCAAGACGCTGAACTGGTGCTTAAAGTTATTCCCATGCCGGCCGACTGCAACCAGAACGGCGATATTTTCGGCGGCTGGGTCATGGCCCAGGTCGACTTGGCCGGCGCGGTGTTACCGGCACGCTACGTCAACGGCCGCATAGCCACCGTGGCGGTCAATGAATTTATTTTCAAGCAACCGGTCAAGGTCGGCGACATACTGAGTTTTTTCAGTTCAGTGACTCGCATCGGCAACACCTCAATCACTGTCAAAGTTGAAGTGTTTGCTGAGCGCTTCAGCATGCAAGGTGTTTACCTAAAGGTGACAGAAGCCAATGTGACTTATGTGGCTATTGATGCCCAAGGCAAGCCCAGGCCGATTACGCGCAAGCACATCTGAGCCACTTTGGAATCTCTGTGATGCGCCTCCAGTGGCAAGTCTTCAGTAGATTTCAGTTGAACACCGGTTTGCGCTTTTGCATGAAAGCGCTGAAAGCTTCGACAGCAGCCGGTTCTTTCAACAAACGACCGAACACCACCGCTTCTTCATCCATTTGCAAAAGCACGGAAGGTGTGCGCGCAGACTTCATCAAGCGCTTGGTTTCTATCAGCGAGCTAAGCGGTTTGCGCGCCATTTTTTGCGCCTGTGACTGCGCATAAGCATTCACCTCGGCAGGCGGCAACACACGGCTGATCAGTCCCAATTCCAAAGCCGTCTCAACCATGAAAGGCTCTCCCATCAAAAAGGCTTCAGCGGCGCGTTGGTAACCCATGAGTTGCACAGCCAGCAGGCTGGACCCAGCCTCAGGACATAAACCCAGGTTGACAAACGGCATGGAAAACGCCGCGTTGTCTCCGGCATAGACCAGGTCGTAATGCAACAGCATGGTGGTGCCCACACCTACTGCCGGACCGCATACCGAAGCCAGCAAAGGTTTGGGAAAGACGGCAATGCCGCGCAAAAAACGCGACACCGCAGAGTCAGGACTGGCTGGCGGTTGCTGTAAAAAATCTGCAATGTCATTGCCTGCGCTGAACACGGTTTCGTGACCTTGCAACAAAACCACGCGCACCTCTTCTGAAGCCGCCGCCAGAGATAAAGCTTCAGCCAATGTTGCATACATATCAGCTGTCAATGCGTTTTTTTTATCCACCCGGTTGATGGTCAGGGTTAACACACCGTGTTCCTTGCTTTGCAAAATTGCTGTCATTGATACTCCTGTTTAAATTTTTCAGCCGTTCAATTACTCAGCCCGTTCCCAGAACTGGGTGCGATAAAAAGGACCGATATAGCCGCGAACTCTTAATCGTTTACCGCCGTCGACCGGCACCATTTTCACGTCATACACCTTGCCGTTGTCCGGGTCCAGGATAGTTCCCTTGCCTGCCCACAGATAGTCGCTGTCCTTGCCTTCGCGCGTCAGGTTGCGCAATATTTCCATGCCTATGATTTTTTGACCTTTGCGGTCATCCTTGCACAAATCACACACCGTTTTGGCCTTGGGATCTTCTTTTAATGCACGCACCACCAAGCCGGACAACACGCCATTGTTGTCTGTGATGCGAACCTCGCCTTTGGGTAATTGGGTATCGTCGTCTATCGTGTGCCAAAGACCTGCAGGTGTCATCTGAGCAAAGGCACTGATGCTGGCCCAGGCAATCAGCATACTGATGGTTTTTTTCATGTGGGATTCCTCCTTGGTTTGAGCGTGTTCAAGCTTTCAATGCAGAAGCGCCGTAGCGCTCCAGAATATGTTCAAAACCCTGTTTGGCGCGGTACAGGCTTTTGGCCGATTTCAAAAACCGCGCTTCGTAATGCAAAGCCAAAATCAATCCATGTATTTCAAACGACATTTGCGTCGCATCTGTGTCTTTTGACAAATGCTGTTCATCACGCGCTTGCAGCACCGCACGGTGTAAGGCTGTCAACCAGGTTTTGACTGAGCTGGCCAGAGCATCCCGCACCGGACCGGGACGGTCATCAAACTCCACGGCGCCGCTGATGTACAAGCAGCCTGAATCTATTTCGGCGCTGGTGCGTTGCATCCAGTTGTTGAACAAGGCCTTTAAGCGCGGCAGACCGCGCGGCAAATCCATGGCGGGAAAGAATATTTCATGCTCGAACCGCTGGTGGTATTCACGGATGACCGAAATTTGCAACTCTTCACGCGAGCCGAAATGCGCAAACACACCTGACTTGCTCATTTGCATCGCATCTGCCACTGCGCCAATGCTCAAACCCTCCAAACCGATTTGCGTGGCCATGCCCAACGCTGTATCAATGATGGCTGCTTTGGTCTGCTGACCTTTTTGCAATAAGCGCTGACGCACCAAGTGCTTGTCAGCGCCGTTTGGCGTAGTGAGTGTGTCTGTCATACTTCCTTTTAAAAAGAACGGTCGTGCTATTTCCTATGATTTTGTCACAAGCGTGAAAACCGGATTGCATACACTCTTGCCATGGAAACCACACACATACTCGCCATACGCCACGGCGAAACTGACTGGAACGTAGCTACCCGTATTCAAGGGCAAATAGATATCTCATTGAATGCACAAGGTGAATGGCAAGCCATACAAGTGGCCAAAGCACTCGCCGACGAAGACATTCACGCGGTTTATGCCAGCGACCTGAGTCGCGCCTTGGTCACTGCCCAACATATAGCCTCACACCATGCGCTTGAAGTCAGCCGCATCCTGCCATTGCGCGAACGGCACTATGGTGATTTTGAAGGTTTGACCTGGGATGAAATCAAACAGGCGCATCCCGCAGATGCCACGCGCTGGCATGACCGTGACCCGCACTGGACACCTGCCAACGGCGGCGAAAGTTTGTTGATGCTGCACGCGCGTGTGCTGCACATGGTGAACGACATTGCTGCACGCCACCTTGGTCAGCAGATTGCACTGGTGACTCATGGCGGTGTGCTGGATATTTTTTATCGCATCGCCACCGGTCAAGATTTACAAGTGGCACGCAGCTGGGGATTGCGCAATACCGCCATCAACCGACTTCTATGGACACCGCAAGGTTTGCAACTGGTAGGCTGGGCGGATGAGCGGCATTTGGACCTGGATACACGCGAGGAAAGCAGTACCTGATGTTTTATTCGGCTTCAGCACCAAACAAGCCGGCGGCATTTTGCGTAGCTGTTGGGGCGGCCACACCGAGGTGCCGGTAAGCCGCTAAAGTGGCAATGCGCCCGCGCGGTGTGCGTTGTAAAAAACCTTGCTGAATCAAAAACGGCTCAATCACATCTTCGATGGTGTCGCGTTCTTCACCGATGCTGGCCGCGATATTGTCCAGACCGACCGGGCCGCCATCAAAACGGTGAATCACCGCTTCCAGCAATTTGCGGTCCATCAAATCAAAACCTTGTGCATCCACATCCAGCATAGACAAGGCGGCTTCGGCCACGGCTTTGCTGATGCGGCCATCGGCCTTGACCTCGGCATAGTCGCGCACCCGGCGCAGCAAGCGGTTGGCAATGCGTGGTGTGCCACGCGAGCGGCGCGCGATTTCAAACGCACCGTCTTCATGCAATTGCGCTTTGAGCAAACCGCCACTGCGTATGACGATGCGCAACAACTCTTCAGCCGAATAAAACTCCAAGCGCGCCACAATCCCAAATCGGTCCCGCAGCGGGTTGGTCAACATGCCGGCGCGCGTGGTGGCACCGACCAGCGTGAACGGCTGCAAATCGAGTTTGATGCTGCGCGCGGCAGGACCTTCGCCAATCATGATGTCGATCTGGTAGTCCTCAAGCGCGGGGTACAAAATCTCTTCGACGACGGGTGACAAGCGGTGGATTTCATCGATGAACAACACATCGTTTTTTTCCAGATTGGTCAACAGTGCCGCCAAGTCTTTGGGCTTTTCCAGCACCGGTCCGCTGGTCTGGCGCAGGTTCACGCCTAACTCTTGCGCGATGATGTGGCTGAGCGTGGTCTTGCCCAAGCCCGGGGGACCGAACAACAGCACATGGTCCAGCGCTTCATCACGCTGGCGTGCCGCGCCTATGAAAATTTCGAGTTGCTCGCGCACCTTGGTCTGGCCCACATATTCTTGCAACAACTTGGGCCTGAGTGCACGCTCAATCGCTTCTTCTCTGGGGCTGACGGGCGCGGCCGACACCACACGGTTATCGGGTTTGAAGTCGTCGCCGAAGCTGTCGGTTTGTATGCTCATGGTTTACCTGGCCAAGGCCTTCAAGGCCTGTTTGATGCCATCGCTCACACCAATGTCGGCGGGCAATTGTTTCAATGCTGCAGATGCCTCTTTGTCGCTGTAACCCAAACTCATCAGCGCTTGCAAAATATCGTTTTGGCTGTAATGCGCTTGGGGTGCGGCGTTCGCTCCCAAGTCGCTGCCCATCTTGCCTTTGAGTTCAAGCAACAAACGCTCTGCGGTTTTTTTGCCTACGCCGGGTATCTTCACCAGCCTGCCCGCCTCTTGCAAACTGATGGCTTGCGCCAATTCAGCCACGCTCAAACCGCTGAGCACACCGAGCGCCATGCGCGGACCCACGCCAGAAATTTTGATCAATTGACGAAAAGCAACGCGTTCCTCGGCAGTGGCAAAGCCATACAAAATTTGCGCATCCTCGCGCACCACAAAATGCGTGAGCAGACTGAGTTTGTCGCCGACCGCGGGCAAGTTATAAAAAGTACTCATGGGCACATCGACCTCATAGCCCACGCCATGGCAATCCACCACCACCTGCGGTGGATTTTTTTCAATGAGCGTGCCGCTGAGTTTGCCTATCATGTGTTGTTGTATGCGTGAGGTCCAGCGTCGATTATCAGCGCGAATGGTTTCATGCTCGCGAGCAGGCGTTTGGCCATGGGGTATGCTTTGATTCCTTAGCAGTCAACGACAGCATTTCTTTATGTTCTCTTACACCATGGTTCATCGACAAACCCGTCCCCCGCTTGTGGGATTCACGCTTAGCGGATTGATACTTTGATTATTCGCCACCAATTCAGTCCCAGCAGTAACACCCGCCTGGGAAATTTATGCGGTGCGTTGGATGAACATTTGCGCACCATAGAAACTGGTTTACAGGTCAAGATTGCGCACAGCCACGAAAAATTCAAAATTGACGGCAGCAAGGCCAATGCCACACGCGCACTCGAAGTGCTGCAAGCCATGTTCGAGCGCGCAGCCAAACCCATACCCAAAGAACATGTGCAATTGATGCTGGCCGGGGACTCGCACATGGGAGATGACGGTCACTCAATGACCACACGTCGCAACGATGTGCGGGCACGCACTCCAACCCAGGCCTTGTACCTAGAGAATATCGCCAACCACGACATCACTTTCGGCATCGGACCGGCGGGCACCGGCAAAACTTATTTGGCGGTAGCCAGTGCAGTGGATGCGCTAGAGCGCAGCGCGGTGCAACGCATCATCTTGACGCGTCCGGCTGTCGAGGCTGGTGAAAAGCTGGGCTTTCTGCCAGGCGATTTAGGTCAAAAAGTAGACCCCTATTTGCGTCCGCTGTATGACGCACTTTACGAGCTCATGGGTTTTGACAAAGTGCAAAAAGCGTTTGAGCGCAGCGCGCTGGAAATAGCCCCACTGGCTTTCATGCGGGGTCGCACCTTAAACAATGCGTTCATCATTTTGGACGAAGCGCAAAACACCACGCCTGAGCAAATGAAAATGTTTTTGACACGCATCGGCTTTGGTGCAAAAGCGGTGGTGACCG
>Ga0209768_10000886_pt1 | contig 19473 bp, 20 predicted proteins | sample LauGreSBDMM110SD_3_FD_187564 | JGI IMG/M metagenome (GOLD analysis project Ga0209768, IMG submission 187564) | Freshwater lake microbial communities from Lake Michigan, USA - Sp13.BD.MM110.SD (SPAdes) (version 2) | ecosystem: Environmental > Aquatic > Freshwater > Lake | place: Lake Michigan... | reverse complement strand
CCCGAGGACAAGACCTTGGACGAGGTCAATCGCCGGCTTGAAGCTCTGCCTGAAACCGAGTGCCGTCTGGAAGACATCTTGATGGCATGGTGAGTTCGGCGACGCCTATACGGCAAGAAGCTCTGCGTGCGACGTCTCGTGCGACGACCACCCTTTCTGCCCGTTCCGGGCGCCCCCTTTGCGGACGTGCCATGTGGCGGGAGTTCTGGGTGTTCGTCTATCAGCTCGCTCGATACAAAGGGACCCATGTCCCGGGGGGCCGGCGGCCGTGGAGAAGTGCGTCTGTGGATATCCTCACCAAGGGAAACACTACCGAAACCAGTGGCCTCTGCAGGGGCCACAAGAGCTGGGTCAGGGGGACCACTACTCAAAAGAACACGCATGAAAGGAAGTTCAAATTTCATACCAAGGTTCGCCAATCCAGTTACTCCATTCTCATCCGTTGGTGGCTTAAGTCGTGATAAAACACTAATTCTCTCGGTTGGCGGGAGAATCGAATCGAATTCTCCCACTGCGAGGGGCCCGGGAGGCGGCGGAGCAGCAAGTTTTTCGAGAGCCGTCGGTTTCAGCCTTATTAAGATCTCTTTTACGTGTGGGAATAATACTCCGTATTGTCTACCAAGCACCTTTGCCTCTGCATTGGCATTTTCCACAGCTGCCTCGCCCTCAAGTAGGGGTGGTAGAGATGACGCCGGAGGAGGCGGTTCCGCAGCTGGTTCCGCAGCTGGTGCCGCAGCTGGTGCCGCAGCTGGTGCCGCAGCTGGTTCCGCAGCTGGTTCCGCAGCTGGTGCCGCAGCTGGTGCCGCAGCTGGTGCCGCAGCTGGTGCCGCAGCTGGTGCCGCAGCTGGTGCCGCAGCTGGTTCCGCAGCTGGTGCCGCAGCTGGTTCCGCAGCTGCATTTGATGCCCCCTGCTCTAGGACTGCTATGGGTGCCGCTGCCGCTGGCGGTGGCAGCACGAGTGTCACAGATGGTCTAAACCCAAACAACGTTTCCCGACGACGCGATAGCCCCCCCGCCTTCGGTCGGCGGTTCAGATCTTGCCGTTCAATAATCGACGCTGCAGCTGAAGCAAGAGATAGGAGATACAACTCCGGCGACATGGCATAGTTCCGCGTGTCTATGGTCCTAATGATTGAGTTATACTTTGCCATCATAACCGCCACACGCTGTGCTTTCCATGTTGCGATGCTGCGACCCTTGTCATAATTGAAATGGATCCAGTCCCCCAACGTGTCTCTGAACGACTTCGCGTCTGGTTGAAACTTAAGTGTCCTCACATGTGGGTCATCCGGTGCACGTAGACTTGCGTCTTTTCGTGTAGATACCAAGATTTTTTCCAGAAAGACCTCGTATTTTTTTGCGTCAACTACGGGAACAAAGCGAGAATCGGGAACAAGTACAGCGGCCAGGTCTCCGACTGCTCTCTTCTTAAAAAACACATCGTTGTTCTTTGTTTGGTTACATGTTTTGTGTGACCAATCATATTCCAATGCAAATTGCATGGCATCTGTGTTGGTCTTGTCGTATAACTGAAGAAACAAGGCCGCCTGAGCAATGGGCAACACGTGTTCGCACTCAGGAGAGTGACCGTTTTCGTCCTCACCCGGAAGTTCGTCCTTTGTGAAGTAGATCGGCATGCCGCAGATCCAACAGGGTGTCTCTTTATAGGTAATGCCTCCGATCGCTCCTTGGCATTGAGTTTCGGGGTCTGCAATCTCAAAAATGTCTCGTGAATCCGAGTTGTATGTGGCTTCCCACAGTGCTATGCGCTCCGGTCCAAACATGAGCAATGCAAGTGCAGTTGTTTCAATCAAAAACAGCTCATAGATTGCATCGCGCGATGTGATCTGTACCTTTCGTTTCTCGGTGAATTTTTTCCACGACTCTTTCAGTACTGCGACACGTTCGTTGTACGTTTTCAGCTTAGTGCCAAGAGTTGAAGCATCAATCACGTCACTACTTCTCGGAGGAAGCTCAAGCAGTTTGACAAGTCCTTCTACGGCAGCCTGCACCTTTGCATCGTCTTCCTTTGCCTTTACCTCGGCTAGAACTGCATTGGATCGGGCCACGCGGGCAGATGGCAGTCTTGTTGGCACTACGACTCTTTTCGACGGGGATTTGAGTGGTTTCGCCGGCGGCATTACTTATATCTCCGAAACAAACTACATGAACTTACGCCGACGACCGCCCGTCATGGTGGCCGTGGGGGTATTCAGGACCAGCGCATAGTACGGGTAATAAAGGGCAGCAAAGAAGAAATCAAGAATAGCCCAGCCGACAGACCCGTACTTTGCATAGGACAGACTGGCTGCACCGAAACTCCAGATAAAGTACCAAAGAAATCCAAACACTCCGACTACGGTAAGAACAGCTGGCACCTCGGTGGTCTTGGGTGCTGTATCTTCCTCCGGAGGAATAGGAGCGTTGGGAGGTGAGGAAGGCATCTTTGGTAAATAATAGGGAAACAAAGTAATGGTCAACTTGACACATCCCGAGTTGGCAGAAATCCAAACGCCATCCCTGCCAGGGGCAAGTTTGGATGCCCTTCGTGCCTTACGGACATCAATGTGCAATTCGTCGGGAAAGGACTATACTCTTCAGCCACTTCAGCGGCTACTGCGTCGTGTGCTGTCTCCTGACTCGCCGACCCGCAATCTGCTGATGGTGCACGGAACAGGTGTAGGCAAAACCTGCACTGGCATTCAAATCGCCGAGGAGTATATTCTGCGCCCCGAGTTTCAGGAGAAGAAGGTCCTAGTCATTGCCTCTCGTGCTGTGCAAGAGAACTTTCGGACACAGATCTTTGACATGAGTCGTGTCTACCTAGACGCCGCGAGCGATACACTCAGCTCCAAGCAGTGCACGGGACGCCGGTATTTAGATATGCTCCTGCGGATTGAAGCGGAGCCGAAAAATTGGGCAGATCCCGAGGTTCGGGCTCGGCTGGAGAAAACATCAGATCGCATTATTGATGAATTCTACGAGTTTCAGGCCTACAATTCGTTTGGTGCTCGGCTTAACGAGAAACTCACAGGCACCGACGCCGACATTGACGAAGCGTGGGTCCACGAGACCTTTGACAATCGCCTCATCATCATTGACGAAGCCCACAACATCACGACAGAGGAGACGGAAGTTGCTCTGGGACTTGAGCGGCTGGTGAAGGTAGCCGATGGACTTGTCTTGGTGCTTCTGACAGCTACGCCCATGTACGATACGTATGAAGAGATTGTGTTTTTTATGAACCTGTTTCTATGGAACGAGCGTAAGCAGCCGTTTGATACAACCTTGACGGCATCTGATTTCTTCACTGCGGACGCAGAGCTGAAAGAGGGCGAATCTGAAACCATATTTCGTGACTGGTGTCAGATGTACGTATCGTATGCAAAGGGCGAAAGTCCATTCACATTCCCCTTTCGTCTGCCGCCGCCGGAGATTGCCGACAAGAATGCCATGCGACTTGGGTTCAATAACCGTGAAATCGTTGCCAAGGACCGCATCAAGTATCTCAGCTTGGTCTCTTCGCAACCTGCGGGCGAACAAAAAGCGGTGCTCACCACGGGAGCTCGTGACGTAGACGATGCTCGGCGCCAAGCTATGATGTCTCCCACTCTATCCGTGTTCCCGGGAAACAAGACCTTTGCGCAGACGTTCAAGGTCAGCAATGAGCAATTCAGCTATATTGGCATTCCCTTTCTCAATTCCGAAAACCTGCCGAACTACTCTTCCAAATTCGTCAGCACACTTCACTCCATTGAAAGCTCCAAGGGAGTGTGTATGGTCTATTCAAACTATGTTGAACGTGGCGCTCGGCTCTTTGCAATGGCCTTGGAGGAGCACGGATATACGCCGTATAGAGGACGTGCGCTGCTCAAGAAATCCAGTTATACAGGTCCGCCCAAAGGCAAATACATTTTGATCTCCTCAGCTGCCTCGGATGCTGAAATTAGTGTGATGCTGGATGCAGTCAAGAACCGATCCAACGTAAATGGCAAGAACGTCAAGGTTGTCGTGACAAGTCCGCTGGCGGCTGAAGGAATTGACTTCCGGTTTATTCGGCAGGTTCATATTTTGGATCCGTGGTGGAACATGAGCCGCATTGAACAAGTTGTGGGGCGTGCTCTTCGTACATGCAGCCACCAAGATTTGCCTGAAGCAGAGCAGAACTGTACGGTCTATCTTCACGTTGTTCGTCCGGAAGCTGAGCGTGAAGCCTTTGACGAGTACACCTATCGCACCCGCGTGGAACAAAAAGGCATGCGCATTGCCAAGGTTCGGAAAGTCATGGCCGAATCCGCGATGGACTGTCCAATTCAGTTGGCCCTTCCGGCTGACTGGCGAGAGCTGGAAGTTCCGCAGATCCGTGATGAGGGGCGTGAATCCGTCGTCTATCGCCTAAAGGGAATGATGGCACCGGCATTTGATGAAGCACCTGACGTAGAACAGTGCAAGACAACTCCCCCAATTCGGGATCCGGACCACGCTCGTCCTCTGTCGACGTACTTGGATTCTCGTGACGAAATCTTGACCAAACTCGGAAAGCTTTTCATTGACAAGTCAATCTGGGACCGTGAGCAGCTGTTTTCGGCTCTTCGTCCGTTCAGTCGTGATGTTGTTGTGTACACACTCCAGCAGGCCATCTCCACGTCCTTCCGCTTTGTAGATTCCTTCAACCGCCCAAGTCTTCTTGAATCCAAGGGTGATTTATACGCTCTTGCTCCGATTGGCGTTCCGAACGGCACTGTTGTTGAGCGGACAACGCGCCCCGCGAAGCCTGTTGACATTGAGTTGCCTGAGCCCGAGCCCGAGGACGCCGGACCTCCGCCCGAACTGGAAGACGATGTCCTTGACAAGCGACGGAATGCCTATGTATGGCCCGCAGATGCAGCTACACGCTTCTCCGAAGAGGTAAAGAACGGATACATCTTTGATCACGAATTTACGAGTGCGGAAAAGAAGGCCTACCTAGAGACGAATCCTGATCTCCCTTTTCTGGACCGGCTGCGAATTCCTGACTCCAGCCTGACTGTTACGGGTGCTGACATGGAGCTTGTGGGCGAAGATCTGACCAAGTTTAAAGAATGGACACAGACTCTCATTCGTCAGTTTGTGGATGACAAGGATCGTCTCTTTGCATCTGTCTCTGCAAAGGGCGTGCTCACGATATCCCCTTCCACTCTTGTAGGCACCACGTTCAAACGAGTTCTTGCTGAAAAGTCCTTTGCTCCAACGGCGTGTCGTACAGGGCAAAATTCCGTTGCCAACATGAAGATCCTTGCCAAGTTCATTGACAAGAATGGCGTTGGACTTCCAGAGGGACTCGCAGGAGACCCACTCTGCACCTACTCCGAACTTCTCGCTCGCGAAGAACACAACTGCGTATGGTATACTCCCGAAGAAATTGCTGTCTTGAGCGTTCAAGAGAACAAAACGACAGTGCTGAAGGCTCTCAAGGCTGCGAAATAACTGCTGCCGTTGATCTAAAACGAAAACTCTTCACTCAAACACACAAGAAGGCACAATGAATCTTTATGAACGTCGTGAGCTCACTCGGAACGTTCATGTGGATGCCCGTTTCCTTCAGCGTAACATCCTTGCCAGTCTGGTTGCTCAGCTCCGGCACAAGTACGAAGGAATCTGCCTGCCGGAGGGATATGTTCAGCCCCGTAGCATTACGGTGGTTGAACACTCCTTTGGACGAACGAACATTCTGAAGGGTGGGCTGGATTACAGTGTTCGCTTTCAGGCCGATCTGTGCCTCCCTCACGCAGGGCAAGTCTTTAAGGCACCTGTCGTGCTCAAGAGCAAGATTGGTCTTCACGCGGAGATTGCCCCTCTTAAGGTTCTGCTCCCTCGTGACCTTCACATCGGCAATGGCGATTTTGATCAGGCCGACATTGGACAGGACATTGAATTTGATGTCGTCGGCACTCGGTTTCAGCAGGGAGATCAGACGATCGTTGTCTTGGGAAAGCTTCGGGAGGTCATCCGTCCCGATACGCGCAAGGCAGATGCAGAGCCTGAGCCCCCAGATGTCATTGCTGCGCCGGTCGGTGAGGGTGATAAGGACAAGCGTGTAGTTACGGTAGACGTCGCAAAGACCAAGGCACCCGGAGAGCTGCGTAGGAAGAAGATGGTAAAAACTGTTGCTCCAGCACAAGATGAACAGAAGCCGGAAGGAAGCGCTGAAGGAAAGACTGGATCGGCTTGATGCAAACGAACACGCACAAATCTTCAACATCATCAAGAAGTATACAGACAGTTTCACCAAGACGCAAAACGGTGTCTTGGTCTCTTCGGACGTTCTTCCGGACGTATGCTTGCACGAGATGGAACAAATGGTCACTTTTTACCTTGATCAGCATAAGCAGATGGAAGCAGATGAAGCGGAACGGAAGACCTATGAGCGAAGGTAAAAATGGATGCTTTTCATTCAAGCCTAAAGATAAGGAACCATGGATACCCTTCTCCCCCCTACGACGCTTGCCAACCTCAAGGAGTTCACTGATCTTCTCAAGAAGGACAAGCACGCGGAACTTGAGTGCAAGCTCCTCGCCAATCAAATTCACACCAAGGACGTTGCCGATCGCATCTCGGACAGTCTCCAGCTCTACTCTCGGGGCGCGCCCGTTCACGAACATCGGGCTACCTTCTGCTATTCCGACGGTCTGCGGGTCGTTGTCTCGGGAGCCGAAAACATTCTCAAGGTGTGCTCAACTGGAAGCTTTCGCGGTGTTCCCATCAATGTTGAGCGAAAGCGGCGGTATTTTGATGTCGTCACGGCAATCAAGGGCAAGTCAGACACGCTTGATGTTCCCGAGGCCGGCATTCGCATCACCCTTCGCCACGAGGAGCATCTGCGCAAGGACTTCTCGGGCACTCCGATGGACTCTGCCAGTCACGTTCGAGTCATTCACCGAAAGTCTTGGACCAGCTTGGACGGCATTGTGCGCTACGACTTCTCGCAGTGCAAGTGCAAGACGAAGCAGACTAAGACGTTTGCCGACATTCTGAAGCAGACACCCTCCTATGAGCTGGAGATGGAGGTGATTGATCGCACCAAGACAGCGGCAGAGATTGTTGGGTCCGTTCTTCGCCACATGACGCCTGTGATTGCTGCGTTTCAGGGCTCGCAGTTCATTCTGTCCTCTTCGGACATTCAGAGGTACCAGATGGAGTTCGAGATGACTCGCATGCCCTTTGTGAATCCCGTGACAATGGAGCGTCGTCACTTGCTCGCGGATCGCCCGAACAACATTCTGTCGGGATATACGGTCACGAACAAGGCAGATGGCGAGCGGTGCTTTCTGATTGTGATGCGAGATCGCCGTGTTCTGCGAATCACGCCGAGTTCTGTGATCACTTGGACGGGTCTCACTGCAACCAAGGACGTTCACATCGGCACCGTCATTGACGGCGAGTACCTGTCTGATCGCAACCAGTTCTGTATCTTTGACGTCTACTCGTATCGTGGCCGTGACGTGCGGCGCCTTCCGCTCTTTATCTCCGAGGACGACATGACAAAGTCTCGTCTTGGCTGTGCGCGATCGTTCGTGTCGGATATTCCCACGGACTTCACGTCTCAGATGGGGTCCAAGCCTCTGCGCGTGACAACCAAGCTGTTTCTGGCGGGAGAGGGATCGGCTATGGAGGAGGCCATTCGGAAGATCCTTGACACAAAGTTTGAATATCCTACCGATGGGCTTGTCTTTACACCGCGGGCCTCACCGGTTGCTCCAATTGCCGATCGCCGAGGAAAGTCGTGGCTGACTGTGTACAAGTGGAAGCCGGCCTCGCATAATAGCATTGACTTTCTTATCAAGATGAAGCACGGCGAGAGCTTTGATGTCACACTTGGTAAGCGGGTTGTCAAGGGAACGCTGTATGTCTCTCGCACACCGGGCGATATCATTCACCCGTGCGAGACCATGACGGGCGAGTATGCGGTGCCGGACATTTCGCCCGAGGAGCGCGTCTTGGCAAATAGCCGTGACCGCGTTCCGTCTCCGTTTCAGCCGTCTGTCCCTCGCTCGCCGGATGCCCACGTGATCTCGGTGCCGGTGAATGATACTGGTGTGCCGGTGGATGCCGAGGGCAATCGCGTAGAGGACAATACGATTATTGAGTGCTCGTATGACACGGACCTTGGGCGATGGACGATTATGCGCACTCGCTACGACAAGACGCATCAGTATCGGGTCTTGGGCCGCCCGCAGTTCGGCAATGACATTGCAGTTGCCGATGCGATCTGGACGAATATGCACGTTCCGATTACGGAGGAGATGATTCGGAACTTGATTGCAAGCCCTCCGGATGCAACCTTTGAGGACGACCTCTACTACCGTGACAACCTAGATGCGCGTGACCGAATTCTGCGGGACGTCTACGGGTTTCACAACCGAATCAAGGACGACCTCTATCGGTCTTCCATCAAGAATGGCGATTCTCTGCTGGAGCTCGCTGTTGGGAGGGCAGGTGATCTGCTCAAGTGGAAGCGGACAAAGCCGTCTATGGTCGTGGGCATTGATTCGTCCATGTCTTGCATTACGTCTCCTCGACAGGGGGCGTGCGTGCGCTACCTGAAGGAAAAGGCGGCAAATCCGACCGAGTACATTCCCCCTGTCCTCTTCATCTGTGGAGACATGACCAAGCCGCTGTTTGAGGGCGACAATACGTATGCCAACATTCTCACAGGCGCCTCTCCGCCAACCACGGCATACCTGACGACCTTTGCTGGGCACACCGAGTTTGACGTGATTTCGTGCCAAATGGCTGTTCACTATGCCTGTGCGTCCGACGAGTCGTTTGAGACATTCGCGAGCAACTTGGAGACGCACGGAACAGGGCTCTTCTTCGGGACCTGCTTAGACGGTGCAGCGGTGTACTCTCTGCTGATGGGCAAGCAGAGCCATATGTTCCGGTCCGGAGCGCAGGTGTTTGGTGAGTTTGTCAAGGAGTATGACGATAAGCAGGGCTGGACGGAGGAGTTTGGTCAGGCGGTCTCCGTTCATCTGGAAAGCTTTGAGCAGCCGCAGAAGGAGTATCTGGTGCCCTTTGCCAAGATGACGGAGGTTCTGAAGGAGCATGGATATGAGTTGGTGGGAAGCACGATGTTTTCCGACCATTACGCCGATCAGAACATCGTCTTGCTGACACAGGAGCACCAAGCATTCAGCTTTCTCCACCGGAGCTTCGTGTTTGAGCGGACTAAGGCACCGAAGAAGACAGAGAAGCAGGAGGCTGTGATTCCGGTTGTTGAGCCGGAGGTCAAGGATGAGCGGTCGGAGCCGGCCAAGAAGGAGGAGGAGGCACCCAAGCCCAAGAAGAAGATCGTCAAGGTGGCGGTCAAGACGGGCGAGGAACCCGTGTTGTTCTTCGGTGCCGACGAGGGCAAGGGTGAGTGGCGTGTCTTCTCCAACATGTATGAGGCACCCTTTCAGGTGGACTCGGTGACCTTCCCCACGGTGGAGCATTACTTTCAGTGGTCCAAGGCCAAGCAGTTTGGGGATGGTGCGATTGCAGAGAAGATTCTGAAGACACCCTCACCAAAGGCAGTGAAGGCTCTCGGGCGGAAGGTGAAGGACTTTGTGAAGGAGGAGTGGAACAAGACCAAGGACGGCATTATGCGGATCGCTGTCAAGGCAAAGTTCGTCCAGCACCCCGATCTGAAGACCAAGCTGATGGAGACTGGAGTTCGCCCGATTGGCGAGGCGTCTGCGCGTGATAAGTATTGGGGTATTGGTACATCGGTGGATACGTCCAAGGCGAATGACCCAACAAAGTGGCCGGGGAAGAACGTGCTGGGCAAAATGCTAGGTGAGCTGCGCACCGAGCTCAAGGAGTAGACTGCCTATAGAACGACTCATAGGTGAGTGCGGGGCCCACGTCTTGCTGAACACTCTGCGGCAGGTAGCGCTGGTGAAGCTTTTGTCCAACAATCGCCGTTGCCTGCTCAGCAGTGATCTCACCTTTTTCAATCTTTCGCTTGAGAGCAAGCATTTCAAAAAAGGTCGTGTCAAGGCGATCCTCGGCGTGCATCTGAAAAAGAGAAGGGTAATTGCAGTACAGAACCTCATTCTCTGCCTGAAGCTTGGCCTCGTATTCAGCCTTGTTGGCCTTCAGGTGGGCCCACTTCTGCTTGCTCGCATCCATGGTAAACACAAGGGCCTGAACCTGCGTTGCAGTCAGGTCTGCATCGTTGATACCGCGCCGTCCCGTTTCAACTTCATTCGGAGTGAGTTCGCGTGTCGCCATTTGTATTTATCAATACCAATGGCTTTAACTGGGTCATTAGGGACGCGCACTCTTCGTGTGTGGTCATTCCGGTCAGAATGATCTGCCCTGTGCGGAAGACCTTTGCGATCCACCTTGTCTGTGGAAAGTACACCTTCACCGCAGGATAGACCGCAGGTTCGTAGACCGTTGTGACACCCTTCTCTCGCAGCGACGCATAGAGTGCATCTCGCGAAAGGTTTGTCGTCCCCACCAGCTTTGTCTTGTAATTCATCAGAACAACCCGTCGCACACTCGTCCATTCGCCCGTACATGCCGTCGGACACGTGGCCATAATATGCTCTCGTAACAAGGTCGTAACATTCCGATCATACTTTTCATCTAGAACGCCCGTGATATGAAACACGCCGTTCTGGAAGATTTTCACCGTAATCTCCTTGCGAAGAAGGGTGCCATCGCCATCTGACATGACGACAATTGTAATGGAGTTGTGCCCAAAGCCAGTTGTGCGCTTCGGGGCGGCTGTCTTTGCCCGACGCTTGATGAGATCTCGCTTAGAGGAGCCGCGCTTGACAACGCCCTGCTTCTCCACCTTGATGATCTTGTCGGTAAGAGGAAGTTCATTTGCAAGTGCAGTTGTATCAAGCTTTACATTCATCGTGTAGAGGACGACCATCGTTGTGAGTGTAGGATGATCCATTGTTAGGACCGACTGTGTAGATCCAATCGGTTTCGTTTTTCCACGCGTGAGAGAAGGAATGCGGAAACCGAGAAACAACGATGCAGTTGAAGGTCCGTATCGCTCTGCGCAGAAGAACCTCTTCACACGGCGTCAGCATCCATCCGTCCAAGTATCCAAACCAAAGCGTACCTGTTGTTTGATGGGCTGTGATCGAGATAATTGTATCCACAAAGTTGTCTTCCAACGAAAGCCGAGATAAATCGTAGCACTCGGCTGGTTTGGGAATACGATAGGTGTAGATGGTCAGCATTACTAGACTTCTAGTGAGATGTTTAAGCGTTACGATCCGCCGTATGCGGCCACCGGATATTGCTCTTGAGGGCAGCCGCCTGGGCCACGGTCAAGCGGCAGTTGCACTCACCCGCCAACTGGGTCTTCTTGCAGGTCGGACAGCAGTTATTGACATATCCGTTTCCGAACATCTGACGGGCCACTTGGATTTTGGACAGCTCAGCATTCGCCGCCAGCCGGTCATTGATCTCCGGAAGCTGGGCGGACGACAAGCACGGCATGGTGTTCGTGATCTGCGACGCCTTGGCATTCCTGCGAAGTTCACTCTGAGCCACCGCCTGACCCGCCGTGAACTCATTGTAGTCCGACGTATCTCGGACATTGTGACCGCCACCGTGGTTGAACCCAGCAGGAGACGCGGTAGACGGCGCATTCAGAGCAAGGACACATGCCGTTCTGGCCACGGCTGTCTCCAGATTACCGGATGCAGCCAGCCGCTTGACAATCTCTGTTTGGTGCCCAGCATCGCGGTGGGGACGCGTATCTGTGATGGTCACCATTCTTTGCTTGTAACGACCGAGGTATTCACTGCAGGACATCTTACTCTTATTAGGTAAAAAAAGAAACTCCTGAGTGAACAATGCAGAACACCGTTGGGGATGTCGGTACGTTTACTGGAGAGGGAGAGACATTGACGGGCACAGTGGTCTTTGTGGGTGACGTAAAAAATGAAGGTCCGATTATTTTAGTTAAGACCAGCAACGGTGACGTATGGATGCTGAGAAACGACGGCACACTGTTCACAAAAACCGAAGAGTCGTCAGCTGCAGGTGGTCGTCGTCGCAAGTCACGGTCCACAAGGGACCTCCGGTCACGTCGTCGGTCTCTTAGACGCCGGGGTGCGTGAAGAAATGACGGCGGCAGCACTCGCGCGTAAGTCCAAGCTCGTTCATGGCTAGGCCTTCTGCGGTGATGGTCGTTGTCTTGGTGAGATAGACCAAGTCATCCTTTTCGGGACGACCATGCTTCTTGCGGTAGGTCTTGACCAAACTCAGAAATGTCTTCCACTTGCCAGCGATGGGAAGATTGCATGTATAGCACTTGATTGGAATTGGAAAATCCATGATACCTTCTCTTGTGTTGAAGACTGGACTTCCGTTTTTCTTGTCTACCCGAAGAACAATGAAGAAGTCTGTTCTCCTAGTCGTCGTTGTTGTTGCTGTGATTGCTGCATTTGCCTACCTCGTGGCACGCCCCAGTCCTCTTCAGCAGAAGATCGCGTCTGATGTTCAAAAAGTGGCTGCTCGCTTTACACCTATGGAATCCATTGATCTGTCTATGGCGATGAAACTGACCACCCACGAAGAACCTCAGATGCTGAACCCGCCCACGAAGATCTCGCCTCTTCTGCTGTTTCCCCCTAGCTCGGAAGATCTGGCGAAACTTTCGGGCGAGTAAGCAATGAGCACCTTCAAGGCGATTGCAGTAAAGTAAGTTAGATAGATCGGGCAACTATTACACAATGGAGCCCAATCCGCACCTCGTGTTCTCAAGTGTCTTCCTAGCAATACCCGGCATGTTCTATCTTATGAAGCAGGAGTATCCTGGTATGGTCTTTTCCTTTGCGTGTAGTCTGTTTTCTGCATTGCACCATGCGACGAAGCCGCGGTATCCACTGATATTGGCAGCGGATCTGTTCTTTGCGAACACGTCGGTTGCCCTAGCCCTTCACGCTGCGTCTCGTGGGCTTCCTATATCACTCATACCGACATTCATGTTTACGGTTGGCGCATATGGACTGTATCACTATGGACACAAAAATTCGTGTTTCGTGTGGGACCCTGATTTGGCCACTGCCACGCGCTGGCATACACTTCTTCATGTTGGAAATGGAATTCTTGCTTCGTGGCTCGTTGTTCTCACCACATGATTTCCATCTCTTGCACACTCCAAAACTCTGACGTGTTGTTTGGAAGCTGCCGACGAATGATATACGGCAACTTTCTCTCCGCAATCTCCTTCTTGGCAACGGTCCACACAAACATGGGGTCCGATGTCTTGAGTCCCTTCAAGTCAATTAGCGGCTTGGCACCCTCCGCGAGCTGCTGAGCGCGGGTCGCGATCAATGTGGTGTATTCGTACTTGGTGAAGTACGGCTGTGTAATGCGAGGCTGCTTGATCATCTCGGCAACCTCTGCACGAAAGACGGGTTTTACTTCGGGGTGGAGATCGGCAGCGCTCATACTTACCCTTTACTTGGCAGTTCTTTTGTCCGTTTTAACTAAATACAAATGCCTACTCTTTCCGCTTCGGATTACACGGCGTTTATCAAGGCTCAAGCTGCGTCCCTCGCCTACCGCAACGGTGCCATTCCCAAGACAATTCAGACAGGCGCTCAACCTTTTCAGGTTCAGTCTGCACTGAATGCCCGTCTTCTTGCCAGCCAAGCGGCCTTGGTTGTGACGCCGCGCAATGCCACTATTGTCGGGACTGCCAGTGTTCGCCCTTTTACTGGAGAGGGGTTTGTGAACAACCCGAAAAAACTGTCGGCTGTCGCTCAGTCTGGAACGCTGAGTTCGGCCAAGTTTCAGCAGGCCGGCGGTCTGCCCCTCACGTCTCCCAGGGGGAGCGGCACATACGCACCGGTTCCCCAGCTCGCTCGCGTAGACACCAAGGCGACAGGCGCATACAGGTCTGTTCGCCAGCCGGTCTAGGGGTCCACGTCCCCCAAGGGGTCCTACGGGCCCCGTGCAGCCTGCTTCCACGTTGCATCGCACGCAGCACACTGGTACATCCAAATGACATTTTTGGCATTCAACTTAATGCCAACAATGTTCGACTCCTTGCCCTTGGTCGGGCAGACAACACTTGGACACTTCATATTCGTAAAGCGAGGCAGCGTGGGGTCATGCTTGAGGTACGGGTTGATGGAGTACTGAATGGACGTATCTTGCAGGAGGTCGTGGTCGTAGACGATTGGGTTCGCCTTGGTAATCGGCTCCTCATATTCACACTGCCGGCACATAAGAAATGCCGCTCCAGCGCGCTCCTCAATGCTATACATCATGTTATCACACTTGGCACAGAACTTCATTGTGATTAGGTCTGCTTACTCTTTACTGCTTCCGTTTTTTCCAGCCTGCGTCCGCGTTCAAAATGGACGGACAGGCACAAAGTAATCGGCCCTAATAGTATCCAGAATGCTCAAGTCGGATCTCTACGACTTTCTCAACGGCACCGGCAAGGAGGGCGACAATGATAAGAAGAAGGTAGGTCGCAAGGCGGAAGGCGATTCTGCTACTCACACTGGGATGACAGGTGGAGCATGGCGGATTGACGAGGACGACATGGACGAGTTCTATCGTCTCTACTGCAAGTACATCAATCACGGACATGGGGCTCTCCACATGACGGAGAAGAGCACTCGCATCGGTGCGATGCGGGTTGACCTTGACTTCCGCTACATTGGGCGCCTTGACGATCACCTCCACACCCAAGAGCAGGTGATCAACTTCGTGAAGTCCTACATGGAGGAGGTTAAGAAGTTTCTGGTGCTTCCTGATGGTGTTGAGATCTTTGTGTCGGAGAAGCCGGAGCCTACGTTATACCCGGCTGGGAGTGAGAAGAACAAGACGGACAGCGATTACTCAAAGTCCGGCCTCCACGTGGTGATTCCCGCGTTGAAGACCAATCACTTTGTGGAGGAGGAGATTCGTCGTACCCTTGTGAAGCGAATGGATGAGTTCTTTCCCGGACTTCCGCTTGCCGACAAGTGGGACAAGGTCTATGACGAGGGAATGTTGTCGCACACAAAGCCGTGGACGCTTCCGGGGTCAAAGAAGAAGGAGGGTACGCCGTATCAGATCAAGTACATTCTGGACTGGGATCCCGCCACTGGCGAGATGAGTGTGGACAATGATGTTCCAGTTCAGATCACCCCGGATCTGCTTAGGAAGATGTCTATTCGGTCCAGTCCATCAACGGAGACACCGATGACAGAAGACGCTGCTGCACGGTTCAAGAAGAAGACAGAACAGGAGGAGGTGCGGGCATCGGTGGGCACCCAGCGTGGGCGTACTGCTGCTCGTGAGGGTGAGAAGCGTGGATCTCGCGCATCCACTCCGGAGCGGAACACATATCGGATGCCGCTGTCCGAGGACATGGTTGCGTATTACCGGAAGCACGTGATGAACCTTGCGGCGTTCAGGTATACGAGTTACGAAGACTGGATCAATACGGGCATCTGTCTGAAGAACATCCACCCTGACTCGCTGGAGGCGGTGTTCTATGATTTCAGTGCTCAGTATGAGAACTATGATCCTCGCCTTGCACAGACCAAGTGGGACAGCTTCAGCTTCCGCACGAACGGGCCCGTTTTGTCGGAGCGCAGTCTCCGTGGCTGGTCCCGCATGGACAACCCGGGCGAGTACGACAAGATTGAGATGGACAATGTGGAGGAGCTTGTGGAGGAGGCCACGAAGACCATGACGGAGAACGATATGGCACGGGTGGTCTTTGCGATGTTCCGCGATGAGTTCAAGTGCTCGGACTATGGACAGAATGAGTGGTATCGCTTTGTGGGTCACGTCTGGAAGCTGACGAGGAAGGGCGTTGGGCTGCTCGCAAAGCTGTCAAGCGATGTTTGGAAGAAGTTCGTTGAGAAGGAGAACAAGATGCAGCAGCTGATGCTTGTGACGGATCCGTGCAACTGCGGTGGCAAGAAGAAGGGTGAGGAGCCCGCCGAGCCATGTGAGATGTGCAAGATTGAAAAGCGAAAGGCGAGGTATATGGAGGCTCAGAAGAAGCTGAAGACGACGGCGTTCAAGAAGAACGTTATGGAGGAGGCGCGGTTGCTGTTTCTAGACGAGGAGCTAGCTGTCAAGCTGGACACGAACAAGAACCTGATTGCCTTCAACAATGGCGTGTTTGACACGCTGAACATGGAGTTCCGTGATGGCAAGTCTGAAGATTACCTCAGCTTCTCAACGGGCTTGGACTACCACATGACAAAGCACTATACCGAGTACTCTTGCTGGGCAGATCTGTGGAAGTTCCTGAGCAGCATCTTGCCGGATCCCGAGGTCTTGGCGTACTTCTTGGCCCATCTGGCGACCTGTATGGTGGGTGGAAACCCGGCGCAAAAGTTCCATATCTTGACGGGATCGGGTTCAAACGGAAAGTCAATGCTGGTGATCTTGATGGCGATGTGTATGGGAACGTATGCGTGCAAGGCTCCGATTACACTGATCACGCAGGACCGTGGAAAGGCGGGTGTTGCGAATCCTGAGCTCGTGCGCATGAAGGGTAAGCGGTTCGTCACGATGCAGGAGCCCGAGGAGGGTGCCAACATCAAGACGGGTCTGATGAAGGAGCTGTCTTCTTGCGAGAAGATTACGGCTCGTGATCTGTTTGCGGGCGCGAAGGAGATGATTGATATTGAGATTCAGGCCAAGTACCACGTGTCGTGCAATAACAAGCCGAAGGTGGACACGCAGGATGGTGGCACGTGGCGTCGTTTGCTGGTGATTGATTTCCCGAACAAGTTTGTTCCGAACCCGACTGCGCCGAATGAACTGCCGGATGACAAGACCATTCAGATGAAGGTTGAGAGTGTGGAGTGGGCAGAGTGCATGATGAACTATCTGGTGACGATCTTCAAGGAGGGTCATGGATTCCGAAAGCTCCCTGTGCCGGATAAGGTCACTCTCAGCACAAATGAATATAAGAGTGAGACGGATGTGATTGGTCGGTTCATGACTGAGTTTATCCACCCTCCACGCCCCGACGACTCAACGTGTACGACCATCACGCAGCTGAACCGTGACTTTCAGAAGTGGAAGCAGGACAACAATATTAATCAGGGGTCAACGGTTGAGCTCAGAAAGCGGATGGAAACGACACACGGTAAGTATCCGCCTAGTGGCTGGGCTTCTTTCCACTACGGATCTTCTTAGATCCACTGCGGCGTCCACGACGGTGTGTCTTGCGACGACGAGCACCATAGACCGGAGGTGCTACTGCGGGGGCTGCCGGAGTCGGAGCCGGAGCCAGAGCGGCCGGAGCGGGCTTAGATCCAAAGAAGTAATCAAATGGCCACATTTATCTTGTCTCCTTATTTTTTACTGCTTACGGGCGGCCAGCACCGATGCGGGTCAGCACGTAGGTACGGAGGAGGCCGATGGTGAAGACGACCAGCACAAACGAGACCACCAGGTTGACGAAGGCGACCAGCACCTCACCCAGACGGAGCGTGACGCCACCGACCGTCACCGTGAAGGTTCCGACACCCTTGCCGGCCGAGGCGGCGGGGGCGAGGAGCGGCGTCAGGATGTCCTCCGACAGCGACTTGAAGAACTCTCCAACAACACCTCCGAGGTAGAACGCTGCGGTGAGGATGATGATATCGCGGGTGTCAAGCATTTTTATTAAGATGGGTATACTTTATTTCGTCAATACAATGGACACTCGGTACTGGGGGCCGAGCGCGTGGCAACTTTTTCACTTGATTGCATTCACCTCCAAGCACCCTGACGACGTTCTGAACCAAATGAAAGATGTCCTTCCTTGCAAATACTGCCGCGCGTCAACCACGGAGTTTGTCCACAAACACCCCCTGCGCGGCGACCCGGGTAGATGGCTGTACGAGATCCACAATATGGTGAACAACAAGTTGCGGACTCAGTGCAAGGAGGACCCGGCGGTGGTGGATCCCGGACCCGATCCTGCATTTGAAGCCGTGAAGGCGCACTATATGTCGTTGAAGCCGAACGCGGTGCCTGGCGCTGATTTTTTGGGATCCATTGCGGCCAATTATCCGGATGACCCCGAACCTGAACAGATGGCGACACAGCGTACGTTTTTGCACGCCCTTCATCACGCCTATCCGTTTCCTGAACTTCGAGTAGTTTATGCAAACTACATAACAGCTCACGAACCCGACCTGAGATCGCGCAAAGCGTATATGAAGTGGATGTACGGATTACTGAGAGCCTTGTCAAAGAAGGCAAAGGTGTACATTCGGTCGTTCAAGGGATGGGCACACCATCTTGCGTATTTCAAGAGCGGCTGCTCTAAAAAGACGTATCATGGAAAAACGTGTCGGAAGACAGCCGGAGGTCGCACAAAGGACCGTGATCATCGGCGCACGTTCAGGATTGTTCATGGCCAGCTACTTAAAACCTAATCTTTCAATTGAACAATGAGCCTCGTGCTGGAACCGGAGGAAGAGGCTGCGTTGTTTATGTACATTCTAGATGGATGTAAGGCCGGTGGCGAAGAGCTCGGTGTGGAATCCCACCAGCGTCCCTCTAACTATTCAAGTTTGTTTGAAGAGTACAACCGCAGTGGATGCGCAGTGACGATCCCTGCTATTATTGAAAAGTATGGCAAGGTTGTCAACGACAAGGTTACCTACCGTGGCCATGGTAAAGGCAGCTTTGTACAGCCGGCAATAGATGCCGATCGCGAAATTGGACCCAGAATGGCAGGCAAAAAGTTCTTTTCCGTTTCATGGGATATTCGCTCTGCATATCAATTTACCGGAGATATTTGCTGTCTTTTTGAGATCACTCTCAAGAACGCCAAAGTCTTGCAGATTAGCACCGTCTCCTTTGCGCGCAGTAAGGAGGGAGGGATCTATCCTGCAGACATTGCCGAACGTGTTGAACAAGAACGAGCAGCGCGTAATGAGAATCTGGAATACGTGCTCAACTGGGACCGTGAGATTCTTGTGTTGGGAGGTGGAGAGTTCTCACCCCTCGGCGAGCCCGTGATGTATAAAAGAGATAAAACAATGGCAATGTATTCAACGACGTATACAGGTAAAACGATGGGTGGCCGGCGTCGGCGCACGTATCGTAGAAGGATGAGCCGGAAGAGGAAGACTACTTCGTCTTAGGCTTGGGGTTTGCTTGGTTCTGAAGTTGTAGTCTAACGTGTCGTGCAGAGTAGACGTCGGCCTTCTTCTCCTTGGCGGGTTTCTTGAGTTCGCGACGTGTCTTAGGGGGATCCATCTCTAAGGTCTATTATTTACTCCAAACGATTTCCGTTTTTAACCACGGCGAGTTCCACGGCGGCTCTTGCGACCACGGCGAGAGCGGCGACGACCACCGGCAGGGGCAGCACCAGGGAACGCGCCCGTGGGTCCGCCCGCCGGCATAACACCATCAGAGCCACCCGACATCTTGCCCTTCTTGTAGGTCTTCTTCGCCATCTTCAGCACATCGCCGAAGCTCTTTCCCTTGTGAGCCTTCATTGTTGCCTTGACG
>Ga0209768_10000882_pt1 | contig 19535 bp, 18 predicted proteins | sample LauGreSBDMM110SD_3_FD_187564 | JGI IMG/M metagenome (GOLD analysis project Ga0209768, IMG submission 187564) | Freshwater lake microbial communities from Lake Michigan, USA - Sp13.BD.MM110.SD (SPAdes) (version 2) | ecosystem: Environmental > Aquatic > Freshwater > Lake | place: Lake Michigan... | reverse complement strand
GTGAAATCGATTCAGACCAAACTTGAATCAACCAAAGATGCCCTGGACAAAAAGTCTGCTAGGTTGCAGCAGCAAAAACAATTCATTGCCATGTTGACCCATGAATTGAAAAACCCACTGATGGCCAGCGCCATGGCACTGAGTTCAATTCGGCATCGTTTGCTGGGTGATGAGCCATCCTTGCAACGGGTCAACGCCATCAGTTATTCCTTGGATGAAATCGACGGCATCATTGAGCGATGCTCTGAAATAGACAAATACGAACAAGGTTACATACCCATCAATATGGAAAAGACGCCTTTGGGCGTGATTTTGAGTTTGATCAAAAGCAACCATACCAGCGAGCGCATATACAGCATTGTTCGAGGCTGTGATGAAAATCAATTGATCAATACCGACATTTACTATGTCAAGTCCATTTTGAATAACCTGTTGAACAACGCCATCAAATACGCGGTGCCGGAGAGTTTGATTGAGTTCAAAGTAGAAGCCAGGCGGCACGGAGATCAATCAGAGGTTGTGTTTACCGTATCGAATGAAGTGGTTCCTGAAAGTGCGCCCAACCCCGAATTGGTGTTTCAACGTTATTACCGTGCTGAAATAGCCAAACAACAATCAGGGGCGGGTTTGGGCTTATGGCTCGCCCAATCCATGGCCCATGCATTGGACACGTCGATACATTACGCCAACCAACAAAACACAGTCACTTTTCATTTTGCGATCAGGGTATGACCATGCAAGACAATCATGACCTTGATACATGCGAAGACACCGAATCACTGGGGACAGTGCTGTTGGTTGAAGACAATTTGCGTGTAAGTGATGAGCTGTCTTTGGTGCTCACCACCGCAGGCTACGCCACGCGTTGTGCTTATGACGGTGAGCACATGCGGGCTTTGTTGGCCATGATGACACCAGATCTGGTCATGTTGGATCTGAACTTGCCCAGTGAGGACGGCATCAGTTTGTGCAAGTGGCTGAGGGATATTCACCCATTCATGGGTATTGTGATGTTGACAGCCAGAGTGATGGGCAGTGAACGCACAGAAGGCTATCAAGCTGGTGCTGATGTCTATTTGACAAAACCGACGCGTCCCGAAGAAATACTGGCTGTGATTCGAAATTTAATGCGCCGTCATGACCGCCATGCTTCCACCACGTTGTCTTCAGCCAATGTTTGGACATTGCACCAAAAAAGCATGTCGCTGAGTGCTCCAGATTCGGATGTGTTGAGTTTGACACCGAAGGAAGCCATCGTCCTTTTGAACTTGGCCCAAACTTCTGCCCACTGCACCTATGACTATTTGATTGATAAGCTCATTGGTGACTCGCCACGCACCACCTTCGACAAGGTTCGATTGGAGGTGGTGATCAGTCGGTTGCGCTCCAAATTATTCAAGTTCAAGGCCCAGAGTTTTGAAATCAAAACCATTCATGGCACAGGCTATAGGCTCTCCAAGCCCTTGAAATTACGGCCCAACTGAGTACACGGATTCATTGGCTTTATGAGAAATCAAAGATTGCAAATAAGTGTTTTACATAAATATAAATTACCACTTAAGTTACTATTCTAGCCTTCCACATTTGCTTACACACTGCCGCAGGCCGCATGTAACCCATTGATTTTTAATAGTATTATTTCTTGAGGCTGCTCATAATCTTTTGGTCCCTGGTTCAAGTCCAGGTGGGCCCACCACTGTTCAAAAAAAACAACTGATTTCGGTTAGTGGCTTTTTTGTTGTCTCTTGCTTGAGAACTCGGTGCATGCGTTGAATTTACAGTGATCATGTGAATCTCCACACAGCCTCGGACCTAAGCAGTTTGACACTTCGACCGCCTAAATCAACGTAAAAAGCGGAAAGGTGTCATTCAAAAATCGTTCTCGCAGGACTTTGGCAGCATGAAATTAACTTACAAGGTTAGTAATCATTTTTAAAGCCCATCAGAAGCCAATGCCACATGCAATAACTGGGCAGAACAACGATCTATAAGAGTGCCAGGCAAAAGCAACTGCTTTGTTGGAATGTAGCAACCATCAGTTATCAAAAGTTGCACTTCGCGCTTGAACTGGCCTTATGGTAAGAGCTAAGGTGTATTAAATTACACCAAGATTTATCAGGCGATCGATCTCAGTTGGATCAAGATTTAAAAGAGTTCCAAAAACCTCTTTATTATGTTGTTTTGGCAAGGGTGCTGGCGAGTCGTAACCGACCCCTGCATCGCCAAACTTAATGGGGAAACCAGGGGCACCAATGGCTGATAGCAATCCCAAAGTAGGGTGTTCAAGAGGCAAGTACATATCGCGTTGCCGCAGATGCTCCCACTTTTCTAATTCTTGCGGGCCTCGGATAACTGACGCGATGCCACCAGCAGTTAGCATCTCTTTCACAGCATCATCGGTTGTACGCGTGCAAGCCCAATCACGCACCAATGCATCAACTGTTTCATTGTTGGCAACGCGCCAATCAAGTCGACTCCAATCAGGATCGACGATGAGGTCCGTGCGTCCAATTGCTTTTAATACACCTTCCCATTGATCATGGGTTGCTGCACCTAGCACGGCCCATCCGTCAGCAGTGGGGTATGTATTGATGGGTGAGAACCGCATGATGCGATTGCCTTGTCTGACCGGTACGCCAAGTCGTTCGTACCAGTCAATGGGATCATCAAACAACAATGAAAATAAACAGTCCACCATGGATACGTCAACGAACTGACCGCGTCCAGTATGGGTGCGGTCTAGTAATGCTGCCAACACACCAGACAACGCAAATGTGCCAGCAATGCCATCAGACAATGCGGTTCCAGCTTTCATGGGTGGTTGACCAGGCGAGCCGGTTACGCTCATCAAACCAGCTGCAGCTTGAACAGTGACGTCGTAAGCTTTTAATCCACGATCGGGTCCGCTAGAGCCATACCCAGTGAGTGCGCAATAAACAATGCGTGGATTGCGAGCAGACAAAGTCTCGTAATCTATGCCGAGTTTCTTTGCCACACCAACCGTGAAGTTCTCAACGACGACATCGGCGGTGTCAACCAAGCGCATGAACAACGCAAGACCTTCAGGATGCTTTAGATCAAGTGATATTGCCTTTTTGCCACGTGTTCGTTTGAGATAGTTGACATTGAGGTCGTCATCAGATTGACGATCAAACGTGACACCTCTGGTGCCTGCATAAGGTGGCGCGACAGCAACACGTTGCGCGCTGTTTGGTGCGTCAATACGAATGACTTCAGCACCAAGGCCTACTAAAAACAAAGTTGCTTGCGGTCCGGAAAAAAATTGCGTCAAATCTAGTACGCGAACATTTTCCAAAATTTTGCGCATGACGAATCAGCGCGATTGCAAGAGGCTGATCACTTGCACGGCAGCTTGCCTTGCTCGAAGACGAACTTCCTCGTCTGTGCAACTTGACAGTGGGTGGTCAACTACAACTACTTCTAGTCCGGGCATGCCCAAAGCCGCACGTTGTGTCACACACTCAGAGACAAACTCTTTGGTGACAATGACTGCAGTAGGAATGCCTAAAGCTTCGAGTTCTATTCCGTCGTGCAAACTGCACGATGTGCAAGACCCTCAGTCACCGATGGCGGTGATGACCAAATCATTGGCCGCCGCCATGCGCGTAATCATTTCAGGCTCAGCAGTGAATGAGAATCCGCGTTTGACATATGTATTGATTTCAGAAAAACCAAACTCTGCTTTGAGAATTTCTGCGGTGTAGGTTAGAAGTCTGCCAGCCTTCATTTTCGCATTGTCAAGTACACCCAAACGCAAGCCATGTAAATTTGGCAGACGAGGGGAAATTTTTCTTGCTTCAGCAACGACAACGCCTCGTGGGTCGTAACCATATAAGGGTGGTGAAAAACTCATTGTGTAGGTCTCCTTGTTGATATTTCAAATTGTTTCAAAGATAGCAAGTGCCATCGATACAAATGGGTCCGCCATTGGGTGCTACGCCATCAACAGCGCGCAATACGGGGCTGTTGTAATGCCCCCATCCAGGAATGAATGAGGAGAATCGACCTGCTGTTCCGCCAATCACAAACAGGTGAATGTTATCTGGTGATGGAACGATTGGAATGTCTGAATCGAGGTCGCGTCTGTAATATTTAGGTAAGTGGCGATTGTAAGCTTTGCCGTATTTGTGATTGTGTACGATTTCCCCAAACTTGTTGGTTGCATACATTTGTAAGTAACAACGAACATCGTGTCGGGTCCATCCTTCGCGTGCAATATTTTGAGCGTGCTCTGGTGAAAGAGCTACGGTGCAATGACCGCTTGCACGTGCGTTGTTGTGCACCACCGTTGTCATCGAAGATATTACATCGTCAAGGATGCCTTCTGGATCATTGGGCAGTGGGCTATTGATATTGTGATTGGACTCTGCACCGATGACAAAGACGGTTGAATCCTCGATTCGGTAACCTTTTTCAACATGGTAAGGCGCCCATGGGCTGTCTTCTTCATTTTCAGCAACACAGTAACTGTATTTAGCGGGCGTGCCTTGAGTGCTTTTGTCGAGAACACCTGGGAGTGCACCACCCACATTGAGCAGCATCAGTCGAATGGCTCGTCCAATGGTTGCGTTGGCACGGTTGCCGGGACCAAATGCACCGTGACCGCTGTTCATGCCGATTTCATGGCGCATCGGCCCGTTGACAATTGCCAGAGGTGCGATCACATGAGTGGTAGCTTGGATGGCATTGAGATTGAAGTGTGGCTCGCACATGGCACGCATCGCGGTTCTAAGCACAGGTGCATAAATGGGCAAGCAACCAGCCATGACTGCGTTAATTGCAAGCACACGACGAGTCAAATTGCCCCAGCGTGGTGGCACACGTGCTTCTAAGAAATGAGAGTCACCACCAAGAGCGGCGATCATCGCATCCACTTTTTCTGGTGTTGGAGTGACAACCGGAAGACCATCGGTGTAGCCTTGAGCGAAGTACCATTCTTGAGGATCGAGACCATTGAAGGCAGACATGTCTTCTTCTGGGTTATTAATAGTTGCCTTTTGAGATGCTTGCACATTCACTCCTACTAGATACAAGTTGATTAAAACATATCTCAAAAGCAATTAAATCTGGCTAAGCTAATCAACAAGATTCAACTGTTGCTTTATTGAGTGATTGGAATTTTTGCTACCTTCACTAATTCTCGAATACTTGACACTTCTTTAGAAACGAGTGCATCAAATGCATCTGCAGTCATTGGTGTGGCCTCTGCACCAAAGCTTAAAAGTTTCTGTTGCGTCTCTGGTGACCGCAGTGCAGCGACAACAATGCGATTTAATCGATCAAGAACCGCAGGTGGCGTACCAACCGGAGCGAACATACCAATCCATGGACTGTAGGAAGAGCCCGGTACGCCTGCCTCTACAGTAGTTGGTACATCGGGTAACAATTTAGATCGCTGTTCAGTACCTGTTGCTAATGCAACCAGTCTTCCTTCACGAATCACGCCCAACACATTGCCCGCAGGAATGAATGAAAAGTCAATGGCTCCACTGATCAAATCGGTTACAACTTCTGGCGATCCGCGATAGGGCACATGCAGTGCTTCAATCTTTGCCATCGCGCGAAACTGCTCGGCATTCATGTGCACAGCGCTACCTACACCACCAGAGCCGTAAGTTAATGAGCCGGGTTTTGCTTTTGCACGCTCAATCAGGTCTGCCACAGTTTTGAAATTCTTGGATGGAGCAGTGACTAAAATTTGAGGCATGGACGCGAGCATTGATATGCCTTTAAAGTCGTTGATGCCGTCATAGGGCAGCTTGGCGTACAAAACGGGGTTGGAAGTGTGTGCAGACGAGACAACCAACAATGTATAGCCGTCTGGTGGAGATTTGGCAACCAATGCAGAGCCAACTGTGCCACCAGCGCCGGGTCTATTTTCAACAATGACCGACTGACCTGTGGCTGTTCGCATGGCTTCAGCAATGATGCGCGCAACTACATCGGTGGTACTACCCGTTGAGATTGGCACGATGATCTTGATGAGTCGTGATGGATAGTCCTGAGCACAAACGCTTTGTGTGTAGCTCAATACAGCTAAAAAGATGAATGCAATCCAATTAAGACGTTTAGTCGGGGTCATGAAAACTCCTTTTAGTAAGGCTTGTAAACGTGTTCGCTCCAAACAAATGGCGGAAGAGCGTGGGAGTCGAACCCACCAGAGTCGTGTCACGCCTCTTGACGGATTTGAAATCCGCACGATCCACCGGGATGCGAAGCTCTTCCTCAAAATTCCCACTATACACTCACCGAATTGTTAGTGCATCCTTCAGTGCTGGATTTGCCAAGTGTTTGTCACCGACGCGTATTGTGTATTTGAGGTGATTCAAGCATGCCATGATTTCAACTGAAAAATTGCGTCCAATGCCACTTCGGTCGCGAAAATCAGCTACGGTGAAATATTGATCGGGGCTGTCCTGCGATAATTTGTAAGCAATTTCAAGCAGTTGTTGAAAATACGCTGGTAAGTAATAGTGCTTCTCAGAAACGCGAATCACATGGCCGCAACGCATAGCGCTTTTAAGGGTTGCCTCAACCCTTTTGACATCGACACCCACATCGCGAGCCAAAATATGAAGAGAAGGCGGATGTAATTGACCAGCTTCAATCAATGGTGAGAGTTTTTCCCATAAGACCTTCTCTGTATTTTCAAGTTGCGGCATGTGAGAGGGCAGTCCAACTCCATTGCCGCGCTTGATCAGTAAACCCTCGCGGGCACATTCGTTGACGACTGACAACAATATAGGGCGAGGCAAACTGTATAAACTGTCATTAAGAACAGCATCTGCAAAAGGGCCAATGAGCGCAGGCTTCTTTTGATGAAACAGCAACAATTGGTTTTTAATCTCCTCACACCAAAAACGCCAATTGTTTAAAGAAAAAGCCAATAGCCCCTGAGGCGTATCAATTTTTTTCATCGCAATCTGCGCAAATAAAGCTTCAGCTTCGCTTGACAGTAAGTTGTGATTATCAGCAAAAGCTGGCAATCTAACGCCTTTGTGATTGATGGCCATTAAACCTGATAAGGCATCGCTCATATTTGTATTTGTCAGTAAATCTAACTCTTTTAAACGCTCCAATTTAGATCGACCTTTGGAGGGCGCGAATACATCCAGGATTCGCCCCCCACCAACAGTTCGTTGGGCGCTGCTATCTCGCAGAATAAAACGGTCGCCTGCAACTGCACCCATGGGTTCATGGAGTACAAGTTGCACCATGACTTGATCACCCGGTTCAATTGATACACCTTTCAACACGGCAACCCTTGCCATGGTGTGGCCTGTTCCTAAGTGCAGATGTACAGGCGTTAAATGACGCAATGAATTAACTTCATTTGCGGACATTCTAAATAGGGCATCCATACGCAATTGCGGGGAGGGGGTGTTGCCTTTGACTAGCCACTGACCTCGTTGCAAGTGCTCACGGGTGATGTCTGCGCCGCTCAGATTAATGGCGCAGCGTTGCCCCGCTTGCGCCTGGGTTACTTTTTTATTTTGTGCATGAATGGATCGAACGCGACTGTACAAATCCGTTCCAAGTAATTGAATTTCATCACCAACAGCAACTGTTCCTGACATAGCGGTGCCAGTGACCACAAGACCAGCCCCTGCTAAAAGAAAATGACGGTCAATGGCTAGGCGAAAATTGCCGGTGGGCGGGCGTTTAAAAAAATCTTTGGCGAGTTTGAATAAATGCGATTTCAATTCTGCAATGCCCTGCCCAGACAAAGCGCTCACAGGGAAAAATGGCGCATCAGCCATGCACGTCGGTGCAAGCAATGTTTGAATGCTTGCCTTAACTTCTTCAATGCGTGCGTGCTCAACGCGATCTACTTTGGTTAAAACGACCACGCCATTTGAAATTTGTAAAAAATCAGCGATGGCAAGGTGCTCTAGTGTTTGAGGCATCACCGCATCATCGGCAGCAACCACTAGCATCACGGCATCAACCCCTGCCACGCCAGCGAGCATGTTCTTAATGAAATCTTGATGTCCAGGCACATCAACAAAGCCAAGTGGCTCTTGGGTTTGACTGTCTGATGTATCGAGATAGGCAAATCCCAAATCAATAGTCATCCCACGTTTTTTTTCTTCCACCAAGGTGTCAGTTTTAACGCCAGTTAGGGCTTCAATCAAACTGGTTTTGCCATGATCAACGTGGCCTGCCGTGGCAATGATCATGGTGTAAGTAAGGAAGGTAGCTGATGGAGCTGCTTTGAAAAACTGTCTTCATCATCAAGACAGCGCAAATCAAGCCATAAGCGATCTGCATGAATACGACCAATGACGGGTATGGGTAGCTTTCGCAAAATCGTTTCAATGGCGCTTAAAGTCAAAAATTTTTCAGCACTGCTTAAACCAATTGAAAGAGCAACGCTTTCTATGGTGTGCGTGGGCAGTGCACCACTACCAACTTGGCTTTGTGTTTGTTCAACCGATACGTTCATTGCAAAGGGTAAAACTGATTTCAGAAGTGGTTGCAAGCGAAGTGCTAATTCATGCAATTGTTTAGGGCATCGCAACAAATGCTTGAGTGTTGGTAATTGCTCACAAAGTCGATCTTCATCAGTGTAAAGTTCAAGCACGCAACTGAGTGCGGCAATTCGCATTTTATCAACACGTAGAGCACGTTTCATAGGATTTTTTTTGATCCTTGCAATCAGGTCTGCTCGTCCAGCGATGATGCCTGCCTGTGGTCCACCTAGCAACTTATCGCCACTGAAGGTGACTAAATCAGCGCCATTCATGAGCGACTCACCAACGGTAGGTTCATGCGGCAAACCGAATTTACGCATGTTTAGCAATGAACCGCTTCCTAAATCGATGACAAATGGAATGTGATGCGCTTTGCACAATTTCGCAATGTCTGTTTCAGAGGGTTTAGCTGTGAAGCCCGTCACCTCAAAATTACTGGTGTGCACTTTCATCACCAAAGCGGTTTGGCTACCAATGGCTTCTTCATAGTCATGCAAATGCGTTCGGTTGGTGGTGCCTACTTCTCGTAGCACACAGCCGGAACTTCGCATGATGTCAGGCATGCGAAATGAACCGCCAATTTCAACTAACTCACCCCTGGAGGTTGCAACCTCAAGACCAGGAGCCAGTGTGTTGAGCATAAGCATGACTGCAGCAGCATTGTTGTTAACCACCGTTGCATCTTCAGCGCCAGTGAGTTTGCAAATCAATTTATTTATATGCGTGTCGCGGTCGCCACGTACACCGCTTTCAAGGTTGTACTCTACATTGCTTGCAGATTGAGCCACTTGCCGCACCGCTTCAATAGCTGTGGCTGGCAACAGTGCACGACCCAAGTTCGTATGCAAAATGGTGCCAGTGAGATTGAAAACAGGGCGAAGCCTTGTAAATGATTTGTCATGAATTTTTTTCTCTACACGCTGAAAAATTACTGCTTCACTGATATCTGGAAATGGAGTAACTGACTCTAGAATTTTTCGTCGAAGGTCCTCTAGCTCGAAGCGAAGACAAGACGCTGCATTGGCTTGTCCAAGTTGTACAACATACTCATTTCCTTGCTTTGAACGCAAAAGCTTGTCCAATGAAGGAATAGCTCTCAACAATGCATTATTATCTTTCGACATAAATTCTTAACCCATAAAAAATTTATTCAGTATTTTAGATGTTTGCGAGAAGAAATTTTGAAAGTCGGAACTCGCAACAATTGATACAACATTCCGCATATGCGGTTTTAATTTTTTTCACTAATAATTTCACTCCCTAGTATTTACCCTATGGGCATTCTTATTTTCATCTTTATGATCGATCATATTCTCATCTTTTAAATTCAAGCCGCACTTCATTTGTGTAATAATTAGAAATTAGAAATTTTTATAAGAGAAAAATAATGAGCCAAGCGACAAATCATACATTTTCAGAATCTATTGATGCTTTTCAATTTTGTTTTGATAAGGGGTGGACGGATGGTTTACCAGTTATTCCTCCAACAAAAGATAGAGTTTCTGCCATGCTGTTGGGCACCACACTAGCACCATCGCATGTGATAGCCAAAATACCACCTGGCTGGGGAGTTGCGTCAGTTGAAAAAATCGCTGCAAATGCTGTTATGGCTGGCTGCCTTCCTGAATATATGCCGGTTATTATTGCTGCTGTTAAAGCAATGACTGATCCTGCTCTTAACCTTAATGGGATTCAGTGTTCTACGCATTTATCAACACCGCTTGTTGTTGTGAATGGGCCCGCCCGAATTGCATTGGGAATGAACTGTGGTTCAAATGTATTCGGGCAAGGAAATAGGGCGAATGCAACTATTGGCCGAGCTGTTAAGTTGATATTAACAAATATAGGACGCGCAATCCCTGGTGTTACTGATAAAGCAACTCTTGGACACCCCGGAAAATATACTTATTGCATTGCTGAAAACGAAGAGCAGAGCCCATGGGATCCGCTGCATGTTGAGCGTGGATTTAAGTTGGGACAAAGTACAGTGACTGTTTTTGGTTGTGAAGCACCACATAACGTTAACAATGCTGCGAGTCAGAATGCGTTAGACCTTTCATTGACGATTGCCGACACGATGGCCACTTTGGGCAAAAATATGCTTTATGCTCAGGGCGAAGTAATGGTAGTGCTTTGCCCAAGTCACGCAGAGACCATTGCAAACGATGGTTGGAGCAAGCAGCACTTGAAAGAATATCTTTATGAAAAAGCCCGTAAACCTGTAAGGTTAGCTAAAATTGGGGGTTTATACGGACGTGAAGTAAATCGAAATTTTTGGCCACGTTGGATTAATCGAGACGATGACAACGAGATGGTACCCCTGGTGAGAAGAGCAAGTGAGATTACGGTTGTTGTTGCTGGAGGACCTGGTAGGCACACTGCATTTCTTCCCGGTTGGGCTACCCCTTCTGTCACCGTTGTAGTTGAATAGATCAAAGTTACAAATACTCAATGGAGGTCTGCAAAAGTCACCCAATTGAGGGCCTCGTGCGTTAAGTTCAGATGAAACAAATTAGCCTTGCCACCACCGGATTCGAACTTGTCACCAAGCGCACGCGCAAGCGCGAATTCCTGGACGATAGAACTTGGTGATTCCTTGGTCGCAACTGTTGGCCCTGATTGCGCCTCATGCGCCTGCTTGCAAGACGGAGCGCCCGCCGTTTGCCACTGAGGTGATGCTGCGCATTCATTTGCTGCTGCAATTCTTTGGACACTCCGACCCGGCCATGGAAGAGGCCTTGCATGACATCCCGCTGTACCGCGAGTTTGCCAAGCTCGATGCGGGCATCACCCGACTGCCTGATGAAAGCACAATCCTGCGCTTTAGACACAGGCTCGAGCAAAACGACTTGGGCGCGTAAATACTGGCGGCTGTCAATGCCAAATTGATTGATCGCGGACTGATGCTCAAGACCGGCACGGTGGTGGACGCCACCTTGATTGCAGCGCCCAGTTCTACCAAGAACGACAAAGGCGAGCGCGACCCGGAGATGCATCAGACCTAGAAGGGCAGCCAGTGGCACTTTGGCATGAAGGCACGACAACGCCGGCCAATGCCCACGATGTGACGCAAGCGCATGCCCTGCTGCATGGAAAAGAAGAAGCGGTCTTTGCCGACTCGGGCTACAGAGGCGTTGAAAAGCACCAAGAGATTCAAGATAAACATGCAGCGGTGGATTGGCAAATTGCCATGATGCCGGGCAAGCGCAAGGCGCTGGACAAGACCAAAGCCAGCCACGCCTTGACGGATCGGATTGAAAAGACCAAAGCCAGTATCCGCGCCAAGGTGGAGCATCCATTTCGGGTGATCAAGTGTCAGTTCGGGCATCGCAAGACGCGTTACCGGGGTCTGGCCAAGAACACCCGCCAAATGCTGGTGATGTTTGCGCTGTCCAGCTTGTGGATGGGGCGTAAGCGAATCACTTAAGGGTTTGCGGAATGAGTCGCCCAAAACATGGAAAAGTGCCCCAAAGCAGGATCAAATAAGAGAGAAATTGTCGAAGAATCCATTGCCTGTTTAGGGTATACCCGTTAATTTTATTCTACATAGAAGGATAAAATTTCAATTGTTAATATCTTTTAAATTTTAAGTTTAGGAGTTACGCATGGAACAGATTTTGATTGATCCAACAGCTGAGGAAATTGCTGTTACCTCACCAATTGCAGATAGATTATCAAAAATTCATAACAAAAGCATCGCATTATTAGATAACATAAAGCATAATGCCGAGTACTTGTTAACCGAGATTGGTGAAAGACTAACTCGCGAGTTTGGATGTAAGGTTCATGTGGTTAAAAAGAAAACTTACACTAAATATTGTGATCCCTTGATACTTGCATCGCTTTGTAGTTATGACGCTGTTATTACTGCCATAGGGGACTGAGGTTCATGTGTGTCGTGCAGTGTGCACGACATGGTTGAACTAGAACTCAAAGGTATCCCTACTGTTACTTTGTGTACGACTGGTTTTCTAAATGCAGGCATGAAACATGCATCTATACTTGGTATGCCTGGATTGCAAATTGTTGATATTCCTTTACCTTTTGCATCTTTAAACCCTGTGCATGTTCGGAAGCGTGGTGAAGAGGCATTTGACGCAATCGTCACCTCACTCACAACAAGGGATCATTTATGACGATTTCAAAGACTCATAAAGGTCCACTTGCTGGAATAAGAGTCCTTGACTTCACTCGTGTTGTGGCAGGTCCATACTGCACCATGATGTTAGGTGATTTTGGTGCAGAAATTATCAAGGTTGAAGATCCTAATGGTGGTGATGAGTTGCGCTCGCTTGGCCCCCCATTTATAGGAACAGAAAGTATTTTTTTTCTAAGTGTTAATAGAAACAAAAAAAGTATATCGCTAAACCTGAAAGATGCTGAATCAATAAAGGCAATAAAAGAACTCATACTTTCAGTCGATGTTTTGATTGAAAATTTTCGGCCTGGCGTCATGAAAAGACTTGGTTTGAGCTATGAATCCTTACGACGACTTAATCCGCGTTTGATTTACTGCTCAATTTCTGCATTTGATGAGCGTAGTAGTAGGTATGGCGATAGACCAGGCTATGACCTTTTGGTTTCGGGAATTAGTGGACTTCAAAGTATTACTGGAGAACCTGGACGAACTCCATTGCGACCAGGCATTAATCTGGTGGATTTAACGGCTGCAAATAATGCGGCAATGGGTATTTTGATGGCCATCATTGAGCGGCAATCAAGTGGGAAGGGGCAAAAAATCAATGTTTCTTTAATGGATGGAGCATTTGCCTTACTAGGTCAATTGGCAGCTGTTTACCTTAATACTGGAAAAGTTCCAGAACGCAGAGTTCCTGAAGATTTACACTCACAAGTGGTGCCATATGGTACTTTTTTAACAAAAGACAATCGGCACCTAAATGTAACGGTACCTAACAACAAGTTCTGGGCATCATTTTGTAAGGCTTTAAATCGAGTTGAATGGACTAACGATCCTCGTTTTATAACCAATGCCAAACGCATTTCTAACAGAGGGACTCTCATTGCTCTGGTTGCCAAGCGCTTTCAGCAGGAAACACGCAATAAATGGATTGATCGCCTGCTTGCCAACGACGTACCTGCAGGCCCTGTCAACACAATTGATGAAGTTGTCAAGGATGGATACCTTGATGAAGTAGGGATGCTTGTACGAATGCAGCATCCCACATGCGGTGATGTTGTTTTGGCTTCAATTCCAATCCGCTTGTCTAAAACGCCAGGAAAGGTCAGGCTCCCCTCCCCTGGGCTTGGTCAGCACAACAGTATTTTGAAACAACAAAAAAGTGCAACTAAACGTAAGCCAACTGCTGATTGAAATTCATTAACATTACATCTTCTCTTTACATGCGCGTTGTTTCAAGTCCTTTTATTTTTTGAACCTTTTTCTGCACCGGTAGATAGCGGGTCATGATTTAAAAGGTGATGATTTAAGATCGATGTATTGTCGAGTTGACAACATTAGCAGCTGTAAAACCCTCTATCTGAGCATCTGATAAAAGACCCGAATAACCAGAACGCACAGCCCCAATAGCAAATAGCCCAGGAAGGGAGGTATGCATATTGGAGTCTGTGCATAAAAATCCGGCTGGGTCCCTTTCAACATTTTCTGGTACGAACTCACAAACTGGATCAAGTCCAACGTAAACAAAGAAACCATAACAGTCAATTCTAAGTTGTGATCCGTCTTCGTTATTTTTCAGCGTGACAGTTTCCAATGCTGTTGTACCATAAAGTGATTCGGCTTGTTTGCCCCAGAGGATCTGAATATTGGCGTGTAATGAAAGTTGATTAACAAGATCGGGTTTGGCTCTAAAGCTTTTTCCTCGATTCACTAAATAGACCACCCGAGCAAATTGAGACAAGACTAAAGCTTCTTGTACTGCTGAGTCGCCACCGCCAACAACCATTACATCTTGATCCAGAAACATGGGCCCATCACAATCAGCGCACTGTGATACGCCACGATTTTCAAATTCCGTTTCACCAGGAATACCAAGTCGTCGAAGTTTTGCACCAGATGCCACAATTATTGCTCGAGTAGAGAAAGTGGCCCCATCACTTTGTACTATAAATTCAGAATTATTTTGAACTATAGCGGTTGCAGTTGTGGATATATCATTGACTCCCATATTGCGAATTTCATACAATAAATTCATGGCCAATTCCATACCGGACCCCTTGATTGGCCCATCGAGATCACTAATATTCATCACCAATCCCCCATGGAATTTATCTTCCATAATGGCTGTTCTAAGACCTAATTTCAAAGCTTGTTGTGCAGCATTGAGTCCAGCAATACCACCACCCACTACTATTAAATCGAACGTATCAGTCATGCAAAAAGTCCTTGTATATTGATTTCGTCAGTTGTTTAAGTGGCATTTAAGTGAAAAGTGCTGTGCAGTAGTCAATAATTTTTTCACATTGTGCATTAATACGAGCGAATTGCAATTTCACTTTTATCGTGGCATAACACGTCTTGCCGAACCGTAAGAAGATGAACCCCAGAACGGTTCCAAATAAGAGCAGTCACCTTCAATTAACCTGTGAACTGGCCTTATGTATTACATTTGAATTTCTCCAATTCATATATGTATCTGCTGAATTGAGAGTATACTGATTTGACAATAAATCTCTGAATCGTAAACCTCCATATGATTCAACGTCCGCCGACGAATAAAGGAAGCACAATGACACCTTATCACATTGTTTGTAATTTACTTGCGAATTTCCGCAACGCTTGTTTGGTGAGTTTCTTAATTTTCAGCGTTCTATCGTCGCTGCCAGTTGCAGCGCAGACCGAAAGTTATCCCGCAAGACCAATTACGATCCTCGTGGGATACCCCCCAGGGGGAAGCACCGACCTTGCCGGTCGAACTGTTGCCGAAGAGATGACTAAATCACTAGGCGTGTCAGTTTTAGTGCAAAACTTGAGTGGCGCAACAGGCGCAATTGCAGCGCAAAAGGTCATTAGTTCGAATCCGGATGGTTACACGTTGTTGGTTGGTTCCAACAGTGATATTGCGATCAACAGGGTTATGTCAGCTTCGGCCAAATACCAAGTTACTGACTTTACTCCCTTGGGACTCATTGCATCTCAACCGCTTGTACTCGTCGCGTCTAACGCGTCTGGAGTTAAAGATCTCAACCAGTTTCTGAATCTTCTTAAGCAGAACCCGACGAAATTCAGTTACGGAACTTCGGGAACGTTGCTGCAGATGGCTGGAGAGATGGTCAAAAGCCAAGCAGGCGTCTCCATGACACACGTTGGTTATCGTGGTGCAGCACCGCTTGTTGCTGATTTGTTGGGCAACCATATTGACTTCGGCGTCCTCGTCCTATCTGGTGTCCTGCCGCACATCCGTAGTGGCAATCTCATCGCCCTCGGTATTACCGAAGAAAAGCGGTCATCCCTAGCGCCTGAGATCCCGAGTCTTGCAGAGCACTCCTCACTGACGGGATTACGTATTAACGCTTGGTTCGCCTTGATGGCACCCCCAAACCTGCCGACTCCATTGGCTACCAAACTTAAGGATGCACTGGCGGTCTCACTGCGGACTGCTGAGGAGCGCAAGGCACTTAAGGACTTTGTCGTTATGTCGCGCACAGATGATTTGCCTCGCTTCCTAGCCGAGGAGGTTGCTAAATATGAGCGCATAGCCAAGTTTGCTAAAATGAAACAAGAATAGTTGCTTATTTCAAGGCAGGCTGTGACATGAGTTAAATGTTGGAGGAAATTGGTTCATCTTTGAAGCTAAAAAGCAAAGACGAAACCACCCGTCGCTTCGCGTATCAGGGAAGAATGCTTAAGCTCCGGCGGTCACTCCCGCTATTAAAGTGTTGTTTAAGCTACGGCCACACTGCTGCAAGTAGATCGGTGCTGGCCGGTAACTCGCAAATCTCGTGATGGTCGATTCCGTTCAAAATCCCCAGGCCCACTTGCAGGTGATGATATCGCTGGGGGCTGCACGTGGGATCGTCCGGCGGCGCTAGCCACCAGCTTCCGGGCCAGCGTGGCGGGCTTTCCATTTTGAGTCAACATTACAGGCCCAGATAAGAAGCTTTGAGCATTGGGCTGTCCAACAAGGTGGGCGCAGCGCCTTCCATGGCGATGCGCCCGTGACCTGCCCCCCGCCAGCCGTACCAACGTAGAGTTAGTGAAGTCTGTCACCATGGAGAATGACGGACATGAAGAAGAGCAGATTTACCGACGAACAGATCATTGGGTTCTTGAGGCAAGCCGAAGCTGGCATGCCAATCAAGGAGTTGTGCCGTAGCGGCGGCTTTAGCGATGCCACTTTTTACAAATGGCGCGCCAAGTACGGCGGCATGCAGGCCTCAGACGCTGGCAAGCTTCGCGAACTTGAGTCAGAGAACGCCAAGCTGAAGAAATTACTGGCTGAGGCCCACCTGGACATTCATGCCCTCAAAGGCGTATTTGGGGTAAAGCGCTAGCCCCGCAGGTCAAGCGCGAGGCGATCGGCAAGATGATTGAACAGTTTCAACTCTCCGAGCGCCGCGCCTGCCGACTTGTGGGGCTGAGCAGAGACAGTTTCCGTAACCCGCCTATTGCCAGTGAACAAACCCAGGCACTGCGATGCCGAATCGTTGATATTGCCCATCTACGACGCCGGTTTGGCTACCGACGCGTGCATGACTTGTTGCGCGGGGACTTTCCTGGTGTGAATCACAAGCGGGTATACCGCTTGTACCGTGAAGCCAATCTGGCTGTGCGCAAACGCAAGAAGGCCAAGCGGCCCCTCAATGAGCAGGTACCGTTGCAACTGGCTAAGGCGGTCAATGAGGTGTGGAGCATGGATTTTGTGTCTGACAGCTTGAGTAATGGACGCAGGCTCAAGTACTTGACGGTGGCCGATGACTTCAGCCACGAATGCGTTGACATTGCTGTGGACTTTGGAATCTCGGGTGAGTATGTGACCCGCTTGTTGGATCGGGCAGCGGTGTTCAGGGGCTACCCCCATAAGGTGCGAACGGATAACGGTCCGGAGTTCACCAGTCGGGTGTTCATGGCATGGGCACAAAAGCATGGCATTCGCCACATCTTGATCAGCCAGGTCGCCCAATGCAAAACGGCTATATCGAGAGCTTCAACGGGAAGTTTCGGGATGAACACCTCAATGAGAGCTGGTTTGAGACATTGCAACAAGCAAGTAATGCGGCCTCGATCTGGAAACAAGATTACAACCAGGTCAGACCACATAGCAGCGTTGGAAGAGTTTTACCTGCTGAGTTCGCCCACCTTCATCGGCAGCGCGCTGCCAATGAAGATGAATCCATCAATTCAAATTTAGATTAATCTTGACCTAGACTTCCAACTAATCATTGGTATGGTAAGTGGGGGCAGGTCACCCGTGCTCCAGGACAAAAGCCCGGCTGGCGATCTCCATCGACTGCATGACGTTCTGCTCTACCAGCAGGATGGACAGGCCCTCGGCATTGAGTTTTCTGATGAGGCTGAACATCTCCTCAACTAGCAGTGGGTGACAGACCCACCGACGGCTCGTCAAGGATTAACAGAAATCCAGGCTCGTCGAATTTCTATAAAAATCAATAACTTATCAATATTAAATAAAACCGTGTAATATTTCGTGTAATTGTGATGGAGTTACATAATAAAACTGGACGGGCATCGGGGCAGCTATTCAGGTTTTGACCTCGCTATTTTGACCCCAAAACTTCAACGACTCGCGCGGGGCATTAACCGAAAAAGGCAAAAGTTCACCGACACAAGCCGGACTCGAACCAGATAAGCGTCAATTTGACTGAGTGATCAGCGTCAACATTAATCATGAGTCCCAGATCTCGCAGGGTTGGGGGTTCATGAATTTTGGCGAATGGGCTACCCTGTCCGCTTGTTTTCTCTGGTCGCCTATTTCGCCCCATTTACTTTTTGTGCAGGCTGGGATTCAGGGCATAGAGCCCGGTTATTGAGGCTTCGCCGAGCACTCGCGTGCGCTTTATTGCGGCCAGCGCGGCTTCCTTGTCAAAACGCCCCTCCACGTCGAGCCGCGGTGCTTCCAGCGCATACAGGGTGAACACGTAGCGGTGTGAGATTTCGTCATTCCACGGCGGGCACGGGCCATCGTAGCCATAGTAGTCGCCGCGCATTTTCTCGTTTGTCTTGAACCACGCCGTGTATTCGTTGATTCCCTGACGCGTTCCGCGCGTAGCCTGCGGCCCCGGCTTACCGCCCACCGTTACATCGCGCGAGAACTCGCCGAGCGCAATTGGTGGACCCTCGGGCGCTAGGTCGACAAGCACCCAGTGGCACAACGTGCGACGAGCAAGGCTCTTTGATACGACTGCGCCTTCCTTATTGAAGGTATCGAGCTTGACCGGCACGTCGAGGTCGTCGTTGATCAGCACAAGGGAGCGCGTGCCGCTCGGCAGATCCGACCAAGCAAGGTGAGGATTTAGGTTGCGTCCCCACACGTACTCCTTGTCCGGTCCGAGCAGTCCGAAGGCGCACTCATCGGGCATCCTGCCCATGTCCTGAAAGGTTTCACTGGTCAGGCGCATGACGGACCCACTGCTGCTGCGTTTTTCATCAGTTACTCCTAAAGAATTACAGGTTTTGCCACTGAAAAGGTGCGTGTTTGTTTCACACAGTCACCAAAGCGATTTTGGGAAACGCGACGATTGCTGCGATGACCGCAAGAGCCGCCACTGCGAAGGGAAAGGCGCCTTTGTAGATGTCGTAAAGGGTAATGCCCTGGCCCAGTCCGTCGCGATCAAGAGATGCCTTGACTACGAAGGGCGACATGCCCAGGGGAGGTGTGATCAGGCCCACCTCGATCGCGATCATGGTGATGATGCCGACCCAGACCAGGTCACCGCCCAGCATCTTAAAAATCGGCGCGAACACCGGTACTGCGATCAAAAGCGTGGAAGTAGAGTCGAGCGCGGTGCCAAGCACCAGCAGAATCAGGATGTAAACAATCATCACCGTGAGCAGCGTGTACTGCTGCTGGGTCACCCAGTCGCCGAGGTAGCCAGGCAGCC
>Ga0209768_10000876_pt1 | contig 19576 bp, 10 predicted proteins | sample LauGreSBDMM110SD_3_FD_187564 | JGI IMG/M metagenome (GOLD analysis project Ga0209768, IMG submission 187564) | Freshwater lake microbial communities from Lake Michigan, USA - Sp13.BD.MM110.SD (SPAdes) (version 2) | ecosystem: Environmental > Aquatic > Freshwater > Lake | place: Lake Michigan... | reverse complement strand
CTTGTTGAGCGTCAGCACTGGCATCGAGACATGGCGCACGACCGTGCCATACTTTGCCAGAGCATTGACAATGAGTTTGGACGACTGCATCGGCCCGTACGCCGCCTCGAGTGCCGCACGCGCGACTCCGACGCTTGCACCTGCCACAGGAGCCGATAAGGCTGTTGCAAAGCCGCCCTGTGTAAACAGTGCCTCCCAATCCAGGCCAAACTCAAGCGCCTCGTGGGTTTGAAGCGAGATCTCTTCGAAGATTAAACGCACACGGCGTGTCAAGTTGCGGTTTTCGCGCTCGATAAAGCGGCCGATTGCCTGCAATGCCTCAGGCGTGTCGGTCACGATCAAAGAACTGAGCGCACCCGATTGTGCGGCCATAACGCCCGCTCGCGTTAAAAATGGTTCGAGCCGTAACTTGATCGCATCAAGCGCATGCTGCTCGGTACTTTTGAGCGAAGTGCTCGAGGTGCTATCAAAGCCCCCGGCCTTCGTGTTTGCACCTCTTCCTAGCCGCGCATCCGCTTGCGCCGAGAGCGTCAGCGACCGCACATCAAACACTTGGGTTTGAGTTCGATAAAACTCGATCGCACCATTGTGGAAGCGCCAGCAGAGGTTTAAACGTTTTGAAATTTGATCAAGAATCTTTGGTAGCGGTTGCGGCCCCATCTCAAGCAAAACCTGATGCGGCATGATCGCCACCGGCGTGATCGCACCAAGGCTGAGTCTTGGTAAAAAACTCTCGGACGGCAGCAATGCCTCGGGCCTAATTTGCACCGGAACGCCCGTTGCCTGCGTGATTCTTTCTGCTAGCAAGACAAGATCGCTTTTGCCCCCTCGATACAACATGGTGGTATTGACCTTTGCGCGCAGCGCGGCGGGTAAGGTGACCTCGCGCGACAGCGGTACGGCACGACTCATCAGCCAAGGCTTTTCAACCTGCTGCGCCTTGAGCCTGGCGGCTTGGTTATTTGTCCGGGCCTCGAAAGCCGTTTGCGCGCGCGTCAACGCCTGACGCGTTTGGGTCGCCTCTGCCTCGCGCTCGCCGAGGCGCTGATGGAGGACGCATCCACTCAGCGACACGAGTGTCAACATTGAAGGGACGGCAATTTGGGCAAAGAGCCCTTTCATGTCGAGGCACCATCGCCACGGGTTCGGTCGCAAGGTTCAGCGACCGGAACGATTCGTAACACCTGGTTAGAGTAAAAGCAGGGCTGCAACGGGCGATCTGACAACTCAGTCGAGGCCAGGAGCGCCTGCACAGAAGACACGAAATCCTCTGAAAATTTAGCCGAGGCCGATAAAGGGATATCGATATCGACTACCCAATGCTCGGGTTCAAAGCGCCAGCCGCTGAGCCCCGCCCAGCGGGTTAACGCTTGTCTAAGATGAAGGTCCGTGTGGCTCACGGCAAAAAATGGTTGTGAAGCTTGAGAAAAAGACTCGGACACGGATGACGTATTGGGGTGCACTGGAGCGTAAGCACTGACCCGGCCTTGCGAATCACGCGCTACATTTGGTCCGGCAGAGGACTGCGCGGACTGGGGCCGCAAAGTTGACGCGTGCAACGCCCCGCGTTGCTGCTGTGTGTGCTCCGCAACAAGGGTTGCGTCGGCGCGCCGTGCACGCGCCTGTTGCCGTGCAGAGCGAAACAGCAATGCAGGCCAGTGCCCCTCAATGATGGTGTAAGGCCCTTGACGAAGGTAGGTCAACACCTGCTCGCCTTGCTCGCTCGAACCCAAGATAATCGGCAGTATTTGGCCTGGCAGCCATTGCAGCCAGGTACGCGACGCGTCCGAAAAAACTTGCAGCGGTGCGACCGCACGATCACCGGACAGCCGCCAACCAAAATCAAGCTTGCCTGACGGGATATTGGTACCACTAGGCTGCTCGCTAGGCCAGGGCCGACCCGCAGGGCCCATGCATCCAGAAAGCAATAAAAACGAAAACAACCACCACGTGCCGCGCATAGTCATGAGTCACTCGCCCGCAAACAATTAACGAGCAGTGATGTTGACGATTAACAGCGAATCGCACAATTGTGTGACTCACGCATAGACGAAAAAAGCGCACAAAAAAATACGCCTCGATTGATGAACTGCACCCCAAAAGTTGGATACCAATCCAACTCTTGGGTGTTGTTCATGACGAAGTACGACGAGGATTTTAAAAAATCAGTAGTTCAAGACTACTTAGGGGATGGGGGTGGCCAGCCTAGCGTATTTCTGGCGCTAGGTGCGGTCGAAGCAAAGTCCTGTTGAGACTATGCTTGTATGGCCCGACTGCCTATTTTTTGCGAGCCGCGGGGGCAGCCTTGGCTAAGGCTGGGTCTTGCATCAAGGGACGCGATTCGTCGAGCGCCATCGTCAATGCCGCAACGGGTGGCGTGTTGCCCGATAGCGCTGCATCAAACTGGCGACTCAAAATCGGCTCGATGCTATGGTAGTTGCGCACCCGAAAACCACGACTGTTTTTGTCGCTGACTTGACGCATTGAGTCGACCAGTAAGCGAACGCCGGGCACCTTGTCATAGAAAGAAACGTTGGCGGCGCGAAACGCAGCATCCGTTAAGGGAAGATAACCGGTGCGTTGATGCCAGTTGGCGGCAATCACAGGTTTTGAGAGATAAGCCAAAAAGGCCATCGTTGCTTTATCAGCGTCTTTTGCATGACCCGATACGGCCCACAAAGCGCCACCGCTCACGAAAGGCGCGCCTGCTTTGGGGCTGACCTGGTCGTAAAACGGCAAGGGTGCCATGCCAAAATTCAAACCACGCGTGTCGAGCATCTGCCCCAAAGCGCCGGAGGTTGTCGTAATCACCGCACACTTATTTTTGGCAAACAGTGCATCGGCCTCGATACCGTTGCTGTTTTGCATCAGAAGCTCTGAACGCTTCCAGCTCACCATGATTGACATGTGACGCATAAACACTGGATCCGCCAGATTGAGTTCGGGCTGTTGCTTTGCCTTATCTAAACCATTGCCAGGCGTCACAAATACCGCGTTGTTAATGGGCGCTAGATTTTCAAGATGGGTATTGACCTGTTGGCTGATGCCGAAAGGACAGTCGTAATTGGCCTTGTCACGTAAGGCCAGCAAATGGTTTTGTAGTTCGGGCCAGGTGCGAGCGGGCTTGGTGGCATCAAGCCCAGCCTTTTTATAACCATCTAAGTTGTACAGCATGACGGGGATCTCGGCCATGAATGGAAAGGCCATCAACTGTCCTTTTGCATCTCGCATGAAACCCGTTGTTTGAGGCAAAAACCAATTGAGATCTGCAATCGGATGGCGCTTCAATAGGTCGTAGAGCGGAACGATATTTTTATGCTGGGCAATGAGTTCAGGTGAACGGTTATCTTCAATCTGCACCAGATTGGGTTTGCCCGCGCCCGGTGAGGTCATTGCTGCGGTTGCCTGCGCGCGCAAGGCAGCCTGGTGATCAAATCCCTTCAGCACAACTTTGACCTCAGATTGGTCGTTGTTGAACTGCTTAGCGAGCTTTTCGAACTCGGATTTGTTCACTGAACTTAACGTATGCCAAACCTGTACTTCGATCGGATTGGCAAGCGCCATCCCTGTGACCAAACAGCTGGCGCCTAAAATCATTGCAGTGCGGTTTAATAAATTCACGCGGTTAGTTCCGTTAAAAGGTCAAACACTTAGGTTGAATCGCATCGAGCACATCACGCGGCAGGTTTTCCGCACTTAAGCAGTGTGCCGCTAAAACTCAGCGTTATTTTACTGCGGCGATATCTGCCTCTGAGGTAAATGAATCCGCAAAGAAAGCGTCTTCAGACAAGTTGCACGTGGCCACAAAATCACGACGTGCTGAATCGACCACAATGGGCGCGCCGCACGCGTAGACTTGATGACCACTCAGATCAGGAAAATCTTGCATCACTGCCCGATGCACAAAACCGGTTCGCCCCGCCCAGCCATCTTCAGGCAAGGCGTCTGAAATCACCGGCACATATTTAAAACCAGAGATGGTGCTAGCCCACTGCTCGACCAAGGCGTTCATATACAAGTCGCTGGGGCGCCGCCCCCCCCAATAAAGGGTAATTGGCCTGTTGATTGCTTCGTGCACCATGTGCTCGATGATTGACTTAATCGGGGCAAAACCTGTACCACTGGCCAGCATCACAATGGGCAACTGACTGTCTTCACGCAAAAAGAAAGAGCCGAACGGGCCTTCGAGTCGAAGGATTTCGCGCTCTTTCATCGCTGTGGCGCCCGCGCCAAACACGTGGTCGGTAAACAGGCCTCCGTTCAAATGACGAAGATGTAACTCAAGGGCGCCGGCTGCGTGCGGAGCGTTCGCCATTGAGTAGCTGCGTCGCTTGCCATCTTTGAGGATGACTTCGACGTATTGCCCAGCGTGAAACCGAAAGGTCTCAGTGGCAGGCAACTGTAAAGTCAAGAGGGCAACATCTGCCGTGGGACGCGTGATCGCTGTCACGCGTGACGGGATTTTACGAATCTGAATATCAGAGGCCAAACGCACTTCGCGCGTCTCAATGACAAGGTCGGAGGTGGCACGGGCCTGGCATAGCAAAGTAAAGCCCGCTTCGATTTCATCAGCGCTTAAAATTTGGGCTGGACTTGAGCCGGCCTCGACCGAGCCCGACAGCACCTTAGCCTTGCAGGTTGAGCAGGCTCCGCTACGGCAACTGTAGGGTAAGACAATGCCGGCGGCTAGTGCGGCATCAAGCACACTTTTATCGGCTTCGGCAGCAAACTGATGTTGGCTGGGCTGAATCGTAATTTGAAACGACATAATCGCTTTTACCTAAAAATGAGTCAAAAAAGGCGTTGCTATTCAAAAACGGCGCTGCTGTATGACGGCACCCATGTAGGCATCACCGCTGTAAAACGTTACTGTTGCATGACGGTACCGAAAACAGAATTACCGCTGTAAAAAGTTACTGTTGCATGACGGTACCGAAAACAGAATTACCGCTGTAAAACGTTACTGCAGGATTCTACTTTTAAAGGACCGGCGAAAGTACGGGCTCTTTACTGCGAACGGCTAATAATTTTCCTTTGCGGGCGCGTTTTGATAAATATGAAGCAAGGTCAGCGCCCGACAAGATGTCTTCGACTTGTTTATTGCGGTAGGTTCCGGTGACACGCAAGCCCGCTTTTGATACCGGTACTGCTTGGGCCAAGAGATCTGGCGCATCGAGCCCCATCAAAATAGTCCCCCGTCCGCCCGATGCTAGAGCCTTGATCTCTGATGCTTCGATCAACAGCATGCGGCCGCGAGTCGACAAGAACGCCACCCGTATAGCTTGCGCAAACATCGGTACTGGACGCAGCAAACCGTCTTTGGGTTCAAGCGTCACGAACTGTTTGCCAGCGCGCTGTCGGCTGGTCATGTCAGAGATTTTGGCAATAAAACCAAAACCCTGTTGCGTGGCAAGCAGCCATGCTGAGTCGGCTTGTGCTGCCACCATGTGTTCGATTCGTGTGCCGGCCTCAAGATCAATCATCGAGGTCACAGGTGCACCATCGCCGCGCGCCGATGGCAACGCCGATACCAGCACCGAGTAGACACGCCCGTTATCACCAAAGGCAATCAATGTATCGGTACTGCGACATTCAAAAATACCGTAACAGTCGTCACCCGCTTTGAAGGCAAATTGGGCGATATCATGCCCATGCCCTTGGCGAGCACGCAACCACCCCTTTTGCGACACGATGACAGTTACGGGTTCGTCAATAATTTTGATCTCAAGCACCGCACGGTCGGCGGTTTTGATCAGTGTGCGACGTTCATCGCCATACACCTTGATATCGGCTTCGATCTCTCGCACAACTGTGCGCTTGAGCACCGTCGGCTGATCGATTAACTCTTTGAGTTTTTCTTGTTCAGCGCGCTTATCAGCCAGCTCTTGCTCGATTTTGAAGCCCTCGAGGCGCGCCAACTGACGTAAACGCATATCAAGAATGTCATCGGCCTGACGCTCGGTCAACGAAAAGCGTTGCATCAGCGCAGGACGCGGCTCATCGGATTCTCGAATTGTTTTAATGACCTCATCGACATTGAGATAGACCAGCATCCGGCCTTCGAGCACATGGATACGATCAGTGACCTTGTCGTAACGGTACTGGGTACGGCGCAAGACCGTGCTGGTGCGAAAATCAATCCATTCGAGTAACGCATGGCGCAAACCTTTCTGGCGAGGCCGCTTGTCTGTGCCGATACACACCAGATTCATTGAGACACTGGTTTCCATACTGGTTTGAGCCAGCAAGGTATTGACCAGCTCGTCGCGATCAATGCGAGACGTCTTGGGTTCGAACACTAGACGTACCGCAGCATCCTTACCCGACTCATCCCGAACCGCATCAAGCAGACCTAACATCTGCGCCTTGGTCTGTTGCTGCTCGGGTGTGAGCGCCTTTTTGCCGGTTTTTATCTTTGGATTGGTCAGGTCTTCGATTTCTTCGAGTACTTTTTGGCATGATGCGCCCGGCGGAAGTTCGTGCACAACGAGCTGCCACTGACCGCGCGCCATCTCTTCAAACTGCCAACGTGCCCGCGCTTTGATCGAGCCACGGCCGGTTTGATAGATCTGGGCAATATCTGCCGCAGCGGTAATGATTTGCCCGCCACCGGCAAAGTCAGGACCCGGCACCATTTCAAATAAAGCCGCATCCGATAAGGTGGGTTGCTTAATCAGCGCAACACACGCCTGCCCGATCTCGCGCAAATTATGCGACGGGATTTCTGTGGCCATGCCGACTGCAATCCCCGAAGCGCCATTGAGCAACATCACAGGAAGCCGTGCGGGCAGCATGTCTGGTTCTTGGTGGCTGCCGTCGTAGTTGGGCACGAAATCAACCGTACCTTCGTCAAGCTCATCGAGCAACAAACGCGCAAAGGGCGTCAAGCGTGCCTCGGTGTAGCGCATCGCTGCAGCGTTGTCGCCGTCGCGTGAACCAAAGTTACCTTGGCCATCAATCAAGGGGTAGCGCAAGGTGAACTGCTGCGCCATACGCACCAAGGCGTCGTACGCGGCCTGATCCCCGTGCGGGTGATATTTACCCAATACGTCACCCACGACGCGGGCAGATTTGACGGGTTTGGCGCCCGATTGCAGACCCATCGCCTGCATGGCATACAAAATACGGCGTTGCACCGGTTTTTGCCCGTCACCGACATCCGGCAAGGCACGCCCGCGCACCACTGAGACGGCATAGTCAAGATACGCCTGCTCGGCATACAAGCCAAGCGTCAGGGATTCACCCTCATCTTTTTGATCAAACAGACCAGGTTGAGTACCGTCAGTCATTTAAATATCAACCTCTGCAAGATTACCTTTGTCTTCAAGCCAGGTCCGGCGTGCACCCGATTCGCTTTTGCCCATCAACATGTCAAACATCGCGGTGGTGTCTGCAGGCGCGAGCGCCCCGTAGCCAACCGGCAGCATCCGCCGTGTGTCGGGATTCATGGTGGTTTCCCAGAGTTGCACGGGGCTCATTTCACCCAGACCTTTAAAGCGACTGATATCCCACGAGCCTTCTCGCACGCCTTCTTTGCGTAACTTGTCTTGAACCACCTCAAGTTCACCTGCATCGAGGCAATAAATTTTGCGCGCTGGTCGCTTTCCTAATGCAGGCACGTCGACACGAAACAAGGGCGGACGCGCCACATACACATGGCCTAACTCAACGAGCCGTGGAAAATGTTTATAGAACAAGGTCAATAAAAGCACTTGAATGTGCGATCCGTCGACGTCGGCATCAGACAGAATGCAAACACGGCCATAGCGCAGCCCGGACAAATCAGGCGTATCTTTGGGGCCATGCGGATCAACGCCAATGGCCACGGCAATATCGTGGATTTCGTTATTGGCGAAGAGGCGATCACGATCGACCTCCCAAGAATTTAAGACCTTACCGCGCAAGGGCAACACCGCTTGAAACTCTTTATCGCGACCCATTTTGGCTGAGCCACCCGCCGAATCACCCTCAACTAAAAAGACTTCGGTGCGGGATGAATCCGACGATTCGCAATCGGTGAGCTTACCTGGCAATACCGCCACGCCCGAGCTTTTACGTTTTTCAACTTTTTGTGCAGACTTAGCCCGCGCCTGTGCTTGCCTGATGGCGAGCTCAGCCAGTTTTTTACCGTACTCGACGTTACTGTTTAGCCAAAGATCGAGCGAGGTGCGCACAAAACCACCCACCAAACGCACAGCATCGCGGCTGTTCAGTCGCTCTTTAATCTGGCCTTGAAACTGCGGATCGAGCACTTTTGCAGAGAGCACAAAGCTCGCGCGGGCAAAGACGTCTTCAGGCAAAAGTTTGACGCCCTTGGGTAATAAGCTGTGCAACTCGGCAAAGCCTTTTACGGCGCTAAATAAACCTTCGCGCAAACCTGACTCATGCGTACCGCCTGCAGGTGTGGGGATCAGATTGACATAAGACTCGCGCACCACATTGCCCTCATCGGCCCACACGACGACCCACTGCGCGCCCTCACCCTGCGCAAAGTTTTCATGATCGGCCAGCGCAAATTGTTCGCCTTGAAACATAGGCACGCGTAATTCATGGCCGTCAAGCGCCTCAAATAAGTAGCCCGCCAAGCCATCTTCGTATTGCCAGTTGCGGGTATCGCCAGTTTTTTCATTGACGAGTGTGACTTTGACCCCAGCCATCAACACGGCCTTACTACGCAGCAAGTGCATCAACTCGTTGAGAGGGATGACGCCAGAGTCAAAAAAACTATTGTCTGGCCAGACGCGAACACGTGTGCCTGACTTTTTGCGATTCAGTTCGGGCACCACAGCAAGTGCCTCTAGGACATCGCCGTTGGCAAACACCATACGATGCGCAGCCCCCTCGCGCCACACCACCAGTTCAAGGCGCTTTGACAAGGCGTTGGTGACCGAAACACCGACTCCATGCAAACCACCCGAGAAAGCGTAGGCACCGCCGCCTTTCTTGTCGAATTTACCGCCAGCGTGCAGGCGCGTAAACACGAGTTCGACCACGGGCGCTTTTTCTTCGGGGTGTAAGCCGACTGGGATACCTCGGCCATCGTCTTCGACGGCCACGCTGCCGTCAGCGTGTAAAGTGACTTGAATATGCTTACCAAAGCCGGCCAAGGCCTCGTCGGCTGCGTTATCGAGGACTTCTTGAATAATATGAAGTGGGTGCTCTGTTCGGGTGTACATGCCAGGCCGCTGGCGCACGGGTTCGAGGCCTTTCAGCACCCGAATCGATGACTCGTTGTAAGACTTAGTACTCAAGAGATCCCCAATTGCAATAAAAGATGCGCCATTTTACGGAAAATGCAGAATGAGGCAGTTTGGCCAGTAAATCAGCACTCGGGCGCTGCGCCTGACGAGCGGTAGATCACCAGAATGCGCGGCATTTTGGCGACGAGTTGTTATTCTGCACGGTCGTTTACCGGCAAAACGCCCCAACCCTAACAAAATTGGGTGATGTTATGCTTTAATAGGTTTCAGTTATGTGGGTAACGACTAAGTTGCCAGCGATCCAAAACACAGGATCTGTTACAGCCACGGCCAACCTCGCCGAACGGCATTGCCGAAATTAAAAGCAAAACATATCCTGAATTTGTCAGACAGACCGATCACTCTAAGAGATAAACCATGAGCGAACACATCAAAACCGTGAGCGATGCTAGCTTTGACGCAGACGTTCTCAAATCTTCACAACCCGTATTGGTTGATTACTGGGCAGCTTGGTGCGGCCCTTGCAAGCAAATCGCGCCGATGCTCGAAGAAGTTGCCACGCAGTACGCTGGCAAAATGACTGTTGCCAAGCTTAATGTTGACGAAAATCAAGCAACGGCTGGCAACTTCGGTATTCGCGGCATCCCGACTTTAATGTTGTTTAAAGATGGCAAAGTGGCCGACACCAAAGTCGGTGCCTTGTCAAAAGCACAATTAACCGCATGGTTAGACAGCGCGATCTAAGTCGTCGTCACGCGCGAGCCCCTTCGTGGCTCGCCACTGGCTTCGCCTCAGGCGGGCTGTTCTTTGGTAAAACCTGTTTTTTTCTCCCCTCCTCTTCTATCTTGAAGTAATTTTTTACACTGACATCAATGCACCTGAACGAACTGAAGGCGCAGCACGTTTCGCAGCTGCTCGAAATGGCCGCAGGCCTCGAAATCGAAAACGCTAGTCGCTTACGCAAACAAGAACTCATGTTTGCCATTATGAAAAAGCGGGCGAAACAAGGCGAGCAAATTTTTGGCGATGGCGTACTAGAGGTCTTGCCGGATGGCTTTGGCTTTTTACGCTCGCCCGACACCTCGTATTTAGCCAGCACCGACGATATTTATATTTCGCCCTCACAAATTCGTCGTTTTAATTTGTACACCGGCGATTCGATCGAAGGCGAAGTGCGCACCCCAAAAGATGGCGAGCGCTATTTTGCGTTGGTTAAAGTCGACAAGGTCAATGGCTATGCGCCTGAGGCGATCAAGCATCGCATCATGTTCGAAAACCTGACCCCGCTACACCCCGACAAAGTGATGCCGCTTGAACGCGACATCAAAAGCGAAGAAAACCTGACCGGCCGAATTCTTGATATTTTTGCGCCAATCGGTAAAGGACAGCGCGGACTGATTGTTGCGAGTCCGAAGTCGGGTAAAACGGTAATGATGCAGCATATTGCGCACGCAATCACTGATAACTTCCCTGATGCGGTCATGATAGTGATGTTGATCGACGAGCGTCCTGAAGAAGTCACTGAGATGCAGCGTACCGTGCGCGGTGAAGTCGTCGCATCGACCTTTGACGAACCCGCGACCCGTCACGTTCAAGTCGCTGAAATGGTCATCGAACGGGCTAAACGTCTGGTCGAAATGAAAAAAGACGTGGTCATCTTGTTAGATTCGATTACCCGTTTGGCGCGCGCTTACAACACAGTGGTACCGGCCTCGGGCAAGGTGTTGACCGGTGGTGTAGATGCCAATGCGCTGCAACGGCCAAAACGCTTTTTTGGCGCCGCGCGTAACCTTGAAGAGGGCGGCTCACTCACCATCATTGGTACAGCCTTGATTGAAACCGGCAGTCGCATGGACGAAGTGATTTACGAAGAGTTCAAAGGTACCGGTAACTCTGAAATTCATCTTGAGCGTCGCTTAGCCGAAAAACGGGTATATCCCGCCATCAATTTGAATAAGTCGGGCACTCGCCGTGAAGAGCTCTTAATCAAGCCTGATCTGTTGCAAAAAGTTTGGGTGCTACGTAAGTTTATTCATGACATGGATGACGTCGAATCGATGGAGTTCATCTTGGATAAGATGCGTTCGACCAAAAACAACAATGAGTTTTTTGAGTTGATGAAGCGCTAAGCGCGCACGACGCACACTGACTTGGGTCTGACTTGAGTCGGACTTAAAGCAGCACAGCCTGAGCGGCGCTGCTAATTTGCCGAACTTGGCGATGCGCTATTAGGCGCAGACACGGGTTCGGGTGCTCCACGCGGCTCGAGCTTGGGATCATCCCATGGCCCTGTGACCGCATATTTGACAGTCATTGCCTTTTCAATTGGGTTGCGCAACAAAAATTGCGTCGCCAAGGCACTTAATCCAGCAATAGGGTTGACCACAAAGGCGGTTGCAAGTGCTGCGCCGCTCATGTCGAACTGTGGCCTGACATCGGCCTCCATATCCCATATTTTTTTGTCTAAATCGGATTTCCCTAGCAACAAAATGCTCGCGATTGGGCTGATGATCGTCAGATCTTTAGTGTGGACCACACCCTTCGTGAACTCAAAACTACCGGTCAAGGAGTTCCAGGGAAAGCCCTCTTTAAATTCGTTACCCGACCTAAAATTGAAACTCAGAATCCTTTGTAACGACTGAAGCGACAAGAGCTCTAAGAGCCGTGCACTGCGTGAACTGACGTGCTCAAACACGCCGTTTTTAAACTCGATCTTGGCAGAACCATTCAAACCCTGGTAGCTATACGCCCACGGAAAATTTACCCAATCAACTTGTGCTTGAATCGTGCCACTCCCGCCCTTGACACGCTCGGAATGTCCCATTTGCGATGAAAACTGTCCTAGGTCATTGATGGTGATGTCGGCATTTAACTGAACGCCTCGCTTGGGGCCCTTCAGACGCCACTGCCCGGTGGCCGTAGTCGTTGCAGCCGCACTTCGAATATCCAGCTTTTCGATGTTCCAGAGTTCAGTGCGCTGCTGATTAGCGCCCACTAGCTGCAACCTCCCCAAGCGACTTCCGTACAGGGTGAAGTCGTCGATGGTCAGGTCAATTGCCGGAATATCAGACCAATGTTGAGTTTCGATCGCATCAATCTTTAAGGCTTCAGTTTGCCCATCATCTGCAGCCCCGAGGGTCAGCTTTGAAAACCTTGCTTGAATTCGACCGTCGAGCGCACCCTCAGCAGCCCGCCACGTGGCGCTTCCGGCGGTTTCTTTTGACGCGATTCGAGCTGACCAGTCATTGGCCGCGCTTTGTGTCGCTGTGACATCAAGATCCGTAAACGTCAGCTCAGACACAATTAATTGCGGTGAACGTAGACGCGCGGTCGCTACGCTCGGAAACACTTTAGCCTCGGCCTTAGACGTACGCTTGGGCTCTTGTGTCACTTGCTCGAACAAAGTGCTCCAGTCGTTAAAGTCTAGCTTATCGAGCTTGATATCAAGTGCTAAGCCGCGAGGCGGTAGCTGCCCGGTCTCGCCCGTTGTCACCGCTGCGCGCGAAAAATATGGTGACGGCCGAGCGCCGGCGGGCCGCTCGAAACGGCCATTGATCAGACTACCCACATTGAAGGACAAGGTCTGGCGAAAATCGTTTTTGACTGGTGTAGCGACCCATCGAACTGTCAGGGGCGTACGACTTTGTGCTGCTTTGCCCAAAGGCGCTGGCAGGTTCACCGACAGACCTTCAAGCGTCGAACTCACCACTGCCTCGAAGCCGCGATCTTTTGTTGACGCGACCTGTGCCTTGTAACGCGTCTGACCAGTAAACGGCAATAACGCTTTAACGCCCGCTGAGTCTTTAAGGGCCGCAACCGCGATTGAGCCCTCAGCTTGCAGGCTTTGAGCGCCCTCGCCCCAAACACCACGTAAAAGCGATTCGCCACCTAAAAACTGAACCTTCAATTGTTCGGCACGCACAGACTGCTCTGAAAACTCAAGCACGCCACGCACATTATCGAGAGCCGGTACATCCGCGCCAATGCTCACCGTGTTACCCGAGAAATTGACCTGACCCTTAACCGCAGGTGCCTGATCGGTATCGAGCCGTACTTGAAGCGCTAACGGCACCGTCAGTTGACCAGTCATCTCGAGGCGTTCAAGTGCGGGCTTGAGCGCGCTTGGTAAGGGCGCCCCTCGTAGCACAGACACATAATCTTTGGCTTGACCATCAAGTACAACGTCAAGCGAGAGTACGGGCTGCAGCATTAAGTCAGGCACCTTAAGCGCCAAGCGACTGACCTCAAGGCGGGCTCCTGTTGTATCCAGCAAGACAGCGCTTGACCCAGTCAAACTGAGCGACGCGTTATTGAGCACGACCTGGCCCTGCGCCTGAGCGACCTGAGGCCAATGCAGCTGCCCCACCTGAATCGGGTCGTAATCGACGGTCAACCCGCTATATTGACCCTCAAGTCGGAACACGCCCGCCCCGTCTGTTTGATTAAAAGGAAAATGATCGAGGTCGCCTTTGAGCGTCACCGCGGTTTGAGTGAGCCGCCCTTGCGTCAAAGCCGAACGTAAAAACTGACGCGCCTCGGGGGGGGCAAGTGTGGTGACGTACTGGTGAAGTTTATTCGCAGACGCTCTGGTAATTAATCCGGTTAGATCCACACGCCCGGCACCTGCATTGGTATTCGCACTAGCACTAGCGCTAGCACCCGCACGCTCACTCGCACCGGTCGCTGGCCCCGCCACCCAAGATCCCTGCAGCTGTGCGGCGAGCTCGGGTGACTTGAGATCAAGTTGTGCCGAGTCAATTGCGAGCCTACCTGCTGCGTTTTTAAACACCTTTGCGCGCGCCGTCACGTCGCCCAGCTCAAGCAAAGAAGGTGCAAACAATTCACTATCAAGGTTCAGTGCAGTCGCTGTCGCGCTTAGCGCAAGCCCCTGTTGATTCGCACTACGCGCCAAGACAGGCCACTGCCCCTCAGGCAGCAGATCGGCCAGCCAGCCCGTCAGCCTGAGCTGCCCTGTTTGAGCAAAGAGAGCGTGTTGCTCATGCATCGCCAAAGGCAGCGCGATTTTTTTTGCCGAGATCTCAAGAATTGTTTGACCCAGAAGCCCGCCCTGCACATCGATCCAGGCACGCGCAGCGAGGTTGCCGGACACCTTCGGCAGCTCAAGCCAGGGCGCTAAGCCTTCAAGGTGCACGTCTTGGATCTCAACGAAAATTTCAGCTTCGCGCGAGGGTTGTAACGCGAATTGATTCAGAATGTTTTCAGTTCGTACGATCAACTCAACACGCTTACCCACTGACTCAGGTAACGAGGCCATCAAGCGAAGTTCATGACGAAACAAGTTATTGCTGAGGCTGAGATCAATCTGAGATAAGTTTAAGACGGGCGCCTGGCGCACCTGATCGTGCCAGCGAAAGCTCGCCTGGCGAATCACGATCTCACCTTGATCCAACAACCAGCGCACGGCTAAGGAGTTGCGGTCTAGCCTCAGTTGCTCGTTTGTGTGAGGCTCAAGACGCTGACCTGCAATCGAGATGGTTTCGTCGGTATGACGCGTTGCGGTCAGGTCGATACCATTAATTTCTAAGCGACCAAACCGTAATTCGAGATTGAGCAGGCTGCGCCACGAGACCACAGCAAACGCATCGGGCACATGAAGCAACATGTCGCCGTTCACATCGTTGACAGCCAGGTCGCGGACCGCGAGAGTTGGGTTGAGACCAGACCAGTCTGCCGAAATATTGGCCATCGTTACCTTGGCCCCCACCGCCGCCGACACATGTTGCTCAATCAGCGGCCGCCAATCGTTAATACGTGGCAAAGCCCAATAGCGCACCGTCAACATCGTCGCAGCGGCTGCAAAGTACAGCAGCAGAAGGCTCAAAAGTGCTAGGCGCAAAAGTTGTTTGACGAATCGCAAAACGGGCAGATTAAAAGGATTTTGTGAAGATACATTCTATAGGGTATTGTGCAAGCTTGTACTCCTTGCTTTACCTCACAGGTGACAAGGCAACGTTCGAGCCCTCCAATTATGTCTGAAACCGATTTTTCTGCTGCGCTAACCTGGTCTGGGTCGTTACGCCGTCTGACGCAAAGCGATCCGACTTTTGCGGCCTGGCTAGCACAAGAGCGTTTACACCCGCTCACGACGGCGCGTTTACATGACTGGTTTGCTGAACTGGCTGGCGCATCGGTTGGTAGCGCCACGCTTGAACTCACCAAATGTCGTCAGGTATTGCGTACTCTACGTAAGCGAACCTTTTTTTTGCTCATGGTGCGTGACCTTGCCGGGCTTGCCACGCTTGATGAGGTGGTTGGTGCCATGACAACATTGGCAGATCGGTGCGTTGAACAGGCTTACCGCACGATCATGCACGACATGGTCGCCTTACATGGTCAGCCCAAAGATGCGCTAACGGGGCGTCCGCAAGAGATGCTCATTATTGGCATGGGCAAACTCGGGGGCGCCGAGTTAAACGTCTCTTCAGACATTGACTTGGTGATGCTGTACAACGAAGAAGGTGAGACCGAAGGCCCGAGGCCTCTGAGCTATCACGAGTTTTATGGCCGGGTGACGCGCCGCATGATGCCCGTACTTTCTGAACTTGACGCCGACGGGCAGGTGTTTAGAACAGACTTACGTCTGCGCCCTGATGGCGACTCTGGCCCACTGGCCTGGAGCCTGGACGCCTTTGAGCAGTATTTATTTACCCAAGGGCGCGAATGGGAGCGTTATGCCTGGCTCAAAGGTCGCGTGATACCGGCCCGTGCGTTTGATGACAGCGACACAACCACTCAGGTGCAACAGTTTGAAAGTCTGCGACAACCTTTCGTGTATCGGAAGTACTTTGACTTTAGTGCCTTGGCTGCTCTGCGCACCTTACGCGAGCGTATTCGCCTAGATTTACAACGAAAATCCTTAACTCGCCCCGGTTTAGATACCCAGCTCAACATCAAGCTAGGAGAAGGCGGCATTAGGGAAATTGAGTTTGTTGTCCAGTTATCACAGCTGATTAAAGGCGGACGGATGCCTGCTTTGCAGCAACGCGGCTTATTGGCCGCGCTCGAGGCGCAGACCCGTGCCGCGCTGATCCCAAGCGCGACCGCCGAGCAGTTAGCGCAAGCCTATGTGTTTTTAAGACGCACTGAACATGCGTTGCAATACGCACAAGATGAGCAGACTCATCAATTGCCCGTTGAGCGCGAGCGCCTCGCCGAACTGGCTGGCGTGATGGGTTTATCGCTGACCGAATTTGAACAAACACTGGCCAAACACCGCCTCTTTGTCGCCGACATCTTTCGCGACTCGTTTCGGATTGCCGGCCTGGAAGAAGACTTTAATTCGACCGAACGCGACGGGCAAGAAAAGTTATCGCCCACCGTATCGCTTGAAGCAAGCTTATCGGCCTTTGGCGAGCACGCTACTAACTTGACCGCGCGGGTAGAGACATTTTTAGAGGGCCATCGCATTCGTGCGTTATCGACGACAAGCCGCAATCGAATCGATATTTTGCTACCACTGGCGTTGACCGCCGCTCAACACACCACGCAACCCCTGAATGCAGCATTGAGACTGCTCGATTTAATTGAGTCCATCGCGCAGCGCGGTGCTTATCTAGCGTTACTTGCCGAATATCCAGAAACAATGGCGCGGATCGCGCGCATGATGACAGCGAGTCCGTGGGCCGCACAATACGTGATTCAACACCCCTTGGTGCTTGATAGCCTGATCGCCTGGCCCACCCTCATGGAGCCCGTGGATTTCGGTCGCGTAGCGGGCGCAATGCACGAAGACCTGAATGCCTGCGTCTTACCTGACGGCTCGTTTGATATCGAGCAGCAAATGAACTTGATGCGCGATACGCAGCGACAGATCAGCTTTCAATTGTTGGCGCAAGATCTTCAAGGCATCCTGACCGTTGAACGCTTAGCGGATCAACTATCAGCCTTGGCCGATATGCTTTTACAAGAGGCCTTGTTCAGGGTCTGGCCACAGGTGTGTCCACCTGAGAAAGCTGACTGTAAAGCCGAACCGCAATTCGCCATCATTGCTTACGGGCGCCTGGGCGGCAAAGAACTTGGCTACTCTTCGGATTTGGATCTTGTTTATTTATATGATGATTCACGCAACGATGCCGCAGAACTGTATGCAAAACTTGCCCGACGACTCACTTCGTGGCTCTCGACTATGACGTCTTCCGGACGCCTGTATGACGTCGATCTGCGACTGCGGCCCGACGGCGATTCAGGGTTGCTTGCCGCCTCGATCGAGTCATTTCAGCAGTACCAGCACAGTCATGCCTGGCCCTGGGAGCACCAAGCACTCACTCGTGCACGCTTTGCAGCAGGCAACCAACGCGTGGGTGCACGCTTCGAGCACCTTCGGCAAGAAATTTTAAAAAGTCCGCGTGCGCTAGAGCCTTTTGCACAACAAGTTCGCTCGATGCGCGACAAAATGACAGCGGGCCATCCAAACACCACCGCGCTGTTTGATCTGAAGCACGATCATGGCGGCATGGTAGATCTAGAGTTTGTCACGCAGTATTTAATCTTGGTGCATGCAGGGCAATACCCAGAGTTACTCCAAAACTTAGGCAATATTGCACTCTTGCAACTCGCGGGCAAAGTCGGACTCATCCCGCTCGATCTCGCACAGCGCGCCAGCGACGCCTACCGCAACTTGCGACGCCTTCAGCACGAAGTGCGCTTGCAGGGGGCAGAGAAAGCACGCGTCGAGCAAGATCAACTGCTTGAAGAGCGTCGTGCCGTACAAGAATTATGGGAGGCGGTTTTGGGTGAATCGCCGCCAACAGCAACACCGAATTAAGCGACCAGTCGCCGAGCTCAGAACCAAGAGGCGGATCACCCGCCTCATAGCAAGAGTCTTGTCGTTTGGAGTACAGCAAGGGATCTGCCGCACTTCTTGTTAAACTTGTAAGTAACCCATTTAAGCGTGTTTCGCCTGCAGGCACGACTGCTTAACTTCGCCTGTATCGCATAGACACCCTCTTCATCACGGGGCTATCGCCTCTTGAGATTTTTTTAATTGGATTAGATCGTGCCAGAAGCTCTGCGCCCTAGTTTTTCATTACCCGAAGGCAGAACCAAGGTGCTGCTGCACTCTTGCTGTGCGCCTTGCTCGGGCGAAGTCATGGAGGCCATGCTTGCAGCTGGGATTCAATACGATATCTTTTTTTACAATCCCAATATTCATCCGGTAAAAGAATACGAAATCCGCAAGAATGAAAACATTCGATTTGCCGAAAAACACGGTATCCGGATGATTGATGCCGACTACGACGTCGATAATTGGTTTGAGCGTATTAAGGGGCTTGAAAATGAGCCCGAGCGCGGCGAGCGCTGCACGCAATGTTTTGATATGCGCTTTGAGCGCACCGCGCTGTATGCCTATGAGCATGGTTACGACACCATCACGAGCTCGCTAGGTATCTCGCGTTGGAAAGACATGAACCAGATTAATGCCAGCGGTGAACGCGCCGCAGCCCGCTACGCACAACTCATTTACTGGACGTATAACTGGCGTAAACACGGCGGCTCGGCACGCATGATCGAGATCAGCAAGCGCGAAGAGTTTTATCAGCAAGAATATTGCGGCTGCGTGTACTCGCTACGCGACACCAACCGGCATCGCCGATCACAAGGACGTGAGCGCATTACCCTAGGGGTTAAGTTTTATGGCCGCGATGAGCTAAAAACGCTGACAGACGAGTAATCTGCAAGCCCAGCTGCTGCAGTTGGGCGGCGAAACCCTCCCCACGCAGCACTTGATACTCTTCTATGCGGTCGGCGCCAAACGCCAAAGTAGGCGAAGCGTGCGTGGCAGGATGCACCATCAACAACATCTGCGAAGTGGCCTGTTCGAGCCAGGCGTTGAGCATGGTTTGGTAAGCAGGATGTGGGCGATCAAAATCATAGGCGCCTGCAAAGCCTTGATTGCTTTGGATGCCCGCCTGTTTTGCCAGACGCATCAAACTCGAGGCACCCAACGCCCCAATCAGCTGCGCTTTCAAGCGTTGCATCCGAGGCAACTGTGCCGACATCGGGGCCGCGCGCGTATCGCGCATCCAGGGCAAGTTGTCGGCATAACGCCGCGAAACCGCTTCCAGCAAGAGTTCACGCACGACCGGAAACTGATGGACGTGCAAGTGCCCATCGATAAAGTCAGGCACCTGGCCAACATGCTTTTCAAACAGATCAAGCTGAGTTTCAATTTGCTCGGTGATCGCCTGCCTAGCAATCAGGCCCGAATAGGTGCGCCACAATAACTGACCCAAAGGCAGGCACAACCCCGTTTGCCCAAGAGGCTCAGTCAGGTTCAAGTGCAGCCCAAGATCAATGGGCAAGCCCTTCAGTGCCTGGGCAGACTGCTCGAAGTGAGGCGCTTGCACTAAGCACCC